>JAABUV010001414.1_pt1 | contig 34828 bp, 56 predicted proteins | sample 5559971 | NCBI WGS metagenome assembly JAABUV01 (sample SAMN10711881, study PRJNA513362) | rock metagenome | isolation source: Antarctica rocks | place: Antarctica: Victoria Land, Knobhead nord | collected 2015-12-19
TCGTGCCGCTGCGGGGGTGCTAGGCGAGGTAGTGTGCGGAGGGTGTCTGGTCAGCAGCCTAGCGTCAAGGCGACATGTGGCGGATCACGGTAGCATCTGAGTGGGACAGCTTATAGCAGAGGAGTGCCTGGCACGAGCAGCGCGCTTGTTTGCAATTGGTCCTCATTGCGTGACAAGGGTGATACGTATGTCCTATAGATGCATGCATGCTAACAACTGGCGAGCTGTAGGAGGTGGCAGAGGACGCCAGATACAGTGTGACGTGGCGGCGCGCAGGGGGATCGGTGCCCCAAGCTGCCCAGCGGCGAGCGCGAGGCCGCCATGGCTGCGCTGCTGGCCGGCGCCGGCGCCGCCGCGGCGCGCCGCCGCGCCGGCCGCGGCGGCGGCGGCGGCGGCCCCGGCCACGGCCCGTGCGCCGGCCCCGACAGCGGCGGCGACGGCGCCGGCGGCCGCGGCAGCACCAGCGTCGGCAACGTGGGCGCCGCAGCAGTCACTGCGGTGGGCGGAGGCAGCGCTGCGCTGGGGCTGGGGCCTCACTCGGGCCTGGGCATCGGCGGCGGCGGGCTGCCGGATGTGGGGGCGCCGTCGGCGGACGCGCGCGCGGCCCTGCACTGCTTCATGGACGGCGGAGGCGCCGACGCGCGGGCGCCGTCGTATGCCGCCTTGCGCCAGGAGCAGCACATGCTGGCGCAGATGCAGGCGCGGCGCGCTTGCAGCAGCGGCGTTCCCCTGTCAACCGCGGGGTTTGAGAACGGCTGCCCAAACCTCCTGACCCTTTGGCATGCACATCAGGCAGTGCGCAGTGTTCCAGCGGCAGGGACTTGCTTGAGCGTTACAAAACGTCCTGGTGATCCTGCGCGCAGAGCGACTGTCTCGCACGTGCCTCGCCCACGCCCAGCGCGCGCTCTCAAGCCCACCCTGTCAGCCGACCTGCGTGTGCGCGCTTGCAGGCCGCTGCGCAGCTGCGCGCGCGCATGCAGCAGACAGGCCCGCTGGCCGGCTTTGCTGCGGCCGGAGACCCCGACGGCGTCTGCGTAGGGTCTGGCAGCCCTAGCGGCGGCCAGTGGGGGCCCCTGCTCGGCGCCGTGCCGCTCGGGTCCAGCGGGGAGCAGACCCTGGGGCCGACGCTGGCCGCCCGCAAGCGCGCCCCGGCCGACCCCCTGCAGCCGCGGCTGGTCAACGGCACAGCCCTGGTCGGGCCCAGCCCTTACGCGGGGCCTGCGCCCGGCGTGGCCGGCGGCGACGGGGGCCTCGACCCTGGCCTGCCGCGCAAGCACAGCGGCGACGCGCAGTCGGCGCACCACCTACTGACCCCAGCCCTGAATCCAGCGGAGGCGGGCATGCGCCGCGCGCACAGCGGCGGGTCTGGCGCGGACAGCGACAGGGCGGCCGGCGACGCGCGCACCGGCAGCGGCGGCCGCAGCGGCTCGCTGGTGCGCGCCTTGCCGCAGCCCCATGCAATCGTCCGGGCTCCGCAGCCTTCATGCTCGCAGATTGTGCGGTGCTTGCATGATGGTCCTTGGCCGTCAGCCCATCAGTTCATGCGGCAACCCTGCCGCGGCCCCAGCCGTGCTACGCGCGTATGTCGCGCAGGTGTCACTGTCTTGGCCGCCCTCGGGCTGCGAGTGGACCTGAGGTCTCTCTGCCTGTGGTCCAGTGCCCCTGGACGTCCCTGCAGGCAATGCTCGCAGGCGCTTAATGGTAATGCGGGCCCGGGCAGGGCTACGGCCAGATGGACAGCCCCCGGGTGGCTGGCACGTCCGGGGCCAAGAAGCGCAAGGCCGCTCCGGCGCCTCACCCTGCTGCCGGCCCCGACACGCCCAGTGGCTGTGGCGGTGTGCACTTGCCCGCCCCTTTTCTTGAGGGCAAAGTGAAACGGAGGGCGCCCTAAAGGTGCTGCGGATTAACCGCTACTGAAAGCGGTCCCGTTGCCACAACATTCATTGACATGATTCTGCGCGCCTAGGATAAAGCACTGGCTGAGCGCTGTTGTCATGCGGCGGCGCCGCAGGCGTGCCGTTGCACGCGGGGGCGCCCATCGTGCGCACGGCGGGCGGGGCGGGCGAGGTGATGACAAACGAGTGGGGCGTGCCGGAGGCGCGCGGCGCTGCTGGCAGCCCGCCCGGCGCGCAGCTGCGCAGCGGCCTCGCCGACAGGCTGGGCGGCTGCCAGAGCGGGCCGCCGCCCGCGCAGTGCGCCAGGGCGGGCAACGGCAGCCCGCGCGCGCGCCGCGTGCGCTCAGCCAATGCGCTGGGCCCCCTCGGCGGCGCTGGGGATGGGTGCGCGCGCGGGCAGGCTGCGCCCGCAGGGCAGCAGCACGGCGGGCTGCAGGGCGGGGCAGCAGGCTATGCGGCCGGGGGCGCCAGCGGCGCCGCTGAGATAGACGAGAGCGCGCTGCTGCGCGGCCTGCTGGAGGGCAGCGCAGACCTGTCGTCGTCGCCCAAGAGCTCCAACGTGCGCCCGCTTGCATCAGCATGTGCATGGCATGACGTTGGCGGCCAGAAATGAAGCTAGAGCTGGTTAATGTCAGCATGTTTTTGAGGGTCTGAGCCAGGGAATTTCATACTCGTGCAGGCGCTGGGACGGGCTGGAGCCCCTGCTCAGGCTCTGAGCCAGGGAGGCGCGCTTGCGCAGGCGCTGGGTTGTGGCTGCAGCCCCTGCACAGGGTCTGAGCCCGGGTTTTATGCGCGCGCAGGCGCTGGACGGGCTGGAGCTCATGGGCATCGACGAGGGCGGCCTCGACCTGTTCCTGGTGGGCGCCGGCACGGACGACGAGCAGGACCTCGCGCGCGCCTGCCGCCGCCTCACGCCGCCGGCTGCCGGCCAGGGCTTCTGCGACAGCTTTGCCGAGTGAGCAGGGCCTCGGGCGCGCGCGCAGGCGCCTCCTGGCCCCGCCCGCGAGCCAGGGGGGTGGCTGCGGGTGAAAAGTAATGAGAGGAGACAGCGATGATGCAGTAGGGGCAGACTGCGCTGCCTGTCAGCCGGGGTCATTGTGTCCCTGGGCCGTGCGACAATTACTATTCAGCGCTTGCAAGGGGCTGGTGTGCCTTTCTGTTGACTCTTTATCTCTCTAACTGCACTGGGTTACGCGTGGACCTTTTGGTCTCCTCTGATCATTTCTTCATGACACCGCCTCTTTTTGGTCACTTTAGTCAGCTGGCGTGGTCGGTCTAGGCAGGTGTCTGGCGGCATGGATATGCCCCGAAGTTTAGGTTTTGGCACAGGACGTGCCCCTTGAGGTTCACGGAAGCAGCAAAGCTCCTGATGTGTCTGCGCGGCCTGCTTCCACATGCAGGGATGAGTACGAGTGGGGACTTGGACAGGTTTACAGAGCACCCTGCGCGGCCAGATTGGGTCCGGCAGGCGCGCGACGGCAACATTTAGGCCAGTTTTCCTGAAGTGGGCCTGGCCCCTGTCTCCGGAGGGGCTGCGGGCGCGCCAGAGGGTGTGCTCGGCGAGCCCTGCTGCTGCGGCTGGTGCGCGGGCACAGACGCGATGCGCGCTGCGCCTCGCGTCGTGCAACGCCGTGCCATTCGCGCACGGCAGGGCCGCGCTGATCGAAGAATGCAAAGGGCACTGCTGCCTGAGCCATGGCGCGCACAGCGGGAAATGTCCCGTGGTCCGGCAGCCCCCGGGGCTCAGCGGTGCAGAGCGACGAGCGGGCATGTACGTGATTGACTGCTGATTGATAGCACTTGGGCGGCAACCAGACCAGCGTGCAACTTTACTCAGTCTCCTCTCTCCGTTCCTCCGACTGCTACCTGTGGCCCGCGCACGATACGTGTGGCGCATGCTTTGCTGTTTCCGGCCTGCTGTCAGGCTCATTTGCTGGGCATGTGCAAGCGACGTTTTTAAGGACACGCCCGTTTGATGTGGGGGAGACAAGCTTGGGCAGTTGCAAGGCAGGGCTGGAGTGCCCTTCGCTCCTGCTTGCGGCGATGCACAATGACCTTGCATCGTGCAAAAAGCAGTAGGAAGGCTAAGGTGAAAGGCGCTGCTGATGAGCCGTGGGGTTTCCGTGGGGTTTCCGTAGCTTACCATATAAATATTACTATGCACAGCCAGCGCAGCAGGGTGTGCAAGTCATGCCTGTTGTGGGGCTATGGGTGCGCCAAGGCATTGCTCCAACGCCTGTGGCTGGGATGGCTGCAGAGCCTCACTGTCCTGAGCTGGATAGCACGTTCTTGCCTCACTGTAGCAGCTACCAAGTGTAGGGGTTGGGAGAAGGAAAGCCAGGCGCTACCCGGGCCCTGGACGCGAGTGCCTTTTGAGGCGGTCGCTATGGCGAGCGTGCCTTTGACAGTGAGAGCATGGCTCTTTGTGTCAGGCTGTACTTATTTACTGCGGGACGGCGGGGTGGGATGTAGGCCTGCGGCCTGTGTGAGAGAGTGCACTCTGCCTTAGCTCTGTATGCCAAGACCGGACATTAGCCGAAACCCTGCGCGGTGTGCCGCTTGCAAGCATCAACAGGCTGTGTGCTGTGTTGTGATGGGGCGGTGGTGCCTGGGCGTGTCAGGCACCGCTGCCGCATCAGCTGTCTGCGCGCTATTTGATGGCCTCCTGACTGTACATGCACTGGAAAGATAGATCAGGGTGTAGGATTGGACGAGGGTGGACGAGGGTGCAGATAGTAGCGGGGGGCAGAAGCTGGCAGACGTAGGTTGGTGAGCTGTGCATCAGCTTTGTATTTACTTAATTCGTGCCTTTGGAGAGGGCTGGATGTCGCTGGCAGTGACTGATCGCTGTGCTGCAGCATTCCAAAGCAGGTGCCCGGCAGGGGCATGGCAGGTTGCAGGGTCTTCCATTCCATGTTTGTTTGCTGGTGTTGTAACACCGGTTCTGACTTACTTGCGCGCTCTGCACATGGGGCATGCATGCAATCAAGGTCAGGCATTACAAGGATGGCAAGCATGCCCTCTAGAGGTGCTCTGTTTCTTGGCAGGGCGCCTGCCTAGTCATGCTGCAGGTGGGCCATGCCATGTACTCTCTGTGTCGTCTGGTGTGCACCCAATCTTATAACTGTGCACCAGGAGCGGTGCACAGGAGCATTGGCACCCTGGCATACTTCACACCCCTCTTGCTGAAGCACTTGCAGGGTGGCCTTAAGCATGCTGTACAGCACTCAATAATAAAGCTGTCATCTTAACAGCCTTGCTGGTGCATGCGCATGCATGCACATCCATCGGCAAGCCTCCGCACAAGCATGCCGCGTAAGCACGATCATAATAAGCATGCTCTTTTGCACCATCTGCCATGCTGTCATTCGTTGCGAAGGCTAGCTGATAGAAGATGAATGGCCTGTGTTGCATCATGGGCACATTCAGTCTCCAAATCGAGAGTCTCAATGCTCAGTTTAGAATTCGTCATCCTCATACTGAGCGAACAAAAGCCAGCACAGCACCAGAGCCCAGAGCAGACATGTCACATGTAGAGCACAGCCTGAAGAAGCAAGCAGACATTATAACTGTGCACAGGCATAGCATGCGCATTGCAAAAATTTGTTTGGAGCAAACACCCACCACCTCAACGCACGATGAAGTCTGCCGTACAGTGCCCATCATATGACCAGCACGAGCAGAGCGGAGCTGACATATGGTGCTTACAAAGCAAGCAGCAGAATAAGGGACGGCGCACAAATTAATTGAGCAAATGGCATTAACGCGGCAAGCGCCGCAGTCAGGCATTTGCCTTCATGCACGAGCGCACAGTCGTGAGCATCAGTGACGCGAGCACAGTGAGCACATTCAGAGGCGCTCAGGTGGCGATGGCATTGCGCACGCGGATCATAGCCACCAGCCGCTCGTTCACAATCGACCACAATTCTCTCGCACGCTGCGAGGTGTTGGCTACCTGCGGCGGTCCAAGTGCATGTCAGAGCCCAGAGACATAGATGACAGGGCTCACAGGTCGCCTGCTTTCGTGTCCTGAGAACCATTGAGGCTGCTTTGCCGGTGGTGATTGGCAGAAGAATGGATTACCAGTGCCTGAATACCAACCAAAAAATTAAGTTACGAAAAAACTACATGTCACAGACAGGGATCAATCAACCAATTCATGTTGGGGCAACACTGCTTGGGTCGCGGGCAAAGTATGCCTGCGCATCCTAATCATGAGCAGAGGGGACACATGCGCAACCACCTGAGTGAGAAGGGACAGCAGCAACTGGATACGCTTCACGCGCTGTGTTTAAGCTGGCAGCAGCTTCTGACACGCAGCAGCACAGACGACAATGACGAGCTGAGCACGGCCTGGAGGTCAAACGGTGGCATCAGGATACGCACCTGTGCTGCGCGCCCGGACCCGGACGACCCGCCCGCCCCGCTCCCCGTGCGCAGAAGCCGCCGCGCGCCGCTGCTCTCCAAGGACACGCCATTCTGCAGCATGTGCCTGCGCAGCAAGCCACTGTCACTGCTGGCAGCGTCCTGCAAAGCTCTAGCAAAGCTTCACTCACAGATATGCTGCGCCTCCTTGACCGCATGCCCCTCAGCGACCAGCAGGCACACGCACCCCGACCAGGACATCTTCCCGCTCGCTGCCCAGCTCTTAGTCTCAGCAGCAACTAGAGCTCGGCGGGCAGGACAGAGCGCACCGGATGCAGGCGGCCTGCGCAGCGTCGATTGCGTGCGGCGCCTGGCTGCGCTCGCGCAGCACCGCCATGACGCAGCCGTGCACCGCGCGCACAAAGTACTGCGGGTCCAGGATCGCGTTCAGCGGCTCCACCTTGAACATGTGCCGCCCCGCCAGGTCCTGCGCGCGGGGCATCCATGCCCTGGTTATACCCTAGTCATACCCTACTCCGCAGGCACAGCGCGGCTGGTCCGCCAGGTCCTGCGCGCGGGGCATCCGCGCCCTGGTCATACCCTACTCCGCAGGCACAGCGGGGCTGGTCCGCCAGGTCTTGCGCGCGGGGCATCGATGCCCTGGTCATACCCTACTCCGCAGGCACGGGCGAGGCTGGTCCGCCTGGTCCTGGCGGCGGGGGTGGAGCAGTCGTCAGCCTCACACCCTGAACCAGTGGAACCGTAGCAGCATGCCTGACCGAACCAGAGGACCGGGACATCAGCAACTGCTGGCCATGCAGCCAGCTGGCAGACAGGGAAGCTGCAGGGGCGCAGGCATGCACCACTAACAGCACCATCCTCCCGCGCAGGGTCATCCAACTGCAGGACATGGCGTCAACACTCTGCACAGAGCATGCAGCTGGCTGCTGATGGTGTGGTGCGTGGGCCCCATATTCCACGACGGGCGCCTGCGCTGTCTGCGCACATACGCATGCACAACCTGCACACGCGCAGTGGGCAGTGCGAGCCATGTAGCCGGCAGGTGCCAAGCGCGGCAGGCTGTAGTGAACTCTGCGTTGATCTTGAACCTTTATCTCCTGTCCTTTCCAATCAATGGAGCTGTGCATGAACGCAAGGCCTTGCACAGTGAGGTCCGCCGCGCTTGATTTGCGAGCCGGGGGCGCCTGCCTGGAAGGCCAGCGGCTCGCCGGTGCGCACGTCGCGCGCGTCCACGATGTGCGACGCCGTGTGCCCGATGTTGTCGTCAAAGAATATCTGCGCAGCGGCAGCATTCAGGTACATCCTCAGTCACCCCCAGGCGCTGCTGGCCACTTGCATGCACTGCGTTCCATGACAAGCCTGTTCTCATGCAAAGCTCAGCAAACGCAGCTTGCTTGTTCACCTCACACAGCTTCTTGCCTGATAACCACGAGCACAGCAAGCCCGACGGGTCATGTGCGGAGCGCGCCTGGATGGTGCCATGGTCGTCGGGGTCCAGCACCAGCAGCTTGCCGGCGCGCGAGCGCTCGTTGCGCGACTTCCAAAACGGGTAGTAGTCGCGCAGCGCCAGCGCCCTGGCGCACAAGCGCTGCCATAGGTGGTTGAGTTGCCTTTTCTGTATCTTACACTTCATGAAATGTAATGTACTGGCTCTGCAGGCACACAGACCCGCTTGTGGAGAACCCAAATTCAGCGCAGATGCCAGATTTAATCAATCTTCTGCGCTGATCAGCCATATACACGTTCACAGGCAGGGGTGGCACATCCCCAACGGGGTCCCTCGCGCACCGGTTGCCCTCAAACACGCGCCGGTGCACCTCGTTGTGTATCGCGCCAAAGTCCGCCAGCAGCGTGCCGGTGCCCCTGTCCTCCGCGGCTCGCAGCGCCTCGGCGGTCAGGCGATGCGCGTTCATGACCTCCGCGGGCGCGCCTGCGCTCCCCGGCACACGCGCCTCACATGCGCGCATGTGTCACGCATGTGATCCACCCAGAGCGACAGCCGGCTACGGACGCCACGCCCGACTCGGGGCTACCCTCGCACGCACACGCCATGCCTCACGCGCACGCACGCGTCGGCTGGAGCTGCATGCGCCCCGTTACAAGGCACTTAACCCCAGCTCTGCACAGCTGGGGCAAGCGCGCAGGAGCCTGTCCGCACGCATCGCCGGCGAGGCGCCCCTTACCTGGCCGCGCGCCCCGCTGACCGGGCGGGCAGGGCGCAGGGATCCAGGGGAATCCAGTATACACTTGTCTTCTATGTGTGTATACCTGTCTTCTAGGTGGCTGAACTCTCCCAGACCAGGCGCGCACCCATGAGCAGCAGGGTGCCGTCAGGCTTGGACGAGGCGCGGAATAGACCTGGCGCGCACCCATGAGCAGCAGGGTGCCGTCGGGCTTGAACGAGGCGCGGAATAGATCTAACACGCACCCATGAGCAGGAGGGTGCCGTCGGGCTTGGAGGAGGCGCGGAAGAAGGCGCCCGTGGAGGCCGGCATGGCCATGCGCAGGTCCGTCCCGCAGCCGTCGCTGCCGTCCATGCGCACCTGGGCCCCGCCGCGCCGGCCTCAGCCCGGCGCGCGCGGCCCGCCCGCTGCCGCCGGACGCCCTGCCGGCCGGGGCTGCACCCGGCGGCGACGCATGGCGGCACGACCAGCAGAGGCGGCGCGGCCTGATCAGGCTACCCGTCGCGCAGCCGCGCTGCGAGCTGGATCTGAAGATGCGCCCTTTGCCAGGCGCAGGTCGCTGTGCAAGCGCGATAGGTTACGTGCAGGCACGATAGGGTGGAGTTAGGGCGGCGCGCACATCCGGGTAGCAGGGGTGCTGGCCCGTCGCGAACGCGTTCATTTCCTCCACGACCTCCGCCACGTCCGCGCCGAACGAGCGGAAGACCAGCGTAAACTCGCGGCCCTGCGACCATTATAAAGACACTCGGAGGGGTGGCCCATAGGGCTGCGGCGCTTCCACGCCAGAGCGCCCAGGTCCTGGGCGGGGTCACGCGCTCAGGCTCCACAAGAGCAGGCCGAACCTGGCCCGGCACCGGACACGCATGGGATGCTTGAGATATCAGATCAGGCACGCAATCTCGTCCTGGAGGAAAGCCCCTGTCTTCTCCGCCCTGCCTGGCACACCAGCCACGCCCGGGAGCGCGCCCCGCCCGGCATGCGGGCCGCGCGGCGGATACGCGCGCGCGCCTGCGCATGCATGTGCCGCAGCAGGTTGAAGAAGGAGGGTGGGCGGGCGCCGCGGCAGCGGGCGCGCGCGCGCCTGCGCATGCATGTGCCGCAGCAGGTTGAAGAAGGAGGGCAGCAGGTGCCGCTCGCCGCTGGCGAACAGGCCGCCCAGCGCCCTGCCCTTGGCCGCGCACTCGGGCGGCAGCTGCAGCGCGCCGATCAGCTGCTCGTACACGCCCCTGCCGCGCCCGGCCCCGGCCTCAGCCGGGCCCTCCCCGGGCACGCTTGCGCCGCGGCTGCAGGGCGCCGCGCCGCGCAATGCCCCGCGTCGTCAGGGCAACACGCCACCGCCTGACAGCGGAGCTGATGGAGTGACGAAGCGCTTGCAACATGCGTTTGGACACTTGCTACCGGCGAGCGACGCTGTACTGATCCGTCCTCTCAATTGCCACAGCAAGGAAACTTGCGAGGCCGTGGTCCTGCTCACGCTCTCCGCAGCAGTGGCCACCGCCATGCGGTGCGCACAGGGCGCGACCGCCGGACAGCGCCACTGCTCGCCGCTCCGCTAGCGGCCCCGCGCTCGCGAGCGAGGGCGCCGCGCCTGAACATGCGGCCCGGCTCGCCGGGCTCGGTGAACTTGCGCTTGAGCGCCTGCCGCCGATTCTTGACGTCCGTGTTGTGCCGCTCGACGTCGGGCCCCGCGCCCGAGCGGAAGGGCAGCAGGAAGCTGTCCAGGTAGCTGCGATAGCTCATCAGCTGCGGGTCGTTGGTCGGCCTGCAGCGATCACGCCAAGTGCGCGACAATCACCTTCGGGTGTTTGAATGGCTGCACCGATCCTGCTCGGTGCGCGGCAGCCAGCTGCGGGTCGCTGGTCGGCCTGCGCTGACTCCGCTGAGAGCGATCAGCCGCGCATGCTCCTGACCTGAGCATGCATGGCGCTGCAGCACTGCCGGCACCAGTTGCAATGCGCATTCACGCCCCAACCCCAGACCGGCCTGCATGCGAGCTTGACCGTGACCAGATCCAGGAGTGGGCCTGCATGTGAGAGAAGACTGCACGCAGCGGTCTGTGAGCATCAACTGCGGGCGTACCGTGGGCTTGAGCGCGCGCTCGCAGCGCAGGCGCTTCTGCCATGCAGGCGCACACCAGTGACGCGCGCTGAAAGCATGCCAAGCAGCAGAGGCAGACGGCCACGGGGCACGCGCCAGACCGCTGTCCGGTGGCCAGAGGCGCCGCCAGCCGGCACTCCCTTGCACGTACAGGCGCGCCGCCGCTTCGCGATGCCGGGCAGGCACCGGGGACCCTAACCCTAGCCAGTGGGCGGCCAGGGCGGCGCACCGGTCGGTGGCCAGGCGGCCGACGGGCACCCACTGCGGGCCCGCCTCCAGGCGGCCCCACGCGCACTCGGACAGCAGCATGTTGACCACGCAGGCCGTGCTGGCGCCCTGGGCGCGGTCCGCCATGAGCACGGTCTTGTTGATGTCGAAGTGCAGGACCAGGCGCGCCTTGCTCGCCATGGGCAGCCGGTACAGCTGGCAGCCCGGGTCGCGCATATACCTGCGGGGACGCCGCGCGTGTCAGGAACGCGGCACCAGGCGCGCCCGCGGCTCGCCGCGGGCAGCTGGTGCAGCTGGCAGCCAGGGCTATCTTAATGAGAAACCAGCATGCACTCCCTTGCATGCAATCGCTCGCGTAGCACGCGGGTGCTTGGGATGAGTGCTGCAGTGCTACAGAGCGCCGTGCAAGAGGCGCACTTGCTCACCACATGCACGCCATGCTGCCCATGCAGGGCGGGGCGGCAGGCGCGAGCGCGCGTCTGCGAATGCAGCAGGCGCCCTAGGTGGGGGCACGCATGCGGCAGGCGCCCATGCGGGGCGGGCGGCGGGCGCGGGCGCGCACCTGCGGATGAGGTCCAGCGCCTCGTCGCCGAAGCGCGAGAACGCGCGCCGGCGCAGGTCGACCTCCAAGAGGTGCCGCCGGAAGCTCTTCTGGATCACCGTGGCGGCCGCCTCCTGCGCGGCGCCGGGACGCCCCGACCAGTGAGCGCGTGCTGCGCCTGGTGCGCGAGCTGCCTGGCTCCCTTCCCCAAAAATTGCTGACGTCACTTGCGCGGCGTGGGGCGGGCCAGGCGACGGGACCGGTGAGCTGGGACGCGTGAGTGCGTGGGTGGCGGCACGCAGAGGGTGTTTGGCCGCCAGAGCAGGAGCAAGCAGAGGTGAGCGGGGTGGGGGGGCGGGGAGTGAGCGGCAGACGGCACCGCGTCGGCAGGGGAGGTGCCGGGCCGGCAGAGCGGCACGACGGCGGACGCCTGCCGCCCCACGCCGCGCCGCAGCGCGCCCTGGGCGGACACGATGTTGGCGTCGCTGCGCGGCAGCACGGCGCCACTGCCGAGGTAGCGCTGCACGAGCAGCGCGGCTTCGTCGACGTGCACGCCCCGCCGCGCAGGCCTGCGCTGGCCTGTGCCGTCAGCGTGCGTCTCCCTGCAAACAGGGAGTGCATCGCAGTGCGCGGCGCATGCGATTTGCAGTGCACGAATTGCCGAGTAAGCTGCAAGGATTGAGAGGCGCGCCAGCGCGACTCAGCCAAGCAAAGCATGCACTTCAATACAGATTCGGTGACGCAAGGACCACAGATGACGACCAGGCGCACTGCTTCTCCGATATGGGTGCCAACGTGGACGTCCCTGCAGCGCCATTGCTGGCCACGCGCTCCGCCAGGCGTGAGTCGCGCCCCTGCACATCCCGCAGCAGCTGCGTGAGCCCGGACTCTGGCATATCAGCAGCTCCTCTGATCTGGCCACCACTCGCGCTCAACCTCTTCGAGCAGGTGTCACTCAAGCAGGCAGCAGGGTTCGAGCCAGGGCCTGTGTGTTAGTAAATTGGAAGTCAGGAGAGTTGGTGCGCAACCCACGGCGTAGCGCGTGCTTCACGGGTACTGCCAGCCCTGCTCGCGACTGGCGCTGCAAGAGCGGCATCGCCGGCGGGCATGAGGCTCTGGGCGTGCGTAGCGCTGCTGAGCCTGGCGCGCGCCGCATCGGCACAGTACGCATATGAAGACGGCGTAGATTTTTACGACGATTACTCTCTGTACAACGCCGGGTATGATGCGTACAACGAAGAAGATGATTCCTTCTACGCGAACGAGTACATGGGGCCCTATGACGAGCCGTATGACGACTTTGGGCTGGATGAGCGGGAGGACTTGCAGCCGGACTGCCGGATTGGCGCCGACGGTAGCCCAGTGTTCAACGGTGCGCTTCCGCGCCCCCGCCGCCTGCCGCCTGGCGCACTGCTGCCGGGCAGGCCACTTGCGCTTGCAGGTGCGGCGGCCTCAGCTTGGGTTTGGGGCAGGTTCGCGGCCGTGTGACGTGAAAATGGAGGGAGCGGACAAGCTGCTCAAGGACGTGCCGGGCGGGCTGGACGGCGTCTACGCGGTGGCCTCCTGCGAGAACGGCCGCCCCCTGTTCAAGCGGCAAGGCAGCCCGGCAGGACGTGCGCACACCCCCGCTCAAGTTTGAGTGTTTCCTGATGAAGTACTGAGAAGAGGACGAGCGAGCTGTACTTGATCACAGTGCGCTACTGCGTGCTTTCTTAAGCTGTCGCACTCTGGATCTCATACGCTGATATATACAATCTTTCTTTGTCGGACCAGCTACTGCAGTTGCTTATGAAAGCATGCACAGCGGAGTGCATCCTTCTGCTGCTCTTTTTGTATTTCCATATGAATTGGGTGGTTGAGGACTGTGATGCATCGCTGCTGGTGCGCACGTGCGGTTGCAACGCCAGCCTGGGTGGCTGCTGTAGGTGTATATGCGTGGCTGCAAGGTCTGTGCCGCAAGGTGTGTGTTGCTCGGGGTGGCGCAGCGCAGCTCAGCCACCGATCTGCGACCTGCTGGCGCACGGATCGCGAGCTGGCTGCACGCTTTGGCCGTGGACTGTCCTGGTGCCGAATTAGGACAGGATTGGTGTAAGCGCTGTGTGGCCATGCCGTGCGCAGAGGAGCGCGTGCTGTGGTACTCGGCGCAGTACCGGGACTGGGACCTCAGCAACGGCACCTCACCACGGGAGGTCTGCCCATGGCTCTACAGAGAACCCCGCTCAAACAGTGTCAGACCAGCACTGGGTCTTTGCACTGGGTGGCAGAGCTTGCACAAACGCTGGCAGCGGTTCTTCTTGCTGGCGCCCACCGCAGCCGCTGCGAGCGCCGCGCCGGAGGCTGGCGAGTCAGGGGTGGTGTCCTGCAAGTTTGGTGACCTGCACAGCCAGTGCGCGCCCCCACCAGCCTGTGCACTGTCCAGGCGTGGGAGCGCATGCAGCCTCCTGTGGCTGCGCGCGCTAATCTGGCTCGACGAATGTCGCCGCAGCTGCTGAGGTGGTCCTGGTGCGTGCGCACGCAGGACGACATCCTGCTGTTTGGTGGCGGCGGCGGCCAGGAGAAGCGGCCGCAGTACGTGCTGAACGCCTGGAGCCTGGCCACGGACCTCATGAAGGACTTCAAGGGCACGGTGCGCGCGGCCCGCGCAACCGGCCGCCGAGCAGCGTTGCGCCCTGTGGCTTTGACATCAGGGCCGCCCGCGCGCCCGCTGTCCTGTCGCATATGAGAGGCTGGCGCGCGCGAGCTGCGGCACTGTCGGGTTGCTGCGTGCGCCCATGCAGTGCACCAACAGGCCGGCGCGTTCCTCGTGCGCCGACAAGGTGTGCTGGCGGCTGGCGCCTCTGACCGGGGGCGCCTGGCCGGCAGGAGGAGTACAAGAGGATCGACCTCACGCTCGTCTGCGCGGACGGCTCCAAAGTAGATATCCCCGGTGCGGCCCATGCGCTGCCAGGCACGCTCCAGCGGCCTCAGTCCGCCCCTTGCGTGTACCGTGGGTAGGTACAGTGTCCTGACACGCGTTGTGCACGTCCTGCGAGACACGTCTCCTCCATGCGAAGCGGCTTTTTAGGATCTGAACAGAATGTCTATGCTGCTGGTCCGTAATGTTTGGGCGCAAGTCGCAGAGTGGCACGGGGTGGTCGAGTATGCTTGCTCAGCAGTGAGGGTTAATCAATGGTCAGGCCGTGCTTGCCGGCCGCCAGGGATGGCACCTCGCGCTTGTCGGCCTCCCGTTTTTAGTGCACGAGTCACCGGTGTACTCCATGATCATCTCGACGCCCGTGTACGCGCGCGTTGCGAATGCGTGCATGCACACGGGCGGCAAGATCATCATGGGATACACCGGTGACTATCACTTAAAGCGGGAGGCCGCAAAGCGCAAGGTGGCGTCCCTGGCGGCCTGCGAGCACGACACTCTTTTACGAGCTGCTGGTTCACATTTCTAATCAGCCGGCGGCATCGGTGGCACCGCACGCGGCCGTCCTGAGACCGCCTGCCGGTCAGGGCTGCGCGCGTCACGGCCCCCTGCGTGCCCGGCGCGCAGCGGAGCAGCGCTTTGGCAAGGTGCCGCTGCTGACCGACGACGAGTTCGACGCCCAGTACCGGCGCGTGTACCAGCGCGCGCGCTCGCGCGGCGACGCCAGCGCCGAGATCAACCTGGTGCGGGCTTTGGGTCAGAGTAGGGTAGGTTAGGGCAACATTCTGCGCCGCATCGACCTGCAGGGCCTGTGGTTGGGCAGCAACCGCCACTAACCACAAATGGTTGTCACAACTGCCGCCGCCCAGCCGTCGACCATGCATGGAGGGTCGCGTGGTCGCCTCGTCTGCACAGCTGCGCAGAGGCTGCCACTTGGCTGCCGCGGCGCGTGTGCGGCGGGGATCGCGCGCTGACCACCCCACTTGCCCCGCAGCACGCAGGGCGTGTGCGTGTCTGCTTGAGTCCCGCGATGTTAACACCCTTTGTCATATGTGTTTTGTATGTATGCAGTGCCGGTGGGGTGCGTATGTTGGATATCTGCTGCCCAGCATGGGGTTGCACGGCACGTCCACTGCCGGCACGGGGCCGCGCATTGATCCGCCCGCTGCTGCAGTCTTGAGCTGTGCAGTTTGTGTGCTGGCAGGCAAGCGCAGCCGCAGCACCGACGCCGGGATCCCCAGCTCGGGGCCGGGCGAGGCTGTCTGCAACAGTCAGGCTGCGAACTGTGTCGTGGCAGGCCTGCGTGCCGACCAAGTAAGAAGTCATAATGAACTGAAGCCGTGCGCCGGCGCAGGGCCTGGTGACCCTGTTTGTGATGATCGGCCTGGGCACCGTGTTCGGGCTGCCCTACCTGGTGGCGCGCAATCGGCGGCGCCGCGCCGGCAAGCCCGCGCCGTCCAGCAACCCCATCAACAACATCCTGGACCTGTCGCGCAAGCGGGGGCACACCCAGTAGCGCAGCAGGATAGGGTTAGGGCCAGGTCGCGCGCCGCCGCGCCGCATGAGCGGCCCCGCAGACGAGCGCGCGCGGGCCTGGTGCGTGCGCCGATGTGCCTGGAGCCCGGGTGCTGGCGGGGCTGCGCCTGTATGGATGCGTATGGATGCGTGCGCTGGGAGCGGTTCAGAAGGGGCGCGCGCGGTCTGTAGCCAGATATGCCGTGTCCGGGAAGGCGGCAGCGTTTGTGGAAGGGGGCCAAAGCATGGGCAGTCCAGGCAGACCTGTTGGCTGGCGCGGTACGTGGGGAGTGGCGCGCCTGCCACCGTGACTTGTCAGCATGCAGTGCAGCCCCGCAGGCGACGCAGCCATGGCCGCACACATTTGCATGCGCGGCGCCCGTGAGGCATGTCTGGAGCCATGCATGCACGCCGGGCCTGAGCACGTCAGGGTAATGGCGCTCTGCGCATGCTGAGCGGTGCCCAGCAGACCTGTAGGCTTCCTGTGAATGTCAGAGAGGGGGTGTAAGGCAGCTGTAACTTGGCAGATCGTCAGCTGGGGTGCGGACGCGCTTGGCCACCCAGGCCATCACCACGGGGCAGGCAGGCATATCGCAGGCACCTGTTTGGTGTGTGGCTTAGATTCGCCTGAGAGCGCATGTTGCGTTCCTCAGCAGCGGCCCAGCTGCCATGCTGAAGCTGCTTGCCGAGCCGGGCCTGCTGTGTCCGGCCTGGAGGTTGGCCTTTGACAAGACAAACAAAGACCCTTTGTTTGTCTTTTGGTGCGCTATTTACAAACTGTTCGGCGCTTTTCCCTTGCCGTTCACTGCCGCTTGCGGCACCGACATCATGTATCCCCCAGGTTGTAGGTACAGCGTCATCCTCCCTCGTCTCCCGGCATATGCACACCATAACAGACGTTCCGCGTGTCGTCGCGCACCACAAATGGAAACTTCCCTGCCCAAAAGCCCCTTAACACGATCATGACCGAGCGCACATTTTGCGGTCTTGCAAGCACACACAAGAGCAGGCCGAGCGGACGACATCACCTTCAGCATGCCCATACCCGTTTCAGCAGTCCTGTTCAGAGTCCCCTCCTCGTCCTGTCCTGCAGCCTGGCCCATGCTAAACATGCCCCGACCCCTCTGTGCACCCTAACAACCCAATCCCACCCCCATGAGGCTTCAAGCAGGGCCGGAAGAAGAAAAACAGAGACATGGAGAGGCCCAGGCCTGGGGAGAGTGCAACAAGGATCTCTCCGCAAGGATGCGGAGTATGCGCGGACTCTTCCCCCAGGCCTGGCTGACGGGTACCCCTTCTCAGTCAAGTCTCAGCTCACGCAAGCCCCTAAACACCTGTCCCTGTATATCAACAAGCCCGCTCGCAGGTCTATACTTCACGCCGCACGAGGCAGCACACTGCCGTCTCCGCCCGCGCACACGCGCCAGGCCGCTAAGGAGGCGCCCGCCCAACCGCCGGGCCTCCCAATACTGCAGAAAAGCAGTCTTAGTCCCTGCCGCCCAAGCGCAGGCAAGGGGGCTGTGCCAGCACGCCAGTGCGCGCCTGCCTGGGCCCATGGCTGCCATCTGCAATCCATGCCGCCTAACACTCGCCTAGACCCTCGGACTGCGTGCGAGATACATGACTCAAGGCCGCCCCAGGCCGTCAAGAGCCGTGGCAACCGCCACAAGTGGCGCTGCGTGTGTACTCATTGCCCCCACACTGCGGCGCTTGCATGCATCGCGGCCCACAGATACGGCATCGCGGACCCTTGCAGGCGGCGGGCGGCGCCGCCATTCCCAGCAAAGTGTATCCGTGCCCGAACGAGAAGCAGCACGACCCTGCCAAGCAGAACAGAATGCACTAGGGACAAGCTGACATGACAGCTATGCACACCACACCAGCAGCCTGGAAGCTGTCAGAATGACCCGCCCAGATGTGAGGAAAACATGGGCTGCACGGGGCCGCATAGAAGAGCCAGCAGCCTCGGAAAATGGGGGGGCCTACATGCCCGGATACTGAAAATGCACCCAACTCCGAAACTCCCAACAAACGGTGATCACTAGCACCCAAAATCAAATACCCACGGTTCGCGCAGGAAGTTCCGGCGATGTGCACGCCTAAGATTACAGGCGCTGTTGGGAGGGGGGCTGTCGTGGTTGCGGCTGCGCAAGCTCCGCGACGGCCCTGCGAGGTGCGCTCCGCTCTCTGCCCACACGCGCACCGCCTCGCCCGCCCCGCTGCTGGGGGTCACGGTCGCAGGGCCGTCTGGGCCGGCTGTCACGGGATTTGCCTAGGGTGGGGGGTGCGGCCCTGCCGGCAGGCTCTGACATCTGCTTCGGCTGCCTGCAGAGCGGCGCACCAGGCCTGCCGATCCGGGCGCCCCCCCCACCTCTCACTCACTCCTGGTCTCCTCCCGGGCCGCGCAGCAGCCGGGGCTGTAGTGCTTTCTCACGCCTGAGAGCGCCTCAGGCTCTGCTCGGCCCGGGCCCAGCGCCCCTGCCGCCGCGCGCGCCCGCGCCGCGCGCTCGCGCGCCCGGCGCGGAGCGCCCACCCCGGCCGCCGGGCTCCATCAGGCTGACCGGGAGATGAGGAGGTTCGTCGTCGTCGCCGCCGTCGCCGCCGTCGTCCCCGTTGCCGCCGCCTCCCCCGCCGAAAAAGCTGTGCTCCTGGCCCTCGCTCTGCTGCCGCGCTGCCGCGGCCGCCATGAGCTCGTCGAACTGCGGGGACTTGCGGAGCATGATCACCATGCTTGGCTTCTGTGCCGGCCGTTCGCGGCCGCTCTCGGCGCCCGTGTCCAAGCCCGTGACGATGCCTGCGAGCCGCGCGCACGCTGCTGCCTCACGCGGCGGCCGTGCCCCTCCAAGCTGCAGGGGGCTAAGGCAGGGAGGCAGGGGCCATGTTCCTCAGTGCTGCAGAGGGCCTGCGATAGGGGCGCAGGGACCGTGCCCCTCAGGGCCGCGGAGACACGGAGCACCGAGCACCGCAGCAGCTTACTCACCAGCAGGCCTGCTCTTTACTGGGGTACATTTGCAGGATACTTCCGCGCCGCGGAGCAGGGGAGCAGGGTCCTTGACGCACGGCAAGCCAGCGAGGAGCGCACTCGTCTCAACGGCCCAGTTGCCATTCTTCAGTATCTCAACCGCAGTGACCAGCGTCGAGATGGCTGCGGGCACAGCGCTCTGCGTCAGGGTTGCTGCGGCAAGCAAAGCTGCAGCCTGGATCACGGCAAAGCAGCATGTGGGCCCACACCAAGCCCCAAGGCTGACATCTGCACCTCTCCATGCTCCTGCAGGAAGCGCTGCACACCCCAACACACAGGCAGTCAGCTCCGCGCCTGCCTCTCCTCTGAAGCTGCCTGTGCCTTGCTTCAGTGAGGCGTAGGCAGTTGGAGCCCTGATAACCTCAGCATTGGCTTGTAGCGGTGTGCGGGGCTTGCAGCTTCCCGATAGAGCCAAGCTTGATCCCCGGGTGAGTGTGCACTCGATTAGCACAAGTCTACGAGGTCTGCTTCACACAACGGGTCGCTCTCAAGCTCATTCGGCACCAATGCAGACTCTGTCACTGTGTGCACCGGATGGTGCGCGCCTTCGCCAGGTTCACGTAGAAGTACAGCGGCTTTTTTGAGACAGAGACCTGCACCCTGCGCGCGCTCACGCGGCTCACAACAGATGATGCACCAGACAGATGCGCAATACGAACGCATCTGCCTGCAAGCAGACCAGCATTGGTGCCCCCGGTCTGTGCAGCCTCAAGCTGACTGCGCCAGCAGCAATCCTGGTGTACGCATGTGCAGGCCGGCGCGCGTATGATGTCACAATGCCTCTTAACACTGCGCAGGATGGATCCCCGGACAGCGAGCGCACGCCGCAAGAATAAGTCTGACCAAAACACTTCAATCCTGGCAATTCGGGCTGCTGTGCGGCTTGGTATCGCCTCGATGCATGCCAGGCGGCTGGCAATCTACCAGAGGGTGGGGCCGTACCTGGCTGGATGGGGTGCTGGTTGGGGGGGAGCAGGCTGCATAGAAGCGCGGTCCGTGCCCCAGCATCACAGACTGCTTCTGCCGTCCCGCATACCCTTCGGTCAGGCCATCCTCCCCCCAGCAGCCCGCGCACACAGCGGCTTCCCCCTATCACTGCACGCTCGCTGGTGGTTCCAACCAGCCCACCCCGCGGATCTGAGTGCCTCAACTGGCCAGCAGACTATAGTCTCTAGGGTATTTCCCCGCCAACGGTGGCCGTCGAAGGCCCGTAACGACCGAAATTGAAAACAACCGCCACATTTGCGCCATACCGCCACTAATCGCACAGGTCCGCCTGCGCAGACGAAGACGAAGAGTGTGCCTGCTCTGCTCTTGCTTGACGCACAGTCCGGCTGCACGCTTGGGGTCATACGGCCCCTGTCTAAAGTTTTGTGTAGGGCAGCCCTGATCGTGCGCGTGCACGCTCTTAAACAGTACCATGCCTGGTACGGTGGTACGGTCGGCATGCATGCGCATGCTTGGTGGCTGCTGTATCCATGAAGCTCTCGGGGCTTTACATTGTAGTGCAAAAGTAGGCGCGATTGCCCAGTATTACTTTAAACTTGCATGCTGGGTGCGGGGCCAACCGCTTAGCTGGCTGATTCAGCTTTATCTCCCATACATGCAGACTGCATGTAATGTACATTGGCACAGACATGCAGACTGCGTGATGCAGTCACACATTCAGGCGAACTGCAACTCCACCCACCTGCCGGGGCCTTGCTGTAGGAGCGTTTCCTCATAGCCCCATCATACCACGGCAGCGCTCGCGCTGGCAGTGCACTGACGCATGGAACCTTTATTTACATTATCTGACCTCCCAGGTTCCCGACGCAGGGGAGAGCAGGACCTGCCATCTGTGCGTCATCTGTGCAAACACACTCAAGTCATCCCAGAGCACCTCGGGTCGAACTATAAAAAAAAAAGGTTCCTTTGCGAGCCTGAAATGCACTGTGCTGTTTCAGCCTTGCGGTCAGCCAGCTAACCTCCTGCGCGGGCACACGTCCTTCCAGGGCATGGCCTCCTCAACAAAGAATAAGACAGCGTCACAGCATGTTTGCGACCTGCGCAGGCCACAAGCACGAGCCACGCCATGAGACAGGAACGAACACACTCACAGCAACCACAGAAGCCGGGGGCTGCTCATACGACCTACGACTACCGCAGCATTCGCGAGCAGAGCAGGACAGCGAAAAGCCGGCCGTCGCATGCATGCGGCCTCAAGGCAGCTTTGCCCTGCTGTGCAGCACGGAATTCCAACCACGCACAGACTGGCGAAAAGGCGCGGGCCGGGCCTATGGCAGCTTCTCCAGCTGAGTGTATGCGGACGCAAACACCCACAGGATCGCCAGGATGGTCGCGAACGTGACCGCGTCCCGGAACGTGTTGTCGTCCTGCTGGAACATCTTGGTCGGGTCGGACGGGTCCGCGTAGATGCCGGGGCCGGCGCTGTCGCGCTCGCCGCCGTCGCGCGCGCGCAGCAGCGCGCCGCCGGCGTCCCCGGCGTCCAGCGCGGCCTGCGCGGCGCTCCAGGCCGCGCGCTGCAGCGTCCAGGCCAGCCGCGCCGGCGCGCCGCAGCGGGCCAGGTCCCAGCGCTCGCTCTGCCGCGTCACCTGCACAACCCGGTATTCAGTGAAGGAAGGCCTGGGCAGCCAGCAGGGCGCGCCCTTGCAGCGCGGTCTGCGCTTGCAGCGCCGCGGCCTGCATGGCCCAGCGCTCAGGGCCAGCCTGTGAGGGCATGCACTTTTCGAAATGTGTGCTGCTATGATGCCCCACACAGTGCGTGTCGAGCTGGCAACGCCGTACTCGTCTTGCTTGCCCAGGAGCCTCCCTTGCGCCTGGCTAGGTGCAGCGCCTGCGCGCTGTCGGCCTCCAGGCACGCACCTTGCCGGTGATGAGGTCCAACTCAAACTCGGACGCCAGGCTGACGTCCACGGGCACGGGGCCGATGCTGCCGCGCAGGCGCCATTGCACCTCCGCAGTGCCCTTGTCCAGCATGCGCAGCTTGGTCACGAGCTGCGTTTGCACGCGCACGACTGTGAGCCGGCGCGCTGCCAGGTCGCAGGCGAGCCTGAGACTCTCCGCTGTGCGCGCTGTCAGCAGGTGAAGCACGGCATGCTCGCGGCCGCAGCCAGGTCGCGGGGCTGCGTGAGCAGGCGAACAGAGGTCGCTGGCCGCGCACCACTTTCGGGTCGCTGACGCAGTCCGCGACAAACTTCAACCGGACGTATTTGTCCTTGCCGCTGAAAGACCTGAAGCGGTCCTGCACGCCAGCGCCGCTGCACTGACCCACTGCAGGCGCAGGAGCGGCTGCAAGCACAAGCTGTGCATCCCACTTTCCGCCCAAGTCAGCTGGACAGTGAGTCCTCAGCTGTCAAGGGACACCGGAGCGCAAAGAAGCTGCGCACCTGGTAGCGCACGTCCTTGGCAAACAGGCTCAGCGTCCAGGTGCGCAGGCGCGTCAGGTCGCGCGCGAGCGCGCGCACAGTCTGCTCCACGGCGGGTGAGCTGGTGCACTCAAACTCGTCGCAGTAGCTGCGCACCGCACACCACCTCGGCAACCTTGCTACCTCCACGCAAACTGCGCGCGCAGCTGTGCAGCCAACGCCGCGGCACGCAAACGCCTTCAGGACGCGCACTTTTTGTCGATGCCCTCAATCTGCAGCTCCTCCCCCTCATCTCCAGCGGCGGTCGCGGCCGCCCGCTCTGAGCTGCTCACCACCGCGCAGCGCGCGCTGCGGCTGTGCAGTCTGCCCTGCTGGCACCCCCGCCGGGGCACCTGGCCGCTGCAGGCTGGGCGCCTGAGCGCACAGGGCCGCGCAGCCGCGTGCGCAACGCAGCGTGCAGGCGCGAGCGCCTCCGCACACAACCCATGGCACGGCATCTTTGGCGTGTGCCAAGCACGCACGCCCGCGGGTGATAGCCGCTCCAGGTAGCAAACGACGACCTCTGTCCTGCCAGAAAGCAGTCGCTGTTTTCTTCCAGCCTTTTCTTTGGCTGGTTGTCGAGCTTGGAAAGACTGGCTACACCCCGATGGCATCAGGGCTCCAGCAACACACCCTGGCCCACTTCCTCCTCATCAGCTTGTTGGCTGATACACGGCTGTAACTCATTCATTCATTCATTCATTCATACGCCGAAGCGCGCAGAGCTTCACATATGCGCATGTCCACGGAGCATGCTCATGGTGTACCAACGTGAAAGATGGCGTGCTCTGCCCGGGCAGGCAAGGCCGGCATCCGCATGCATGTGCACCGTGGCATGTTGACAACTTCGCGCTCTAGCTGGTCATGTTGAGCCGCTCTGTTGTTGGCACGCCACTCTCGCACGGTAGCGTGCGCCAGTGTCAGGTGGGCTGCGGTGCACCTACCTCTCAAAGTCACTGCTTGAGCCGAGCGTTCTCAGTGTTATGCAAACCATGGGTAGCAATACGCTGGTTGCGTGGACGGAGAAGGACGGCTTCTCTTATAGTGCTTTACCCGGGCTGGCTGGCTTGGCAAACGGTGGCTATCTCCCACTGCTCAAAATGAATGGTGGGGCCAGGGCGTGCCCTCGCTCGCGCAATGCTTCCCTGTTTCCAGGCGCAGCAGGCCGCGCCTGGACCTGCCGCCAGGGCAGCAGGTGTCGTTTTTATAGCTTGCTCTTTTTATAGAGGTGCTGCTCAGTGCTGCTGGTATGGCACGTGCTGGTTCTGACGACCTCTGGTTGGAACTTCAGTGTGCGAGGCAAGTGGCTGTGCAAAGCAGCCTCTGTTCAACTTTCCGGGAGAGCGGCTGCACTGGTGCGCACTACTGGTGGATATGATGAGCTTCACATCAGCGCGAGCACAGGCCGCCGAGGCTCTGCGCCCGGCACACACCCACATACCTTGCGCGGCACTGCATAGCACTGCAGAGCCAGTGGGTGCATGTGGGTCCCGCAGCTGTCACTCTGCAGCTGGCTGCCACCGCTTTGCCTTGAGCTGAGCCTGGTGCACCTGTCAGGAAGACTCGGGTAGCGTCAGGTGCAAAGGGGGGTGATATTGGTGCTGCACACACTCTCTTACTGTCTGGGGCCAGTTTTCGCAACGCGTCATGCCCATAAGCTTGACTGCGTGCAGATGTATCTACGCTGACTCAGCAGGCGAGGCGCGCAAGGGCGCATGGGCGCATGGCGCGCGGCGCTGCAGAGCAGCCCTAGAAGAGCGCCTCCGGTCACACCCAAGACGTCTTGCCCACCAGCACGGCTCTGCAAACCTGCCTGCAGCGGGGCACCCCTGGTGCGCATCCCCAGCTGTGCCGGCGCTGCATCGGCCCGCTGGCAGACAGCTTCTTCTCCCCTGCCCCATGCGGCTCAGCACGGCACACCCACGGCTCACCTTTTCCCACAGCCGGACACCTGCATGACGCCTATTGGGTCTCCGCGTGAGTGACATGGATAACCTGTGTGCGTGCTCTGCGCCCAATGCACATGACTGCGCTGAGACGAGTGCATGTGCCAGGTGCATCATGCAAGAGCACCAACGCCGCTTGACCCCCTCCTGCCAATCGTGGTGTGATTGCATGTGCATGCGCATAGCTCTCATGCTCACACATCACATACATTGCATTGCGGCTCTGCTGCTGCCTGCCGCCGAACCAATAGTGCGTGAACCACACCACACAAGTGCACGCAAGTGCTCGCTCCTTGGTCTGCACCGTCTCAGTGCGCATGACTGGCATCTGCTCTGTGTGGCAGCCGCCACCTCTTCAGTGTGGCTCCGCCTATTCTGTTCAGCTGCTCTTGCAATGCTGCTGCACGTAATTGATTAATGTCAGGGCGTGTCGAGATCACATGCGAACTGGGGTGTGCCCAGCGGCAGAGTGCCGGAGCAGGACAGGGCCGCGGCTGCGCCCATGATTGGCTGATGCTCAACGCTGCGCGGGGCTTGACGTTCGCTCTCCCTGTGCTGCTCGCCCCGCTCTCCGCATGAACCACGCACCTCCCGCAGTGCATACACATGCCTCTGGATTGCTGCAGAAGCGCGCCACACTCTGCATGCACGAGGTGGCAGCTGCCTCGAGGCTTGCGCTCTTGTCCTTGCATGGGCTAAAGCTGCCAGTCCATGGAAGCTTGCAGTTTGTTCAACAGTGGCTTCAAAGACGTCAGTGATGGCTTGGGTGGGTGGTAAAACGGCGATTGCTGGGCGCTCTTGTCAACAAACGCAGAATGCAAGTTTGCACAGGTTCAATTCACATGTGTAGGCATGCAATTTCGCACGCAAGCATCAAGTGACACAGAATACGCTTCTGCGCAGCAACACTGCATCTGGAACCAAGCCCTTGCATGTCAGGACTGTGTCACCTGAAGCAAGCGCACTGAATGCCAGCATGGCAATACGTCGCCAAACCCAAAGATCCACACGGACAAAACGTCACCAGACACGTTGTTTAGGAAGATGCCATGCTCTATGTTTGAGTTCCTGACAAGCGCAATTGCACACTGTCACGCCATGCTGCACAGGTTGGCTAAGCCTTGGCCAACTTGGCTTCATGCAAATGTACAATTTTCAAGCAAATACACCCTGCACAGTTTTAGCTATGGCGCTCGCTTGCCTGTGGTGGCCCATCAGCGCTGGGCGCAGCCTGGGGCCCCTGCGGGAGCTCTTCGGGCTGCGGTACTGTGCCGTTCGCTTCCAGCGCGCCGTCGCCGATCGGTTCAGGACCCCCGCCCTCTGACCTCCTATCAGCCCCGTCCGGGCCGCTCGCGCTCTCCCGCGGCGGCGCCCCATTGCTGGACGCCTGTGCAGGCGCCCCGTCGGCGGCTGGGGCCGGGCCGGCGCGGGCCTCGGGTGCCGGGCGCGCGCCCTGCAGCGCCGCCTGCTGCTCGGCCAGCATGGCGGCCGAGCGCGCCAGGTAGGCGCCGAGGTAGCGGCGCGACTGCGTGAGCGCCGCCCGGCGCCGCCCGGCCACCAGCCGCAGCTCCGCATTCTCGGCCTCCAGGTCCGCAGCGCGCGCCAGCGCGTCCGCCTGGGCGCGCGCCGGCGGCGCGCCATCAGCTGCAGCCGCCTCTGGGCAAGCCGGCCGAGCGAGCGCCGGCCCACGCTGGCCACCTGCATCTCCGCAGCCTCCAACCCCAGGTACGCCGCGCGGTCTGTGCCATACAGGACAACAAGAGGCATCGCAATTTTGCAGCAGGCGCCGACCCTGCGAGCTGTTGCAACCGCACTTTACACCCCCAGCCAGCCCAGCGCTGCATAGAGCGCGCTGACAAAGCGGGTCTGCATGCATGCATGTGCAAATATGATGTGTGACGGTGTGTGCGGCGCGCACCAGGCGCTGATCCGTGCCGCCCCGTCCCGGCGCCGCGGCCGCGCTCGGGCGCGCAGGCGCGGCGGCCGCGGTGCGCAGCTGGCGCTCCAGGTCGGCTGTGTGTTCTCGCAGCGCGGCCGTCCGCGCGGCGGCCGCCTGCGCCGCGGCCTCCGCCGCCGCCAGGCGCGAGAGCGTCTGGGCGTCCGCCGCCGGCGCCGCCTGCGGAAAAACTCTGGTTCAGGCGTGCACATCCTGTCAATGGGAGAAGCGCACGATGCACCCGCAGAGGAGCACATGCTCAGCGCAGTTCATGCTCAGAAGACGTTGAGCTCACGCTAGCTGGCCAGGGATGAGGCGCTAGGGGTGGGCACAGCTGCAGTGTACACCTGCCCCGCCTTCCCAGCGCACTCACACATGTCAGAGTGCGACGACGCCAGGCTGCCCAGAGGCTGCCGGGACGCGCCCGCAGGACCTGCAGCTCCTGGCGCGCACTCGCAGCGTCTGCCTCCGCCGCCGCGGCGTGCTCATAGGCGGCGTCCGCCTCTGACGCGGCGGCGGCTGCGCGCTCCTCAGCGACGTCCGTTCGCTGCAGCAGCTCTGCACGAGACAGACTGGCGATCAGGTCGATGGGTCTTGACTGGTCATGCTGAAGCACTGGCTGGGCGCAGCTGGCTTGCGCCATAATGTGTACATGAACATCGGCTGGAAAGCAGTGACACAGCATAATCCCAACAAACATCTCTTCTGCACGATCTGAGTGTGCATCGGAAGGGACATGCACTGAGTAACAATTGCGATGCACTGTGTAAAAGCTATGATGTCGTGCGCCTGTGCACGACACTAATTACCCGACAGGGCAAGTCCTGCAGGAGTGTTCACAGACGAGGAGCGCACGCGCACGACAAAGAGTGCCCCCAACCCGGAACTCGCTATCCTGGCGCGGGCGTCAGGCGCCTGCCTCCTGCCCAGCACCCGCAACCAAAGTGCACTCGGGGCCACTGTTGAGTCATCATAAGTCGTGTGGTGCCGCAGACGCACCGCGCAGGTCGGCCTCGTCCGCGGGCAGGCTGCGCCGCAGCGCCTGCAGCTCGGCGACCCGGCCGCCCAGCTCGGCCGTCGCGGCCGCCGCCTGCTCCAGCAGCGCCGCCGCCGCGGCCGCCTCCTCGCCCACCTGCGCGGCGCGCAGTCGCCATGCGCTTATCGGCGATATATCATCGCTCTGACCTGCTTCACGCACGGGACATCTTGTCAAGAGGGCTTTAAAGATGCAGCTCGAGAGCAAAGACCATGCTTGGCTGGGCGCTTAGCAGCTTGAGAGCCGGCCGCACAGCGCCGCATGTGCGCGAGGCGCGAGCGCGCGCCTGCCGGCGCAGGGCTGCGGCGGCGGCGGCGTCCTCGCGGGCGGCCGCGCGCGCGCGCAGCAGCTCCGCCGCCTGCTCCTGCGCGGCCTGCGCGCCAGCCGGCAGCAGCCTCATCATCGCCGCAGCATGCACGCGCGTCTGCACCTCGGCACCTCGAGCATGAGGCTCGCCGCATGCGGCCTGGACAGCGTGAGCGCCCGCCTCGTGGCGCGCAAGCCACCCCGGAGCGTTCTGGCGACAGCAAGGTGCCGGCGCACCCAGCCTTCTTGCATGAGTCCGGGCATCAGGGTGCGTGCCCTACCCCACCCCTGTTGGTGCGCGCCTGCGCCATGTCGATGGCGCCCGCTGCGGCCACGCGCGCGGCGGCCGCGTCCGCCGCTGCCTGCTGCAGCGCCTGGTCGCGCTGCTGCAGCGCGGCCTCCAGGCGCCCGACCTGCCGCAGCGCGCCACGCGCGTCAGCCGGCCGCCGGCAGGCAGGCCCAACCTTGATGGGTCAGCATGGACGGATGGCCACGCTGCGCACACCCAAACAAGCAACACAGTCTATGCTAAGCACACCCAACACTAACCCTACCCTAATCACACCATCGCTAAGCGTGGGACCTGCGGGCCGCAGCGCCCTACCTGGCCAGTCAATTCCTCCGCCTCTGTCCGCGCCTGCGACGCTGTGGCCGCGCCGCGCTGCGCCTGCTCCAGCGCCGCGGTCAGCCGGGCGACCTCGCCTGTCAGCACCTGCGCCACAGAGTGCATGCTGCAGCCTGCAGCCTGTTGGTCGCATGTTCATGCTTGTGGGTATGATGCTGCCAATCGGGCGTGTGTCGCCACTAGCCAGTGACAGCCACACAGGCGACCACACAAGCCTGGGGGCGCGCGAGAAACTGGTGCGACCGGCGCTCGCACCAGCGCCAGTCTCAGAAGCTGCGGCTGGGTGCTCTGAACATCTCGCAGTGCGTCAGCAGGTGCCGGAGATCCTGCACACCTCTGCGACGTCCTCAGCGTCGGCAGAGTCTGCGATGGTGGCGCGCGCGGCTGCCAGCTCCCGCGCCGCGTCTGCGCTCGCGGCCGCGCGCCGCTCCAGCTCGGCTCTCAGCTCCTGCATGCCATGCACCTCGAGCAATTGATAATATCTGAGGAGGCAGACGAGCAGAAGTCTCCTAATGCACATATTACGCTTGCACCCCTGTATCACTTTCGCTTGCCCCACACCAAAAAACACGTGTAGACAAACACCACCAGTGGGCGTCTACACAATGGTGACTGCACATGAAACAGCAAGCTTTCGTATGCTCTCACACTCACGTAAACTCTGGCATTGTGCAGACACGAGCACAGCACTGCGGCACAGCGTCTTCAGGAGCGTGGCAGGGGCTGCGCACCGCGGCCTCGCCGCTGGCGGCGCGAGCAGCTTCCAGCTCGGGCTGCAGGCCCGCCGCGCGCCGCTCCTGCTCCGGGGCCGCGGCCTCCGCTGCGGCGGCGGCCGCGCGCGCGCTGGCCAGCTCAGCGCGCGCAGCCTCCAGCGCCCGCGCGGCCGCCTCGCTGGCAAGGCGCGCCACCGTGCGCTCCTCGTCTGCAGTGCACGAATGCGCTGAGCGCTCGTCAATGTCGCAGCATGCCCTGAGGCAGCTGCAGGGCTCTGGTATGCGTGTGGCTGCATTGCAGATGCAAGGTGCCCGCGTGTCACAGATTGCAGGCCATGTCAGGGAGGGAAGTCAAGACGGCAAGGCAGCGCACCCAGCTGCTCCTTAAGTTTAGCGATGCTGACATCCCGGTCAGCCAGCGTGCATCGCAGCCTCAGCCGCTGGGCCTCCTTTTCCTCGCGCCTGGCGACCTACACAACCCAAAGCGCCCAGTGCAGATGGGACAGGGGACTGACCTCGCTCGGCCCCTGCTCGCAGCATACAAGCAGGGAGTGTATGCTGCCAAAAAAAGTTGGATATGCGCATTTGCAGGAGCAGGCCACCTGCATGCAGGTCTGATGGCATATGTACAGCAGACAAGACACTGCGGGTGTCGTAATGCAGAGCACACGCATTTCTCTTTGACGTGCAACACACGAAGGCTGCCAACCACCACAGCCGCTGCGTGTACGCATGGCCTGTCACACAGACATGCTATCAGCCTCTTCATGGCTGCATCGCTTGCACAGCGCCATGCTCTGATAACACAGCTGGGCCCACCTGCGCGGCAAGCTGCTTCTCCAAATCAGGCACCCTTCGCTCCGCTTGCGCACTGGACGCAGTCGCAGCCTCGCTCGCCGCAAGCGCCTCGCTCAGACGCGCCTGTCCCAGCACGCTTGTGAGCATGCAAAGACTGCTTGGTATGAGCGGAGCAGGAGGCTGCATGACCGGCTCTCGCATCGCATGAAGCACGTGTTTTGTCGATCACCATGCAGCACTGCCTGCCCAGATGAGCACTCCGACAGCGCACAACATACAGCAAAGCACTCAGCCGATTTCCTCAAGAAGACAGCCGCTTGTCAGAGTGGCGCGCCCGCATTGCAGACACTTCCGCCTCCAATGCGTCTCTCCGCGCGCGCAGCTGCTCCAGCTCGGCCTCCATCGCAGCAGCCCGCCCGCTCGCCTGGCGGTGCATGGCCACTCTCATCTGCTTTGCCTGATGTGCCCAACGCGTCACTTGCTTGTGGGAATGGGATGAGTGCTTGCTTGCTTGCTTGACACCGGTTGCCTAAGCAGCCCCAGCTGGCTGCAACAGGCTTTCAACCCAACAGGCCTGGGTGCGCCGAAAGGCGCGCGCACTCAGAGCCTTCCGTCCTTCACTCGCATGAAGCGTGGAAACGCTTGCTCTGGGACGGCTTCGTACACCCCAAGAAGGACAGCGCCACAGGCCCGGGGACATGACAAGGCGTGAGGGCCCTCACAAGCGTTGCAAGTCGCCCCAGCTTCAAGGTGTCGCACCGCCCTGCCTTCACCCCGCACCGCGGCAGCCTGGCTGCGCAGCTCTGCTTCGGGCGCGCCCTCTAGCCGCTGCGTGGCCGCAGCAGCTGCCTCCAGCTCGCGCACGCGCACGGCCGCCGCATCTGCAGCGGAGCGGGCCTCCGCGTCCCGCCGGCGCAGAGCAGCCTCGGATGTTTCTGCGCGCGCCTGCAGTATGGCCGGCGCGTCGGACGACTCGCTGCCTGGTCAGACACACAGCAGCACGTGAAGAAGGGCCACACCCACGCACATGTGCATTGCCAGTCACTGCACGCGCACATTCTGTTTGGTCCTGAGACAGCCAACAGCGCGCCGGTCCATCACTGCCCTAGCCAGGCTCTGGCAGCAGCGCATGCGCATGCATCACATCAGCTCGCAGCTGGTGTCTCACGAGGCACCTGTGCTGCTGCGGCTTGGTCTTGCGCGGCCGCCAGCTCAGCTTCCCGCTCATCCCTGCTCTCCTCCCAATCCCCAGCGTCCTCAAGCTCCGTCTCAGCGTCCTCAAGCTCCTCTTGCGCGTTATCAAGCTCATCCTGCAGGTCCTCATGGTCGTCCTGCAGCCTCTCATGCTCACCCCGCAGCTCCTCAAGCTCCTTCTGCAGCTCTTCCAGCCTGCGGCAAGCGGGGCATGGGGTCAAGTGCCTGCCTGCGCCCTCCTCAGGAGCGCCGCATGCTGCTCCGCCAGGCTGCAGCCGCAGCCGCTGCATTTGCTAATGACCGCTTCTCGACACGCCTGTCCTGCTTGGCTTGCGGGAGCAGAGAGGCACTTACAAAATAGCACTGCCGAGCTACTCGACAGACACCTGCGCATGCCTTCTGTTCTCTGAAAAAGGTGACCAACATGATGCATGCATGCATGCATGCAGACTGTGGCGAACAGCGCGACCAAAAAGCAAGGCTCTCACCGTGACGACATGGCCTCCCTTTCCGCCGCGCTTTTGGTCTCTCCCGCAGTGAGGTCCAGCCGCAGGGCTTCCAGCGCAGCCGCCTGCCGCTCAAGCTCCGCGCGTAGAGCCTCAGCACCCTGCACAACCCAGAGCAGTTCGTCGTGAGGGAATCCCGGTGTGTATGCTTGAGCGTAAAGGAAGGCATACGTTGCTAGAGGGTCATGACCAGTCTAACCTGGTCCAAACTTGGTGACTGTCACATCCAAAGCAGGCAGTCCCACAGGTAGTCCATCTTGGGTTCAGCTCAGGGCCTGAGGGCGCGTAGCGCTTATCAAGAACTGTGTGCGGTACATACAAGTGAGAAAGTGTGCGGAACATACAACTGAAACACTCCCCTGAAGCCTGCTTGCCTGCGCCTCAAAGTCGCCGCCCTCGAGGTGCTCAAGTGCGTCAGCCAGCGCGCTCCGCGTCTCTGCCAGCTCCTGGCGCGCCGCGTCGCGCTCGCGCTGCAGCGCAGCCAGCCGCGCCGCACTGCCTGCGTTCTCCTGCTGCAGCTCTGCCAGGTTCCCCGCAAGCGCGCGGCCCTGCACAGGTTAGGTGTGTCAATATAGGCACGTCACATGCATACGCGCTGCAGTGAAACAATGCTGAAAGACTGCAAAAGCGCACGTCAGGGCAAGGCAGCGGGGCTGTACCTGCTCCTGGACTTTGAGCAGCCAGGCCTCCGTGCCAAGGCTTGCTTCAGTACCGGGCTGCGCCTGCAAAAGTAATAAGCAAGTGCCTGAGCGTCTTGTACTGTGACCCGCCGCTGCTTACAGTGTGGCCGAAACAGGTGCGTACAAGTATGGCTGCGCAGCGCCCAGCACTGCCGCTCACAGCTGAGAAGCTCAGAGATATCAGGCTAGGCCGCGCGCCTGGAGCAAGGAGATGATGTCTTCCAGTTCGCCTTGGCTCCCAGACGCTGCCAGGCTGCTCTTCCGTCGAAAGGCCGAGGGGTGCAGGCACGGCCCAACAGCTTGCGCCAGCGACGGGCAGCATTGCCTGCTGTGGGGTGCTTGCGGGGTACGCTGCCGCTGGAACGACCCACCAGCTGCTCCACCTCGCACTGAGTGACCCACGCAAACACGCATTGCGCTGTTCATGGCAGCGCAGCAGTCCAGCCGCTGCGTTTTGCTCCAAGGCTGCCACTTTTCTTTACTGACAACTTATTTTTTATCGCACACCTCGGAACGGAACCAGGGAGTTTAAGCCAAAGACCTGCTGAGGATGAGGGTTACAAGCACAGCTGGTGACAGGCAAAGTCTGAAAATAGCTCATCGCACAAGCCGAGCAAGGATGTCTACGTGCTACGCAGGTAACCTCCATTCAGTGTAAGACAGTGTTGCGTGCCTGCTATCAACCGCAGCTTGTTCAGCAAGCCTGGCTCTGTCGTGCAGCGGAGCAATACGAGCAGGACTTCCTTCCGTGCCGCCTGAACAACTGGGAGGTCGCGCGTGCTGCCGTGCGCTGCGCCTCGCCGCAGGCCTGTGCGCAGTGTGACTTGCGGGCTCACGGACACATACCTCATAAAGCTGCCACTTTGCCCTAAGTCACCTATTAACTTGAAGCCGTTTCGAGATGGCTTCAAGAGAGAAAGCAGTGCAAGCTATGATGCGCAGCTGCGCACACAGCCACGTATGCCCTTCGCAGGGCTCTGGCGCCAGGAGACCCCTGGCGCGAACGGGAAGGACAGCGGCGCTCGTCGACTCGCGCGGCCACCTGCTGCCACACCTTGCGCGGCGTTACACCGCGTTTGTGTCCGCGGACGAGGCCTGGCTACACAGCTCGGCGCGGTGGCCGCAGGTGCGCCAGAAGCGCCCGCCAGGGCTGCTGAGACACCCTAAGCAATGCGTTTCTGAACATATGTGCTGCGCGCTGCTCAGCGAAACGCAGCCATAACAACTGGCGGAAAGGCAACGATGGGATACAAGGGCATCCCCACAGGCTACCTGCCATCATCTACCGTGCACGTGCTTACAGTTGCAGAAGCAGGCTGCACGGAACGCCTCTACAGGTAAGGACGGTCAGCTGAGCAGGACTGCCGGCTGCGCGGCTCAACTGTGTGTCGTGTAACAACCTTGCAAGCGGTCAAAAACAGGGCAGCGCAAATGCGCCAGAGCGCTGCACAGGACAGCTCAGCGCACGCACATCATGTCGCATCCGGCTCCTCCGCGGCGGCCACCTCGACCGCGGCGCCCGCGGCCGCTTCAGGCTCGGCGCCAGCAGCCGCCTCCGCCCGCCGCCGCTCCCGCTTTTCCTTTTTCTCCTTTTTGTGCTTCTTGTGCTTCTTGTGCTTCGCGCTAGGCTCGCCCTCAGCGCTCGCGGCGCCGGGCTTGCCCTCGACGCCTTGCGGCTCCCCGCCGCCCCCTGCGGCGCCGCCGTCCGGCGGCCCATCCTCGGGCTCAAGCTCAGCTGCAGCGCCGCCATTGGCCAGCTCGCCCGCAGGCTCAACCGCGTCCTCCTTGGCCGCATCCTTGGGCGCGCGCGGCGAGCCAGCCGCCTTCAGCGCCTCCAGCGCGCCCAGCGCGCGCTTGCGCAGCAGCGCCTCCTCCTCGCGCAGGCGCGCGCTCGCCGCGCCCGCGCCGCGCGCAACCTCCGCGCGGCCGGCCCCGGCGTCGTCGCCGCGGCCGACGCTGCCCTCGCGCGCGCGCCGTGGCGACGCGGCCGCGACGCGGCGGCCGCTGCGGCCGCGGCCACGCTCCCCGGCGTCTGCGCGCTCGTGGCCGCGGTCATCGTCGCGGCGCTCGTCCGCCGCGCGGTTGCGGCCTCGGCCGTCGTCGCGGCGCCTGTCCTCAGTGCGCTCGCGGCCGCGGCCGTCGTCGCGGCGCCTGTCCTCGGTGCGCTCGCGGACACGCTCGCGCCCGCTATCACGCTCGCGCTCGCGCCCGCTGTCGCGCTCGCGCTCGCGCTCCTTCTCCCGCCGCCGCTCCCTGGGCGCCGGCGGTGTGCTCACCAGGCAGGCGCCCATGCGAATGCAGACGCACGCATGCAGGAGCGCGCCCCGCCGCCAGAGGACACTACGCCACACACACTACATCTGACACAATAGAAACATGGGAACAGGCACGCATGCCTATGCCTCATGCACTTTGCGCAGGTGCACCACTCAAGCTCCGCCAAGCAGTGCACCGCTCGCCGATGCGTGGTATATGCCAGGCGATATAGTAGGCACAACCCGGCAACAAGCAGAACCGTATCCACATCTTGAGAGTACTAGCAAGCGCACACGCTCAGGACAGGGCGGGGGCGGGGGGCGCACTCGTCGCGCTGCCGCTCGCGCTGCGCCTCGCTGCGCGCGCGCGCGCCGCGCTCGTCGCGCCTGTCGCGCGCGCGCGCGCGGTCGTCGCGCTCGCGGCTGGCGCGCCCGCCCGCCGCCGCCGGCTCCGCGCTCGCCTTGGCGTCGTCCACGGCCATGGGCCCCGCGCCCGCCATGGCATCCACAGCCGCGGACGCCACGCCCTGCTCCGCGCCGGGCTTGCCAGCCTCCGGCTCCATGTCCGCCGCAGAAGCTTCTGCCTGCCCAGCTTCGCGCGCGGCGTCAGCAACGACCGCCGGCTCGCCGCGGTCCTTTTCCCGGCTC
>JAABUV010001415.1_pt1 | contig 34823 bp, 46 predicted proteins | sample 5559971 | NCBI WGS metagenome assembly JAABUV01 (sample SAMN10711881, study PRJNA513362) | rock metagenome | isolation source: Antarctica rocks | place: Antarctica: Victoria Land, Knobhead nord | collected 2015-12-19
GTGAGCGACTCGACCGCCGCCTGCGGCGCCTCACCGCGCAGGCTCCGCGACGATGTGGCAGGCGAGGATAGGGGCGGCCCCCCGGGTGCTACCCTGCAGCGCGGCGCAGCTCGCTGGTCGGCGGCCGTTGGGCGGGCCGGCGCGCAGCCCAAGCGCGCGCGTGGCTCACAGGTACCCAGACGCTGTCAGCATGCGCGTCGGGCCGAGCGGCCTTCGCGGCCAGACATGGCAACCCTCTGGCGCTGGCACTGGCAGGGCGCCGCAGGGAGGCGCGGCCGCAGCAGGTGCCGCCGGCCGCGCATGCCTGGGGCTCTGCGCGCTGGCGGGCGCGCGCGGGCCGTCCGCCTGCGCAGGCGCGAAGCGCACGCATCGGCGCTCCAGGCGGTCCGCGCGGCCCTCGAACACCTCCTCCGTCGACACGCCCGCCTGCGCGCGCGCGCTGGCACCCTATCCTTATCCCATCCTGTACACATGGCACTCTGGATGTACATGAGGTCCGCTGTTGCGCTATCGTGCCGCAGACTCGCTCGCGCACCGCGCCGCTGCGCCTGTGTGTATCAGATGTGAGGCTTGGCTGGGTGTTGCTACGGCTCTGGTACGGTGCGCCGCTCCTGCAGAGGGTAGGGTAGGGCAGGGTAGGGTCCGAACCTGCTCGACGCGGCGCAGCAGCCCGTCCAGGCGCGCGGCCGCAAAGTAGGTCGCCTCGCTGCGCTCGCCGCGCGCCGCGGCCGTGCTGCGCAGCGCGCCCGCCGCGCCCGCGCCTGCGGCCACGCGCGCGCGTCAGGCCCGGCTGCATGCTGGGCGTTTTGTCTGTCGCATATGTCATGCGGCATGTCATGCGGCACTGGGGCGGGGGGTGGAGCAATGCCAGTGGGAGGGGGCCCATGCTGCAATCGGGCCCCAGGGCGCTGCCGGGACAGGGCCGGGCGCCAGAGCAGGCTCGGGCCAGAGGGCGCGGGCGCACCAAAGGCCTCCTGCGCGCCGCTCGCGCACGGGCGCGAGCGGCGCTCGCGCAGGCGGTCGCGCCGGCGGCAGTACTGCTCGCGCACCTCGCGCACGAGCGTCCGTGCATCGTCCTGCGCCGCGGCGCGGCCGGGCGCTGGGCCGCCCCGCTGGCCCCGTTGGGCGCGACTGCCGCACATCCTTCAAGCCAGAGCCGCAGGCGTGGCGCCGCGGGCTGGATTAGAATAGGGTTGGAGCGAACAGGCACTGCGTGTGTCGCATCCGGTCGCCTCTTCTCGTGGGTACAGCTGCTGAGACTGCATGGTGACTGCACTCCTGGAGCTCTGCTGCGGCCTCGATGCAGGCATGCGACCAGCGGCGCCGACTGCGCGTCCTAAGAGGTGTATGCGCCGTCGCCGGGGCGTGGTGCAGCAGGCCAAAGAAGAGGCGAGGGGGCGCGGCGCGCGCGCGCGCCTCGAACACCGTGACGCGCTGCACCATGCCGTCCCAGCGCGCACACTCGCCAAACCAGGCGAACAGCTCGGCCTGCGCGCGCGCGTAGAGCACCAGCCTGCCGCCGCGCGGGCAGCGCAGGTCCATGCGCTCGCGCGTAACCGCCAGCGCAGGCACCCAGCTCGGCGGCGGCCCGGGCACCAGGCCCGCCTCGGCCGGTGAGGGCGGCGGCAGCTCGTCGGCGGCGAGGCCGGGCTGGGCCCTAGGATTCAGGGCGTCGGACGCCGCCGCGGCCGAGCGGCCGGCGTCGTCGGAGGGCGTGGAGCGGCCGCGCTCGGCGCCGGCGGCCGCCGAGGCGGTCCGCGTCGGCGCGCCCAGGCGCGAGCTCGCCGGCGGGCCGCTCCCTGCCGGTGCGCCGCGGGCCGTCATACGCCGCCCGGAAGCGTGTGCGCAGGCGCGGCAGTTCCAAACCCTGAGCGCCGCGCTCCTGGAAGCGTGCCAGAGTGCATGGGCTTGCCAATGTGTGCCGCGCCAGGTACCGTGCGGCACGCGGCGTGGGCGGCCAGTGCACGCAGGCACCTGTACCCAGCGCTGGTCGCGCCCTGTGCCGCAGCAGCACTGTCGCAGGCACGGCGCAGCGCATCGGTGCAGGGTAGATGTCTTGGGCGGCGCGCACCCACGGAGTCGCGCGGGCTGGACGCGGCCGGCAGCCCGAAGGTGCCCTTGCATGCTGAGCCCGCCAGGATGCTCACCTGCAGGCCACACATCCTCTTTCTTGATCGGCTGCACTTTCTACTCTTGGTGGGCTCGTGTCCCGAGTGCGTGAAGCGGTGTATCTCCGAGTGCATTCCCCGCATACAAGGCGCGTCCATCAGTCAAGGCGGGTGCTGGGAACGTCCCTGCCGGCAAAGTCTGCGCGCGGCGCTCAGTGTCCAGCGGCGTGCGTGTCATGCAGGCCACCAGACACGCACGCGCGCTCCGACATCGACTCGCACACATAGGGTAGGGTATGCATGCCTTCCTGTCATCCTGGCGCTCCTGCAGCTGCAGCGCATGTGCAACGGCGCAGGGCGCCTCATGTGTGCTCACATCCGCGCATGCCTGGTTGAACGGGCCGCGCCCAGGTGCCCCAGCTCCGTGCCATTGCACGCATGCGCCACGTGCAGCCAGGTCCGGCATGGTGCTGTGCGCGCCGCGCCTGGCGCGCGATCGAGCTGCCGGCGGAGCCGCCGCCGGCGCGCGCGGCGCCGTCCGCGCCGCCTGCGCCGCCCGTCGCGGCCGCCAGGCTGGCCACCAGCGAGCGCCCGAACGTCGACGTGCTGCTCGTCAGCGGCCGCGCCGAGTCGGCCCTGGCCGCGCCGGCCGCGCCGACCGCCCCGCCGCTGCCCTGCCCGGCGCGCCCGAGTCAGCATGCGGGCGTGCTGCATACCGCGCCCGTGTCCGCCAGGCCGCGCAAGCTTTCAGCCGCGCGTGCAAGTCAACCAAAGTCAGCCACGATGCACATGCGGCTGCTCTCTCTCGGGCATCTTGCTGGCTGCCCCCGCCTCAGGATAGGCGCGCACGGGGGCCGGCGCCTCCTCCCACAGCGCCTCCCACGCGCCGGTGTCGCCGAGTTCGGTGACCAGGTCCGCGGGCCGCGCGCGCGCGTCGCTGTGCGGCGCCGGCATCTGCAGGCAGGCCCAGAAGTTGCGCGCGTTCCAGACCGCCTCGACGCCGTCGTAGGGCGCGGCGGCCAGCGCGTACGGCTTGCCGGTCGCCGGCTCGACCATGAACGCCTCGGCCACCTGCGCGCGGCAGTCTCCTGATGGTTAGGGTTAGGGTTAGGGTTAGGCCCCTGAGCGGCTGCCGCACCCTCGGGCTCGGCCTGCCGCATGCTGCCGTGGCCGCCTGCAGGCCGAGCGGTGCCGATGCTGTGCCATGCACTGGCCGTGCCTGTTGATCACATGGCACGGTCTACGCCTCGCACAAGTAAGCTGGAAATGCCGCAGCGCGCGCTCCGTGCCGGTCGGCGCCGACATTATGAAGGCCGCGCACTAGGGGCAACTGACAGCTGACAGGGCGGCTGGGACTGCAAGACGCAAGCCAGGCAGTGGCACGCATCGCCAGGCATGCGGTGACACGTGATGCATCGCACTGCCTGGGCTGCCTCCGCCCATGCTCGCATGCGCGGTGGCTGCGCCACTGATGCTGTCCTTGGGGCGGTGGCTGCCCCTCCGATGCTATCCACGGGCGCCCAATCGGAGCGCGGCGGTGCCTGGCTTCCCAGCGTCACGCTGGACAACCAATGTCCTGCCATGCATGCTGTGCGGCGCACCTCGCGCTTGCCGGGCAGCACGAGCGCCCACGCGTGCACGAGCTTGCTGAGCGGCGGCGGCAGCGCGCCGGCGCGGCCGCCCGCAGGCTGCACCTCCGGCGCGGGCGCGGCTGCGGGGGCGGCCGCGCTGGGCGCCAGCGCATCCTGAAGCTCTGCGTCCACCTGCGCCAGCAGGGCGCAGCGCCATTGTGAAAGAGTGCTGCTGCTGCACATGCGCATCAGTGCTGTTTGCTATCGCTCTCGCATCCACCCAAGTGCGTACTAGCAGGAGGCAGGCCCGCTACTCGCACCACAAGCATATGCAGGGGAGATCAAACCACAGCCCAGCAGCCTACAGCCGCATGCGCGCTAAAGTAGCGCAGAGGAGCAGCAGGCGCGCCTGCTGGCCGCGGCCCTGGCCGCCCGCGTCCGAGTCAGATCGCGGCGCCCGCGCAGCACCCAGCGCGCTGCTCTGGCCCGATTGTTCTTCGTGGAGGGCGGGCGAGCCGACGCGGTCGTCCTCGCTGTCGGCCGGGCTCCCCGCCACCGGGCCCTCGCCGAGGTCCGCGCCCAGGTACGGGCACGGCTCGGCCGACTGGTCGTCGCGCGTCAGCGCGAGCGGCGCGTAGCCCATGACCACATACGCGTCGTAGCCCGCGCCCAGCAGCAGCGAGACCAGGACGGTGGCCAGGTCGAACGCGTCGCCGCGCTGCGCGCGATGGGAGGGGTGAGGGCGCAGCGGGGCACATGCATCACCCAGCACTTGCGCAGCCAGCGCGACGTCTGGGTCAAACCCAACTCCGCGCTGAGCGCGTCTGATGTAGGGACGGGGCGTGGGATTGTCATTTGCCACCGTCCAGCAGAGGCACGGCCAGCGCCGCGGCCTATTTGACATGCCGCCGTGATGAGCGCACTGACGCAGGCTCGTTGACAGGGCCCATGGCTGTCATCCAGCAGCGGCAGAACTCGCGCAGAGGCGGGGCCAGCGACGCCGCCGCGCCGCGCGTGCAGAGAGAGCGGCGGATTGTAGAAGGTAGGGTAGGGTAGGGTAGGGTAATTGCACGCCTGCCACGCGAGCACCGAGGCGGGGGACGCCAGGTGGCCGGGCGGCTGCACCGCGTCCGCCAGCGCCTCGAACGCCAGGAATTCCGCCACGAAGCGGCAGACGCCCTCGTGGCCGCGCAGCTCCGGGTGCGCCAGGCGCGTTGGCCGCAGCGTGCTGCACACCTGTGCGCACTGTTCCTCGTACCGGCAAGCTATGCCGCTCGCAGGCCACAAGGCCGACCTGTTTCAATCGACCCGTCGCCGCGCCAAGCACCTCAGGGACTGTAGGAGGAGGCCAAGACGATGCCGCAGGCAGGCCTGCGGCCGGGGTTTCCAGCCCTAGCATGCACGCAGTCGCGAGCGTGCACAGCTGGCAACCAGACCCTGGTGCCACAGGCGGCCCAGGTGCGGCAGGGGCGCTGCGCGGAGCGGCGCGCCAGCTTGCATACGCCGGCCTCGTTCGCGGGCGCCAGGTAGAGCGGGCGGCGGTGCGGGTAGCGCTCGCCGAACAGGCGCGCAAAGGCGTCCGCGTACTCCAGCGCCGCCGCCTCCTTCGCCGTCAGGCCTGGCCGCGGGCCGCACCGCCGCGCCTTGGCGCCCACGCGCATGGCAGCACCGTCTGGTGCCTCGCTGCGCCCGATGCCCCATGCGGGCAGGGTCTCACAATGATAGGGATCACAAGATTCTCAGCGGACCTTTGTATGAGTCGGGCACCTCGTCCAGGGCGCCCAGCACGTGCGCAATGCGCGCAGCCTTCGCATTCACCGGCTCCAGGCCCTCCGGAGGGGGCTCCTGCACCTGCGCGTTTTTGGGCTGCGCATTCGCAGCGGCCATCACCTCGCTGCATCGTGCTGGTCACTTGACAGGGTCGCGCCATGGCTCCTCTATCAGCAGGCACTCAGGGCACCGCCCATGTAGCTTGTGGCCCATAAACATCTATACAACGGAGTACACAGGGCCGCCAGTGTCCGTCGCTGCCCCCACCTCAGCGCCAGGGTCCGTGTGCACTCCCACTCTGTCAGGGGCCGATGGGGGGGCGCTGGGAGGGCACATCACCGCCAGGTCGTCCAGCCGCGCGGTCTTGTAGACCGTCCAGGCATCCGCGGCGTCTGAGTCTCCCGCGCACACGCCAGCCGGCGCCGGGTCGCCCACCTGCATCAGGGACCCCGTGACCCCGTGACCCACCTGCATCACTGTCCCCAGGGACCAGTGAGTAGTCACTGGGGTCACCCCACTAAACACGTGCACGTTACATGCAGTTCTCCTTGCGGAAACAAAGCACGCGCACCTTATCTTATGACACGCTCATACAAACCTCACGGAGCATAAGTCCGTCGATGGGCGTATGGCTGGGGTTGAGCATGTCAAAGTTATCACAGAAAGGCGCAGGACGGCCGCCCTCAGTGGGGGGCGGGCTCACTCTCCTGCAGTCTTTGCAGAGTCGTACAGCCCTGGTACAGCAAGCTCACCACATGCAGCAAGCCTGCCATATGGCACACAAGGCCGCCCTCCGTGTCCGGTCATGCATGCAGCGCGAGGTGGGCCCTGCGTGGGGCCGCGCCTCCAGCAGCACGAGCGCGCCGTCCGCCAGCGCGGCCGTGCGGCAGCGGTTTGGCGCCAGCTCGAGCTGCATCTCCGCCCACTCCGGCCTAAACCCCTTTCTGGGTCAGCGCAAGACGAGGCGGCACCAGAAAGCATTCTGTGCCCTACTGGCGCCGCATGCATGGGCCAGCGCAAGCGGCGGCCACACAGCGCTGCATGCTGACGGCTGGTGCTGCCGGCCCTGTGCCGCGCAAGCGCGGCGCCGTGCGCACGCGCTTCTGTGTTGAGAGCCTTTGCTCGTTGATTTTAACACCGGCGCGGACGGACGGGCGGCCCACTTGGCGGACGCGGGCGCGTCTGCCGCCGGCAGGCTGAGCCGGTGCAGCGTCGCGGCGGGCGCCGTCAGCGCGTCCACGCCGCCGAAGAGCCAGAGCTGGCCGCCGGCGGCCGCGGCCGCGTGGCCGTGCCGTGGCGGCGGCGGCCGGCCCGCCGCGTGCACCTCTGCCCACGCGCCGGCTGCCAGGTCCAGCACGTAAAGGTCGTCCAGCACGAAGTTGCTCTGCCCGCCGTGCACGAATGCGCGCGCGCCTACCGCGCGCGCGCGCGCCCCGTGGTGCGCACACGGTGGCCACGTCGCGCGCTCGGTCTGCTGACTGTCCTGACGCAAGGATTAGGATTAGGGTAAGGTGGTGCATGATCAGACTTAAGGTGAGCGACCATGCGCACTTCGCGGCGCCTGCGTGTCGGCCACGGCTAACGCAGCGCCCTAGCGTTGAGCTACTGCGGTGCATGCTTCTCCCAGCGGCTTCTGTCGGCCCTGGCTGCCGGCCCCCCTTGCCGCAACAGTCGGTGCCCGCGGCCGCGGGGCGTCGCACCGGCCACGGCGAGTGCGGCGCCCTGGCGCGGCGAGGGCGCGGTGCCGGCGGCGGGCGGCCGGCTCCACGCCCAGGTGACCAGGTCCAGCAGGTGCGCGTCGTTGCAGCGCCCGGCGCCCGCGCCGCCGAACACGAGCAGGCGCCGGCCGGCCTCGCCGCCCGCGGGCACCAGCGCCGCCGACGCCGAGTGCCGCGGCGCGGGCGCTGCGCGCTCGAGCGGCGGGGGGTGAGAATTTCCCTCACCTTGAGCACGGTTCAAAGAGAGCATCTGCAGCCCTGACTACACGGCAGTGCCGCGTGCCTCTCAAGCCCATGCGCGTCCTGCGTGCAGGAGGGCTGCCTCATTTGCTCTGGCCTCTGTGGGCGCGCCTTCTGCCCCCGCCTGCCTGACAAGTCAGAGGATCATCGCAAGACCCGGTCAGCCCCCTGAGGTACCTTCTGGACGCGCTCCAAACTCGCGCATGCACCCTCCGCATCACTCACGCGGCCCAGCGGCGGTCTGCCAGGCTGCGTCGCGGGAGGCCGGGCGCCGCACCGGTGCCGTCTGTGAGCACGCGCTTCCAGGCCCACGTGCCCAGGTCCAGGCAGTGCACGTCGTTGAGGCGCCGCCGGTCGGCCCCGCGCCCGCCGAACACGATGAGACGATGCGCCGCTGCATCGTACGCGGCGCAGTGGCGCTCGCGCGCGGCCGGCGCGTCGCCTGTCGTCTCCTGCATGGCGGGTCCCTGGAGCTTAGCACGGGGCAGGGTAGGGTGTACTAGCCCTGCGAGTAGCTGTGCTGCATGCCAGGCACCCACTGTGCTCCGCACCTCACACATGCTGCTCATGTCTTGCAGTCCTCGCACACCTCAGTGTGTGCAGCCGCGGGGCGTAGCAGTGAGCGCGGGATATACCTGAGCGCTCGGGGTGAAATGGCTGCATACACGTCGGCAGGACACAGCAGGCAACTTGCCGCGGACATACAGCGCCGCGTAGCGTCCACGCTGACATGGTCTTGGCACATTGACAGCGGCCTACTGCCCCCGAGCGCCGCTTGGCACACCTCAAGGTCGCTCCTGAGCGCATCTCAGCGGTGGCGTGCTGCAGCGTGCCCACAGACTGGCTGGCCTCCGCGCGCGCCATGTCCGGCGCATGATCGGGGCCGTGCCTGGGCGTGCCACTCCATGCGCTCGGTCGTCATCCATGCGAGCTCATTGGTGCACGCGCCCGCGCGCCCCTTCCCGCCGAACACCAGCACGAGCTGCCCCGCCTGCAGCGGCAGGCTGCCGCGCTCGACCCTGACCCTAACGCAGAGCGGCTGCACCATGTCATAGGTACGGGAACTGTAACTCCCTGAGGCAGCCCTTGCCACGTCAGCCAGCCGGCCGGAAGCCCGCGCGTGGCCCAAGCGCAGCGGCGCTTGAAGATCAGAAGAGCGGCGCTTAAACAACAGCAGGCTGGGAGTTGAGTGTGGGCGCTTGAAGCGCCCCTCATATTTCCTGTCAGGGTGTGCGCGCCATGGTGAGCGTGTGCCCGGTGCGCGCCCAGCAGCGCGCGTCGGCGGCGGCCGGCGCCCCGCTGCCGCCGGGCGCGGCCGGCTGCGGCGCGCCTGCCTTGCAGCGGAATTCCGTGAAGTCCCCCACCTGCGCGCGCCGCGGCCGGTGGGAGCAGACGGGCGCCGCGTGCGCAGGGACGTGCGCCGGATGCAGACGGTCTCGTGCACCAGCGCATGCGGCCTGCATGCGCCTGCAGGGCACATGCGCGCTCCTAGTCCAAAGCACCGCGGGCGCGCTTTCACAGACGCTCGCGCGTGATGTGGAGGCACTTTGGCTGGCGCGCCTCGATCACCACACTAGCACTACCAATAGTATCTATACTGTAAACGCGATGCGCGCGCCGCGGTCGTGCATGCAGGAGGCCGCGGGTGTAGGCTGCCTCCTGGGGCACCACGCTCGCCGCTGCACAGCATGAGTGGGTCACGGCCGTGAGCCTCCCTTCCGTCCAGGCGGGCCGGGGCGGCGCGCCTGCACGCCGACCGGCTTGAGCGCCTCGAGCGCGGCGGCGGCCGCGCGCTCGTCCTCCTCGCGCAGGTGCGCCAGCAGGCGCGACAGGCCCTCGGCGGCCTTGGCCGCCAGCGGCGCCTCCAGCTCGTTGTACCTGGCGTCCGCTCGCGTATTCTGCTCAAAGGCGTGCTTAATCAGGATCATGTGGTCTCCAGGAGGACACATTGTGGCCGCTAGCGGCGCCTCCAGCTCGTTGCACCTGGTGACCGCGCGTGGAGTCTGCTCAGGCGAGCTTGATCCGGATCATGTGGTTCTCAGGAGGACACAGCGTGGCAGAGCTCCTGACACTGCTCATGGCATGCAGAGGGATGCATTACGGCGCACAGCCTGGCCATGGCAAGCAGCCCTGGGTGGCGCAACACCACAGCGCAGCCCCGGCCTCGGGGCTGCACAGCGGCGCCCCGGGCAGCCTCCCCAGTCTGCGTGATCAGGCACCCCATGGACGTGTCTGTCTGCCCCATCGACACCATACAGGCCGCTGCCCACATGGGCACGGAGGCGCGCGCCTCAGATTGAACTCCTTGAGGTGGCGCATGTGCCCGAATGCGGTCGGGATCATGGCCAGCCGGTTGTTCGTGCACAGCAGCCGCTGCAGCTTGGGCAGGCCCGCCAGCGAGGCCTGCGCGCGGCACGCGCGCGCCGCGGCCTCTGGCCAAGGGAAGCAGCTGCAGCCTGACACGCCAGGCGTCAAGAGTTCTACGAGCACGCCTGTGCAGCCTGTAAACCTCAGGCCATGCATGCGCGGCGGCAAGGGGCGCCGCGCGCCGCGCACAGGCAGCGCGCGCAGCTGGTTGTGCGAGACATCGAGGCGCGCAAGCGCGGCGCAGCCGCCCAGGCTGGCCGGCAGCGCGTCCAGGCGGTTGCGCTCCAGCGCGAGCGTCGCCAGCGCCAGCATCGCCGCCAGGCCGTCGCCCAGGCGCGCGAGCGCGTTGCCAGAGAGGTCCAGGTCGCGCACGGCGGTCAGGCCCGCCAGCACGCCCTCGCCCAGCTCCGCGATCTGGTTGCCCGCCAGCTCCTGCGCATATACGTAGGGTAGGGTCAGGGCCCTGCGCGTAACGCTTTCGCAAGTCGCTGCATGCCACCGTGAGAGGCGTCCATGCCGCCGTCTGTGTGGAGGCCGCGCGCCAGCCGCAGCGCTCCGCGCTGCCAGCGGCTCGCTGCAGAGCCCGGGCTCTGCGCGTGGCGCGGCCGCGCCAGGGCGCCCTCGCCGAGCCCACCGGTCAGGCTCCCTGAGTCCTGCTCGGGTGCAGACCTCGCACAGCAGCAGGTTGGGCGACGCATGCGTCTGATTCACGAGGGGCGCACGAGCGTCTCGAGCAGCGGCAGCCGCGCCAGCACGGCGGGCACGCACGTGAGCGCGTTGTACTTGCAGTGCAGCACGCGCAGCTTGCGCAGCTCCGCGAGCTCCTCCGGCAAATCGGCCAGCTTGTTGCTGCAGGCCGGGGACACTCGTGTCAGGGCTGCACGGGTCTGCAGCCCCGCAGCCGAGCCAGGCCATGCGCTGAAAGAGCGCAGTGCGCTGTGTGTGCACAGGTCGGCGCAGCTCAGGCAGCACAGGGCAGCAGGAGCAGGAGTAGCGCTAGGCATTGCGTAAGCTTGGCAGGGTGGCGCGCCTGGAGAGGTCCAGCTCCTGTACATCTGGGCAGTGGGCGCGCACGAGGTCGACAAAGCCTTCAGGGAGCGCCAGCAGCGCGGCGTACCTGCGTGCACAGCGCCATATAGAAGCGCACCGAAGCAATGTTGTCAAGCACCGCGCCTTGTCCAGGACCGCTTCTGTGCCCAGGCAGCGTTGAGCATGCATGAATCGGCGAGTGCGCGCGCACCCGAGGTTCAGCTTCTGTGTGCGGCGCGCCTCTTTGAAGCGCTCGAGCAGGAGAGCGGGCGTGAGCGCGATCGCAGCCATGTTTACTGCGGAACGCACCTTGCGAGCCTCGACTCCAGGCGTTACCCGCTCTTGTTACAAACCCTATTGGCTTGCTATTGGGCCCATGCACGCTCCTTGCCATGCACTTCTTGGCTCCACAATCCTTTTAATTTCAAGCCAATGCAGGGCCCTGCAGACACCCGAACTCACATGCGTTATACAAGCACACATAATTGGCCCAAGCGCTCAGCCAAGTAAGCGCGGACGCCTGCAAAGCACTGAGGCATGCATCTAAACCAAGACAGTAGACGCCTGTGAAGACCTGTCGTCGTGCACGTGCGCGGCCACGTAGGCGCGCAGCACGCCGGGCGTCATGCCCGCCGGGTGCTCGCCCAGCGCATACACGATGTCTGCGCAGGTGATGGCCGGGCCCTTGCCGGGTGGCGGCGGCCCCACCCCGTCGCCTGGCTTCAGCCCGTCGCCTGAGGTTCCGACACCATCCCTGACCGGACCCGCCCCGGGGCGCCGCCGTAAAACAGTCAAGCGAGCACCGCCCAGCTCAGGCCCGCCCTGCTCGGCAGCGCTCGACAAGCCGCCGTCCACCGCCTCGGCGGACCCTGATGACGCCGCTTTCGTTTCCCTGGCGCAGTTCCCCTCCGGAGGCAAACACTCTCCAGCAGGCTCCGAAGCCGCGGGCTGCTGAGCCGCGGGCTCCAGAGCCGCGGGCTCCTGAGCCGCAGGCTCCTGAGCCGCGGGCGCCAGGCCGGGGGCGTCGCGCGAGGCGCTGGCGAGGCCATGGAACTCCGCGACGCCATGCGCAAGCAGGCGCTGGAAGCCGTCATCGAGCTGCAGGACCAGCTCCGCGCAGGCCTCCTGCGCAGCGCCCTCGGCATCAGCCGGAAACATGCGGTGACTGCCAAGCCGTACACGCATGCTTGGCCGTACAAGCACTCTCGACCCTCCAGCTCAAGGCCCCAGCTCTGCAGCTGTCAGGCAGGCAGGCAAGATTAAATTGATTTGAACAGGCTTATATTTGCAGTGTGCGTGCACATGCCGGCCGTGCCTGCTCCAGGAACTGCAGCACGCGCAGCTCGATCTCGTCCACCAGCGACGGCGGCGCGCGCTTCAGGGCGTCCCGCGCCTGGCGCGAGCAGGCAGCGTTGCCCTTGCTGCCTCACGAGACCGGTGCGTACCTCTAACTGACACATGCCGGAGGCAGGTCCAGGGGTGCAGGAGTGCAAGTGCACAGTGGCTTGCAGGGAGGGTGCGCGCCTTGCGAGATATGCCCGCCCAGGCCCGCAGCGCCGCCAGGGCGGCGCTGGGCCGCGACGGCGCCGCCGCCACCCGCACGTGCTCCTCCCAGCGCTGCACAGGCGTGCACGGCTCAGTTCAGACGCGCGCCTCTTCGAAGAGCTGCGTGTACTGCGAGTGCGAACAAGCTGAGCACGGCCGCACCTCCAGCACGCGGCTCTCCCTGTCCATGTCGATAGAGCGGAACGCGTCCCAGAGCGCCTGGTCCTCCATCGTCACGGCCTCGCTGAGCGCGGTCACGTGGCGCGTCTCCCCGAACGGCACCGGCTTGAACAGGCCCTCCATGGCGCGCGCCGTCAGGTGCCCGGCCATGTCTCTGAGCAGTATGTCGTTGAGCCACCGGGTGCGCTTCGCGCGGCCGCGCTTCAGTATCGCCTCGATCTGCCGACCGCAGACGCCAGGGGAATGAGACACACTGAGAAAGTGAAGCTTCACGTGCGCCTCTCCGTCAGCCAACACCAGAGCCACACCTCCTCGCGGCTCTCTTGCGCGCCGGGGCCGGCGACCACGCGCACGGCGTGGCCCCTGCCCGTGCTCCTGTGGCGGCCCTTTTTCGCCTTGCGCGGCGCCCTCGCATCCCGCTCGTCGCACAGGTACGCCGTGAGCCGGCTGCCATCCGGCATGATGTACGGCCTGTGTCCCGTAGCCTTCTCAGGGGCTGCGCGACTGTCGCGGCCGTCCTCACCCATCCTGCGGATGCTCCGCCTGCAGTGGCTGCTTTGTGCCAGGCGGCAGTGACGTGTTCTCCCTCCAGCAGGTGCACGCAGCGCAAGGCAGCACACACGGTCGTCAGGAGGCTGCCTCAGCACAGAGCTTGAAATGAGGCTTGTTCAATACTTGTGGGTCCAACACTTGTCAGCACTCCGCCCAGCACTCCACCCAGCACATGCAGCTTTTGGTGGTGCACTCCATGCAGGAGTTGGTGTAATCAAGGTGGTGCGAGGCGTTGTCCTGCAGCAGGCGCTTGCTGCGTGTCTGCACAGGCAGTGCAAGTGGGGACGAGCGCCATCAACATGCGCGCAGCGCAGGGCGTGCGGCCCTCTGTCAGAGCCCCCTGACGTGGCGCCTTTGCAGATGTGCCTGGCATGCTGCGTGCGCCCAGCACAAAGAGCCTGCCGGTGGCAGCGCCGGCGCTGCCGCCCCTGCGCTCCAGCCCGTCGCTCGACGCGGGCCGCGCCCGGCGGCTGCGCTCGCCGGGGGGCAGTGCGCCGCGGTTTGGCGCCCTGACGGAGCGCCTGGGTCTGGCGGAGGTCCTGGCCGGGCTGGTGGGTATCCTGCTGCTGGCGAGCTGGGCGTTCATTGTGACGCACCCGGACGTGCTCCGCACATCCAGCCCGCGCGGCCTGCGGCGCCCGGCGGAGGCGGCCATCCCCGACTTGGACGCCGCGGACACAGACGCGTTCGGCCTGGAGGCGGACGGGGCGGGCGGCGGCGGGCGGGGGGGCGGCGGCACGGAGCGGGGCCGGGACGTCGGCGGGCAGGCAGGTGAGCGGGCAGCGCAGCACGGCCCCCGTCGCTTGCTGCGTTTCTGCAGCAGGTTCCGGGTGGCAGGGCGCTGTAAGGCAGCACAGGCTGCACCGCGGCGGCGGCGCCCCCCGCCCCTGGGTGCCTGACACCAGCTGGCCCTAGGCGGTAGGGCATAGCGCTCCAGCGCTGCGCATAGGCCGCACCACGCTGTGAGCGACCTGGTGCTGGTCCGGAGCCCTTGCCGCAGCCGCACAGTCGCGGGTAGCAGCGCCCTGACAGCGCGCGCTTGGGCAGCGAGCCGGCAGCAGGAGCAGCTGTGCCAGGACCATGCAGAGCAGGGTGCCGGGCTGGATCATGTGTCCCAACAAACTTGCCCAGCACATGCCCGCCGCACAGCGGTGGGGCTCTGCACCACGCTCCAGTGCGCCAACCATGTCCCGCGCCCGTTCAGGCAGCGGCGGCCGCGCGGCTGCGCGCAGGCGCGCAGGCGGGCGCGTCGGAGGGCGCGGCGGCGGACGTGAAGCGCGCGGCGCAGTCGCGCTTCGCGGCGTCGGCCGCGGCGGCGGCCGCCGCGGGCGCGGCGCGTGTCAACTCAGAGCCGCAGCAGGTCGGGCGCCCCGCATGCCCGCGCTCCACTGATTTGCACCCCAGTCGAACCTGAGTTCTGAAGCATTGTGTCGACAGGGCATGTGTGCAAGTGTGCCGTGGTGTGCGACCTTTGTTGATTATTTGTTGATTATCTAAACGGACCGCGCACTGTGGAAGGAGGGGCGGCCGTTGGGCGAGCGGCCGGCTGGCTGGTCACGGCGCCGTGCGGCGTGCCGACCCTCCATTGCCGCACGGCCCCGCCAGGGCCACAGGAGACCCTAGGTCAGGGCTTCCTGCGCGCAGGTGGCCGTGCCCAAGGTGGGCGGCCACTGGGCGAGCGGGCAGCCTTACCTGGACGGCGCGGTGCGCCGCGCGGACGCGCGCGCGGCCGGCCTGTGGCTGGCGCTGCGCCGCGTGGACGTCGGGCCGCTTAGGGCCGCGGTGCTGGCCGAGGGCGAGGCGCTGTGGGCGCCTGACGTGCAGGTCCCCGGCGGCCGTGCCCATGCCCCACCCTCTCAGCTTGAGAAAAAAATATTTCTACAGATGGGGAGGCCGAACCCATGGGGCATGTTACGGTTGAGCGCAGCAGGGCGTTGCGGGGCGGCTGCTGCCATGGTACGTGGGTGCACGTCAGTGTGGTGTGCACTACATCCATAACCATAAGCAATTCCGGAAAGGCATGGCGCGCCGTCAGGCGCAGCAGCAAATCCATCGCGCGGCGTTCGCGCGCGAGCGCAGCAGGTGCTCACGCATCCAATGCGCTGAGAAGGCTGACGGTGTGCGCCGGCCCGACGCGTAGCGGCAAGGCGCGACATGACGCAAAAGCCGTAGGGCCGCGCGGGGCTGCCGGCGCGCCGGGCGCCGGGCGCGGGCAGGGCGCTGCCGCCCGGCGCTCGACAGTGACACCCCTTGCGACGGCGGCCAGGCGCGCGACAACGCGGTGGTGCGCGGCCGCGGCGCGATGCTGGCGCGGCAGGCGCCGGGCGTGGGCGAGGCGCTGCTGGCGTTCTGCGACGCGCGCGGCGGCGCCGCGTTCCGCTTCCCCTGGTACGGCCGCTGGGCGCCGCTGGTGGAGGCGCTGCTGGAGCAGGCGCGCGCACGACGCGGCGCAGCAGTGCAGGGCCTCTGTTGATCACACGATTTCAGATAAGGGTAGGGTGCCATCCACCCTATGCATGCTCGTGCCGTTGAGCTCGGGGATGCCATCCCCACAAAAAAAAGCTAGGGCTTGACGAGCGGCCCTTGCTTGTCTTCTGCAAGTGCACGACCCGCGAAAGATGTCTTGAAGGCGACCCAGGCATGCGCGTGGGCGCTGCTGGGTGCTGTGCGACACAGCTGCTGGACTCTCAGCGATAAGTGCACTCATGGTGGTCTGCACCGGGGTGCAAGGCTATGGTGAGGACACGGGAGAACATGATGAGTGTGCGCTGGTGGTGGCCTGTCCACCAGTACGCGTGATGGCAAAAACACGCTCTTGGTCAAGGAGGACGCCTGTGAGCGGCGGCTGTTGCGGCGCAGCTGCTGGGGCGGGAGGACCTGCCCAAGCTGCTGCGGCTCGCGCTGGTGCGCATGCCGCCCGGGGCGCGCGTGCACCTGCGCGCCGACCGGAGCGGCTTCTCTCTGTACAGGTGCGGCCGCGACCACGCACCGCCGCTCTGCCTTTACCTCATATCCAGGTTTAGATTCAGGTATGCTTGGTTGGAGCAAGGACGAGGCGCGAAGGTGACTGAGGTCATGAAGGTTGTGGGTTGTAGCTGATACATACAGCTGTATCATACATGCTCATGCCTGCGGCAGTGCGCGACGGTTGTGCTCTGCCGTCCCCGCGTCGTCGCCCGCATCATTGCCAGAGCAGCAGCTCCATGCGAGTGGCGCGCGCGGCCGGGCCCGCGCAGCCACCTGATGCCGTGCAAGGGCGGAGAAACATGAGAGCTTAAAGTCCGGCCCGTCCCAAGCATTCCGGCGCGCCCGCGCTGATGCCGCTGCCGCGCGCGCCGGTCGTGCAGCCACCGGGTCATCGTCCCGCTCGTGCACAACGGCAGCGGCGCCGGCTGGATGGCGTGCGCGGGCGCGCCGGAGCTGCCGCCGGACGCGGCGCTCGCGGCGGCCGCCGCGGCCGGCTGCGCCGCGCCGGACGCCGCCGAGGGCGCCGCGTTTGAGCTCAACAACGTGCTGCCCTACCTGGTGCGCGCTGCCGACCAGGGGGCAGGCGTTTGTTCTCAGCGGCGTGTGCCTGTACTGGGACAGACGACCCTGCGCCGCGCGCAGGCAGCCAACGAGGGCGACGGCATGCGCATCGACCTGGTCATGGACGTGGCCGAGGCGCCGCCCGCGCGGCGCAGCACGCTGCGGCCGGGCGCCGTGTGCGCCTACCGCGAGCAGACGCTGGTGTGCTGAGCGTGGGGGCTGTAGGGTACGAGCACTCTCATTAGGCAACCAGGATGTCGCTGGTCGTGAAGGGCAGGTCCTGGTCTGAGCTCTGTGTCAGCGCCCTCGATCTGTCGAGCATGCAGGGCAGGTGAACAGCAGAGGGCGCATACGGCGCTACGGCCGCGCACTGCGTGCGTCCTCTGCGTGTCGCGCTGGCACAATCAGCCACCATCAGTGGCCGAGTCCGTGGCCCGCCGACCCCAGCATGGGGTGTTCTGACCCGGGCAGGGTTGCCGGCATACCACTGGCGCAATTCACAGTGTGGAGTCCACACCTTCTGCTTTGGTCAGTGGCTGCTGTGCCGTGAGACACCCCGGGCCAATAGATGGTTCCTGAGCACAACGACCTGCATGGCATGACTGTACAGCAGACTGCACAGCACAATGAGTCTTTACAAGCGCCAGAGCGCGTGCCTGCGCTGAGCACGCCAGAGCTAGGCGGGCGCGCTTACGGCGCTGCGCTGGCCGGGAGCCATGCGCGCGCGCGCATCAGAGACAGCATCAGAACCAGCTTCAGACGGCGGACTTGCCTACAAGACACTGCTGGACCTGCTTCGACCCGCACTCTTTAAATACAGGGTACACAGCGCCTCCTTCCGAACAGCGCGCATCGGATGCGCATGCACGTCCTACAGAACAGGCCGGAGTGTCAAGACGCAGCCTCCGCAGGCCACATGGCCGTAGCCAGTCCCCTGCTACAGCCCCGCAGCGCTCCCCGTGCGCCCGGCTCTCCGTTCGCGGGTCACCAGCAGGTGCGCGCGCTGCCGCAAGCACCCACAAGCGCCAGCCACTCTTCACCGCCGGCCCAGGTGCGGCCACTCAGCCGCGCGCCCGCACACGCACTCGCCCGATCAGGCGCGGCGATCACCGTGTGCCGCCCCACCGGCCTCACGTAGGGCTTTGTGAGCTGCGCGGCGGCTGTGCCGCATGAACGCCTGACCGGCCGGCCCCAACCCCCGCACCCTATGGCAGCGCCGCTCCCCGAGCCCGCCGCGCCACCGAACTCATGGCACGCGTGCGAGCACGCGCGTGCGCGCGTGCCTGTGCTTGAGCGCGGCGGCGGCATCCGGCCACACCCCGCGGGCTGGCAGGGACGCGGGGGCGCTGCTCGCAGGGCCGCGCCGCGGCTGCGCCGTCAGGCGCAGCAGCCGCTCTTGCTCGCGGGCCGGGGCGGCGGCGAGCCCAGCCGCACGCCGCCGCTGGCGCCCGCGCCGGGCGGCGCCGGCTGCGCGGCGTCCTGCTGCGACTCCCGCAGCCGCACCATCACCTCCTTGGCGATCGACTGAAAGACCTGCGCGCGGCGAGCCCAGGCGGGTCAACCCCACGGGCGCTGCGCTGCGCTGCGAGCTGCGGCCCCTGCAGGCGTGTGCGCGCGCGCGTGCCGAGCGCTCCCTGAGCGCACTGCTGGCGCAGCCCGCCACCGCTGTGGCTGCCCTTCTTATCAAGTTAATGAGTGCAAAGTCGCCGTGAGCACTTGACGCGTGGCCGTGTGAGCGGCACGCGGGCGCCCCGGGGGTGCGGGTGGCGCGCCTCGTCGACGTTCACGTTGCTTTTGGCGCTGGTCTCAAAGAACTGGATGCCGAACTCGTCGGCCAGCGCCTGGCCCTTGCTGTAGGGCACCGCGCGCTTACCCTCGTCCATATCGCACTTGTTGCCCACCAGCACCTGCCGCGCCCGCGCCGCCTCAGCGCGCTGGCCGGCAGGCGCGACGCCCCGGGCCGTGTGTGCGCGCTGCGCCGACAGGGCGCCGCGAGCGTCCGCCTGAGGCTGCCTTCGCTAGCAGGGCGGGGAAGCGGCTCCGTCCGGGGCCCCGCAGGCAGCGCGCGCGCACAAGCGACCCGCGCGGCTGACGTTCGCCGCGCTGGGCGCGCCTTGTTCACGCTGTCAGAGGCATGCTGCTCGATGTTACGCATCCAGTTCCGGATGTTGGTGAACGAGGCGTCGTCAGTGACGTCGTACACCAGCAGAATACCCATCGCGCCGCGGTAGTATGCTGCGCGCGCCTCCCAGTCGGCGACATGGCGCTCGGCAGCCTGGTGTGTGGCGGCGCGGCAGGGGGCGCACCGCTGGTGATGGTGCGGAAGCGCTCCTGCCCGGCCGTGTCCCAAATCTGCAGCTTCACCCACTTGTTCTCCAGCAGGATCTTCTTTATTTGAAGTCGATGCTGCGCACCGGCCGCGCGCAGCGTCACGCCCCGCCGCAGGGCTGCAAGGTGCGCCGCACCGCACGACGAGCGCCGCCCCGCCGCGCGCACCCGATAGTGGTGATGAAGCTGGATGTGAACGAGTCCTCGCTGAAGCGCAGCAGCAGGCAGCTCTTCCCCACGCCTGCGCGCCTCGACAAGGCAGGCCTCTGTCCCTGGACCGCCGCGGCCGCTCCACCATGGCGCCGCGCCGTCGTCGCCCGCCAAACAGCGCCCGGACATATGCGGCACCGGGGCGCACCGCTGTCGCCAATGAGCAGCAGCTTGATGAGGTAGTCATAGTCCTGCCTGCGCGCGGCCATCTTCCCGGCAGGCCCCTCGCGCAGCGGCTCACTGCATCACGCTGAGGCGGAAGGCGTGCCCGCGCTGCCTGCCCACGCTACGCAGCGGTCGCGGTCAACCGCCCTGCACTCGGGCTGCTTTGGCAAACTCAGCTTTGACAGGTTTGTCCAGGGTCTCCGGGCTCTGAGGGCGCTCCTGAGGAGCAGGCCCCGAGAGAGCAGGGCTGAAGCCACACTGCCGAGAAACCTTTGCCAGGAGCAGGGCGGCGCGAGCAGGGGGTTGCGTAGGCACATCGCGCCATGCGGCGCCTGCTCGATGTGGAGGTCCCAGGTGCTCGAAACTCGCGCATGTTGACAGCCGCACGCTCACAGCCGCAAAGTTCAAGGGCGATATCGACCCGCAAAGCCGCTGACGTTCCTGTGCGGGCTAGGCGCGGCGCGGTACGCGGCAGGGCTCCTCGTGATGGTGTTTGGCGTGGTGCGCTGCCCTTTTAAAAGCTCTATGCAAGCACCGGCCTGCTGACACGGCGCGGGTGACACTGACTGCCCTGTGCAGATCCTGCCGCTCGCGTTCGCCTTCCTGCGCAAAAGCCGTCCGTCGCTCAAGCGGACTGGTTAGCGCTGTGGCATGCGGCACCGCGTACTTGAGGCAGGGGAGCCGCGATGCAGAGACCAGCTGCCTGGCCGGTGCGCCTGCTCAGGAGTGTGACACCAGCTCAGCGCTCTATGCTGGCGGTGAGGCTGCTCGACTCTAGGCTAGCGCTTGAAACGGAAGGCGGCTGTTGCATGGGAGCTGCTCCCGTGGACACTAGTCGCACGGGCGTCCCTGCCAGTCCATCAATGTACAGTGACTGTTGGTGGCGTGGCAGCGCGGGCTGTAGAGCCAGCCTGCCGGGGCGCCGCGTGACGGCCGGCGTCCCCGCAGCTGCCCTGGCGGCTACGCTGGAGCGCAGCAGCCTCCGACAAATTTGTGCGCTCTGCCGCCCTTGGAGCCGATGAGACAGACTTTGCGCCAGACGGTGCTGGCGCGAGGGGTACCTCTGCTTGCGGTGCGAGGCGCCGCTGAGACTGTCGCATACAACTGCAGCGCGAACGCTACGCATAGTGCTCACAGCGGCGGTGTTGCAGCCTGCATGCTGCACACCGCTCAGCCGTGTATGTGCTGCCAGTGCTGCATGGTTGAGCCTGCTTTCAACAATGTTTTGGTTCCAACCCACTTGCCCCGTGTGCCACGTATTGTTTGATGCGTTCGTTTTGCTTCACGTGAGGCGTAAAGGGAGCACCAGTGTGTCTGTTAGGAGAACGGTATGAGCAGCACTGGCATGCATGGTTAGGGATAGGTTAGGGTAGGCTGCATGCAAGGCTGCATGCAAGTGCAGCAGTGCCTGTGAAAGCAGGAGGCGGGCGTGGTGGATGGCCCACAGTATCAGACTGGAGCTCTCCCAGCGCAGCAAAACCGCATGGCATTTGTGTAGAAAGAGTGTCAGCTGGCACACTATCACAGGCAGAGGCTGGTGGCACACAGGCACATCATACTATGTGCCTTATATACACGGCACGGGGTTCAGGCTGCCCGCCCACTGGTGCGCTCCTGTCTTGGCTGGCGCAGCAGGAAGTCCCCCTCCCCCCAGCTTTCGACGCATACACAACAGCGACGCTGTTCGCCAACCCGTGCACACCCAGCTCGTGATCAGCCCTAGCCTGCAGCCCGCCCTGGGCGGTACAACTGTTGGCGGAGTGCTTCTTCCCCAAGGCCTCTGGCCGGACGCCGAGCTCCCGCAGCACCGCACGGAGCAATCGCGCGCCCTCTCCTTCCTCGCCTCCACCTCTCTGACCACGCGCTCATACTCGGCCTTGGCAGCGCGCTCCCTCTCCCTGGACGCAAGCACGCTCTTCAAATATTTGCGCTTCAAACGGTGCCACTCGTCCTGCTGCTCGCGAGGCAGAGCGTCCACGCACGCCTCGAGCAGCCCCCGGTCGTCGCAGCACGCGGCGGCGCACTGCACCCTTTGCGCCGCCATTGCTTCTCTTGACCTGCTGCTCAGCAGGCCAAGCTCGGCTTTTAAGCAGGCCAAGCCCGGCTTGTAGGTTACAGCCGCGCTAAGCGGGCGAATAACAGGGGCCGTGGATTTTAAAAATCAAATCAAAGAAGTACTGCAGAAGCAGTTGGGCTTCTATAACGACGGAGTTGGCCGTCGTTTAACAGCAATGGAAGGCGCCTGAAGGTGTATCCGCAGGCGATCTGCGAGCATAACAACGACGCAAAGCAGCGGGAGTGTGCTCCTGCTATCGTGCTGCCACGATCTGGGGCCTGCAACCACGAACTACTAAAGCCTCCACTCCTTGAAGGAGCGTCGCCGTCACGGGCAGCCAGCAGGACGCCAGGGACGCTCGGCAGCGCCCTGCGGCACCAGCAGCTGTCGGTAACTAACCGAGGACGTCTGCGATGCACCGCCTGTGGGTGCGAACCCGGGTCCTCGGCTTGTCCCGCCTCTAGCAGCTGCCCGGCACGTACAGCAGCGCGCGCCTCGTCCCCGAGCACGACGGGCTGACCCACGACCTGTGCCAACCCGCAGGAGGACAGGGGGGCGCCCTGCGGCCGGCTGGCGGTCGCCCTGTGCTGGGCGTTGGCTGCCTGCGGGATGCGCGTGGCGGCCGAGGACCCCGGCTTCTGGGCCTGCGCGGACCTGACGCTGGTGTCCAGCGAGTGGAGCTCGTCCCTGGGCCGCAATGTGACCGTGCACGGCGCGCTGTGGGCGGGCAACGAGGGGCGCGCCGCCACCGGCACCTACCAACCGCGGCCGACGTACGGCGCGCGGCGCGCGCTGCGCCAAGCGCCGGGCGTCCCCTTCGTGACGCTGCAGCAGTGGGCGCCCGACCGGGGCGCGCTGGCCACGCTCGGCTTCAGCGCGGTGGTGGCCGGCCGGGAGGAGGAGCTGGAGCTGCTCGACAGCACGGTGGCGGTGCCGGTGGACGTCTGGAGGGCGTGCTCGGACGGCGAGCAGTCCTACATAGACCTCGAGTGGGACGAGGCCTTTGACGGCGTGCGCCGGCAGGTCGTGTGCGGCGCGGAGGGCTGGAAAGTGCGCTTGGGGTTCCGCTTTGCGCGCGGGCCGCAGGACGCTCAGGACGCGTGCTCCATCCCTCCCGCCCTGCCCGCTGCGGCCGCATAGCCAATGCATGTAGCAGCAAAGCCTTGTGGAAAGCGCTTGATTCGCTGGCCTCTGGGCGCTGTGCCGCCGCGGAGGTCATGCAGGCCCTTGGGAGCCTGTCTGCTGCCGGGCCTGTACGCGTTGGATTTCTCTGCTCATCGGCATTCACTCACAAGTAGCTGTCTGGGTGTCACTTGTGGGGTTTCGGGCCTGATCAACGGCTTTGTGCTACTCGGGGGTGTTGATGATTTTCCTGCTCAGTCGTGAAGTGTTAGAATTTGCAACGCTTGGTGCTCTGGTCGGGGCTGACGTCTCAGTGCCGTACAGCCCGGGTCAGATGCCTCCTCGCTGCTGCACCGCCTGTGCGGAGCTGCATGTTTTCTTGGGTCCCAGCCACAGCCTGCTGCCAGGCCGGTGGACAGGGCGCGGGTTCCGCCCAGCCCATGTGGTGCTTAGCTGCTCTGCTCAGTCCCGCGCCTGGGGGCGCTAGGATGCCGCTGTGCTGCGCTGCACACGCGCGGCCGCTGCGAGTCTCGGTAATGCTTTTGCAACTGTGCTACAAGCTCTGTGGCTCGTCCTGCTGCATGGATCTTTCGGCACGTCACAGCCTGACCAGGCCCGCCTTTGGGCATGGCAGGCAAGTGGCTGAGCTGAGCCAGGCTGTGGTCTGCGCCGCGGCCCAGCAGCAGTTTGTATCCAGCCGTGAGAGCGCTGGCTTCATGGGGTAATTGTTTGTGGCATCACTGCGCTGCACCGCTGCGGTGCAGACTTGCATTCTGCTGTGCATTCTTGGGTGCACCGCAAGTTGTCAGTCACGTATATTCAGGTGTCTTCTATTCAGGTGATTTGCTGAACGCATTCCATTGACCGGACGCATGCTCATAAACGGGTGTAACCCATTCTTCCGAGGTCATGCGACGCAACTCGTACCAGCTACACTGCAACACAAATGCATGCGCCTGCGGCATTCTGCTGGTTGCAAGCTCGACTGTGTCTGGGTGCCCGCTAGTCTGCTAGTGCAGGCAAGACAGAGCGGCCACCTACAGCCACGACCCATGTTTCAGCAGCATTGCATATTCAGTTGGGCTGATTGAGTGATCATGCACTTGTCAAAGCGACACGGCCTTGCCATAGATGTCCAGGTAGACTGCAGGTCTGCAGGTGATCCGCCTCCACCTGAAAAGCAACCATGAGGGTTGGGGGAAAAAAAAACTTTTGAAAAGCTAACTTCATTTGTCTCATCTGGACTGGAGGTCGGCAGCTGCTGCGCTTGGCTGCGTGCCCAGAACCGAGAGCATCGCCCCCGCGCTGCTTGCCGATATGCAGATTTTTGCGCGCTGCGGCGGCGTCCACGGCACTCTGGCGCTGGATGTGAACGTGTGGCAGACTGTGTGGTCTGCGAAGCGGGACGTGCTGCGCCGGCTTGGCGTGCCGGACACGTGCAGCGATGCGGTGCGGGCCCTCGCGCAGACTGGCGGAAACGCTCAACACGACCTCGTCAGCACAGAGCCTTGTTAGCAGTTCTGTCAGTAGCTGGTGGTGCCCAGTGTCATCCAAATCGGACCGTCCGGCCACCACCACAGTGCACCCAGCGTGCGATTGATTCGCTGAGGATGTACGCTGCTGCCCGCAGACACTCAGGCCAGGCGTGCGCCACTGCAGTGGCCGGCGCACCGCATGGCTCACTCGCGCACAGGACCACCTGGCTGATGTGCACAGGACACTGCGACGCCGGTTAAATTCTATCGCGCCAGCCAGTAACACTGCTTGCGGGGCTGCACGGCAGTGGCTGGCGCACGCGGGGCGCGCCTGCCCTGAGCAGGCAAGCCTGGCGGCGGCCGGGCTGCGCGCGGGCGGCACGCTTGACCTGCACCTGCGCCTGCGCGGCGGCAAAAGCAAGAGCTCCGCTGCTGCCGGCCGCGGCGCTGCCGGCACGGCGGCTCCAGTTGGGCCCGAAACCAGCCCTGAGCTCGCGATGATGGGGTTGCTGGTGAACGACGTCGTCGCACACGACAGGGGCGAGGAGGTCCTCGCGAAGGTGCGGCGCCCCGACCTGGCGCTCCCCGGGCCCGCCCGCGAGCGGCGGGCGCGCGGCTGACTGGTTCTATCTAGTCTTTGGCAACCAGTCTCGCTGATTGGGTGCAAACAGGTACCCTAGCTGGTCACCAAGTCGGCCTGGCATTGCATGGGGCCGCCGCCGCAGGTCGGTGACCACGGCTACGCCTTCGGCGACTTTGCCACGGCGTACACGGCAGCCAACCCGGCCTCTGCGCGCCAGCTCAACGGCCGCGCGGTCGCGCGGCTGGACGGCCCAACCCTCTACCGGGCCGCACGCGAGATCGCGTGTGAGAGGCGCCGCTCGGTGCGCGCTCCGGCCCCCGGCCAGGCCGCTGCAGCGAGCGGCGGCTCCCGCGCTGACCCGCAGCGGTGGCGCAGCTGAACACCATCTTCAGCGACCCTCCGCACGCGTCTCCGCCGCAGATAAAGGTGGTGCTGCTCGCCACCACCCAGGAGGTCGGCCGGGAGGTGCTGGTGCGCCTTTTGTGCTGGGTTTGCGCCCGTCCGCGAGGCAGGCAGGGTCCTCACAGGCCCCGCCGCGCGCAGATGGGGTACGTACTGGAGGCGCTCCGCCCGCAGTCGTAGGCATGCCCGACCTGCTGGCAGCCAGGCCGGCGCAGGGTGTGCCCGCGCATGCGCGGCGGAGGTCGAGCACCGGCCGCACGGGCAGCGGTCTGCATGCGGGGGCTTGCTGTGGCGCGCGCCAGGCGAAGAGTCTGCAGCGCATGCGGCCCTGCTTGCAGAGGAGCAGCCTGGCGCCGCGTGCAGTCAGGCAGGCAGAGGGGGTCGACTTTATACCATATGGTATGCATGCTGCCCCGCGCCGCTGTGAGCGGCGAGGTGGGGCAGCTGGAACACTTGCGGCCGAGTACTGGCGGCTGCCCTTGGTGCTTCACACCTGCTTCTATGTCGCTCCGATGCGAGTCAAGTGACCGGGCTCCCTTGCGCACATCCACCATATGGAAATCAAAGAGGTTGAGGTGCACGCGGCAGACCCCCGCGGCGCCCTGTGGAGGTAGGACTGAACAGCTGCTTGTGCAACTACTGGCCGTGTTGTTCTTCCTGCACTGTCATGAAGTGTGAAGACTTGCAGCGCTCGGTGCACTGGTCTGGCCTGACGTCTTTGTGCAGCGTAGCGCGGGCTGTATCAGTCCTCGCTGCCGCATTATCTGCGCAGAGCTGCATGAATTCCTGGGTCCCAGCCACAGCCTGCTGCCAGGCCGGTGGGCAGGGCGCGCATACCGCCCAGCCCGTGTGGTGATCAGCTGCTTTGTTCGATTCCGTGCCTGGGGGCGCTAGGCTGCTGCTGTCCTGTGCTGCACAGGTGCCGCCATGGCGAGGCCTCAGATGATGCTTTTGCATTACATGCGCATTTCATGCTCGTCTCACTGCGTTTGTACTTGCAGCATGTCACAGCCTGACCATGCCCGCCTTTGGGCTCGGCACGCAAAAGGCAGAGCTGAGCCAGGCTGTGGTCTGTGCAGCGGCACCCAGTAGCAGTATGTGTCCAGCCATGGGATTGCTGGATTCATGGAATTTTGTGTATGATGTTACTGCGCTGCACTGCTGCGGTGAAGACGCTGTGAAGCTGTTATATTTATTCAGGTTTGTTTCGAAAGTGCTGAATGCATCTCACTGACTAGGCGCATGCTGCGGTCGTGCGCCGCAACTGTATCAATTAGGAAAGAAAGGGCTCTGAGTGCGCGTGCCCTTTGGTGCAAGGCGTGTCGGATTTAAATCAATTTCAGCCAGCTAGTGCTGCGTAGGCAACGGGGTAGTCAGACTGCGTGGGCGAGGTAGACAGCTAGACACCTGGACAGTAACCACAAACGCATGCGCCTGGCGCACTCTGCTGCTTGCAAGCTCGATGGTGTTTGGGTGCCCGCTGATCTGCTAGTGTAAGCAAGGAAGTGGGCCACTTACAGTCACGACCCATGCTTCAGCAGCATTGCTACATGGGTATTCATGCACTTACCTTGGCCTTGCAATGACTTTCCTCCAGAGTGCCTGCTGAGGGTTAGGTTACGTCTTCCAGGCTCCAGCCCGCTAGCTCACCTGCACTTAATCTGGACTAGGAGGTCTCTCGCTGCTGTGCTTGGCTGCGTGCGCTGACCGACAGCACCACCCCCGCGCTGCTCGCCAGTATGCAGATTTTTGCGCGCTGCGGCGGCGTCCACGGCACTCTGGCGCTGCATGTTGACCCGTGGGACACTGTGTGGTCTGCGAAACGAGCCGTGCTGCGCCGGCTTGGCGCGTCGGACACATGCAGCGACGCGGTACGTGCCTCACGCAGACTGGCGGACTTGCTCAACACCGAGTCTTGCAAGCGGGACTGTTAGTTGCTGGTGGTGAACGGTGTCGCTTTAGGCGGACCGTTTGGAACCACCGAGGCACACCCAGCGTGCGAGTGACTCGCGGAGCGTGCAGGCTGCTGCCGGCTGGCGCGCAGGCCGGGGGTGCGTCTCTGCAGTGGCCCGCGTACCGCAGGGCTCGCAGGCGCACGGGGTGTCCGGCTGCTGTGCACAGGACACTGCGATGCCGGCAAGAGCCTCCTGCGCCGGCCAATAACACTGCTTGCGGGGCTGCACGGCAGTGGCTGGCGCACGCGGGGCGCGCCTGCCCCGAGGAGGCAAGCCTGGCGGCGGCCGGGCTGCGCGAGGGCGGCACGCTGGACCTGCACCTGCGCCTGCGCGGCGGCGGCGGCGACGGCGGCTCCACCGGCGCAGAGTCGCGCTCCAGCTTCCTGGAGATGTACGCGCGCAAGAAGACAGCCAAGGTGCGCGCGCGCCCAGGCCGTCCTGTGCGCCTCTGCGCTGGTGCAAACCTGGCATGCGTCGGCACCGCGGGGGTCTGTGAGGCCAGCGGTGTACTGGCTCACGAGCATGATCACTGCTCCCATCCGGCGCACAACCACAGGAGCAGCCGCTCGCAGACGAAAGCATTTTGCAGCTGGAGAGGTGCACCGTGCCTCAGACACGCACTGTCGTCCCAGGTTGTGTGCCATGTGGCGTGTCAGTACTTGTGTCTGAGGTGCACACGGGGTCTGCACGCACCCCAGGCCGCGTGCAGCAACATGGCTCCGCGGGCGCGCGCACAGGCCACAGCGCGTGTCAGTACTTGTGTCTGACGTATATTTTGGGTCCATGAGATCCCAGGCAGGCCGCCTGCAGCGACGCGGCTCCGTGGGCGCGCGCGCAGACAAACCCGCTGGAGAACAAGCTGGCGCGCTGGACGACCTGCCAGTTGTCCGGCGAGCGGCTGGCGCCGCCGGTGGTCGCCGACGAGCTCGGCTCGCTGTTCAACAAGGACGCAGTGGTCACCGCGCTGGTGACCCGCTCGCTGCCGCCGGCGCTCGGCCACATCAGCGCCCTGCGCCACCTGATCGACCTGACGTTGGCGCGCAACCCGACCTACGCCGGCCCGGCGTCCGCGAGCGCGGCGGACTTCCAGCCAGGCAACGGTGCCGAGTGGTGCTGCCCGGTGACCGGCCTGGAGCTGAACGGGCGGTACCGCTTCGTCGTGCTGCGGCGCGGCGGCCACGTGGTGAGCGAGAAGGCGCTCAAGGAGGTGCTGCCCATGGCTCCGCCCGGCGCCAGCCGCGCGCCCACATTGGTGCATGTGGCTGTGGGAGCTTCTGCTTGTGCGCAGTGCTTTTGGTTTCTAGAGATGCCCTGCCTCGCTTCTGGTGGTGCTCTGCCTTGCTGTGATGATGCGTTCGTGCAGCTCCCTGCTGACTGTACACGTAAGCGCCCGAACGTTACTGTGTCAGCGGATTAATTGCTATGTACTCCTTACTACTGACCGACTCCTTACTTGTCTGACATGGCATCGCTGCGTTGCCTCGGCAGGTGCCGGCGGCCGTGGAGGAGCACGTTGGCGGGCCGTGGGCGCCTGAGGACGTGCTGCCGCTGAACGGCGCGCGCGAGGAGGTGTTCGCGCTGCGCGAGGCGCTGCAGGCCAGCCGCGCGGCGGTGGCGGCCAGGAAGGCGGAGAAGAAGAAGAGGAGCGGCAAGCGCCTGCCCGCGGACGGCGCCGGAGCGGCCGCCGGCGCCGCCGCGCCAGCCGACAGCGCCGCGGCCGGGGTCGCGGGGAGCGGTGCCGCCGCGGGCGCCCGGGAAGCGGACGCGGCGGTGGCGGCGGGCGGCCAGGCGGGCGGGGGCGGCGGCGCGAAGCGGGCGGCGGAGGGCGCGGCGGCGGCCGCGGAGGAGCGCGCGCGCGCGCACCGCTACAAGGCCGGCGAGGCCGTGCCGGCGCACTCGACCAAGGGCGTGTGGGCGTCCATCTTCACCAGCGCGCAGGCAGAGGTCAGGGAGACATACGGTTGCCGCGCGCTGAGCGCGCGCGGGCTGTAGGCCGCGCCGGGACATTCGTCCCCGGTTGTCTGGCAGCAAACGTGCGGAAATCTGGCTGCAGCTGTGTACCACTTGTGCCCAACTTTTGGATGAAGAGTGTTTGCTCATGCAAGAAATGAGTGTCTGAATGAGTGGCGGAATGAAGGCATAAGCGCATGTATACGAGTGTAACAAGCCTGTGTCAGCCAGCCAGCTGGGCTCTGCTCAGGCGGGCAACTCTGAGTTGCACGACAACTCACATGCATGAGGACACTCAGGCAGCTGTGCTTGTTACTGCCTCATGATTCGACACTGGACAGAGACAACAACTGGGCTACCCAGAAAGCAACATATAAGCAGGGCATGAAGGCAGTCACTGCCAGTCAGGCAGTGTCAGATGCAGCCGCTAACAGCTCGAGGCATGCCAGGATGGAGCAAGCAATCCGAATATTGTCCCGCTGCGGCGTGAAGCTGAGCATGAATGTTGCAGAGCTCCATGTAGCTGGCTGGAACCTCTGGAATGCCCTGGGTGAACTCAAATTTGAACGGACCTGCATCTTTGCAAGGTGGATTCGCCATAGCAGCCGCTTTCCAGCACGGTGAGTGCAGCAGACCCCAGAGTCCGGCTTGAAAGCTTCCTGCAGAGCCGCTTGCTCGCCAGGATGGCTGCCGGCGCGCGTGTGACCGCCGCGCTGCTGCTGGCGCTCACCCTGAGCCAGCTGCACGCTGCCGCCGCCCTGAATATCCTCTTCATTGGCAACAGCATCACCTACTACAACTCGGGCCTGGATGTGGTGCGCACGCACGTGCAGGCCGCGCGCGGCTGGCATGCGAGCATATGCGGGGTCGCCGCCGCCGTGGCCCAAGCTAGCGCGACGAGCACTGGCGAGCATCAAATAAGCTGTGGCAGTGCTACGAGCGCGGGCTGTGCCTGAAGAACACATGCGTTGCCACCCACCATGCCTCGAGTGTTGGCCCTTGATCAGATGGAGCGCTCGCGCCTCGAGCCGCTGCATGCGCAGCCATAAAAAGCTTGTGCCCGGCAGTTCTGGACTCGGCACTGTGCAGCTGTGAGTGCGCGGGGTGAAAGCGGCCTGGTTCCAGTAGTGCTTGACGAGGGCGCCTGTGGCGCACGTAGCCCCTGGCCTGCTTGCGGCGGCGCCTGGCCGCGCCTGATGCCTGTGACACGAGGAGCGCGCACAGTTGTGCAGGTGGTGCGGCTCAGCCTGCGCTGCCAGCGTGCTGTCGCTGCCACTTGCACAGGCAGGTGTCTCAGTCACTGCCCCGCTGGAGCGGGCAACCAGGCAGCGCTGCGAAGCAAACTCCCTGCTGCGCTCGCACGGGACCTCGCTCAAGCGTCACGCACTGCGTCAGCAGCGTGTTGTTGTGCACAGCCCCAGACCTGTGATGGAGCAGGCAACAAGGGCTGGGGCTGGGCGGCGCTGGCCTCCAGTCGGCGGCCAGGCCGGGGTCCTCCGGAGCTACCCGCTCACTCCCACGCTGCGCACACGCTGCCGGCTCGCTGCCGGCGCCGCGCGCGCCGACCAGCGCGCGCGCTGCGCGACTCAGCCCGCCGCATGCTTGAGCCCGCCGCGGGGCGCGCCAGGTGACCAAGGGCCTGCTGGTGTCGGAGCCGGGCATGAACGCGATCTACGCGATCCGCTGCGCGGTGCCCAACTACTCCTGGGCGCAGCACCTGGCGGACGCCAAGACGACCGGCACGTGCCAGAACATGCACCTGGCGGCCGGCACGGAGGCGTGGGACTTTGTGGTCCTGCAGGCGCGCGGCGGCGCCCCGGGCCCCGCCCGCCCCGGCTCTGCGGCGGCGGGGCCGCCCGCGACGGCCGCGCTGACGAGGCACAGCCGGGGCTTTGTGTGAGAGGCCTCGATGCTCGTCAATACACACAGCCTACAACACCAACGTGATACCAAAAGACGAGACTGCGTGGTCCCGTGCGCCTCGGGCTTTGCTTCAGACGTGTCTGGCGCCGCTTGCTGCATGCCATGTGTCGGGGCGGCAGGCTTGCACACCAGCCGGTGCCAGCTGCTGTAGTACAAATGTTTGCTACATGCACGTGTGAAAAGCAGACCTCTACATATGATGAACAGAAGTCCACCCACATCACGAGGCAGGCCGTGCCGGCTTCGAAGCTGAGGTCAAAGACCTAGCTCTCATGGGGCGCGCGTGACGCGCGCTGCACGGCCGCGCGCGCGCAGGAGGAGACCGAGGTGCCCGGCCTGGGCGGCGCCAGCTATGCCGCCAGCCTGGCTGCCCTCAACGGCCTCGCATCCATGGCACAGGTGTGAGCGGCTAGGGCCCGTGACCTGCACTCCCCGCGCCCGGGGCTTGCGCGCAGAGGACGCCGCCTGCGGACCCAGTCCGGGAGCATGCGCTCCTGCTGACAAAACCCTGCACCTGACATGCTACAATCACCCGCTTATTTTGAGAGCGCAGCCGGCCTCTGCAAAGCGCAGCAGCCTGGTGGCGCTGCAGCGCATGGCCACGCGCCCGCATGCAGTGCTGCCCCCAGGCCTCTTTAGCTGTCCTGCTGGTGTAGAGGGCCCGAGGAGGCCAGCTTTGGGCAGTCTGGGAGCGCTCGCTGTGCCGTGGCGCATGCGCCGGTGCGCTGTTCCTGTGTTACGCGCGCTGCACGACGCTCCGCGCTGGTGTACGCAGCAGGCTGACGCATGCGAGTGATGCAAGAGCGGGCTGCGTCTTGGGTGGCGCTGTTAGGGACTTTATAAACAGCCCGGGGCCGCCATGTGACATGTCTCCGGCTCGCGCGCAGGCGAAGGGCGCGCGCGTGGTGATCCTGCAGACGTGGGGCTGGCTCACCGGCAAGAACCCCTACTTTGCCAACTACCTCACCATGCAGGCGCGCCCGCCGGCGCCCGCGCACCTCGGTCCCCCCTTCCTTGAGGCATCCTCCCCGACACCTTGCGGCCTTCAGACCAGCCAGCAAAGCTGTACCACAGCCTCAGGCAGCGCAGGCGTCAGTGTGATTCTGTTGCGCATGCGAGCTGGCAGACGCTGCTCGGTAGTCGGCCGAGCGGCCGCGCAGCCAGAAAAAACCCCGACCCCAGCCTGCGGTTCACCTAACCTAACCAACGCCATGTACCTAACCCACGGTCAACCTAACCCGCGGCGCCGCGCGCAGAACGCGGTGGACGCCGGCATCGCCGGCTACGCGAAGAACCTGTCGGGCGCGGGCATCCCCGTGTCCATCGCGCCGGCCGGCGACGCGTTCAAGTCCATCTACAACCTGGCGGCGCAGGAGGGCAGCGCGCTGTCCGCCACGACCGCCCTGTCCGCCGCCATGCCGGTCGGTGCGCGCCCGTGTCAGCGGTGCTGCCGGCAGCCCTGCTACGGCCAGGCCATTTAAGCTTGCTAACAAACTGGACAGATCTTCTCACTTGCATGGAAAATGAACAATGTCAGTAAGTTTCAGGGGGTTCATGGTGTCCACCTCGTCTGAATGCTTATTCAGAGACGCGCCGTGCGCCAGGCCTGTTCGGCGCGTCGTTCGCGACGGCGGGCGAGACGCTGCAGCCGCCCGCCAAGCTGCACGGCGACGGCGCGACCGCCGCGTGGCCGGGCAGCGCGGAGTCGCGCCCCAAGACCCAGCTGCCCGCCTCTGGGCTGCAGGCGCGCCGCGCGCGCCGCTCTGACCCCTCCCTCTGCACTCTGCGCCGGGGCACAGAACCTGGGCACAGCTTTATGCGTACGCGCTCACGGGCCACCCCCGACCTGGGCGCGGCAAGGGCGCTTGCGCGGCAGTACAAGGGACGCGCCCCGATTTTGACCTGCTCCGGATGCGAGCCGTTAACCCTAATACTAATGCGGGCCTCACCTGCGCGCGCGCGCGCAGGCCATCAACAACCTGGGCGCGGCCAAGGCGCCCGGGCCCGCGCCGCAGCTGGTGGAGTTTGGCGTCAACAGCCACCCCAGCGCGCACAAGGAGGACGGCTCCTGGTGCGGCCCTGTCGCGACCCCAGGTGCCCTGGGTAGCACCACATCAGTCGGTGTACCCTAACCCTAGAAGGACGGCTCCTGGTGCGACCCTGTCGCTACCCCAGACGCACTGGTTCGCACAGCGCGAGTCATGGGGGTACCCTGAACCTACCATACTCTAATCAGGCGCACCCCCCGTCACGCGCGCCGCCCGCGCCGCGCAGGTACAGCGTGTTCCAGGCGCTGTTCGCGGACGATGGCAACCACCCGAGCGAGGCGGGCACCTACCTGGAGGCGCTCGTGGTCGCGTCCACCATCTCCGGTGCCCCCCCCCAAACAAACCCCACCCTACCCTACCTGGAGGCGCTCATGGTCGCGTCCACCATCTCGTGTCCCCCCCGAGCGGGCCGCGCCGCGCCGCCGTGCGTGAACAGCCCCACGTACGCAGCACCATCGCCGACGCCCTGCCATGAGGCGAGTGTCGTCTGGTGCTGTGTCCCGTCTTGTCCCTCCAAAGGTCAGGCGCAGCGCATGCCCTTGCTGAGCAGAGCAGCCCTAGAGGCCTTCATGTTTACTGCATACCGGGCGCTCCAGGGCTGCCCGCAAGGGCCCTGCTCAACCTGCGCCGGGGGCTGCGCGCAGGCTGCGGCATGACAGGCAACCAGTACGTGCTGCCCTACACGCTGGGCATGCCGTCCTGGGCGCAGTACCTGCAGACCGTTGGCGACGCGGCCGTGTTCGGCGCACAGCCGAGCGTGCCCTACTTCTGGCAGCCGTGCAGCACCGCCGGCCAGTGCGGCTTCTGCGGTGCGCCCATCGCACAGCAGGGCCTTGCACGCCGTATCGCTGCCCAGGCGCCGTTCTGCCTGGGGCCTGGCCGCCAAACTGGCGCCCGAGCCTCCCGTCCCTTGTGCCTACACTCGCAGCATCCTCCGACCTGGTCTGTCGGTCCAAGGGAATTGGCAAGTGCTTGCAGCCCTGGTCGCGCCAACCATGGCGTCGCGCCTGCATCCATGATAGCCCCGAGCGAGCCCTTCCCACCAGGCAACCGTCCGGCAACAAGCAGGCTGCCTGTATGTCGCAGGCCCGACCGGCGCCCTGCCGCCGGTACCGGCGCCCACCACTGCGCCCACGTCGGCGCCCACATCGCGGCCCACGTCCGCGCCTACGTCCGCGCCCACATCCTCGCCTACGTCGGCGCCGTCCTCGTCGCCCACGTCAAAGCCCACGTCGGCGCCCACATCGGCGCCCACGTCGGCGCCCACGTCGGCGCCCACAACCTCGCCGGTCGTCGGAACGCCGCTCACCAAGCCCGACTCATGCTCCGCGGTTGTGCAGGCGCGCCCCTCGCCTTGCCGACAAGGCATGGCGGTGCATGCCAGCGCTTGGTGGCCGATTGCTGACGCTCATGGAACCAACTGCGCCCAGCGCGCTTGTTGCTGGTTGCTGGAGCCGACACGCTCGGTCTGGACCGGCCGCCGCCGCGGTGCCCTGCACCGCTGCTGATTTGTTAGCGTTGGCGCGGCTGACCCGCGCGCGCGCGCGCCCGCAGCTGGGCGTTCCGTGGACCACCGGCGGCAGCGTCTACTCCAACACCGTCAACCTGGTCGTGTCCAACACGGGCGCGACGACCGTGCCCTCCGGCTGGCTGGTCACGCTGACGTCGCCGACCGGCGCGCCGTACTCCGCGGTCAGCCAGGTCTGGAACATGCTGCCCACGCTGTTCAAGGGCAGCCTCGCCGCGTTCGCCAACCAGGCGCGCGCCCCTGCGGGCCCCGCTCCCAGGATAGGGTTAGGATTAGGGGCGCGCCCTTGCGGGCCCCGCTGCCCCACTGCATGCGCAGGGCTTGGCGGCAGGAATGCTGTCACAGTACTCTCACACCGCCCGCCTCCCGCCATGCGATCACCGTCGTTCAGGCGTCCGCACCGTCCAGCGCCAGCATGTCTGTCTTTATCCGTGCGGCGCCACATCGGCGCACGCGCTTGCGATCATTGT
>JAABUV010001416.1_pt1 | contig 34822 bp, 34 predicted proteins | sample 5559971 | NCBI WGS metagenome assembly JAABUV01 (sample SAMN10711881, study PRJNA513362) | rock metagenome | isolation source: Antarctica rocks | place: Antarctica: Victoria Land, Knobhead nord | collected 2015-12-19
TTCTGTATCTCCATGAAACCCTCCAGTCGCACCATCCCAACCCTCCAAGGGTCAGAATGATCGGGCTCGGCCTCAGCTGGGGATTTTTCAAGCGACCAATCCGGGGAATCTTAAGATACCGCTGACAGGTGCTGATCCTGATCGATAACCAGCATCTGGGCTATGCAGCGGTGGCGGATGTGCTTGGGGTGTCCGTCGGTGTGGTGAAGACTAGAGTCCACCGTGCAAGGATGCGCCTCCAGGAGCAGCTCGGCCCCGTGTTTCAACCTCGCTTTACTGATCGACTCAAGCTGATGAAAGGAATGAACCCATGGTTTCGTGCAAAACTTTAGCCCGGAGTTTGTCTGCCTATATTGATGGAGACCTGAACCAAGAGCTGTGCTGCGAGATCGAAAAGCACTTGTCTCTTTGCCGGCGCTGCTCCGTGCTGTTGGACAGCGTAAGAAAAGTCCTTATTGTCTCGGGAGACGAGCGCACCTTCGAGCTTCCCATGGGCTATGAGGATCGCCTTCACGCCTTCCTGGAGAGTCGCATCTAATCCGGCGGTTCGCGTGCCTGCTGTAACTAATGGACATCCCACGCATCCTGTCCTGAGGAGGGCTGAAAATGAGGCCACAGTTCGGCAGGGCGATCCTTGGTGGGTTTGTTGGAACGGTCATGTTGACCTTGATGATGATGTTCGTGGCACCCATGATGGGGGTCCACATGGATATCGCCAAGAATCTTGCAGACATGATGGGTACCGGCCACGCAATCGGTTTGGCTGCACACTTCATGCTGGGCACAATAGTTTTTCCAGCGGTGTACACCTTCTTGCTTTTCCGCTTTCTGCCGGGAACTCCACTTGTTAAGGGGCTGATCTGGGGTGCTGCCCTCTGGGCAATGCTTGAGATTGCAGTCATGCCGATGCTTGGCATGGGCATTTTCGGTTCGAACGGTCCCGGCATGAAGGGTGCGGTGGCTGCATTGCTCTCTCATTTGGTCTACGGCGGAATATTAGGGGCAATCACCGGCGCCGCTGCGACGGCAACCGCAAGAGAGGCATAACCGCCACTGAACAAATTAGGAAGGTAACGCGCGAATGACCCCTGCTTTCTCGCCGGATGCACCACCGCAATCTTCAAAGCAAACTACCTTGCGGATGTTCGTCCTGCTATTAGCTCTGGTAATTATTTACTTGACTGACCACGCTATTGAGCCGATACTAGGTTCATGAAGAGCCCTCGCACATTACAAGAAGCAATCATCTACTTCGCAGACTATGACAACGCCCGCAATTTCCTAGTTGCTCTCCGCTGGGAAGATGGCAAGGTTCGTTGCCCTCACTGCGGCTCGGATAAGGTTGCGCACCTTGCGGCTGCGAAGCTTTACAAATGCTACGGCAAGCACCCCAAAGCAAAGTTCTCTCTCAAGGTTGGAACAATCTTCGAAGACTCCGCGTTGGGCCTTGATAAATGGCTTGCGGCAATGTGGCTCATCGTGAACTGCAAGAACGGCATTAGCTCTTGCGAGATTGCCCGCGATCTGGGCATCACGCAGAAGTCGGCTTGGCATATGGCTCACCGTATTCGATTCGCTCTGCATGAGGGCTCGTTCGACAACATGCTTTCAGGCGAAGTCGAAGCGGATGAGACCTTCATCGGCGGCAAAGCTCGCAACATGCACACTAGCGTCAAGGCCCGTCGCATCACCGGTACCGGAACCAAAGACAAGGTTGCTGTCATGGGCATCCTTGAGCGTGGCGGGAAGGTTCGCACGAACGTAGTTCCTAATCGTAAGAAGTACGCTCTCCAATCCGAGGTTCGCAAACACGTAGAAGCGGGATCGGCTCTCTATACTGACTTCCTTCTCTCCTACGAGGGGCTCGCCGGAGACTACGCGCATCAGGTTGTAGACCACGCGGTCGAGTACGTAAACGGACGCGCCCACACGAACGGACTAGAGAACTACTGGTCGCTCCTGAAGCGCGGGATTAGTGGAACCTATGTCAGCGTCGAACCCTTCCACCTCTTCCGCTACCTTGACGAACAGGCCTACCGCTACAACCAGCGGCAGAACATGAATGACTTCGACCGCTTCAAGCTGGCGTGCTCGCAGATCGTGGGGAAGCGGCTCACTTGGCACAGCCTCACGGGAAAGCAAGTAGACCCAGGCCCGCTCCCTAACTGAAAAGGAGCGCACAAGGCAGATGAGGGGGAAGCGCCACCCTAGAAGATAAGGCGAACGGAATCCTCTTGCAGCAGAGCAGATTTAATGCCACGCTGGTACTTGTACTTTGGAGGCTCAAACGAGCAGCACAAACCCCATCTTTAGCGAGATGGGGTTGATTAGAAAATCCGAGTGTGCTTCGACCTAGAGGGTCGCCAATGTCCATAGCCTAGCGGCTATCCCCCTCACAAGTCAAGCATAAAGAAGCTAAAGGGATTCCCTGTCTTCCAGATCACCGGAATGCGGCAGGCTACCCCTTCCCGGCGTGTCATCACCACGTCCGGGAAGGATACCCCGTTCACCATTAGCCCCGGCCCAAGGAGGGCCGCCCAACCAATGGCCAAAGCCACACCTAACAAAGTTGTATTCCGTCGTTCCGATACTGGCGTCTTCACCACGAAAAAGTATGCGGACAAACATCCAGCTACGACCGAGCGGCAGCACGTGCCTAAGAAGTAGCCCAGCGTACCACAACGGCGATACCGATCCATTAGGGCCGGTATCGCTTCACATCACTTGGTAGCCGCTATCGATTTTTTAGACGGATTGCTCGCTTGTCCAAAAGGGCTAGGAGGTAGCGCGCTCTTGGGGACTCCCAGCACTGCTTTCACCGCTTGCTGGAACCTCTCAAACGCCTCTGGCCCCTCGATCATCTCTGGATGCGGCCTCGGTCGTTCGGTTTCCATGTGACAGATTGTACGCCTTCTACTAAAGTGGCCGGATGCCGACGATTAGATTTAGAGGAAGAGTTTACCCGGCTTTCGTGAGTGTAGACACCCCTCGATTAGACGTGCTTTGGCCGGCATACGAGGGGTACGCCCCGATGCCGATGAGCGTACACATAGCCAAATCTGTTGTGGAAGTTGAGTGCGTTGGCAAAAATTATGCGGCGGGGGAAGACGTGTCACTTCATCACATACGGGCGCTGGAGCTTGCAAGATCAGCAGTTGACTGCATAGCTTATCTAAGCGCAACAGGCCTCACCGTAATACTCGACGAAGTGAATAGCCCGGAAGGTTCAGTAAGTAACTTACTAATGCAGAACAAACCTCTTTTGAATGCCTGTACCGCGTTCAGCTTATCTCCTACTGCTAAAGCAGGAGAAAACATGGAAGCTATGTACCGTATTGTGGTTAGCAGCCCGGATCTGTTTAAGTCGCTGAACGAACTTATAGTTGCTATAACGAGTCCAGGTCAAGTTGCTGTTAATTGCGGGAGAGCAATCGAAGGACTACGAAGAATGATCGTTCCGATCGATCCAAGCAGAAAGCTCGGTTGGACCAAGATGCAGGACTATCTAAACATCGGCAGGAGCTACCGCGAATTCATCATGACAGCATCTACTGAACCGCGTCACGGTGACCGATCCGACGTACCTGCCCACATTAGCCAGCAAGTCGTAGAGAGGTCTTGGGTAATTATGAATCGCTTTCTTGAATACAAGAAGCGGGGCGACAAGCCATTACCTATCGCTGAGTTCCCGCTCCTTAGTTGAGTTTTCGTACTCCTCAATCATCGCCGTCCAGACTGTCTCTGCATCTTCCGCCAAGGCACCGTCCAAAGCTGCATATACCATCTCGGGAGTAGGCTTTCGAGGAACCAGAATCAAATCTTCGCGCTGCCCTGTCACGGTGACTCCAAATCTACCGACCTATCTCTGGTCAGTCAAGTGATTAGTTACCTTAGCTCTTGCTAGCCTCGGAGTTCCCTTGATCGCTCAGATCGCACCGTCTATACCCGGCATTGCCGTAGGGCAGACAATTCCGGCAATTGACGCACCTGACCAGAACGGACATCTGCAGACCTCGAGCAGTCTTACAGGAAAGCAGGGACTGCTGCTGCTCTTTTCCAGGTCTGCCGATTGGTGCCCCTATTGCAAAATGCACTTGGTGCAGTTGGAGCAAGCACAGTCCGACTTTGAAGCAAAGGGCATCCGCGTTGCTTCAATCACCTACGATTCGCAAGCGATTCTGAAGGACTTCTCGGCGAGGAAGGGCATCACGTATCCCATGCTCTCTGACACCGATTCGAAGGTAATTCGTGCATTCGGAATTCTAAATCCCGAGGGAAAAGGCTTCGCGGCGGGCATACCGTATCCGGGGATTTATCTGATCTCACCAGATGGAAGGGTTCAAAAGCGGTTTTTCGAATCGCAATACTCCGATCGATTTACTCCCAATGATATCTACGCAGAGATCTTTGGGACGGTGCCGGCAAGCACGCAACAGCAGCCGCCAGTAGAGGCTCCGCACGTTGCAATCCAGGTCTCTCAATCCGACGCGACCGCAGGAGCCGGCAGCCGGATCAAATTACTTGTCAAAATAGACCCGGCAACACATGTTCACTTGTACGCACCTGGCGCAGAGAAGAATGGATATAAGGTCGTCAAGCTCGAATTGAGCGGCAGTCCTGAGTTCCGGGTCGAGCCGATGGAATATCCACAAAGCAAGCTTTATACCTTCGCAGCCCTCCATGAGACGGTACCGGTTTACACCGAGCCTACCGTGCTCGCTCAAGACATCGTCGTCGCTGCAACAAAGGACTTTGTAGGCGCAATCGGCACGGGCCGTACGCTGCACATCGAGGGAAAGCTGCTCTATCAAGCCTGCAACGACCATGAATGCTTCTCCCCCGTGCAGGAGCCAGTAAGTTGGGATGTCAAGGTGCTGCCATTTGACCGAGTTCGGTCTCCTGAAGCCCTGCAGCACAAAGACTGAGTTGGGTCGAGGCCGGTGCACGAAACATGGAAGAGAAGAGACAATTCATCCGGATCAGTCTTCGATCCACCGGGGCAGTGTTGGCAGAAGGATTCAGGGGTTGGGACATGATGCCCTTTGAAGGAAACTTCTACATCCGTGCGCGTTCCCTGAAAACTGGTTTTTTTCATCTCAACTTCGTACCTGGCATCTGTCCCTACAAAGGGCTCTATTTCTGGATGGATCTTCGTCTTCCAGACCAACCGGTTGAAAGAAGCTTAGCTTGGTACTATTGGCTGCCGAACCCGCTCTTCCCCTTCATCTGGTTCAGAGTAGCTTTATCTGCAACACATCCTGTCCTTCTGGTTGAGGAATCGACAAGGCCACAGCAAGCGAGAGGTTAGCGATGAGCGAAGTGTCTACACAATCATTTTCATCAACACTGTCCGAGCAGAGACCACAAAAGAAAGACGCCGATTACGTCTTCTACGAACTTACCCGGAGCATCTGCCCACAGTGCCGCAAGGTCATCGACGCCAAAATATTGCTGCGCGACAACAAGGTCTACATGGCGAAGCGTTGCCCGGCATGTGGCCCATTCGAGGCACTCGTCTATGGTGACGCCGAGATGTACACCGCCTTCGCAAAGTACAACAAGCCTGGGACGATCCCGCTCGCCTTCGGCACAGAGATCAAGGACGGCTGTCCGCTCGATTGCGGCCTTTGCCCAGACCATCAGCAACACGCCTGCCTCGGCATCATCGAGGTTAACAGCAACTGCAACATGAACTGCCCTCTCTGCTTCGCTGCGGCGAGTCCTGGATTCAGCCTAACGATCGAAGAGGTGGAATCGATGCTCGATGACCTCGTGCGTACAGAGGGCAACCCCGAGGTCGTTCAGTTTTCCGGTGGTGAGCCAACGATTCATCCGCAGATTATGGACTTCGTTCGTGCCGCCAAGGACCGTGGTATTCCGTTCGTGATGATCAATACCAATGGAAAGCGCATTGCACAGGATGACCGCTTTCTGGCGGAGCTGAACGAAGTCCGGCCTTCGCTCTACTTTCAGTTCGACGGCTTCGAGTCCGAGACCTATCGAATCATCCGTGGCGAGCCTGACATCCTCGAAGAGAAGTTACGCGCGCTGGACCGGCTCGCTTCGATCGGATTGAACGTGACCTTGGTTCCGGCCATCGAGCGCGGAGTAAACGAGCATGAGATTGGCAGGATCATTGATTTTGCAATCAAACATCCTGCTGTTCGTGGAATCAACTTCCAGCCGGCCTTTCACGCTGGACGGCACATGACGCACGATCCAATGCAGCGGATCACCATCCCCGACATCCTCAAAATGGTCGAAGAGCAGACGGAGAAGAGGTTCATGACGAGCGACTTCATTCCTGTCCCTTGCTGCTTTCCAACCTGCAACTCCGTCACCTATGCCTTCATCGATGGCGATCAGGTCACTCCACTCTCACGTGTCGTCAATGTGTATGACTATCTCGACTACATCACCAATCGCGTGATGCCGGATTTCAGCCTGGAGATCAAGAAGGCGTTGGAGGGCTTGTGGTCGTCCTCTTCGGTGCCCGGATCGCAGAAGTCGGCAGAACAGTTCTCGGTTTCGTGCCAAGCCTGCGGGCTGCCGGAGAGTCTTACCGTGGGCGACATCGCCCAGAACATGCTCATGATCATGTTGCAGGACTTCATGGACCCCTGGACGTTCAATCAGAAGAACCTGATGAAGTGCTGCAAGGAGTTCCTTCTGCCGGGTGGCAAGCAGGTTCCGTTCTGTTCCTACAACGCCGTTGGGTATCGTGAGCAGGCACGGGCGCAGTTGGAGGCTATGGAGCCCGAGCGTCGCCGCGCAAGACGGGAAGGTACGCCTTACGTTCCACAGCCCGTTGTCTTCAATATGAACAAGCGGTCTGAACCGGTATTGACTGAGATCGCTTTGGGGCAGACTCATGAGTGAAGCAGGCGAGCAGGCAATGCCCGGTGTCAAGCAATGCTGCGCCTTGGCTTACGGCAGCGATGCGGCCCGTTTTCTGTTGGGAGACAGCTTCCATCCAGGCGGCGTCGAATTGACTCTGGAGCTGTGCCATTTGCTCAAACTAAGTGGCGAGTCGGTTCTGCTCGATGTTGCCTCGGGCAAAGGGACAAGCGCATTTGCTGTCGCGGAACGGTTTGGGTGTCGCGTCATAGGTATCGATCTGAGCCAGGCGAATGTTGAGGAGTCGAATGCGGAGGCGGTAAAACGCGGATTGCAGGATCGCGTCTCGTTTCAACTCGCAGATGCCGAAGCTCTTCCTTTCGAAGCAGCGAGTTTTGATGCGGTTCTCTGTGAGTGTGCCTTCTGCACATTTCCCGATAAGGCTCTCGCTGCCTCGGAGTTCGCCCGTGTGCTTCGCCCTGGTGGCAGAATCGGCATCAGCGACCTCACCCGGGTGCCAGCACCGCTACCGGAACTGGACGGGCTTCTCGCCTGGATCGCTTGTATCGGTGATGCTCAACCTTTGGAAAGCTACGCCGACTGGCTGGCGAGAGCAGGATTCTCTATCGCTGCCAGCGGGGCTCGGAACGATTGCCTCGCAACGATGGTGGAGCAAATCCGGAGTAAGCTTCTCTTGGCAGACATTATGGTTGGACTGAAGAAGTTGGAGCTTCCTGGATTGGATATCAATCAAGCCAAACAGTTTGCTAAGGCTGCCGGCACCGCTGTAAAGCAAAACAAGTTGGGTTATGCACTCGTTGTCGGGGAGCTGGTTGAACTGGTCGATACCCTCCGGTTCAACTCGCAGACCGAAAAGCATGAACTCTCCGACCTCTACGAGGCCAAGATTCGCTCTATGGGCAACGCCGGACGCAACGGCGGCGAGTATTACACGCCACGCCCACTCATCCGCGCCATGCTTGCCCGTCGTCCGGCCCCGCATTGGGGAGACCATCTACGATGGTGCCCTCGGTTCCGCAGGCTTCCTCTGCGAATCTTTCGAGCGGCTCAATCAGGAAGCGAAGAACATTGCGAACCGCAAGAAGCTCCAGACCAGCACCTTTTACGGCCAGGAGAAGAAGCCTCTCGCGTATGTGATCGGGTTGATGAACATGATCCTCCACGGCATCGAGGCTCCCAACATCATCCACACGAACACGCTGGAGTTGAACAACAACGACATTCAGGAGAAGGATCGGCACGATGTCATCCTCGCCAACCCGCCGTTCGGCGGACGCGAGCGCACCGAGGTTCAGCAGAACTTCCCCATCAAGACTTCAGAGACGGCCTTTCTCTTCCTCCAGCACTTTATGCGTAAGCTACGAGCGGGTGGCCGTGCTGGCATTGTCATCAAGAACACATTTCTTTCGAATACGGATAACGCGAGCGTCTCGCTCCGCAAGATGCTCCTCGAATCGTGCGACCTGCACACGATCCTCGATTGCCCCGGCGGCACCTTCCAGGGCGCGGGCGTAAAGACCGTTGTCCTGCTCTTCACCAAGGGATCGGCAACGCGCAAAGTTTGGTTTTATCAGCTCAACCCAGGCCGCAACCTTGGCAAGACGAACCCGCTGAACGATGCCGACCTCGCCGACTTTATCGCGCAACAGGCGACGTCAGCCGACTCTCCGCAGTCGTGGTCGATTGACGTGAGCACCATCGACAAGAAGACCTTCGACCTCTCCGTCAAGAATCCGAACGGCAATAATGAGATCGTCCATCGTTCGCCGCAGGAGATACTGGACGAGATTGCCGCCCTCGACCTCGAAAGCGCCGAAATTCTTCAGGTCATCCGAGGGCTACTATGAGCAAACCGAAGAAACCAATTCCACTCTATGAAGACATTCGGGCATTGGTCCTGCCGGCCCGTCAAACCATCGCCCGTGGCGTCGACCTGCTCCAGGTGCATACCAACTACGAGATTGGACGCCGCATCTTTGAGCAGGAGCAATCCGGTTCAGATCGAGCTGAATATGGTCAGGAACTCATGAAGGAGCTAGCTACTCGACTGACCGAAGAGTTCGGCGGTGGCTTCTCTCTCAGCAATATCAAGTACATGCGTCAGTTCTATGTGGCTTACGCTGATCGCGGCCATGAGATTGGCCAGACAGCGTCTGGCCAATTCAAAGGCTTGCCGATAAGCCAGACAGCGTCTGGCCAATTGCCACATGCGGGAATAACGTCCCAACCAGCCTTCTCCTTAAGTTGGTCGCACTACGTCTTCCTCATCGGCCTCAAGCCGGAGGAGCGCAGCTTCTACGAAATAGAAGCCGGCCAGCAAGGATGGACGCTGCGCGAGTTGAAGCGCCAGTTCAATGCCGGTCTCTATGAGCGTCTCGCTTTAAGCCGCGACAAGGATTCGATCCGGGAGCTTGCACGCAAGGGGCAGCACGTCGTGAAGCCGCAAGACCTTTTGAAAGAACCCTACGTGCTGGAGTTCCTTGGGCTGCAGGAGAAGGCCAGCTACTCAGAGTCCGAGTTGGAATCGGCCATTGTCACCCACATCGAAAACTTCCTGCTGGAGTTGGGCAAAGGCTTCCTCTTCGAGGCGCGGCAAAAGCGATTCACCTTCGACGAAGAGCACTTCTTCGTCGACCTGGTGCTCTATAACCGACTGCTGCATTGCTATGTTCTCATCGACCTCAAGATCGGCAAGCTAACCCACCAGGACCTCGGCCAGATGCAGATGTACGTCAACTACTTTGACCGCTTCGTCAGGACAGAGGCAGAGAACCACACCATCGGCATCGTCCTATGCAAGAAGAAGAACACCGCTCTGGTCGAGATCACCCTCCCAAAAGACGCCAATATCCATACCCATGAGTATCAGCTCTACCTGCCGAGCAAAGAGGAGTTGCAGCAGAAGCTTGTGGAGTGGATGGGAGACCAAGGGTGAGTGAGCTGCGAGCCAATGACCAGCATTCGGGAAATCGTAGCACCGATCAATGGAAGTCAGTTCCATTCGAACAGGCTATCGAGAATGTCTCCTACACAAATAAAATTCAGCGAAGCGACTTTCTCAGTGAGGGCGCTTATCCGATCGTGTCTCAAGAAGAAGGCTTGGTAAATGGCTACTGGAACCAACCCACCGATGTCTTCAGGCCTACAAGACCGCTCACGGTCTTCGGCGACCACACCCAGACGCTCAAATACGTAGACTTCGACTTCGTTCTGGGAGCAGACGGGATTAAGATCCTTCAGCCAAAGAGCTTCCTATTGTCAAAGTTTTTTCATTACCAACTACAAGGCTTCACTCTCAAGAGCCTTGGCTATGCCCGCCACTACAGGTTACTAAAGGAAAAGCAGGTCGTATATCCATCACTGCCAGAGCAGGAGCGCATCGTTGCCATCCTCGATAAAGCTTTCGAAGAAATCAATAAAGCCAAGGCAAATGCTGAACAGAGCATGGCCGGTGCGCGCCTACTTTTTGACAATCAGTTGCGTGAGCAGTTCGATACCCAATGGCGATCCAAGAAGATAGTGAGTTTGACGGAATTGGCGACTGACATCGTTGACGGGGACCATTTGCCACCGCCGAAGTCGTCAACGGGAGTTCCGTTCGTGACCATCTCGAACGTTGACAAGCGATCTCACCAAATCGACTTTACCGACACTTACTTCGTCTCTCGCGAGTACTTTGATCGACTCAAATCGAATAAAAAGCCCCGTCCCGGAGATTTGCTCTATACAGTTACCGGTTCTTTCGGTATCCCAGTGAAGATTCAAGACGATCGAGAGTTTTGCTTTCAACGACACATCGGGCTTATTCGGCCAAAGTCGAATGTGAGCACATCATGGCTTTATTACTTAGTCCGCTCTCCGCAACTTGTGGAACAAGCGAATGAAGGCGCGACTGGAACCGCGCAAAAGACAGTCTCCCTATCGGTGCTAAGGCGCTTTCGAGTGCCCCAACTTTCCCTTCAGGAACAAATCAGCATGGCTTCCGACTTGGACACCCTTCTCCTGGAGACTGAACGGCTGGAGGCTACCCAGTTCAATAAACTTGCCGCGCTCGACGCACTAAAGCAATCCATCCTGTACCAAGCGTTCTCCGGTAATCTTTAGACGACCATGCGCAACGAGTCCGAGACCCGAGCTGAGTTAATCGACCCCGCCCTCCGCGCTGCAGGCTGGGGCGTTGTGGAAGGGTCAAGAGTTCTCCGCGAGTTCAAGATCACGCAGGGCCGCCTGATCGGGGCAGGACGGCGCACCGATCCCGACACAGCCGACTACATCCTCGTCTACCGGAACCGCAAGCTTGCTGTGGTCGAGGCCAAGCGGGAAGACCTGTCCGAGTCCGAGGGCGTAGCCCAAGCCAAGCACTATGCCGGGAAGATGGCCGTCCGCTTTGCCTATGCCACAAACGGCCACAAGATCTACCGCATGGATCTCGGCGCCGCGCCTGTCCAAGAGCCCGCCAACATCGACGAACCTGATGGCCCCATTGCCATCACAACTTCCGAGGGTCTTGTAGACCACTTCCCGACGCCGGACGAACTGTGGGCCGCAACCTTTGCCGTACCGAATGCCTGGCGAGAACGGTTTGCCCAGGTACCCTTCGAGGACTGCTCTGGCTCGTGGGATGTTCGCTACTACCAGGACACGGCCATCCAGCGTGTTCTTGAAGCCGTCGCCGATGAGCGCCAGCGCATCCTGCTCACCCTTGCCACCGGCACCGGCAAGACCGCCATTGCCTTCCAGATCGCATGGAAGCTCTTCCATGCCAAGTGGAACCTATCGCGTCAGCCGACACGCCGGCCGCGCATTCTCTTCCTTGCCGACCGGAACATCCTTGCCGACCAGGCTTACAACTCTTTCTCTTCGTTTGCCGATGATGCCCGTATCCGCATCGCGCCGGATTCGATTCGCAAGTTAGGCAAAGTTCCAACTAACGCGAGCATCTTCTTTACGATCTTCCAGACCTTCATGTCCGGCACCGGCCCTGACGGACAGCCAGCACCTTATTTCGGCCAATACCCTCCGGACTTCTTCGACTTCATCATCATCGACGAATGCCATCGTGGCGGTGCGAACGATGAGTCCAACTGGCGCGGCATCTTGGATTACTTCGCCCCGGCAGTGCAGCTAGGCCTGACGGCCACGCCGAAGCGTCGCGACAACGTGGACACCTACGCCTACTTCGGAGAGCCGGTCTATATCTACTCTCTGAAGGAAGGCATCAACGACGGTTTCCTGACGCCCTTCAAGGTTGTTCAGGTCTCCACGACTCTCGACGACTATGTGTACACACCGGACGACACGATCGTCGAAGGCGAAGTAGAGGATGGCCGCCGCTACACGGAGTCCGACTTCAACCGCATCATCGAGATCAAGGAGCGCGAGGAGAAGCGTGTCTCCGTACTGATGGAGCGCATCGACCAGCGGGAGAAGACCATCGTCTTCTGCGCTACCCAGCTCCATGCCGCTGGGATCCGTGACCTCATCAATCAGAAGAAGACCAGCACAGACCCGATGTACTGCTGTCGCGTGACTGCCAACGATGGTGCTCTGGGCGACCAGTATCTGCGTGAATTTCAGGACAACGAAAAGAGTATCCCGACGATCCTGACGACCTCGCAGAAACTTTCTACCGGCGTCGATGCTCGGAACGTGCGGAACATCGTTCTGCTACGCCCCGTGAACTCCATGATCGAGTTCAAGCAGATCATCGGGCGCGGCACTCGGCTTTTCGATGGCAAAGACTTCTTCACCATCTATGACTTTGTGCGTGCCCACCATCTGTTCAACGATCCTGAGTGGGACGGTGAGCCGCTTGATCCTGAACCAGCCCCAGAGCCGCGACTGCCCCAGCCGCCAGCTCCTCCCCCGGACGGAGAACAGCCAGAAGGCGAAGACGATCCTGCACCGCGTCGTGAACGCTTGGTGATTCGGCTGGCAGATGGCAAGGCCCGCGAGATTCAGCACATGACCGCGACGAGCTTCTGGAGTGCTGACGGTAGCCCGATCTCCGCCAACCAGTTTCTCGAATCGTTGTTCGGCACCCTGCCTGAGTTCTTCAAGGATGAGGACGAACTTCGAAAAATCTGGAGCAAACCCGACACCCGCCGCGCTCTGTTGAGGAGTCTTGAAGGTAAGGGGTTTGACCGGACGCAGCTTGCAGAAATCCAGCGTGCACTCGCTGCTGAGCAATCCGATCTATATGATGTGTTGGCTTACATCGCTTTTGCGCTTCCAAGTATCAGCCGGCGGGAGCGCGCAGATCGTGCGCGGCCCGCAATCAACACCTCCTTCTCGGCTAAACAGCGCGTCTTCCTTGACTTCGTCCTTTCACACTACATTACCGAAGGCGTTGAGGAACTGGATCAAGAAAAGCTCTCGCCTCTGTTGATTTTGCGATATGGCGCGATTTCTGATGCGGTATCAGAATTGGGTGCCGCGCCAGAGATCCGCCAGGTGTTCGCAGAGTTCCAGCAGTATTTGTACTAGAGTGACTCTATCTCTCGACGGACCGCTCAGCGTAAGGGTCAGCGGCGATGCGCACCCATCCTACCTGCAGAGAACACCGGCCACAGGAACCGGCCCAATCTTCCGTCAACCCGACACACTGGCCTCACAAAGTTATTACTTCCCGTTCGGCTCTTACCCGTTTACCGCCCAGCCGGGTGAACAGTTCACCGCGGCAGGTCAGCACAAGGATTTGCATGCGGGTTGCGGCATCAGAGAGGACGTCGAACATCTTTTCGAGGCGATCGCTGTCCGAGTAGGCGAGCGCATCATCCAGGATGACCATGGCCGGCCGACCGCTGTCGAGCAGCATGTCTGCAAATGCGAGCCGGGTGAGCACGGCAATTTGTTCCTGCGTTCCGTCCGACAGCCCGTCAAAGCGCTCAGTCTGCTCCCCTTCGCGTACCACTGCGGTGATCTGGAAGTTCTCGTCACAACGAATCGAGGCGTTTGGGAACAGCCTTTGCAGGTAGGGAGTGATCCGTTGAATTACCGGGGCCATGTATCGCTCTTTCGCTTCACGTTCGGCCTCCTCCAGGGTGTCGCGAAGGAGCTCAAGGACTTGGATCTCGTGCTGGAAGCGGGCGCACTCCTGATCCAGGTCGTCACGGTGCCGTCGTGCCTCTTCTAGTTGTTCCTCGACCCCGACACCCTCGTCTCTCGCGATGCGGCTTTCGAGGACTGCGATATCTCGCAAACTTTGGCCGCGTTCGTCCGAGATGAGCTTCTTGGCTTCTTGGTATCGAAGAATACGGGCGTCCATGGCGGTTACCGAGTCAACCGGCCGATTCCGCTTCATCTCCGCGACGATCCCACGCTGTACGAGCACATCCGTGGTAGCCGAGCCACGTCGACTGGCCAAAGCTTCATCCGACTCGCGGCTACAAGTCTCTCGGAGTTTGCGCGTAAGTTCCTGATGCTCGTTGCGAGTTCCTTCGAGTGCACTTTGAGCCACACTATGCGATCGCACCGTTCTGATGTGCTCTTCTTCAAGCTGCTGGAGGGGTGCCTGCGCAGAGCTCGCAGCATCGGAGAGCCGCTGTTCTGTCGCTTCCGCGTCCATAAGTGCCTGCTTGGCCACTTCCAACTCGGGTGCGCTGTCCAGAGCTACACGGGCGAGGTCCGCTTGGGTCGTCGAGCGCAGAACGGATAAGTAATTTCTGAGCGGCTCTACCCCCGCCGCGATCTTTGGGGTGCTCTCTGCAGGCGTAAGCCGTACCACCTCACGCTGGGACTCCTTCAACTCCAGTTCACATTGACGCCGACCCGCAAGCTGCTCGCGCGCGTCGTCAATGGAGGTTGCTGGTATGGCCGTCAAAGCATTGCGTAGGGTACGCTGCTCGTCTGCCTGTCGGGAGAGCTGTGCCTGCCGGTCCTTGATGCCGGGCTGGATCCGGAGCGTCCCGACGCCCTTAATTTCAATGACGAGATCCTCGATGACTTGGAGGGGCGACCCCGCGACCTCAATCCCGTTCAGGCGGACATGGGGAATGGCGTCGGGGAGAAGGTCAAGCGTGACCTGCGTAGCTTGCGCCTCCAGGCCGGCGCGGGTCTTCTGTAGTTGTCTTTCCGCAGATTCGATTGCTTGTACGGCTTCCTCTGTGGCCGTTGACGAGAGGAGTTGGGCCCGCGACTCGTTCACGCGATGCTGTGCCTGTTCAGCGTTGACGAGCCTGCTTTCGAGATTCCCCAAGGTCCGGGACCGGACAGAGAGGTCGTGCAACGTCCTCGCCTGGCGGACTGCCTGTCCTGCAGCATCGCAGACCCCAGTTGCACCACGGGCTCGCTCGCGCTGCTCCTGCAACGCAGTCTCAGCGGCGGAGTGCTCACGGGACGCACTCCCCTCTGCAACCGCAGCCAGGTTGACCCGCTTGGCACTCTCAGAGATCTCGTCTTTCAGCTTGCTTCGTTGCTCAAGGTCCAGCTCAGCGCCAAGTAACCGTTGTTCAGTCAGCTCCAGACTGGCGATTGCGTGCTTCTCTTGATCGGCGTGCCGCTGGGCCGCTTCACGCTTTGCCTGGGCCTCCCCTAACATCTGATCGGTGCGAGTCAGTTCGCCCGAACCATCCGCCTGCATAAGCTTCCGCTTCGCTGAGAGTAGGTCAGAAATATCCTTTGCTAGTGCTTGCTGCTTGTCTTCGAGCGAAGCAACCCTACCCTTGGCCATCTCCAGCTCCGCAAATGCATCTTTAAACCTGCCAACGGGCTTACCGTTCCCGTTCTGAATCTTGGCAGAGTCTGCCCGCACAGCGGCGAGAAGGGTCGTTCCCCGAGTTCCGCCAGCCAGCGCGCCTACCTCGCGATCAAGACAGCTGTGGATCGTTTGTCTTGCGGAAACAGGCAGCTCGGGCTGATCGACTGAATAGCGCTGTGTAACCCAGAGCGCTCCCCACATCCCGATGTCTTCGGCCTTGGAACCTGTCTTCCCGGCACGAGTGAAGTGAAGTACCCGTTGTAGCTGATCCTCTGCTTCTTCCCCGTGGTAAAGAGAACCATCCGGCATCCTCAAACGGGCGTAAGGCTCTCGATGGAGGAAGCGCTTCTCAATTCGATAGTTCTGGCCCTCGAGTTCGAAGTCGAGACAGACCGTGGGTGAGGTTTTATTGGTCCAGTGCTGCATCGAGACAACGCCTTGTGCTTTCGAGCCGTGTCGCTCGAAAAGCACGCCGCGAACCGCAGCAAGGATCGTCGACTTTCCGAACTCATTGCATTCGGCGAGCACATTGACCCCATCTGCTAGGCCCGACACCGAAACAGGCTCCGTGAACTTTCGAAAATGTTCAAGCCGCAGCGAGCGGATCTTCATCATGCGTAGGTACCCTCTCGCATGTGCAGTACGTACAGCTTCTGTAGAGCTTCGGCCGCGAGTTCCCGATTAGGGTTCGCCAAATCTACCGTCATAGCGGTCAGCCGATCGGCGGCTGTACGCACGAACCCGACGTGGTCGATCCCTTCAAGATCAGCCGCCGAAGGCTTCAAGTGCAGATCGTCGACGTCCAGGCGCAAGTTGCGAAAAGCGCTACCTAACCCGGTTCGAATTCGCCTTTCAAAGAGCTCGCGTCCGAGCAGGTCGAGAGTTCCTTCTACCTTGAGTCGCAACAGAACCGTACTGAGATCGGGGCATAAGTTCCGCAGTCTTGTCTCGAGCGCTTCAACATCGGCCGGTGAGGAAACAGAGGTCGCCTCCATACGCCAACTGAACCTTCCAACAGGAAGTGGCGTCACCTCGGGCGCAAATCCTTCTCCGAGGCGAGCCGTCACATCGAAATCTACGAGGAGAACGTGACCTCCTCCTTCCCCGCCCAGATCGAAACCGTCGGGTTCCGGTGTCCCCGAATACCAGGTTCTCTCGTCGATGCGGCTGAGACCGTGCCAATCTCCCAGGGCTAAGTAGTCGAGTCTTGCCCTTCTCGCGCGATCGACTGCGATGACGTTGTTGGTGGAACTAGCCGTCGAGCCAAACGTGCGCACTGATCCATGCGCCAGACCAATACGCAAGGCTCCTTCCGGAGTCACGGCTTGGTCCATGCTAGCCGTCGGGTCTTCCGCAGCATGCCGCTGGGTGAGCACCGCCGGAAGAATCCAAGCCGAATCGTCAGCGAGCGGCCTCGGTTCAGCGGTCGTATGTACCGCGATGTTATCGGGTAATCTCGTGCGTATGAGCCGCTCCCATGGGCCGTTCGGCACGTGTGCATCGTGGTTCCCGGGAATCAGGTGCCACCTAATCTCCTGAAACTGCCGCATCCGCTCGATCGGCTTCAACAGAGTCTCGACACTCACATGTCCCACATCGAACATGTCTCCGGCGACTAGGACTGCGCATGCGGTATGTTCCCGTGCTAACCGTCCGATCCGGCTGATCACGTCGAGACGCTCCGCCCGGAGAACCGAGAGGGTCTCATCATCCACAAACCGAAATGCTTTGCCGATCTGCCAGTCAGAGGTATGGAGGAAGCGCATCGTCGTTCGAATACTATTCTAGCTAGCGGGGCGAAGAAAGCGACAGGGGGCAGGAAAGGGGACTTTATAAGAGCCATGCGGCCACCGCCCGATGACGCAACATAACGTCCTTTATGTTACTCGATTCGCGCCTGGGATATAAATTGATTTATAGACGTAGTATGGGCCGGGATTGGGACATCACATTGAGCTACTGGGGCGAAGGCCCTAGCGCGACGGAGCGCGAAAAATGCGACCGCTCGGAGCGCGCTGTTCGCAAAGCGATCGCAGATAGTCGGGTTTTGAACGCCATGGAGATTGAGGTTTTCGCCCAGGGGTCATTCGCCAATCGGACTGATGTCCGGGCTGATAGCGACGTCGATGTTTGCGTTCTTTATAAAGGAACGTTCTACTCGGACTTCTCGCATATGCCCGGCCTCACCGATGCGATCATGGGATTTGAGAGCGCCTCCTATTCGTACGCATCATTCAAGAATGATGTGCAAACCGCATTGGTCTCCTATTTTGGCTCAGGGCATATCCGTAGAGGGAACAAAGCTTTTGACATCCGGGAGAACACCTACCGAATCGACGCTGATGTTGTGCCTTGTTTTGAGCATCGTCTCTGGCATGGAAAGGGCGAAGACGAGTACAGGTCAGGAACTCAATTTATTTCGGACGATGGGCATGCCGTCATCAATTGGCCCCAGCAAAATTACGAAAACGGGGTCGAGAAGAACGGCAGCAGTGGCACCCGCTTTAAGTCGATAACCCGCGTCCTGAAAAATCTCCGGTACGAGCTGCTGGAGGAGGGCCAAGAGATTGCGGACCGAATACCTTCCTTTTTGCTTGAGTGTCTTGTTTGGAATGTTCCAGACGAAGATTTGATGCTCGGGACCATCAGCGACGGCGTGCGCGCAGCGCTTGCCCATCTCTGGAACGAGACGCGAGCTTCAGACACGTGTAATGAGTGGACAGAAGTGAACGATGTTAAGTATCTGTTCCGTGAAACTCAGCCCTGGAAGCGCGCTGATGTGAACAACTTTTTGCAAACCTGCTGGGATTACTTGGGTTTTGAATGAACACTGAACGCGTTGTGCAGACCATTATTTATTCTGCCGTCCTCATTTGGACGATCGCGCTTCTTGTGGAGCATGCCTCCATCACCTCGGCCTTGCTTAAACCTGTGTCCATTGTGACGACTGTCGTTGTATGGCTAGCCGGAGCTTTCGATGTGTGGCTTTGGAAGTGGCCAATCTTTCAGGGTTGGCTTGTCAAAAGGCCAGCGATCGACGGCACCTGGAGAATTATTCTCGATAGCAATTGGATCGATCCTCAGACTGGCAGCCCTGCTGGAGAGTTTGAAGGGTTCATGGTCGTTCGCCAGACGCTTACAACGCTAAGCATGCGGCAGCTTACCAAGGAATCGCGATCCGTGATGCTAGGCACCGAACTGACCTGCACCCCTGACGGCGTTTACTGTGTAGGCGGCGTCTACCGGAACGAGCCCAACTTCAAAAACCGTGAGCGAAGCCCCATTCACTATGGGGGTATATGGGTGGAAATTTCTGGGGATCGGTCCAAAAGCTTGCTTTCTGGCCATTATTGGACGGATCGAAAAACCGGCGGAACCTTGAGCATGTCGGACCGCCACCATCAGAAGTTTCACTCGTTCGAGGCAGCCCAAAGAGGCATGTCCCCGATGCGGTGATTTCCGAACTAGGCCTGCACCAAGGCAAGTTCTTCCAATCGCGTCGTGTAACGCGGCGACAGGTGCTCCGCCTTTGCCTTCCATCGCCGCTCGACCCCTGACACGGCCGGCATCGACCGCTGCTTTTGGAAGGTAGTGGCAATAATTGCCATGTTCGGCCTATCATCGATGAAAGGGGACCGCTATGCCGACGCGCAATGTCCATTTGACCGAGCATTTTGACAACTTCATCGCCGCGGGCATCGAGGCCGGCCGCTTCAGCAACGCCAGCGAAGCCGTGCGGGCCGGCCTGCGTTTGCTGGAGCAGCAGGAGCAGGAAGACAAAGCCAGGCTCGATTGGCTGCGCGGCGCGACGCAGGACGCTTTTGCGGCGCTCGACCGTGGCGAAGGCGTGCAGCTGAATGCCGCCGAAGACATCGATGCTTACGTGGGCAATGCTATCGCCGAGGCACGGTCCGGCCGCGTCGCGCCGCGTGCCTAGTCGGCCGTCGCCGGTTTTTCTACCGGAAATCCGGCAGGACATTCAAGACATCGTGCTGTGGAGTGAAGACCGTTTCGGAGTCGCTGCCGCCGACCGCTACGGTGTCCTTATTCGGCAGGCGCTGCGCGACGTGCAGGCCGAGCCGACCCGGCCAGGCGCGAAGGCGCGGCCCGATCTCGCGTTCGACGCCTATGTCTATCACCTGAGCTTCAGCCGCGAGCGCGTCCCCGGCGAGAGGGTGAAGACGCCCCGGCATTTTCTCCTCTACCGCTTCGCCGGCGGCGCGGTCGAGTTCGCTCGGCTATTGCATGACAGCCGCGATCTGGCACGGCATCTGCCGGACGGCTATCGGGACGCGGAGTAGCCCGTCGTCATGGAAGTTAAGCTCGATGCAAACAACAACAGCTCTACAGCCGGCTCTTCGTTTCGGATATGGATAACTGGAGAACCCGCGCCGTCAATGTCCGGCGTGGGTGGGAGGAGCGCCAGGACACTTTAACCATCATGCGGCTGAATTTTATATGGGGAGGGACAAGTCGCAGGGTTCAGGGATCTTGGCTGCTCCAAACGATGGATGTGGCCTTTAACCAACAAGGGGTAGAAGCGATCAAGCAGCCCTTCCCTGCCTCCTCTACTATCAAGCGACTAGTGCAAGACAATAAACGGTCTTTTTTGCGTCAAATACTGGGCCAAATGAGATGCGAGTGCTGCGGCCTCAACACGCCAGAATCGTCATCGTACGTAAATTTTCGTTTCTTGAGGTGACCCCCACCTCGGCAATCAACCCCTAGGCTCGCCGGGCGAAAGTATGGCAGCCAATCTCGGATTTTATTCCGCCGCAAACGATTACCCGGCTCATCAGTCGGCATACTGGGCGGGAACAGGACTTGCCCGCCAACTCACCGGAAGGCCGCGTGTCCTGCGAAAAAGAACACTTGCCGCCTTCTCGAGCTGCGCCCTAAGTCTGCCCAAACGTTCTCAACGAGAACTTATCAGCTTCGCGCGACGCCGCACAATGGCCAGAAAAGACATCCCCGTGCCTAAGAGAGCTATGGTTGAAGGCTCCGGCGTTAACGTCGGGGAAACACTGCTCTGTGCACCATAGAACCAGGCCGTGTTGTACCCGATTTGAGTGTACCCAGCGGCATCAACCGCATTGCTGCCAGTGTATATACCGCAAGTGTACCCAGGCGTCGAGCACGGTACGAAAGTCGGGTGCAATGGATCCGTAACGTTGAAAGAGACGACGAGGTCGTTGGTGTTAGTAACGACGAACCCGACATCGTTCTGTGTACCGCCAAATTCCAGAAATCCGTTCCCGTATTCAAAACCCAGCGGGGAGCCGACGGTGATGCCCGTTAATGAGTGCACCACTATGTGAGTGGTGTCGTTGTGGTACACCAACATCGGATCGTAGGTGACGGTTATCGAGCCGGTGATCATAGGAATGGGTGGCGTAACGTTAGTCCCTAAGAAATCGACGAAGCCTGTTAGGGTAAAGCTTAGGTCTTCAGTTATGGGTGTCGCTCTCGCGGGCGAAGGGGCTAAGAACCCCGCCACGACAGCAGCGGCAAGCAAAGCGCCTTTTGAAATTCGCATGTTGGTAGATCTCCTGTAAGTCCCTCGGCCCGGTGCCGAAGAGAATACACTATTCGGTCTGCTATGGTGGTTTAAATTTGAACGCATGTCTTTCAGCGCGGCTGCGTCTTTGGCGTTGACTGAGATCGAGCCCCCATACGGCAGCCATGTAGGCGCGATGGGTATTGGGATTGCGGATGTGCGAGCTGAAGCTCCCTTGACCCAAAACCCAAAACTAATCCGCTTTGAGGTTGAGAGATTTTGCTTGTGATGGTTCTCTGGAAGGACGAGAGGAGAGCCGGTCTATGGGCAAGAAGGGACACAGCGAAGAGGAGATTCTGCGAGTTCTGCGAGAGGCAGAGTCTGGGGATACGGTGGTGGAGATCTGCCGCAAACATGGGATTAGCCAGCAGACGTTTTACCTCTGGAAGAGGAAGTATGCCGGACTGGGACTGAGCGAGTTGCGAGAGCTGCGGCAGCTGCGCGAGGAGAACGCGAAGCTGAAGCGGCTGGTCGCGGACCTGAGCCTGGATCGTCATGTATTGCAGGAGATTGTCGCAAAAAAACTGTGAGGCCTCGTGCACGGCGCGAGCTGGCGGAGTGGGCGCAGGCGGTCCACCAGATGAGCCAGCGGCGCGTAGCTGCGGCTGATCCCGATCGAGCGGATGACGCTGCGCTACGAGCACTATCGCGTTTACATCTGTTTACGCGCGGTTCCCCGACAGGAACCACTCTGCTGCTCGGGCGTAAACGCATTGAGTGTGCAACTACTTAGCCTAGAACCGTGATTCAGCCGACTTGACGGCCTCCGGTGACCCGGTCTAGGGTTTCGTCAGGAAATCTACCACTTGAGCATTCCCGGCACGAGCACTCCGGCGACCCGAAACGCCTCCCTAAACGCTGAGGAGAAGCCCGGCTACCGCACCAAAACCGTCGCCACGCGGATCACGCCTGAGGAGCTGCGGGAGGTCGTTCAAAACACTACCTTTCTAGATGATTGCTTGACACCTTGAACGCACCGTCGCTGGATTCTTGACCGGTCAGAGATTGTTGCAGAAACGAACGTTTGCGAGGTTCCCGCAGAGGTGGGCGCGTACAGGCGCGATGCATTGCAGAAAGCTCAAAATGAGGACTCGTCGGAAGGGGGAGTGACCGTCCTCATGTCGGCCGCCGTATTTTCCTCATCCTCTGTGACTTGCCAAAGGCGACAACGACCTCGCGCCGCTGATCCGGGGATGCGGTGAGTTTTTTGCGTTCTTCAGGGTTGGCGCGCCATCCCTGAAAGGTAATGGGTCTTGCCTTCCCGGCGTCTCGCGCGCTAGCGTCGTAGCAGGTCCACTTGCCATCCTCTTCCAAGAACTGCAACGTTGAAACGCCCTGAGAAAAGTAGTCGGTGACACTGTCGGCGTTCGTATAGCGGAAGCGCAGTCGGTGACCGCTGACCTCAAAATAGTCGCTGGTAAACAAGCCTAAGAAGTCTCCTTCAAGAGAAAAATTCGAGCCGCGGTAGTCGATCGTCTTACCATCGAATTTGCGTGACGCTGATGATGGTTTCCATTCCGGGCACCTCGTTGAGCACAAGCCATGTTCCTTCCGCTTGCCGGCCCGCTTGTCTAATCTCCTGCCCTTTCAGCGTGACAAGTTTTGCAACGGCGACGCCTCCGATAAGGTAGCCGGCGAGGATCTGAAAGCAGGCGATAAAGCGGGAGAGTCCAACGGGTTTGATATCGCCATAGCCAACGGTAGTCTCCGTGACGAAGCTGAAGTAGATCGCGTCTCCGAGAGTGATCGGCGGTCTTTCACTCAAGAGGCCGTTATCGCTTCCTGGCTTGGACAGCCCAACATAAGCGAAGGCGGGGATCAGCGTCACGAGTGCGAAGATCAACAGCAGGCCCGGACCGGTTATCCGATCAATAGCGTCAAGAAAGCTGGAAGAGACCTGGAGAGGCCATGCAAAGCATTGTCGACGAAGCAGGCTTGTTTCAGGTTCGGATAATGCAACAATCTGCATCAGAGTAAAGACGCGGCTTGAGTAGATAGTGGTCGTCAACGCGTAAATAATTGTCGTCTGCCGGTCGAAGGCAGGCGTACGTCCTTAATGAAGAGTCCAAGAGCATGGCACTGACAAAGCAACGTTCGCGAAAGCAGCCGCCGATCAGTCCACGATATCTGCTGTATATAGACATCCTCAACTTTGCCGCCCTGGCGTCTGCCGATCGCAAGAAGGTCGATCAGATTTATCGCATCCTGGATTCTCTGAACGCGCACCGGCACCCGAATTTCAAGGCCATCGCCTTCTCTGACACGATCCTGATCTACAACCCAGAACCCGCGACATCGAAGGACGATGCGGAATACCTGGTCTGGTATCTCATCGAGTTCGCGGAGGACTTGCATCATCGGTTCACCGGTCAGGACCTCTTCTTCCGCGCGGTCCTGGTCGCCGGCGATTTCATGCATTACAAGCTTGACAATGTTGAATGTTTCTTTGGCCAGGCGCTGATCGATGCCTATCTGAAGGAAAAATCCCTCCCTGCCATCGGCCTTTTCATCAGCGATGAATGCAATGGCCTGAACAAGTATTTTCGGACCGCCCGATTCGATGACAAGCTGTCCTTCGTTTATCTTAACCGCAGCCTGGAATCGCTCCATAACTTTAGCGGCGATGCGTATCCCATCCAGTATCCGGGAGTCGCTGACGAAGCGCCCTATGTTCCATGGCAGGTCGAGTTCCTCAAAGCTATATACAGAGGCATGCGGGACCATCCCCAATCGTCCGTCCGCGCCAAATACCTCGCTACCTGGGATTTCTATATGCGGCGGTATCCCGGCATGCTGGCCGCCCTAACCGCTGGCGACTTCAACCTTTCGAGCCTTGCAGGGAAGGGGGCGTGGCGTGATGAGAGTGCCGCGATGGCAGAGGCTATCAAAGCCTTTGCCAGCATGTGATCCCGAGCTACGGATCGGTAAACCATCAGAGCCGGCTGCTGAGCCGGGGTCTGCGGGCGGTCGAGACCAAGCCGGCGCTTGGGTGTGGTGACCCCCCAATCCGTCCGTGGAAGACCCAAGTGCTGTCATGCCGTGCTCGGTGTGTGTCCGTCGGCAATGGTCGACCGTACTTCGAACCGTTTGAGCATGGCTATCGTAAACAAGAACACCAGAATCAAGCACTTTAGCTGCCCGCTATATGCGTACCCGTGGATAACCACAATATTGCTTGGTGTGAAAACAAGGGAAAGCAGGGCAAAGGAGCCCAACAGACCGGGGATCTTCTGGCCGTTGGCTCCCGCCCGGATCGCTATTACAACAAGCACAGCCCATGGCGCATACATCTGCACCAGGGTGTAGTCGAAGGATGTAGGGGGCAATGTGACGGAGCAGATTGTTAGAATTAGCAGTTGATTGGCAAGCGGAAGGGTTCGTATTCGAGAAAAATACAGGGCCAGCATCACCGTAGCCAAAACAACAAGATAGCCGGCCAGCATATATTTAAGGTTGGGGCGCAAAGGAACCGTTGCATATTTAAGCAGCATAAACATCGAATGGTCCAGTCCGCCGTCCTGAAAGCGAAGCGTGTAGAGCCGAAGAAATGCATGGGTACCATTCCGGATACCGGTAGCTGCTGCTGAGAACGTTGGGCCTATGTATAGGAGCGACAGAATCGTTGCGGCGGCGGTCGTTGCCAACGCTGCCACAAATTGACGGTACTGACGAAAAGAAAGAAACACCGCTAGAAGCAGCAGAGGGTACAGCTTAACCGAGCCAAATAGCCCCCAGATAATAGCGGCAGTCCACGTCTCTCCCCTCCAATATGCCCACGTTCCGAGTGCCATCCCAATCGCAAGTATGACTTCAAGGTTACCGCGTTCTATTGCGAAGGAGATGGGGTAGGAAGTAGTGATTGCAATGAGCAGAAAAACAGTGACGCCCAGCGGGCTCAGGCGATACTTGAGCATCGATCTACGCATGACCACGAACGCCACAACCAGTGCGGTAAGCGTAGTCCCCATGTACACAAGCAGCCCTCCTACATGTCCGAACGCATAGAATGTTCCGTATAGGAGAACGCCAGGTGCAAAGTACGTGAATGGGTACCCGGGCGCGCTGAAGAATTCAGGATGATGAAGGTTTCTGAACCGGCCCAGGTAGATCTGGAAATCGTAGAAGCTGGACCCTGGAGGCGCTAAAGGCCATACGTAGGGAGCGGTGACGTGCAGCAGACGAGTAATAGCTACCGCGAGCCACACAAGGCATGTGATAGAAGAAACTATCGCGATGAAAAGGCGCAGTTCATTAGGAAGCCGCCTTAGGCTTTGGTCGTGCATTCGTGCCCCCTCTTACACTCTGCGCTGCCGCACACGTGTGCTAGGACCGGTCCGCTCGTGAGGGCTGAAGCGTTGGGCAAGCAGCGCGAGAGCACTCAGTTCTCCACTGTTCCTTACGGCTTGGCCTCCCCCATAGTTCATACCTGCGTGGCAAAGCTTAAGGAGTTTTGACCAAAGAGGCTGCAGGGCCGGCCGTGATACAACGTAACGGATCCCATCGTTTAAGTTCATGCTGTTTGTTCGATCAAAACACCTTTATTGGCTGAACCGCATCGCCCGTTCTGTTTGGTCCTCTCTGCAATATGATGCGTCCATCTTGTCCGTCAGTAAATCCCCTTCTGAAGAGCCGGGACCCAAAGCTGCACCTCCAACTCAGGCCACCACAAACCCGTGAGGTAAGTACGTCATAGCCACCATCCTCGTCCAAGATCAATCCGGCTGCAAGACCCAATCAAACCTCGTCCACAATATTCTCATCCGGCAACGTTGCCTCATGGAGAAGGTTGCTCTTGTACTTTCTGAAACGTCCCCTTCAGCCGAGTACGTCAGCGTTCCGTCGTTTCGGAAACCTCACGGAATGTGGCGCTCCGTCAGGCAATGTTGGAGAATACCAAGCATGAAAAGCATGCACGCCCTGTTGGTTTTAGGCCTGCTGGGTTCCCCTGGGATAAGTCAGACGAGTGATCGGGTCGCCCCAACCGCCGACCGCCTCCTCAGCGAGGCGGAAGCAACCGCGTATAGTCAGCAAAAGAACGTGCTGCTCCTGTTTAGTGCTTCGTGGTGCGCTCCCTGTCATATGTTGCAGAGCTTCCTCGTCGACCCAACTATCCGTCCGATCTTTGACCGCTATTTCGTAAAGTTGGTCGTCATCCATGGGGAACGCCCTAATCAAGCTCGGTATCAGGACACTCCTGGTGCAGACCAATTGCTTGACTCGCTCCATGACACAGACACCAGCATTCCGCTTACCGTCATACTCAACAGCAATGGAAAGCTCATCGCGGATTCGGTTCTTCCCGTATACGGTCGCAGAAATATCCACGCCAACATCGGCTATCCCGATAGTCCAACCGGGATCGATTGGTTCTTAGAAATGCTGAGGCGAGGTGCTCCCTCACTCACCGCGAACGAGAGCGAAACAATCCATAACTGGCTACTCCAGCACAGTAGCTACGAGCGTTCGGAACCGCTTTCAAAGCGCGATGAGCGGAGACCCGGATAGTGAGACCAACCGCCGCCTACGAGCAATGCGTCGGAGCTCTACGGCATTACGCGCCGACGCAGTTAGTCCCGACAAACGGCGTTTGCGGAAACTTTGCGCTAGGCGCCTCCCGGCGCAGAGTCCCCATACGAATAGAGGGACTTATGCTGCTGCCATTCCGTCAGCTTGATGCCGCAGGTGGTGAAACGTTAACTTGTTACTCCTGAAACGAGTGTTTCAGTGCTGGCCAGATGTACTGCAGGTGCACGAGCACTAAACTGCGAGAATGAACGTGCCCTCAGGGTTGTCATCGCAAGACTTCTCTCTCTTCACGGAAACGCTGGTGGGTCTCCCTGTAAGCCGGGTCTGGCAGGGTTACGGGTCTGCGATCTTCCTTGAATTTGGAAGGCTTCACTCTACTCGTAAAAGGGATGGTCAGCCGGGTTCTCCACGCGGGGAGTGGAGCCTCTTTATCGAATGGAGTTGGCGCATTGAAGGCAAACGCCGTATTTGGTGCGGCAGCTGGAGTGATGGAGAGCGTTGGCCCAGGGCCTTCTCACGTCTTCAAAACCGTACGGTCGCGTCGGTCAGCCTTTTAGGGAGGTTGCCCGAGGTGCACCTCGCGCTGACGAACGGCCTGCACGTACTTTCAATGATGACCGCAGAAGGCGATCCGGCCTGGGCGCTCACAAAACGTGAAGATGGAGCATCGCGATCCATAACTGTCACGGCGGGAAGGCTCCACATGGAGGAGTCGCTTGCCGATTTGACATCTTAGATTTGGGTCGCCCGGTCCCTCGGGGCAGAACGGCCGAGCTGCCACTCTCAAATCGAGAACATATGATAAAGGACGTTATCATATACACAATACGAGGCAGGCACGATGACATCACTAGACGAAATAACGGTCGTGCTCAAGCGATCGCCGGACGACCCGGAGCAGTTCAGCCGTGAGTATCAGGAAACCATTGGCAACGTCCTTGCGGCCTCATGGGCCGATGGTGTCAAGACGATGCCTCGCATCTTCACCATGGACGCTGTGGATGCGGTCGGCGGGTACACCGGCGAGTTTATCGCCATAGCCAAGTCTCTAGGCCCTGCAACGATTGCCGCTCTCGGCGGGTGGTTGGCTGGACGTAACGGCCGCAAGGTACGAATTAAGGTCGACGGAATCGAAGTCGAAGCAAGTTCGATGAAGCAGCTCGATGAAGCGCTAAAGCGGGTGGAGCAGGTAAAACGCGACAACGAACCAAAGCGCATCCATGAATAGCGGGCTTGTCCTTCCGACAGCGGTGGCTTCGGCATTGCCGGCGCTCTTCCAGGGCGTACCCGATGGCGGCCGGCGCTTCTGGGAGTTCTTCACCGTCAACATCCGCAACTCGAACACCCGCCGCGCCTACTTCAAAGCCGTCGAGGGATTCGCCGCCTGGGGTGACGAGAAAGGCCTGGGAGATCTTTCCGGGGTGACGCCGATGCACGTCGCGGCGTATGTCGAGCAGCTCGGCCGCACGCACTCGAAGCCCACCGTCAAACAGCACCTCGCCGCGATCCGAATGCTTTTCGATTGGCTGGTGACAGGCCACATTATGAAAAGCAATCCAGCCCATGCGGTACGGGGACCGAAGCACAGCGTCCGTAAGGGCAAGACTTCCGTGCTCTCGGCCGAGGAGATGCACGAGCTCCTGGCCGCGATCGACACCACTTCCCTGCTCGGGCTCCGCGACCGGGCCCTCATCGCCCTCATGGGCTACACCTTCGCGCGCGTCGGAGCGGCCGTCGGCATGAAGGTCGAGGACTTCTACGTCCAGAAGCGCCGCGGCTGGGTACGGCTTCACGAGAAAGGCGGCAAGGTGACCGAGCTTCCCTGTCACCACAATCTCGACCAGTATATCGAGGAATGGATCTCTGTCTCCGGACTCGCCGTCGAGCCGGAAGCCCCGCTCTTCCCTACCCTGCGCTATGGCCGGCTCACCGGCCGCACTTCCCTGCCCCAGGCCAACGTGCACATGATGATTCAGCGCCGGGCACGAGCTGCAGGACTCAAAACCAAGATCAGCGCCCACAGCTTCCGCGCCACCGGGATCACCACCTACCTGCAGAACGGCGGCAAGCTCGAGATCGCCCAGAAGATGGCCGGCCATGAATCGGCGCGGACGACGGGGCTCTATGACCGGCGAAGTGATGAGATTGCACTCGATGAGGTCGAGCGGATTGCGTATTAGGTATGCGTCTGCGCCTTCATCCCGTATGCTAGCGCGCATTATTCGAGACGTCTGCATCATGAACGGCGTCACCAGTCCAGCAGTGGACGCTCTCGACGTACCTCCCACACCAGCTAACCCTTACAACGTAGATGACAACGCGTTGAGCATCCCCCGCACGACCTCTCAGGTTCTGAACATTGTCTACGCTGGTGGGCGCTCGTCAGGCGGCTTCTATCCCGAAGGAATGAATGGCGCGATAGCAACTCAGTAGCCGAAGCAGAGGCTGGCGGCAAAGAATGCGCCAGCCTCTACTTTCAGGTGACATGAACTTCGGCGCGACGAGCAGCGACTACCGAAAGCCATCACTCCTCGATGTCAACGTTTTGGGAGCCGCTCAATTTCCTTATCGCGGATCCCACGTTTCCACTGCCAGTCGCGGATTGCCTCACCCACGATTTGACCTATAGAGACATATTCAGAGCAGTCCATAACGGGGTTTTGAGTTGCGACTTGTTCTTCCGCCACGGCAACACTCGCTTTCTGGATCTCTGGCATAGAAAACCTTGAGTGGCGGCGGTTAGAAGTAGATCTTGCCCACCAGCTGAACCTGACGGCCAGGCGCTGCGGTGCTGATGACCCCAAAAGTGCTGCCAACATTCGAGTAATTGCTATTCGGGTTGTTGAATTGCGTGTGATTGAAGACGTTATAGCCCTCCATCCGGAGCTGGATGCTCCTTGCGGAGTCCCCAAGCTGGAAGTTTTTAGAGATAGCCGCGTCAGTATTGAGGATTCCCGGGCCGTGATACTTATTGCGAGAGATGTTGCCGAAGCTGCCGATGGCCTCGTCGGTGAAGCCGATTGATCCGTTTGCCGAGGTGCCATCCTCGAAGTACTGACCTTTGTTGGCGAGGTTGCGGGGGTTCAGGTGCTGAAGGGGTGCCACCTGATTCGGAACATCGGGGCAGGTGTAGTAGAAATCATTCGCGCCGCAGTAGAGCGAATTGGAGACACTGCCGTTATAGGCAATATCGAAAGGGAAACCGGTCGCGAAGGTGCTGATGGTCGAAACCTCCCAACCAGCGCCGAGAAGATTTAGTAGCGAGTAGGCGCCACCAGAGGTGCGGTAGGGTACCCTGTAAATGGGAGCGATGACGAGGCGATGTCTGGCGTCGAAGTCTGAGTTTCCGTAGTTAAGGCTCTTCTGGAATTGATTGTAGCCACGCGCTCCGCCGAAGCCTGCACCTTCAAAGGAGGAGGAGTCATCGAGCGAATGGCCATAGGTGTAACTTATCTGGAAAGCGAGACCGTGGGTCTGCCCCTTCCTCGCACTCAGCTCGAGCGCGTTGAAGTTGGAGCTGCCTTCCGTCGTGATCACGCCGTTGCTGTGGAAGTGGGTGGCTTTGGTTGCAGGGTTGAGTGGCTGCGGAAACAGTGTGTGGGAGGGATAAAGCGTCGGCTGCGAATCCATGTTAGCGATGCAGGCAGGATCAGCCAGGCAGGCATCATGACCGGCCTGGGTGATGGGGTTACCTTCGACAGTGAACTGATTGTGACGTCCGAGAGCTCCGACGTAGCTTGCCGTAGCGACTATTTTTCCGGGCAGCTCACGTTCGACTGTCAGGTTGAAGTTTTCGCTATAGGGAGCGCGATACCGCGGAGCGTATTGGCTGATGTACAACGGGCTTTGTGAGAAGACGGCGTTTGGATCACCAGGCTTCGGGAAGGTTGCTGGGAAGGGATTTTTGTACGTTTTCCCTGTCTGGATATCCTGGTAAGGATTCGGGAAAGAAGGACGTGCGCCAGGGACGAAGTCCGCGACGCCGGCGGAGCTGATACCAAAGGGAGCTTGGCTGAGGTTCTGAAGCGAGCCCTCCTCTTCTGTTCGGTTGTAGTAGATGCCGTAGCCTCCGCGGATAGAGAGCTTGTGCGACTGCCCGCCGGAGAGGAAGCCAAGCTCAGGCGAGTACGCGAAGCCGATTCTCGGTCCGACATCGTTCAGTGGAGCGGTCGCACCCTGGGCGTCGTTGCAGCCCGGGTCTCCCGGAAAGTTGAGGCTAAGCGGAGCCGAGGGGAAGACCTTGGACTGCTGCCCGGGGATGAAGCAGTTGATGCCCTTGCCACCAAACTGGCGGTTGTGGATCGCGGTATCGATCTGATAGCCAACACCATAGTTGATGGTGAGGCTGTTCATGGCCTTCCAGGTGTCCTGTCCGTAGAAGTAGTTCTCGAGCGCGACCGCGCTGATGCGACCTCCCGCCCCTTGGTTATAGGTGCTTGGGTTGCCCAGAACGAAGTCCAGAAGTGCATTGCCGGAGCTGTTCGGATTGGAGGTGGAAAAACCAAAGGTACCGTTGTTGTTGCCGGAGAAGTTGTTATCAACGTTGAAGCGCCGACCGTCGTACCCGAACTTGAGCGAGTGATGTCCGACAACCTTGGAGAAGTTGTCATCCAACTGATAGTTCTGATCGATACGCGGTTGAGGTCCGTTGCTGCTGAAGCCAAGGCTGAAGGCCCCCGTAATGTTGATCCGGGGAAGACCAGCTCCTGCAGTGTTCTGCGGATTGATAGGGAAGCCAGCCGTAGACGGAAGCACCACCTGCTGCGGGACGACGGAACCGAAATTGAAACGCGTGTAATGCAGAGCAAACTCATTGAGCGCCGTCGACGTAATCTGGCGCGAGTAGCCGAAGCTGAACTGACGGATCTCGCTGGTGTTCTGATCACCGAAGCCTGGAAGCGTAGAGCCGGTGAAGGGCAGGGTCCGGACCGTCGGGAGGTGCTGGTAAATGCCGATGAAATAGATCTGGTCCCGGGTGGAGGGGTTGAAGTCGATGCGACCGATCCCTTGATCCTGAACGGTGGTGATCTGCGGACTGAAGATGTACCTCGTCCCCGAATTTGCCACGGGCACGTACTTGGCGATCAGGGCGGCGGCGATGGGATTGAACGCCTTTGTGGGAAGGACGGGATGTGCGGCGAAGCAGGCCGCAAAGGTATCCACGCCGGAGACGCAGCCCGGGATGTTAATGGTTCCGGGGATGATCTTCTTGGAGTACTTGGCGCCGGTGAAGTCGCCTCCGCGTTGGGCGTTCGTGAGCACCACGGTACTGCCCCCTGTCTGGGGACTCTTAGCGCGGTTGCCTTGGTAGGCACCAAAGAAGAAGAGCTTGTCCTTGAGAATCGGGCCGCCCAGGGTTCCACCAAACAGGTTCTGGTGGTACTTGGGGGTAAGCTTCTTTTGGGTGGTGTTGCTGTACTGGAAGAAGTTGGGAGTGTTGAGGAAAGTATCGCGGTAGAACTCGAAGGCATCGCCGTGAAAGGCGTTGGTTCCGACCTTGATGGCGGTGCTGACGATCGCTCCGGAGTTACGCGAGTATTCCGCATTCAGTGAGCTGGTGATGAGATTGAACTCGCCTAGGGCGTCCGGATTCGGCTGGATGCCGATGGTATTGAGGGCGAAGTCATTAGTGTCGGCCCCGTTAATGAGATAGCTCGACTGCTGGGTCTGAGAGCCGTTAACCGAGTAGTTGTTACCGAACCGATCGTTGGAGGCTTGGACGCCGGGGAGGATCTGCTCCAGTTGGGTGAAAGAACGCCCTATCAAGGGGTATTCAACAATCTGTGCAGCGCTGACCACGTTGCTGAGCTGCATGTCACTGGTGTTAACCTGAACGGCATCGGCAGTGACCTCAACCTTCTCCGAGGTATTCCCGAGTTCGAGCCTCACAGGCTCGACATATTGCTGATCGATCGACAGGGCAATGCCTGTCGCCTCGAAGGTCTTGAATCCCGCAGATGTCGCAGTGATGCTATAGGTTCCGATCGGAAGCTGGAGGAATTGGTAGTCTCCGTTAGACTGCGAGGTGGTCGTGAACTTGACTCCCGTCGCGGAGTTTGTGGCGGTCACCGAGACATTAGGCACCACCGCGCCTGAGGGGTCAACGACCGTTCCCTTGATGCGTGCGGTTACGTCAGCTGCATAAGAGAAGCTCGCAAATGTAGCAAGCCCGATTGCCAGGACAGTTCGGCGTAAGCGCAAAGTCCAATTCATGTAAGGTTCCTTCCGGGTCTGGATTGAACGCTGGTAACAGCCGGCAATCACCACCCCGGCTGGTGCAATTCAACTTCCAACTCCAAGCACCGTGAAATTTCTGAGAGTTACCGTCCGGGCACATTGAATCGTGACCAGAAAGGAGAGCCACAATCCAGTTTTTTGTAAGAAGCTATGATTTATAGGCTTCATGGTCCAACTGAGGGCCACGCGAAGGTCCTTCCGGGGTGCGGTCATTCCGGTGCTGTCGCTCCTCTTCCTGCTGGCGGCCACCCGCTGCACCCACTGCCAGGACTTGGTGTCTCGTGGTTATGGCCTGGTTTTCCTAAACGTCTTTATAGGAAACCCTTCGTCGTTGCCAAAGCAGCCCTATACAGGTCGAGACCAATCCCCCCGCGCTTAGAAGGGTTCTTGTCATAAAGGGCATATCGCGTTGCGCTTGACTTAAGATTGTGCTCCAAACAGCAATGATCATCTCCGGGAAAAAGAATGCTATTGCCCCGAACACGACTAAGAACCCAGAGGGCCGCGAGATGCTTCTAATAGGAATCACGATAAGGAGGTTACGCCAATTCACGAGCGCTCAGCCAGCTTTGGTCGAGCAGCACAGTCTAAATATCGCTTATCACATTATTTGGCGTACTCCTTATCACGCAATCTAACGTAGGTCGAATGCGACAGAAATCCCGCTGTCATAGCGCGGCAGCCGACGCAGTGTATTCAGGCGACTTGCAAGCTTCGCAGTGATCGCATGGAAGCTCCTGCCTCCCTGTCCAATGTTCACTGGAGCGCCACATACCGTGACAAACGTGCGCCACATGGCGCGACAAACAACATTCATAAAGCTCGGCATGATAGCAGTTTACCCACGGCAATACCTGTATATCTGGCTGTGGCCGACTATCGCAGGAGTGCCAGCGATCGTTATGACCACCGCGTTCTACAAACGAAAGTTCGCGCCTAAACGTGCACCAGCTGTGGCATAGCGATTTAGCTTGAAGATTCCCCTCCATCGCCTTCCGTTTTAATTGAATTGTGGTGGCGCGCTGGCTGCCCCAATCACAAGCAGCACTACGAATGCCGCTGCCCCAATGCCCAGCCCCAGTCCAATCTTTGCCCCCCGCGACATCCCCGGCCCCTGCACCGATCTCACTTCGGAGAAAGGGACCTCGGACGGCGGTCTGCCTTTCTCCTGAAAAACGAAGCTCTGCTCCCCGAGCGAGACAATCGTTCCGCGGTGCATAGCTCCGTCGCCCCGCCTTACCTTCGTAGCGGAACCGATCCCGCGAGCCTCAAGCGCCAGCTTCGCACGTGCAGCATGGCAACGGTCGGCAACATTCGCCTCAGACTCAAACGCATGGGCAGCACCTCAGTTCGAAAGACCTGGCTCTGTAGCTGACCTGGGAAGGGGGTGTGAAGAAGCTACGCCGCCGCGCAAATCGCGTCAACGCCAGAAAAACGCAGCAACTTCTGCGCCTTCTTGTTGCGCGCCTTCGCCTGAATCAGCCCCAACCCCGGGCGCCCCTGAAGCTCCTTTGCGGAGATCAAACAGCTCTGCCACCGCCACGAGGCGTCATACCTGCATGGCTGCCACACACCTCCCCCAGGTTCGGGAACTGCGCCTGCGCGTTCCGCCACCTTCGGAGTCCCCATCAACGATCCCGGCGGTCCGTCGCAACACCCGCTTTGCGTGTCGTTTATCACATTATTTGGCGTACTCCTTATCACGTAATATGGCGTACGGTCGAATGCGACAGAGATCATCGCTGTGATAGCGCTGGCAACCGACGCGGTGTACTCAGGCGACTTACAAGCTTTGCAGTGATCGCATGAAAGCTTCTGGCTGCCTGTCCAATGACCACTGAAGCGCCATATACCGTGACAAGCGTGCTCCACATAGCGCGACAAACAACATCGGTGAGACAGCCATAAATCTGGGATTACCCCTGACAAGTGACCTTGTCGTGGGT
>JAABUV010001417.1_pt1 | contig 34804 bp, 61 predicted proteins | sample 5559971 | NCBI WGS metagenome assembly JAABUV01 (sample SAMN10711881, study PRJNA513362) | rock metagenome | isolation source: Antarctica rocks | place: Antarctica: Victoria Land, Knobhead nord | collected 2015-12-19
AAGTGAGAAGCGTGTGCTACAGAGCTGCTTGGCCGCTGAACCAGCGTCCCAACAGCAGCCTCCCGGCCGATGTGCCGCTGCGTGCGCGGTGAGATTGATTTTCCATACTGACACGTCCATGTTTTGCACCCTTCATCGCTGTCAGGACGTGACGGGCTTTGTTTGGGCTGCATCAAAGCGCGTGGGAGCGCAGACCGTTCTTGAGGTGGCTGCTGGCGTTGCAATGTCCTATGCATGGCGCAGGGGACATGGAGTCGGAGAAGGCGCACGTGGGGGGGATCGTCGTGCGCGACCTGTCGTGCGTCGTGTCAAACTACCGCTCCACAAAGACGCTCGACCAGTACTGCAAAGAACAGGGCGTAGTAGGTGCGGACACTCTGTCAGCCTGCGCGCCCGTCTGTGGACTGTCAGTATGAGCCCACCTGTGTCCTCGCATGACACTTTATTTGGGTGCTTTGCTGTGTTGCTGGTGTCACGTGTGTAGTGTTACATAAGGTTTGAGCATCTGCCTATGTTACAGCCCAGCAATGTTGCCAAATTTGCATGTATATGGATTTGCCATTAGTTAGCATGAGCACATCCACCCCAGCTGAAACGGGGTTGGTTGGGGGCCCAGGCATTGCCAATGTGGACACGCGCGCCATCACCATGCGCCTGCGCGACACGGGCTGCCTGAACGGTGTCATCTGCGACGACCTGAGCGTACCTGTCGATGACCTGGTGGCGCGGTGTAAGGGCTGGACCATCGTCGGCAAGGATCTCATCAAGGAGGTGCGGCCGCGGGGCTTGCAGCACTGGAGCTTTTGCCATGCAATTTGCGGTTGGCAGAGTTCTCAGCCCTTCCTAGACCGAATATGCCTGGTTGTTAGGGGCATTGGGCGCTGTGCGCAGGTATATGGTTTGCAGCGTGCGGCCTGCTTGCATGCCAGACACGGTGTGAGGAGAATTAGCGCAGGGGGAAACATGTTTTTGTAGCTGTCTCTGCACCTGTGGGAGTATGCGTGTCTTGAAGTCGGCTGACGCTGGCTGCTGACAGGTATCCTGCAAGGAGCCGTACGAGTGGAAGGACCCCACGGAGGACGAGTGGGAGTTCAGCCCCATGGCGCGCGCCTCCAACGGCGCCAAGCCCTTCCACGTGCGCGCACGGCTTGCTTCTCCCTTCTCACCTGTCTGGCAAGACCCTGCGACTTGCGCCGATGGTGCACTCATGCAAAGCTTTCTGTGGGCTTGTGTCTGGTTCTGCCGTATGTGCTGTATTTACCACAGACAAGATGTAGCACCAGGCATTCCGGCAAGCGCTTGGCAGGGTCGGCCACAGCGGGCCTGCGCGCACATGAGCCCTGCGAGCGTGCCTGCAGGTGGTCGCGTACGACTACGGCATCAAGCACAACATCCTGCGGCGCCTGGCAGCCTTCGGCTGCCGCCTGACCGTCGTGCCAGCGGACTACCCCGCGCAGAAGGTCCTGGAGATGAACCCCGACGGCATCTTCCTGTCGAACGGGCCGGTGCGCGCCGCTTTGGCTGTGGGCGCTGCCAGGCAGGCAGTGCAAATTGCCAGCTTGGCCTGGCTGCTGTCACATGACGATGATGGGGGACGCTCTGCCGAGCGTGGCGGGCAGAGTGCCTCGCGGGACAGCCCACGGCGGGCAGGACATACGGCGCCGTCCAGCCAAGCCGCACTTGCAGCATCAAAGGAGAGTGCGGATGAACAAGGCCTGGCAGTGACACGAAGAAGGCTGGAGAGCAGGGCAATCAATCGAGCGTGCTCACGCTGGGGCCCCGCTGCCTGCAGGGCGACCCGAGCGCGGTGCCGTACGCGGTGAAGAATGTGCAGGAGGTGCTGGGCCAGAAGCCCGTGTTTGGCATCTGCATGGGCCACCAGATCCTGGGCCAGGCCGTGGGCGGCGCCACCTTCAAGCTCAAGTTCGGGCACCACGGGGGCAACCACCCCATCCGCTTCAACGACACCGGTGCGCGCCGCTGCCCCGCCCGCCCGCGCTTCACGCAGCACCCACGCGTGGGGTCAGCTGCAATGCAACCTGCTGGCGCTCTCCGTGAGCTTACATGCATTGGTTGTGGAGAAGCGGCGCATGTGGGTGGGCTGAGCGGTAGGTAGCATGTGATACGCTTGCATGTCAGCATGCTGTGACGAGTTTGGTCATTCGCAGTCGCAGAGGCCTTGCATCAGAGCGTTGTGAGCATGCTGTAGTATGCGTCGAAGCGGACAGAATGCATTCAAGCTGTCTGTAAGCAGTGTGCACGTTGCTTGGAGCAAGGGCACTTGTGGCAAGATTGATGCATGCTGAATGTACAGGGTCATTGTCACGGCGACAGCAGTTTGCCGGCACCCGCGCAGGGCGCATCGAGATCAGCGCGCAGAACCACAACTTTGCAGTGGACCCGAAGACGCTGCCCGCGGACATTGAGGTCTCGCACATCAACCTCAATGACGGCACGTGCGCGGGCATGCTCGCGCGGCCGCTCAAGGCCATGGGCATCCAGTATCACCCGGAGGCGTCACCCGGCCCGCACGATTCCGACGTGTGCTTTGAGCAGTTCATCGAGATGATGAAGGCGGAGCGCGGCGTGGCGGTTGCGGGCGCGGCCTGAGGGGCCTCAGCTGGTCTGTTGACCGTGCGCCTTCTGTCGGGTCTTGCCATGCGGCGGATGTGCAGGTCTTGCCAAAGTGCTGCGTAGAGGGTCTAGCTATGAGTCAGGTGCACGTGGTTGACCGCAGAGGTGTCTGGGAAGGGAACATGCTGGGGAGTCTGAAGTAGAAATTGCTATGTCCTTGCCTTCAGACGTCACCGGGCACTGGTTGTCCGTCACCCCAGTTCGCTGTGATTATGGTGATTTTGCATAGAGGCGGGCCACTTGAGGCAGGGAGTCGGCAGGTGCGTGGGGGGCAAAAGTGCTGGCTGGACGACGGGGCAACTGCGCTTTGCAGACGTACCTGCATCAGGAACTACCTTGCAGATTGTAAAGCACGTGCGGACCGGGTCGCATATATTGGTGCACGTGGAGTTGTCCGCTGGGGCATACCCAGACGACGACTGCAATTGCGTTATGGACTCCGGGAGAGAGGAGGGGACTTTAGGGTATCAGAGAGGCAGGTGATGCTGTGTTGGACACCCTGCGTGTTGCACATCCTGCAGGCGGAGAGTGTAGTGCATGAGAGGCAAGGGATGGGTCTTGAGCACTGCTTGGCGTGCAACATCTCTGCTCATGTTCATATGCGAACGTAATAAGCTGTGGTGGAGGGCAATGCAGGCTCAGTGAGTGAAAGCGCTTTGCGCACAGGGCATGTAATTGGTATCTGCTGCTGTAGTGGCCGTTCACAGCCAGTTTCGAGTTTGCCAGAGCTGGCATATGTGGCAACTGTGAATGAGTGCAAAGCCTGGCAGGTGCTGTCATGTGCAGGTCCGCAAAATTGGACTGTTGTTTAAACATAGTAGACATGAGAACTGACGTCTCTATACAGTACGTACCTCAGTCCTGCGTGTTCTACTCAGCGCACTCCCGTGTGCCGCAGCGCTTCTCAGTCACATTTGTACAGCACTAATACTACACCTAGTTGATGCGCAGGCGCAATGTGCCGCAATGAATGTCAATTTGCAGCAGCTGCGCCCATGCAGCGCCTCTATGATTCACCTGAGACACCATCATAGCTGTGAAATGATGTGCCGGGGCAACAGCTTATGACCACGGATGATCATGTCGCTCCACAGCTGCTAAACCAAGCACTGTGCTTGTGTCAAAGCAACTTTGCATGTTTCAAGTGCTGCACAGTCAGCTAAAGAGGGCGCCTGCATGGCGGCATGCTGCTGCCGCCACCTCACTCTCTCCTCATTGCTTAGGGGCTCTCAGCAGATGCAGCGTGCGGGCCTGCACGCAGCAAGAGCGTCCCTGAGCGGCAGGCCAGGGGTGTCACTGGACCTCGGACGGCATCCAACCACGCGCAGCTCTAGTCCCCTGCAAATTGTACACACCTGGTTTTGCACGCACGTGTCTCGGGTTTTTCAAGCACATGCAAGCCTAGCACGAATATCACTAAGGTGACAGCCTTGGACATTGACTATCGAAACCAACCTCATGCTGAACGCACTGCGGCACCGTCAGACAACTGAGCAGGACACTACAGTTACGCAGAACCATGGGTCCAAGGTACTGCCTGTTAGCACGCGGCCTCGCCTGCCACAGGCTGGTGGCGCACTCACGCTTGACGCAGTCCCTCCTTGTTGCTCGCCCACAGCAACTCTGTCTGATGACTCTGCTGCACCAACCAGAAGTCAGGAGCACATCCTCACTGCATGGTAGTTGGCTTTTGGCGCTGAAACAAAAGCAGGTATGCAAGGCATATCTGCTTTATATAGGCACACATGCTTTTGACACCCACCTCTGCACCCCTCACTCGCGCCGTTTGCTGCCTCTCGGAGGATGCGCCTGCGTAGAGTATGAGAGCCAGGCGGACACGGCGAGCAGAACAGATGGGACTATAACTGCAGCTATGAAGAACCAGCTTACTGGTAGGAACACAAGTCCAAACACAAGCACTGCCACTATCAGCGCGGTGAGGTTGCTATTCATCTAGCAGCTGCTTTCAGTGCTGCTCTGCCAAGCCATATCACGTCTCGGATACGACTGGACACTTACGCTGAAGGCTGTCAGGGAAGGAGAGCGCTCGTTCCCCCTCGTTCACCTCCGGCACTGAGTCAAACAATTTAGGCTCCAGGCACCCCGTGAGGGTTGAAGAGACGCCCACAGGAATAAAAGCAAGTTTTGTCAGCGTCGAAGTTTGTTAGTGTAAATAGAGCAGGCATACCGATGCAAGGGCTCGTCCAGGATAAGTGAGCTGGTTGGTAGGCAGTGCCAGCAGAGTGCAAAGAAGAACGTAGGCAGACTGCTTGACAGGCGCCATGGTATGTATACGGCCGGCCACGGTGGACGACCTGCTAGCTATGCAGCGGTGCAACCTGCTGTGTCTGCCGGAGAACTACCAGCTCAAGGTGTGTCTGCCCTTACTTTATTTCTCTGGCGGTGCCATGCGCTAAGAGCGCTTCTGAGGAAGCGAGGCTGATATGGGAGGGCTGGCACGCGCAGTACTACTTCTACCACACCTTATCTTGGCCGCAGCTGCTGCACGTCGCCGAGGACTATAACGGCAAGATTGTCGGCTATGTCCTGGCAAAGATGTGCGCCCGCACTGCCAGTTCTAGCGGACCTGCGCTGCGCCTACCGACTCTGCCCCATCCAACTGCGGCCTGACCCACCTGTCAGGGAGGAGGACGCGGCTGAGGTGCACGGCCACATCACCTCGCTCGCCGTGGCGCGCACGCACCGCAAGTTGGGCTTGGCCACGCGCCTCATGATGGCAGCACGTGCGGCGCCCCTCTGCAGGCTTTTCCCGGCAAGCTTCTCCCATAGACTCTGAGCAGCTGACCGTCTGGCAATTGCCCACAGACCAAGCCATGGCGGACGTCTTTGACGCCGAGTACGTGTCGCTGCACGTGCGCGTGACCAACAAGGGCGCCTTCCACCTGTACACGCAGACGCTGGGCTACGAGTGCGGACCCCTCCCTCATGCCGCAGCAGGGCGCAAGCAGCTCGAGCTCCGCTTGCTTGCTCGGGCGGGCGCGCAAGCTCAGCTCGCACCCTTATGGTGCTTGCTGACGCGCTCAGCACGCCCTGCGCGCAGCATCAACGACAGGGAGGCAAAGTACTATGCGGACGGCGAGGACGCGTACGACATGCGGAAGAAGTTGAAACCCGCAAAGGCGAAGGCGGAGGATGGCAAGGCCCTGGCCCGCAAAGCCAAGGCGTGACGGGCAGCTGTTCTCAGCTGCACAGACGATTTTGGGTAGCGGGTCGCGCTGCTCTGCTGGGTGGTCGCGGTGTTGGGGCGCGCGCATAGCTCGAGGGTTTCCTTGGCTGCAGGCAGCGTGTCATCGTCAGGCGTAGCTTTGCAAAGGATGCGGCACAGATCGCATGCCTCGCAGGCATGTAGGCTGAAAGTACTGCGCCTGCACTCCTGTGTGTCTGCAGACTTGGTAGAGTAAGGCACCGAGCAATACGTCCGTGACTGTGCTGCAAGATATCTGCAGCGGTGGCGTGCTCTGTGACGATGCTGTTACAGGCGCTAGTTGCCCACATGCAAAAGCAGCTCTCATGCCCTACCGCAAAGCACAACACACAGGAAGGGTGGACAGACAGCGCATTACATCACCCAGGTGGCTCACCGCCGCCTGGTTCGGCTGGACCAGGAGGACCTGTGAGGGCCTGGGACGCCCCCGGGCCGAGGGCCTCCCGGAAGTCCACCCCTGTTAGCGGGCAGACATGCGGGTCGCCCTTGCGCAGGCACCGGTAGCAGACGAGCACGCCGTTGGGGAACACGGCGCTCATTTTGGTGCCGATGTGCATGTGGCATACCCGGCACGCGCGCTCCTCCGTGACGACCACCCGCCGCGACATCAGCTGGCGCGCGCGAGCGCGCTCGATCACCCCAGGTCGGTCACAGTTGGCTAGTGGCTGGCTGACAGTCAGAAGTCGCCTGTCTCGAGCACCTGGCAGCGACCCCGGCAAAGCAGCAGCACCCAGCACACCGACCCCGGTCATCAGCGAGCACCCTACGGACGCGTTGCGCACGCGCAGAGTTCCAACGTCAGCACCTGTCCCTGCCCCAGCTGGTCCCGCGACGGTGAGCAACGCTGGCTGCAAGCGCGCAACAGGTGACAAGCACGGCAAAGTCGTGCAGGTGGCAAACGCGCGACGCCTCGCTCCTCTGTTGGGCTCAGCCCATGACCCGCGCACACCTCGGCACGCTCGGCGGCCGCGGACAGGTGGCACGCGCGGTGCAGCGAGCGCGACAGCGCCCCCGCGCGGCGCCGGTGCAGCGCGGTGCGCATCATGGCCGCCAGCGTGTCGGCCGCCAGCGCGAGCGGCATCTCCGGGTCCAGCGCGTCCAGCACGCGCCGCGGGTCCAGGTGCGCGCCTGCGCTTCGGGGTTTGATCAGGTTGTTTTTTGGGCACCCACTGCTTGTACGGTGTGCCCCGAGTCTCTGGCATCCGAGGGCGCTCGCTGAGGCGCACGCGCCGCTGCCATGGCGGCTGAGTGCCTGCGCTTCCACTGCGCGCACCCGGCACGGGCGTGTGCACACGCCAGCACGCGCGTCAGCAGCGGGGCAGGGACGAGCGGAGCTTCCGCCCCGCTCTCCTGCTGGGCGTCCGCGGGCGCGCCCCGGCCGCACCCTGCGCGGCGAGCAGGTGGCAGGCCTCCGCGTACAGCGGCGGCCGGCCGTCGCCGGGCCGCAGCAGCGCGTCCAGCAGCGCCAGGTGGCCCTCGCCGCGCGCCCAGCGCGCGCAGTACGCCTCCGCCGCGCGCATGTCGCCCAGCACCAGCGCCAGCACGCGCAGCGCGGCGCCGTGGTCGCCCAGCTGCGCAGCGCCCCCCCCCGGGCGCCTCAAACATCCTGAGATGTCATTCAGCTGGAGGTGTGACTCCGAAAGGACATGCATCCGGGACCCTGGGCCCGTTTAGCTCACGCACCCCTGCCAGAGGCGCTCGTGCACGCCGCCGAGCACACGCCTTCACACATGCTTGCACGCGCGCAGGTGGGGCGGCCGTCAGGCGACCGGGCGCGCGCCTTCTGGTGCAGCACGACCTGCTCGTCCCAGAGCTCCGTGTGCGCCACGGCGGCCAGCAGGCGGCCCAGGTCGTAGCGCGCGGGCTCGTGCGCCAGCAGCGCGCACAGGCGGCCGCGCAGCGCGCGCAGGTCGCCCACGGCCGCGCCGCCTGCGGCGTCGCGCTCGCGCGCCGCGCGCGCGGCCCGCCAGGCCGGCACCCTGGCGCGCGCGCAGCGGGGCCGCTCTCGTCAGCACCGCGCCCGCGCTCCCAGCTGGCCTGGGCGGGTTTGGTGGGCCTGGGGCGGGCCGCGCGAACACGTTCAACAGCAGGCACGCGCTCAGCTCGCTCCTCCTGGCCTGCTGCCCGATGCAGCACATGATGACCCGACCTCGCGTCCTGGGACTGCAACTCCCTGCAAGTGTGCATGCGAAGGGCTTGGCGTTTCAGCCGGCGCACCCGGGTTGTGGCGGCGGCATGAGCCGCAGCGCGGCCGCGACCAGCACGAGCGCGAGCTCGGTGTGCAGCGCGGGGTCGGGGTCGCCGCGCTGCAGCACCAGGTGCTCCAGGTAGCCGCGCAGCAGCGCCTCGTCGTGCGCGCGCAGCAGCGCCAGCGCGGGCGCGGCCGGCAGCCGCTCGCGCGCCTGCCGTCACCAGCCCCCGCCGGGCTCAGGGTCTGCAGGCGTCCTTGCACACCAGGGTTTCCATGCGCTGAGGCAGGCGGCCTTGCACCCACAATGTTGCAGGCGCACAAGATGCCAGGGGCGGCACAGCACACACTAGCCATGCCATGAGCATGCCCGTCTGCCCGGGCAGCCACAAGCACACGGCATATCCAGGGACGGGAGCGCTGGGGCATCCATCACGCCCACCTCGTCTCTGCCCACTGGCAACCCTGTTCGGCCACGAGCTCATATGCTCAGGCCGCTTCAGGCGACACTGCCGCGCCCCACGGTGCAGCAGACCGCAGCACACATGGGCGCGCGCCGTGAGCACGGGCATGACGTGGTCGGGCGCGGCCGCGAGCAGCCAGCGCAGCGCGGAGAGCGCGAGCGCGTCCGGGACCGCCGCCTCGTCCGCCAGCAGCGCGGCGGCGTGCTCCACCGCGACGCCCGCCGCGCTGCAGCCCCGCGCGGCCGCCGCCGCCACGGCGCCGCTCCGCGCCGGGGCCTCCGCCAGCGTCCCGCTCGCCAGCTCCTGCGGGTGAGGGCGCGGTGACCCACATGCAGCACCAACCCTGCAAGGGTAACCGGCAAGGTCTGGCGCGCCCTATTCACGCCGGGCGCACACACACACCAGGGCGTCCTGCACTGCTTGCCATCCAGGCAGTGAATGGCTCCATGCTGACCCTATCCAACAGCCGCCTGCACCCCGTAAAATCGCCGGCCCACCCATGCGCGGCCACAGGCAAGCCGCATGTCAGCTGCACGGGCGTGCCTGCCAGATGCGCAGCGCGCCCGCCGGGTCGCCGCGCCGCGCGGACAGCAGCGCAAGCGCATGCCAGCGCCCGCAGCGCCGCAGCGCGGGCGCCGCCGCGGGCAGCGGCGCGGCATTGGCGCCGCCCAGCAGCGCCTCGACGCGCCCGGCGTCGCCCAGCTCCGCCAGCAGCGCCGCCGCCAGCGCGTCCACGCCGTCCGGGGCGGCCACGCCCTTGCGGCTGCGCACCTGCGCGCCGCAGAATACAAATGCCCATACTGCAACGCACGGCAAGCGTCGATGACGAAAAAGGTCCTCACAGCAAGCGTCCCAAGCGTTTAGGGCCTGCATGCCTCACGGCCCCGGTCCTCTGCGCCATGGGCTGTCAGAACGAGGGTTGGCACACTGAAACTATTGCACCCGCCACAGCCCAAGCAGTGCCGATGAACAGTCACGTGCGCACAGCACAGCCGACCTGCACATATTTGCAGCTCGTACGCTGGCTGAGCAGAGCAGGACAGCGCGCTGATCATAGGACAGGACACATCTCAGGGCGTCCAGGCTTGCACAGGGCCCGGCGCCCGATGCGCACCTCCAGGAGGAAGTCGGCGATGCAGCGCCTGGCCTCCGCCTCAATGCCCGACCCACCGCCAGGGCCCGGCGCGCCGTTCGCGGCCGGTCGCGCATGCGGCGGCCCCGCCGCTGCCCTGGGAGCAGGCTCCCCGTTCGCGCCACCCCCGGCCCAGCCGCCGGCCTCCGGAGCCTCGGCCTCGCCGTTCCTCGACTCGGAGCTGTGGCTGCCTGGGCCCCTGCCGGCGCCGCCTACGCCGCCGCCGCGCCGCCGACCCACCAGCTCACCCAGGTCCGGCAGCGGCGCGTGCAGGCCCCACAGGCGCGGCGCGCGCGCGGCCGCCAGCCAGGGCGCGGCCGCATCCGGGAAGAGTGGGAACAGCTCGGCCGGCTGCACGGGCGCCGGGCTGCATGCGCGCAGCGCGCCCATAGCCTCCTGGAAGCGCAGCTCTGCGCGGCCGGCCCGCCCGCGTCAGCCATTGCCCCCGCTAAGCCCTGCGAGGGCCTGCATGCACTTCATGCGGCAAACTAGCGCCAGGCCTCCAGGTGGTGCCGCTCCGCGCTGCTGCCCTCTCAGCATGGCCCGCTTCAAGGTCTGCATGCAGCTTGTACGCGGGGCCGCATTGGGCCTGCAGGACGTTGCAACCGCGGCTGTCTCGCCCGGTGCTGACTCTGCCGCTGGGGCACTGATTGTGCAGGAACATTGTGCGGTGTCCTCACCTAGCAAACTTTCCTGAGCTGCTCAGTCAAGCGGCCAGGCCCCGTGGCTCGATGCACACATGTGTCATGCCACCACACCAGCATGCACAGCTTGCTTTGGACCAGAAGACGCGAAAATCTGGATTGCCTCCAGGTGCCGTGTAGAATCAGCTCATGCGTACAGGGTGCAGACGTGGCAGGACCCGGGGCAGCCGACCATGCAGCAGGAGGAACGCGGCCTGCGCATACGCGGTGGCCGCCCAGTCCGCGCCGGCGGCCGCGCCCACGTCGGCCAGCGCGAGCGCGGCGCCGAACTGCCGCGCGCGCAGCAGCTCGAGCGCCTGCTCCTCCAGCGCCACCGGGCGGTACAGCCACACCTGCCGCCGCGTGCGCCAGTGGGCGGCGGCGGAGGTGTGCGTCGACGCGCGCGCGGCGCGCACACAGCGCGCGGCTCGCAGATCGAAGGCGCGTGCCAGGATGCACCAAAAGACGGGCATGGTGCGAGGCGCAGGGGGCGCACGCCCGGAGCATGCAGGTCGCCGGCGGCGCGGGACCACTTCTGACACGAGGGGCCGGGCGCGCGCCCGCCGGAAGCCGGCCACGAGCACGCACGCGCCGCGCGCGCTCTGCGCGGCGCACAGCTGCTGCCCGGGCGCCGCGCGCAGGCCGCCCGGGAACGGCAGGCTCTGCACCCAGGCGGCCGCGCCGCGGTCGTACACGTGCACGCCGTCCGCGCAGGCGGCCAGCACGTAGATGCCGGCGGCCGCCAGCGCGAGCGGCGCGTCCGGGAACGTCAGCGCCGAGCTCGCCGGGCGGCCCTCGGCGTCCACCACGATGCCCACCTGGTCCTGCGTCGCGCGGGGTAGGGTGAGGGTCTGGCGAGCTGCGCGGCGCCGGCCATGCCAGGGGCAGGGCGGCAGGCCAGGCTGGCGCCGGGGGCACGGCGCGCCGCGCAGGGCTTGGCAGTGACGCCCCAAAAGTGGTACCCAAGAGCATCACCGTGTACAGTAGACATGGACTGCACGCAGCACGGTTCTGGCAGCCGCGCGGCGTGGTGAGGGGCCTGGGGAGGGGCGCGCCATGAGCAGCACGGCCTGGTCGGCGCCGGGGATGGCCGCCACGAGCGTGGGCGGCGGTGCCTCCTCCGGCAGCGCGAATAGCTGCGCATAGCCGCCGCTGGCGGGGTCCAGCAGCATATAGCGCAGGCTGGTGGCGACCACCAGGCGCCCGCGGACCCACGCCATCGCCTGCGCGGGGCGGCGTCAGGGCAGGGCCAGCGCGCCGGGGGCGGCGGCGCGGCCGCGCTGCGCGCAGCGCAGCCGGGCCCCTGCCGCTGGCTGGAGAGGCGGGCTGGGGGCCGCAGAGGGCGCGCGTGAGCACACGCTGCAGCCGGCCGCAGTGTGTGGCTGCGCTGCGCGCACGCGCCGTGTATGGAGATGCAGGGGCGCTGGGCCTGGCCGCGCGCGGCGGCTGCACATGGCCTGCAGCTGCGCAGCCCGGGCGCGCTCCGCAGCGCCGGGGCGGCCGCGGCCGCAGCGCAGCGCGCGCGCAGCGCGCGCCCCGATGGTGTCAACACGACAGCCTCCAACGGCGGCCTCCAGTGGCGAGCCCGGGCTTCCCAGGCGCCATCGACCCCAACACGGGCGCTGTCGAGCGAGCGAGTTCCAGGGTGAGTTTCCAGGGTAACGGCGCGCCTTGATGGACAGCGGCTCGGCCAGGTCCAGGGTCGCGGCGCAGCGCGCGGCGGGCCCCAGCGCGGCCGCGCCGGGCAGCGGCTCCAGCACCGCCACGGACGTGGCGCGCTTGCCGGCGCGCGCGGCCGCCGCCAGCCGCGGCCGCGCGCCCGCGCCGGCCTCCAGCGCTACCGCGGTGACGCCCTGCGCGGCGCGCGCGCGCCTCCTCACGCGCGGCGCGAGTTGGGGGTCCGCTGCGGGCCAGCGCCGTGCACGCCGGCGGCGCTGGTGTCGCCGGCGTACCCCGGCAGGCCAGTCTGCAATGCTGCTGCGGTGGCGCCCTGCGCAGCCCCGCCGCGCTGTGCGCCACGCGTGCTTGGCACACGTGCCGTGCCTGCTACAGGCACTGCCGCAGGGAAGCTCGGGCGCCTCAGAGCTTCCAGCACTCGCTACCTAGACGGCAGCTTGCAAGGAGACTGTGGCGCTGTGGCTCACGGGCAGGGCGACGTCAGAGGTTTGTTGGTGACTCCAACCAAGCGGGCTGCCAGTGCGGCAACGCGTGTATGCTACGCTCGGCGCACGTGAGAGTCGGCACGTCACCTCCTGCCCAGCGCTACAGGCAGCAGGCAGTGTGCGACGCAGCAGGTCTGCTGCGACGAGCTGCTGAGACCGGGCAAGACACACAGGGCTCAGCGGCTGGGGGCGGCTGAGTGCGCACCTTGAGCCCGGGCACGACCTTGCCCTCCAGCGACTCCTGGTCCAGCAGCTGCAGCACGCCGTCGCACAGCGTGGCCAGCTGCCGGGCCGTCGCGATGTGCACAATTGCAGTGACTGCCTGCAATGCATTGCGTTGCTCCTCAGCTCCGAACACGTGGTCGGTGGACTGCATTTGCAAGGACTGCAGCGTGCAGGGCAGGCGCGAATGAAGCCAGGCACACCTTCTTGCCGACGTGCTTGCGTGCGCCAAGCGACACGCGCACGTCCTGAAGCGTGACGTCAATCCGGTGCTCTTCGAGCTGGCCATCGGTGAGGCCGAGGTACATGCGCTCGCCCGCATCATCAACGGCGACCGTCGAAATCAGGGATGTCTTGGAGCGGTGGTCATGCGCGGCCCGCAAGTTGAAGGCCGTGCGGGTGCCTTGCTGACCCATGCATAGGCTCCAAACCGGTGACTGAACCTGCCTAGCTTTGCTGGGCGTGCCAACGCAAGCAAGACAAGCGCAAGTGCAGCGGCATGCTAATAAAATGTAAGTGTCCCAGCAGCAAAGCTCGTCTGTGTGTGCTCAACGTCAGCACACCCCTGTCACTGCGGTCCCAGTCTGAAACTAGCTCTTGATGTTCTTCCATGTGCATGGAGCCCAGATATATACAGGCATATATGGGGCACCCACCCTCCCGGCCCCAGCACCAGGCAATGCATACAGTGGCTGATGCAGAACAGACATTGCATTGTTGAACTTGTGTGCCTGGCAGCAAGGGGTGCAGTGCGCACTGCATGCATATGCCAACGGCAATCTGAACAGACGCGCATACACATCCAGCGGCCGGCAGTGTCTCTTGTGTCTGCTCATTTTAGTCAAGCTCTCCCTGTTGGCAGGTTAGGCTTTGCGCTCCTCACATAACACTGCATGCAGCCACTTGCATTACAGCTCGCACGACAGCGGGCCAGCCAGCAGCCATGGACGCTGTCACACATCACAGCTACACACCTACCAACTGCTCGCTGCACACTAGCCACCCACGCGTGTCACGCACCCCCACTAGGCAGGGCCAACCCATGTGCTTGCTCCTACGTGCAAAAGACACTGCACACATCCCTGCGAATGCCCACCGCTCCAGTCACAACTTCCCCTCGCTCTCAGTAGACCTGCAAAAACACAAGAGTCAGCCACAGCACAGAGCTTGATTATTTGCACGGGGTACGCAGCAGCGGGGCTGCTGACCTGGGCATGTCCTTCCCCATATTTACAAGCTCCTCCAGGCGCTTGCCGACCGCATCCTTATCCAAGCCGTCCAGGGGCACGGCGACCTCCTTGCCAAAGTCGAAGCGGCCGACGGCGCGCGCGGGCAGGCCCTGGCACTCGCGGATCAGGAGCGGGAAGCGCGGGTTGGCCTTCTTCAGCTCGTGGTAGCTGGACAGGATGAAGTCGCGCACGCCCTGGCTGCCCTCGGATGTCTGGCAGAACTGGAAGCGCAGCTCCTGCAGGTTCTTGGACAGCGCGCTGCGCAGGGCCATGCCCACGATGCTTTCGCAATGTCAATTGCACACTGCACTCCCTTCCTTGGTCCGTGCGCTCACACTCCAAGCTGGCGCTTTTCTGAAGAGGAGCCATCTCTGCACCCTGCATTTGCAGCGGTTACAGACCAACTGCAATGTTTATTGCCTCTTTCTGCTGCGTGCCTGCGTGCAGGGCACGCAGAATAGAAGAACTATAGAGTTGCGAGGGTATCCTCTTGCGTGGCGTGTTGCGTGGCGTGTTGCACCAGTTCTTTTCTCAATAAACCAGGCGCCATGTTCCATGCCGTAAGGCAGGGGGTTGATACATTGGCCGACCAGTGCAACATGTCGTGGCAGTGCGTACTCGGCTCTACGAAGCCGTTTCCACATCCATGCGCCTTAGACATGTGTGTCAACACCGCGCGCGGAGACGCACATAGCTCTGAGCACTTAGATGCACTGGAGTGGGGCTGACACGCAATGAACTGCGGCCCTGACATGGTTACACACATGCGTTGTGTCATCTAACGTGCAGCCAGACCCTGCCTAACCAAGACGCTTCTCTATGCTTTTCAACAACATCTGCGTGCAAGCACTAGGGTCCTACACACGGTGTCCCCTTGTACAGAAAAGGTGGGCAGCGTAACAAGCAAACAGGGCGCAAAGAGCGCGCACTGCAGCACGGAAATGGGTCAACACTCGCTCGCTGCACCTAAGCGCAAGTCAGCAAACAAACTGGATAAGTAGTCTGAAGGACAAGCGGACATGCCTGCCCACGCAAGGAGCATGCCATGCAGTGCGGTGCACTGCAGAAACTGTCCCAAACAACACCGCTCAATATAATAATCGGACAGGAGAAAGGTCAGAAAGACATTCTTGGTGTTTCCCACGAGAAGAAGGGCCGCCTTGTCTTACCACTCACGCCGCAGCAATGTGCAAGTAGAGTGCCAGCAGCAGCGGCAGCGTGATGATAGAGCAGATGTACTGCCAGAACCTGCGCACAGTACACCGCGCATGATCAGAACGCATGCAAGACAGGGCGAGGCACTTTCACTCGTGGCTCCTCCGCCCGGCGCAGCATACTCACAGCACGGCCTGCCGGATGACAACACGAGTGAGATGTCTCAACGTCCTGCACCCGTATGCTTGCCATGTACCCAGGGGCCCGCATGTGCAGGCGTCGGGAGGGAGAGCGGGGAAGCGGGGTGCGCACAGCAGGCAGCTCATCTCAGCCTCGCCGTTCTGGTGCAGCGTGGCGACGGTCTGCATGTTGATCGCCGTCGGCGTGCTGTGCGAGAGCAGGAGCACCACCAGGAACATGGGGTCCGGCGGCGCCACGGCGCCCGCGCGCACCAGGCTCAGCACCAGCGCCATGCCTGCGGGGCGCGCATGCAGACGCGTGTCCCGGCGTGCTTGTAGCATTCAAGGCATGGTGTAGAGACCCAGCATTGACCGCGCCGGAAGCTGGCATGTGTGATTACACCGGGTGGAGGGCATGCGCCCCGGCAGCTGCAGCGCGAAACGTCCATGCCCATTAGCATATGCCCAGCACAGACTATTGTTTGTTCCGCCTTCACCATCCGCCGTCCTCAAGGTCTGGGAACACAAGCAAGGGTGTCTGTGATCGCGGCAACTTTTGGCCAAAGTCAACACAGTGATGGGCATGTCACTGCAACACAAAGTACATAATGGGGGCCCAGCGAGCAGCCGGCAGTGCGCGCACCGCACAGCGGCATGAGCAGCAGGCGCAGCGCAATGACGCCGGCCACCAGGCGCGCGGGCAGGCGCGCGGAGCCGGGGCCCTTGTACAGCACGGCGCCCAGCACCAGCATCATGCACGGGATCATAGGCGCGGCTAGCAGCCGCAGGCAGTCCATCAGCGCCGCCAGCGGCGCGGCCGGGCCGATCAGCAGGCCCTTGGCGGCCGGCGTGCACCTGCGCCCCAGCCACGCTCTGAGCGCCGGCAGCGCGAGCGGTGCCCGCGGGGCGCGCGGACAAGTGCATGCCTGCGCAGCAGCGCGGACAGCACATCGGCATGCCGGCGGCGCGCAGCCGGGCCCACCACTGGTCCTTGGCTGCCGACGAGCACATAGGGGGCGGGGGCAGGTTTGAACACAAGGATGGCATCCGCAGGTGCCCAGAAGGCCTGGCATCAGTCCAAATGCTGACTTGCACGAGTGTGAGATGGCATGGCCGTCTCTGGGAAAGAAGTGGCAGTCAGCGTTTACTGAGATCGGTGTACTCTCCAGCCCATGTCTATGTGCATGCAGGAAGGCATGCCTGCAGCTCGGCCCCACACCTTTGTGTTCGGGAGAACACCCCGGCACGCATCACCTCACCAGGCTGTTCACGCCGCGCACGCGCCGGCGGCAGGGCCGCACGCACCCGGTGGCGAGGCCAACAAACGCGCAAGTGGTGGGCAGATTAATGTAATTGGTCCACTTGACGCCTTTCAGCCGCGCCGCCAGCCGCCGGGCCGGCGCACGCTCCCCGATGGCGCCCGCCGGCTGCACGGCGCCGGCCACGAAAGCCGCCGTGGGATCGCCGTCGGCAACGCCAGCAAGCGCGGGGCTGCCGCCACCCTCTCCGGCGGCGGGCGGCCCCGCCGCGCCCGCGCCGCGCCCGCCAGGCTCCTACAGGGACCGCATTCGCCTCGATGACGGGGCGGCCTGGCCTGCTTGATCCCTTGGCTCCTTTCCTTGTTCACCAAGCTACCGTCCCACAAAAGCATGCGCAACAAGGCATGGGCAAAGCGACACATACGTACGAGCTATGACGCAGGAGTGCCATGGCTCACAACATCCCGTGAAATCCGCAGCACCGCCTGGGCTCACTGCAGGGTTGCATACCCAGCGCGGCGGCAGCCCCGCAGGCGCGCTGCCGCCCGCAGCGGCGGCCCATCCATGCGGCATGCCCGCTTCGCGCCCCGCCGCATGCGTGCCTGTGCTGCCCGCCACCTGCACACTGTGCGCCCCATCCGGGCCGCCAGCCGGCCCTGCTCCCAGCTCGATCACGTGGTCCTCCGCCCGGCCCGCTGTGTGCGCGCCGCGCCCCTGCCAGTGCGCGCTCGCCGACTCCCCCTCGTCGCTGTCGCCGTCCCCTGCGGCCACGTGCAGCCGCAGCGGCTGCATCTCCATCGCAGCACACTCCTCCTCCTCCTCGGTCCCCCGCCGGTGCGCCTCACAGGCCGCGCCGCCCTCCGCTGCCCTGTGACTGTCCTTCTCAGGCGAGAGGCTGCCGCCGGCGGCGGGCACCCTGGTCACCCGCCCCTCCTCGTCGGCCACGGCCACGGCGGTGTACCCGTGCGCATGCCGCCGCGCATGCGGGCCAGCGTGGCCGTTCAGGAGGCTGGCAGGCGGGGCCAGGCTCTCCGTGCCGCCGCCGACCAGCGCCGGCAGCGACACCCGCGCCTTGCCCAGGGCCCCGCCCCGCGGCGTCCCCGAAGCGAACGGGCCCGGGTACACCACCGCCGACGCGTCCGCCACCACCTGCGCACAGACGGCCGAACGCCTGCTCTGCCACGTGCTTGGCTTGCACGCGCGCGTCCACGGCCATGCACTGGCGGCCACATCGTGCTGTGCTGCCTTCTGGTTTGCTCAACGCGGCAACGTGCTAACCTGCACAGCGTACTGCATGGGTGGTGGGGCACAGCCGCAAGCGCTCCGCAGAGGTGGACGCAAAGTTGACGCCGGACGCCGCGCAAGCAGGCCCATGGCGCGACTGCAGCCAAGCTCTCGCCACAGCGCGGGCCCGCACCTCGCCCAGCAGCGGGTCGGCGCGCGGGCGCAGCAGGTTGAACGCGACGCTGAACTGGAAGAGCCCAGCGACCCACATCTGCGCCAACAAAAGACGGTAACCATGGAGCCCACAAGCAGGCTCCCGCTCACCCGTCTGCCACACGGACAGCAGAAAAGCAGGGAGAGAGGGGCGGTGCGCGCCGAAAAGACCACGTACGCGATGCCTGCCTGGCGCGCCCCCACACGCCGGGGTCAGCGGTAGCAGATAGTGAGGGGCGCGTAGCAACGCGTTGCACACCCGGCGCTCTGCGGCGTCAAGACCACAGCAGCTCTGCGCGTATGCAGCACGAGACACAGGCGACAGGCGGCAGGGGCCGCAGCGAAGCAGGCGAGGCGCTGACCTCGCTGCAGCGTCCGCGGTCGGCTGCGACGGCAGCAGCAGGCTGGCCGCGTTCCCGCACAGCCCCGCCACCAGCACCATGGGCAGGTTGCCGATGTTGCCTGGCAAGGTACACGCCCGTCGACACGCTGACGCGCACAACGCGTGCAGGCGCTGCGGGAGCAGGGTGGCGCGCTCGTGCAGGACGTGCGCACCAAGCGCGACGGCGCACATGACGTGGCGCCTCAGCTTTGCAGGGAAGAGCGGCTTGGCGACCCACGTGAACAGCCAGCCCAGCAGCATGCCGAGCGAGATGCCCAGCAGCACGTTGACAGGCAGGAACCACCACTGCCTTATGTTGTGCAGGTCAACCGCGGTGGCAAGCTTGGTGAACGTCAGGGCTGGGATGAAGCAGTAGAAGTTCGCAGCGCTCAGCGTCTTGCGGCCCTTTGCGTCCAGTATGCCCTGCGCCGCACGCGCCGACCTCATCTCCAACACAAAGCGCACACCTAGCAAGCTGTTGTGTGTATATACATGGCAGGGCGCGTGTTGCATGCGAGATGGGTGTATCCGCTGTATGCAAACAGCCACAACACATATTGTTTTTTGTATGGGCGCACACCGCATGGGCCAGGAGCGTTCCAGCCAAACACAAGATGAATACTTTCACCACTGGTAGAACAGCTGTCAGAAGGAGTGACCATATCGAAACAGCCATGGGCGAGAGCGCTAGGATTGGTTTGCAGCAAATACAGCATATCGAGAGTGTTATTGCCTACTTAGGAGCATGCGCTTGCATCACAGAGGAAAGCCTTATGAAGACTTAAGAAATCGTTATGCAAACTTAGCAGCTGCTTGCGGACAGTTTAGGTTGCAAGCGCTGGGAACACCCTCGGTGCCCAGTATACATAAATTGCCAGACATGCTCATCACCAATAGCATTACATGCTGCCTTGCACATGCACGACGACGACCTATAGCTACACTCAAACATGCGAACTCCCCGCGTCTCGTTATACAGGACACTGTGTACACTCTGGCACCACACACAGAACATTACTGTAAGTCCAGGGCTCCGCACGCCTCATGCACTACGCCGCCCTCCTCTTCCTGCGCGATGGACAAAGGAACCCTGTTACATAGACGTAGTGAGTGGCAGTGCTGCTCGGAAACGCCCGGAGCGCACTGTGCAGGGTGCTGCTCTTCTATGCGTCGTCTCGTGCACACACTACCTCTACTCTGGTCGTGCCACATCCACCACAGCGCCAGGACGCCACAGGACGCCGCAGCTCATACAGTGGGCCGCCCACCTGCCAGGAGTAGTCCGGCGCGTGCCAGCAGCGCGGCTCGACGCCCGTGCGCGCGGCCACCGCGCGCTCCAGGCGGCGGAAGAAGCTCTGGTCGGAGCCGCCGGCGTCCAGCGCCTTGTTCCAGGCGCCGCTGACGATGCAGTAGTTGCCCTCGAAGGGCGCGCGGTGGTGCGCGCCGTGCACGCGACGCGACACCAGCACGCCCATGGCCTGCCACGCCCAGAGCCTTTCAACACTCCTGCAAGGCGCTGCCGATGCCGAATATAGACGCGTCACGGTAGTTTGATGTGGCTGGAACGACCGCCGCCTGTCCACGGGCACAGCTCAGGCGAGCAGTGCATGGCGGGGCAGGGGCGGACCAGCTGGCAGCTGCGCCACACGACGCAAGACTCTCTTTCACAGGACAGCACTCGCCCTGCAACAAAGGCAGCGCCGTCCGGTGTCACAGCAAGCATTCGCGCAACAGGTGCGGGCGGCGCCGGCGCCGCGCCTGCAGCGCGTCCACGGCGGCCGGCAGCTGCGACCTCTTCATGTGCGCCCAGGCGTGGAACTGCTGGCTCATGCACACCAGCAGCGTGGCCGTCGACAGGAACACGTCGGCGGCCGCGGGCGTCCACGGCGTGGCTGCCAGGCAGAGCACCGCGAACGGCGTCGCCGGCATGAACACCTGCGCACGCGCGGCGCAGTGAGCGCAGGCGCAGGGCGCAGGCACACGCCGATAGCAGGCACGTGCAGGTGTGCATACGGCGCGTCACACAGACATGCACTCCAGCAGCAGCAGCAGCAAGCGCCGTGAGCCGCCAGAGCAAGGACAACGCGCGCCTTGTGCACGTTGTTGCAGAACTCGCGCTCCGTGATCGTCCACGGCCGCTGGTGGTGCCCCTGGAACGCGGCAATCTGGCTGCCCACGAGCGGCGTGGCGCCGCTGCCGTAGTTGTCCACGCTCCAGTGGTACACGCCCGTCAAAAAGTCTGTGGCATGCAACCAGCTCTGTCAGGGGCGCTCGGCCGTCCCGGAGCGGCCACAACAGACCAGCAGGGCTGTGCTGCAGGCTCAGCGAACGCCAGACGAGCCAGGCGCGCACAAGCAGACTTTGCTCCAGTCAGTGGCAGCGGCGGTTGCGGCAGAGTGCGCGCACCCGCTGCATAGTATGCGGCCACCACGGCCGCGGCGGCGACCGACGCAGCGACTGGGTCGTGCACCTTGGCACAGCCCCGCAGGAAAGTGGCGGAGAGCACGGCCACGGCGCTCCCCACCCAAGCCCGGTGCTGCCAGGTCGAGTGAAAGATCTCCGTATTGGCCAGCGTGCGCTTGGAACCAGACACGCTGGCCGGCTCCGCGGTGCGCTCAGCAGCGGCAGCCTCCCGGGGCGGCGCGCTCCCGGACACGCCCGCCTCCAGGCTGCGCTCCAGGTGCAGCACGGACTCGGCGCCCGGCTGCCGCACGGCGCTCGCGCCGGCCTGCGCGGCGCCGCACGCCAGCTGCAGCCGACGGCGGGGCCCCCTCTGCAGGCACTGCTGGCGCGCGTGGTCGCGTGTGGCTGGCGCCTGCCCCCCGCACCCATGCGCAGCGGGCGCGCTCCGGTACAGCTGTTGCTGCATGCTGGGCAACAAGGACGAGCACGGGAGCAGAGGGGCGAGAGTTCTACTGCGTGCCTGAAGGCCTCAAACTGGAAATATACTGCTGCCTGGAGGCCACGACTGACAAGCCATCGGGCAGTCATTGGGCGCGCGCAGATCATGCGCAGCATGAACATATGCATTGATTAGACACGGAAAAGGGAAGGCTGTTCTTTCCTGTTGCTCACCAACAGGTAGCCACCATATGCAGACGGGGTCACTTACAGATACCTCGCAATGCATGTGCATAATGTAGACGCCCCGGCAGAGCTGCCTGACGTATACGTGGCGTACCAGCCTCTCGTCGGTCCCTTTGAGCGCCTGGAGCAGCGCCTGGTGGGGCTGGGCGCCGACCTGCCCGACATTCTGAGGCTGCACACTGTGGTCTGCCTGCACGTGCCGGGCACTGAGGCAAGTGCCGTGCTCCACCACCTCCCCAAAGTGCGTCCTGTGCGTCAGCAAGGCGGTTGACATATCAAAGGCCGCGCGCAGCTGTGCACGCTCTTCGACTTCCTGCCAATCAAGCCTACAGCGGCGGGCACTGCGGCCGCCCTGCTAGCGGGGTTGCATGTGCCGGGAGTTGTGCGCGAGCGGCGGGTGCGGCTGCCACGCCGGTGCCTGTATGTCGGCCAAGCGGCGGGGCCCACGAAGGACGCGGAGCAGGCGGCGCATGCGTTCAACGCCGCCTGGGACACGCGCCTGCGGCTGCTGTCGCATGACTGCTGCAGCCACTCCCAGGCACTGGTTCGCCGCCTCACGGCCTCCGACACGTTTGCGCTCCAGCCGCTGCTGCTGGCCGCACGGCGCCGTCCCGCCCCCTCGCCGCGCACCAGGGCGGGCTGTGCCCCAACTTCACCCCCTGCCGTGCGGCCGCGCGTTGTCAACAGCGCAGCGCAAGCCTGGCTGCCAGCGAAGCAGCAGGCGACAGGTCGGAAGCGTGCCTGCTGGCAGCGCCTTCCTGCAAAGCGACCGCCGTGCTCGCCAGCACACTGGCAGCAGACACAGGGCGCGCGGCACTTGACGGGCGGGGCTGTTCAGCATTGGTCCCCACATAGTCCATGTGTATGGGGAGGCACTGCGCGGAGGGTGTTGACTTCAGGCGTATGCGAGGGTGCGTTGGGGGGCATGCGAGCAGCGCGCCACTTTGCGTGCGCTCAGCATGCGGCAATGCAGCACATGTCACATACTGCAATTGTCTGACGTTGTGCGGGTCAAGTCCGTATGGAATTGCTCTCCACCCCTTTAACAGGGTGCTTGGACGAGTGTGCCCCCATGCCACGCTGCTGACACAGACACTGCTGCATCTCACTGTGTTAATTGCCTCGAGGTTGCCGCTACGGCATGGTGTGTATCGCACACGGTGTACTTCTAAAGCCACAAAGCGCATGCTTTGCATCGGGCGAGGCCATCAGATCATCAGGCAGGAAGATGCCTCCTGGTGCTGCGCAGCTGTTTGCCCTGCACTACAGCCATTACAGAGTGGCGTGTGATCTCCAGAGCGGCACACACATCCTGCTTACGACCTGCCTAAGAGGAATGTGGCAGTGGCGGCCTATGCAACGGATCCCCTAGCTGCTGCATGCGCCCGCACGCTGCATTGTCACAAAGGAGCGAGCAGCACAGCGCCTCTGGCCTGGGCAGTGCACCGAGGTCTGTCGCTGCGTGCCTGCCTAACAAAGCCGGAACGTCCTACACAGAAAAGTTCTTGTAGCAAAGTAGTGTGATGGGAGCTGCGGCATGCAGTCCACAACGGCTCAGCCTACCCAGCCTATCTACAACCCGAGCAAGGGGTACTCAAGATACAGCAGTATCGGCGCTACGGCGTCCCTCGACCCGTGGCTGCGCGCCTTCGCGCTGCCCGTACCTCACCATTGGCCAGACAGTAAATTATACATGAGCGCCTGTCTCCTCTGTGTCATGCAACCAAACCAGTCCTCCCTCCACCTCTTGCCATCCTCGCTCTGTGCGAACAGCCCTTTGTCATATTCAACAACCCCGCCTATACTTACCTGCCACAGAGGCCCCAAACATGATGGTACACTGGGGATGTTGCGACTCAAGAGGGCTTCACAGAGTGCTCTGCCATCCGCACCAGGTGCACCGCCACGCCCACGAGACAAGCTATTGGGCATACCGGCAGCACCGCAGCGGCCCAAAACGAGCAAATGGCTGGACACACACAACTTGGTCCTGTTGGTCGGATGTCAGACGGCAGTGTGCGCTAGGTGCTGTGGGGACTGCCCGGACGACCCACCTCCCGCATCCACCTCCTGTCCACGGGCTGCCTGCCACCAGACCGCCGTCCAGATAGTATGCCAGCCACATGAATCCACTCGGCTTCACGCATCTGGCAATGCTCAGAAGGTCCTGTGCAGCACATGCCGCTCGGCAAACCCCAGCCGGCACACCTAGTCACACATTGTCCTCCTCCCCGCAGCCATGGGCCAGGAGACGCAGACAGCATGATCAGGATCGTCATGGGAGAGAGCTGGCCAAGACGAAGCGTGCACCTGGACCGCAGCGGAGCCCCAGGCAAACCAGCAACAGTGGCCGCTGTGCCAAGCTGCGGGAGCAGCTGCCCGTTTAGCTTTTCAGCTGCGACCACATGTAGAAAGGGCAGCAGTGTGGACAGCTTTTGCAGACTTAGAAGCCCAGGCAGCATTTTCGCTGCGGCGCAGGAGTGAAGAAAGGCATGGACCCAGGCGACCAACAGCACGGAGCCTCCAGCATGGAAGCTGCTCTTCGGCCCCCCTAGCGATGCCGGCCATCGAGAGGCAGGCCGGGGAAGCCAGCCGCGGCAAGCCGCGGCGGCGCATGCGCGTGTGCGTGCAGCTGCGCCGCCAGCATCTCCTGCAGCATGCGGCCGGTGGCGCCCGGCGCGTCCGCGCCCGGCGGCGCGCCCAGGCCCGGCAGGCCGCCCGCCGCGGCAATCTCCGGCCACGTGCCGCCAGGCCGCGGCACCCACTCCTGCGCATCCATAATCTCTGCATTCACCCTGCATGATGGTGCTGCAGCGTGGTGCCTTGATACTGCACCATCCCAGATAAGAAGGGTGGAAGTGGACTTGGGGCCGAAGCGCATGTCTGGTGGCGGTCTCAAGCAGCCCCGCGCAAGAACAGCGGCCGTGCCATGCGGGCATAGCGGTGGCCACCTGCGGCGTGGGCGTCATGAGCGCTGTCTGCGCGGCCGACATGATGCCCAGGCGCGGCAGCAGAGGCCCGGGCGACAGGTCCATTGCCATGGCGTCGCTGCCGCCCGTCGAGGGCGGAGTGCTCGGCCTGCGCCCGCCAGTGCCTGCACGGCCCGCCAGTGGCAAGGCTTAGCTCTGGCGACAAGCACCTTCTGGCAGTCGCCTGCTTAAAGCTGAGCGCAAGACCGGTGCTGCGGGTAACAAGGCATGACACATGTCACTTGCTTTTCGCTTGCAGGCTGGTCACAGGCTCGCTACAGACACGGCGCACGGAGGCGCTCTGCGACGCCCTTCTAATCCCGCTCCTGAAAAACCCCAATCAACTGTACATTCACTGGCATGCGGCTCGACAGTGCTCGTCAAGGGCCGCACATCGTATGGTGCACTGCATGCAGGCAGGATGGGGGTGCAGCTGGGAGGGTGCGCGCCCGCATCGGGCGACATGTCCTCCGGCGTCGACTCCTGCATGGCCTGCGGGCTCACCAGCGCCGGGCGCGCGCCCCAGCCATTCCGCATGCCCTCCGCCGGCGCACCCCCACCGCCGTGCCGCACGCCCCTGTCTTCCGTGCCGCGCGCATGCCCTTCACCGCATGCGAGCAGCCCGCCTGTGGGCCCGGCCGCTGCATCACAGTATCCCCGCCTCCTGGGCACAACGGGCCCGGTCTGACCCCGGCTGACGCCGCGCGGGCTGCTGAGACGCGCGGCGCCGCCGTCGCAGCCGCCGCTCGCGGCGGCGCCGCTCCCAGGCAGCGCGCGGCGCGCCGGCGCCTCGCGGGAGTCGTGCGCTGGCGCGGCCGCGCCGTCGCTGGCACGCGCTGCGGGCCCTGCGACGAGGGGCGGGGCGCCAGCAGCGGCACCAGGCATGGCCAGCGGCTGTGGGACGGCGGACGTGGTGGCGGCCAGGTGCAGGCCCATCTCGTACAGCACATCCTCATCGCCCAGGATGCGGAAGCACGTGCTGCGCGTGCCGCGCGGTGCCCCAGGTCTCAGGCACGCGCGCACGCAATCAGTGGCAACATAGCTGTCGCAGGGTGCCAAACCTGCTTCGCCCGTATGCTGGGCCGGCCTGGGCAGCAGCTTCACAGCTGGAGCTTTTAGAGGGACATGCTGCGCCAGGCCGGTGTAACCTGCCTTGCAAGCTAGCCCACACATAAGAGCTACAGGGAGCGGCCAGCGCACTTTTGGAAGTCGAACTGCGCGCGCCGGTTGTCCTGCGAGATCTCGATGTCCACATGCGCGCTGGGGTGCACCTGGCGCGCACAGCAGCCCGTCGCGTGGAGAGCCGGCGCAGCCGCGCTTGTCCACCGCCTTCCGCTCCTCAGCTCTGCGCCGCATCTGCTCAGCCAGCACCGAGGATGCGCTTCACATCAACAGCATGGCCAGCCACAGGCGCCTGCCTGGCCGTCCTAACGCCCAGCCGATGATTACTAGCTCGGCATGCATCCGGCCTCCACCCAGCGCGCACCTGGATCAGGATGAAGGGCAGCGGCAGCGGCATCGGCGCTGCGGCGCCCGCCGCGCTGGCGGCGGCCAGCTGCCCCGCGGGCGTGCTGGCGTGGCGCATGATGAGGTTGCGGTACGCAGTCTGCTGCTTGGCCAGCTCCTGCAGCAGGGCGTGCCACAGCTCATGCGCAGACACACAGGGCACTTGCGTCGCATGCCTCCTCTCCGGCCCTTCGGCGCACTGCGTCTCCAGGGCGGTCAGGGCTTGCAGGTAGAAGCAGTGGCAGGGATGACGCCGGGCGGCTCGGGCGCGCGCCCGCAGGTACCCGTGTTGCTGCATCAGGCGCGCGCGCAGCTTGGCGCGCTCGGCGCGCAGCTGCTTGCCGCGGTCCTCCGGCGTGGACGGCAGGCCCTGCCAGCGGATCTCCTTCTTGTCCTTGCTGATGATGTCCATGGCCATGAGCACGTTGAGCGCGTCGTACACGCGGCGCCGGATGTTCTTCTCGTCATATGCGGCGCTGCCCGGCGAGCCTGCACGCGCAGCCGAGGTTGGCCTGCATGCCTGCTCCGCCACCTGGTATTACTTGCTTGGCCCGAAGGCACACTCTAGCTGGTAATCTATGCCTACGTGACAGGGGTGCTTGCAGCCACACTCAGCCCGCCGCAGGTACTGCACAGGAGTGCGGCCGGCATGCAGTCGCTCTGCTTCTGCTCGCAAGCGCAAGGCAGGCAGCGCGCGTGATCTCTGTGCACATGCTGCGTGCATGAGTGCGCAGTGCGCAACAGCGGCAGGCGTGCGGGCAGGGCAGGGCTGCGGCGGCGGGCGCGCGCCGAGCGCGCCGGGCGCCGCGAACTCGTGCACCAGCTCGTCCGCGACCTCGTTGTACGTGGTCCGCCCCTTGCCCTCCACCTTCTGGCACACCTTCATGCTGAAGTGGCGCAGGCCCTTGCCGCCCTGCCGCCCGCCGCCGCTGCCGCAGGCGCCGCCGCTGTCGCCCGCGCCGCCGCCGCCGCCGCGCGATGTGCCCCTGTGCCCGCAGCCCGCCGGTCAGGTGCAAAGACGCGCCAAAGCTGGACCAGCTCACAGCATGAACGACACGAGATGCGCACTGAACAGGAGACAGCTCTGGCTTCAGACATCTGCCGCCGTGCACTTACTGCACGTCAGGTGTCTGCCTGTGCATAATGCCGAGCGATGCCAAAGCAGTTATGAATACACTCTCACCGTGAGCTAAACACTGCAACTCACCTGGGACAGGGCGGTGCCTGACTACCAGCAACAGGCAGTGCTACAAACACGTACAATATGAGCCGGGACACGCACCGCTTCCGGCTCCGCTTGGGCGGCGTGCTCTGCATGGGGTCGTCTTCAGTGTCTGTGCCGTGTCCGCTGTCCATGTCATTGCAGCGCGCGAGCGAGGGTGCCGCTGCCGCCGTTGCATCTGCTACAGCGGCGTCCGCGGCAGCCACTAGGCGCTGGCCTGCGTGGAGTATCACAGCACATAGTTGTGAGCCAAGCTGGCCGGGACAGCACCTCGACTGTTGCAACAAGCAAGGAAAAAGAAGCAAGCAACAATGCTGTTGCGTCTGGCCTTAGTGCGTGCAGCGGATTTCACCATGTTGCACAGCCTCCAGGCTGCAGCCGGCCGATTGCGCAAACGCCGGACCAGCTGCTGGCGGCCAGGCCGCGCCGGCGTGCGCTGCAGATGGAGCGCTGCTCGCCGGCGTCCCCCAGGGCTCTGCGACCAGGAGCAGTCACCTTAGTGCACATAGGAGCAACTCACAGGCTGACTACGTATATCACCGGGCAGTCGAGACGCTATTGTCTTCCCAAGGTGAGACAAGGCTGCGCACCGTGCACGCGCACTCCGGGAATCTCGCCGTCTTGCAGGATCCCCAGCTCAGAGGCGTAGTCATACATTCCCTGCATGCGCATGTCAACCCATTGGTAGCATGATCTGGCTCGCATGCCAGTAGGTGCCTGCAAGCATGCGCAGCTGAAGCACACTCGTCCATATGCACGATTGTGCACTTCTCTCAGCCAGGATACGACAGCTCACGTCAACAGCGATCCTGAGCAGGTCCGCGATCAGCGGTCACCACCAACAACAAGACAGGCTGCGGAGCTGCTTAATACCTCGAGTTGCTTTTAGCTCCCCAGCATGCAGCCTGTGGCCAGACCATCCATGCAATGCATATTTGCCGCAGCTGTGCTTAGCCACAAGCACCTTTGCCTGGTGAGCTACCTTGCAAGGCGTCACCTGCCACTGAGCAAAGCAGCGTGGCGAACAGTCCCTCTACGAAGAATTCCCCACTGCCCTTGGCATGTGCGCTGGCGGCTGCAGCAGCGCGCAGCGGACGCACCGTCTCAACAAAGTCTCGCAGGAGGTCATCATGCAGTGACGTGGCCATCGCTCCCAGGCTCTCAAGTCATGCAGCGAGAGCCCGCCTGCCTACCACCTGGCCCTCTCAAGCTGCTCTGCACATCACAGCGCACTTTGCACATGAGCCATACACAGCACACATAAGCTGCTCTGCATGTCATTCATGCTGTTGCAAAGCCAGGACAGCACAATTAGGCGGACACGGGTATCAAGCTCTGTCTGAAGAGGCCTTTTAGCTGCTTTTACAGGGTCCAGCTCACCACATGCAAGTATGCACATGCATCTGCTGCTGCTGTCAAGCCATGGACATCATGCCTACTCCCATGGCTGGCCTGGCGTTGCTTTAAAACATCACGTGCGATGACAGGAGGGCCAATCACAAGGGGGCCGGTCGGTGGGCTCAGCGATCAGCGCATGACTCTAGAGTAGATCTACGAACAGGGGCCGCGTTGAGCGCAGCTGCAACCTGCCAACAGCTATGTGCATCATGACACGAAGCTCAGACAAGCAGGAGCAGGACTCATGCGGACCAGCAAGACCTTGCAAAGCATGTGGCCCCAATATCAAACAAACAAGACAGGCAGGTGGACCCAGACAGGACGGCCGACAAACATCACACCGCCAGCTAAGCAGCAACCAGAGTCTAGGACAGTCAGCTGCTGCTCACGCTAACTCAACTGGGACATCAAGACAGGACAAAGCGCTCTAGCGCTTCTGCCACGCCGTCGTCGTCATTGCTGGCCACTGTCACCGCAGCGGCGTCCAACACCTGCCCGGCCCAATACCACTTAGCTGGCACGCCAGTTCTGTCTGCTGAGCTTGTGGTGCAAGCCAGCCACATGCCCATTTATGTCATGACTGTGTTCGTTGCTCTCGCAAGACAAATAACTTCTGACTCATCTTGCTTGTTCTGACCAGCCAGACCAGCTCATTCACATACGAGCTCATTCACATTCGCGTACGCCACTCGCCTCTCCATGTCTGCTGCACTGTGCTCCAGTGCATTCCATGTGCAGGCGCACCGGCGGCACAGCATTAGCCATGGCGACGCCCAGGCCGCCCGCGGCGGTAATGCCAGCAAGCATCGCAAGGTCGTTGCCGCCGTCGCCCACCGCCATCACCGCGGATGCAGGCAGCCCCTGCAAAGCTCACTGTCATCACTCACTGGCAACGCTGAGCAAACGCATGACAGAGGGCCTGCAACTGCCTGGGCTTGCATCTGTCCTGCACAGCCTGAGACCAGTGCTCCCGCACGGGGCACAGGCAGGGCACCAAACACAAGCGTGAACAAGGCCAGAGCTGGTAGCAGCCTGCACAGTACCTGCTTCTGAGACGCCAGCAGATTATGCCGGCTCAAGCAGGACCACCATCAGCAAGCCACAGGGTCAGGTAGGACGAGAGTGTGACAAAAGCTCAATTTACACTGTGTCAAAAACAGGCGCCGTCGCCCCGCGCGGGCGGGCGCCGCGCAGGCAGGGCGCGCGCCAGGTCGGCGAGCAGCGCGCGCATGCCGACCCACTTGTTGATGCCAGCGGGCACAAGCTCCAGCATCGTCGGGACCGCCTGCATCACCTCCGCGCCCGCGCCCTCCAGCGCCGCCTGCCGCGCGGGCGCCCGCCCCCCATCTACGACCCTGGCATGCCACAGGGCGCCAGGGACGCCAGGTGTCAATGCTCGCATGCCAGGCTAACCGCCTGCCACGCGGCCACCGCCCAGCGCGCGCGCAGGTCGCGCGCGGGCTCCCCCGCGTGCACCACCAGCAGCCGAGGCCGCCGCCCCGCTGCTGGGGCAGCCGCGCAGGCTCGCGCAGCGGCGGCGCCGCCCAACACCCAGCCCGCGAGCAAAGAGCGGGCGCTCAGCCCGCCAGTGGTGCCGCGCCCCCGTGCATGCAGCCCTCGAGATCCTGAGGCGCCCGTTCGCAGAACCGCTGGAGGCTGGGGGCTCGCGCACGCCTCCCAGTTCGGCCGGAGCACGGAGTCGACGGTGTGCGGGTCGGTCATGAAGAGCAGCTTCTTCACCGGCGGCCCGGCCAGCACCTCCGCCAGCGAGGCGGCGACGCGCGCACGCGGCTCGTAGTACCGCTCATGCAGCTCCTGTGAGGTGCGAGGAGTCGCCTCACACGTCGCAGCATACGTCGCCTCACACGCATGTGCAAGGTTGGATGTCATGAAAAAGTATCGCACAGCAGGGAGCTCGCAAGGGGAGGCTCTATAAGAGGCCGCCGCAAGCGCATCTGTGCATGTACTCACGTCATCTGCATGACCTGCACAGGTAGACTGCCGCCTGTTTCACGTCCAGCGCCCGGCCCAAGCACAATCCTTTACGTAGGACAGAAGTCAGTTGTACAGAAAAGGCTAGTCATCAGTCATGTTTGTCCCCCTGCAGGACTGTTGGCTCCTAGTCAGCGCGCAGCACCTCCAGCTCGGGCGTCATGCGCAGCGTCACGCACTCGTCGCCGAGGAAGCCGGCCAGCGGCACGCCCGTCGCGCCCGCATACTCGAACGCCGCGCTGACCACCGCCCGCGGCAGCGCGGCGCCTGCGCAGCCGCTGGCACCCTTCAGTCGGCGCTCCGTCACGCGCAGCTTGCCGTCGGCGCGCCCCCATGGGTGCCGTGAGAAGGGCTTTTGCTGCGCAGTGCAGGCGCATGCGGGCCTGTCTGTTTCCTTTGCAGCAAGGCTGCCCCGCAGGCATGCACAGGCATGAAGCCTCCCAAGCGCCGCATCGTCCAAGCGCCCACGTATGAGGGAGCGGGCCTTGCATGGCGCATCGAGCTCACAGCACGGAGCGTCAGCCGCCCTCGCGAGCGGGCACCATCTCAAGCCCATGCCGCACCTGGCAGCGCGGCCCCGTTCGCCCCGTGCACTGCCAGGCCCTGCAGGAAGATGCCAGGCCCGCGCTCGGAGACCACCAGGCCCTCACCTGCCGCCAAGACAGGACCAAAATCCGTTCCCCCTTCTGCAGCGTTTTACGACACCAGCAGCTCCTGCAAATTGAACGCTTGCGCAGCAAGCCTGCAGGCATACGCCAGCACAGACCCACAACACCGGGATTCAACCCAATAAAGTGCATGGCTTCCGACCCGGCCCCTCGCCCATCTCAGCCCCAATCGACACAGTCGAGGCGGGCGCACCGGCCAGGCCCACGGTGCGCATGGCGGCGATGGCCGCCGGCCGCGCCTTGCCTGTCGCCAGGCACACACGCACGCCCTGGCGCAGCGCCGCGCGCAGCGCGGCCACGGAGGAGGGCAGCACGCGCGAGGCGCTGTCCAGCAGCGTGCCGTCCATGTCCAGCGCGACCAGGCGCACGCCGCCGCCGCGCCTGGTCCGCGCACGCCGCCGCCCGCGCGTCTGGCCCTGTGACCAGCTCGCGGTGAGCGGATGCAGGCCCGCCCGTCCTTGTCAGCGGCTCGGCAATGCGGAGCAGGAGGGACGCGCGACGGGAGCGCGCGGCAAGGCGGACAAGGGGAGGGACTTGCAAGGGACCACGGCGCGGGCGAGGCACATGCGGGGCAAACGCCGCGTGCGCACCGCAGCAGGCGGCTGCTTGGCAGGCTCTGGGCCCAGCGCCACTCGCGCCGGTGCGCCCGATGTGTGACCATTAGCGCTCTGCTCGTTCGCGACCTCCCTGGGCTGCGCAGACGTGGACCTGGACAGCTCCTCAACCACATCGGCGCAAGACTGGGACCCTGCTTCCCTGGCGCCTCGCGCGGCGGCCTCGCCGCCGGTGCCGCCGTCGGCAGCTGCGGCGATGAGCCCCTGCCCCTGCGCACGCGCCTGGGCCCAAGTCGGCTGGGCCAGGTGCACAACATGACTCTCCAGTTGTTTGATTCTTGGCGACAATTTGTACGGGTCCACATGATACATATTGTCTGCAGTGTCAGCCTCTCTGCGCGCAGCGTGCAGCTTGTCGGCGCACATGCACACCCTGTCAATGCACGCCCCGGCCGCGCGGCTGTGAGCAAGACTGCGCGAGGCAGCAGAGGTGACCAGGCACGCCACCGATGAACATGCCGCGGAGCCTGGCCCTAGGGCGCGCCTGCCAGCCGAGGCGGCTCAGGATGAGGCGCTCGGCGCGCTCCATCGCAGCCGCCTCCTCCGCGCCGGCCTCGTGGTCAAAGCCCAGCAGGTGCAGCAGGCCGTGCACCAGCAGGATGCGGGCCTCGTCATGCAGCGTGTGCCTGCAGGTGCAGGCCGGCGTTGTCGGCCAGCTGGGCAAGCACGCATGCGGGTCGTTTACGCATCAGGGCACCACTGGTGCGTGTGGCAGGCTGATGACAGGTACCTTTGCAGCGTGGCACTGTGCTACAAACCAGCCAATCATCCTGACGAAGAACTTTATGGTCAGTGTCTGGTGTAGTGCACGCTTTTAACAGCTTTTACTACACTGCATTATCAAAGCGCGAAGCCCCGCGCAGCCTGCTTGAAAGCTGCGCATGCCAACCACACTGCGCAGTGCAACACCAGAGGATGACGCTAGTCGGCGACCTACACGCGCAAGCGCACCCGCGCTCTGCAGCTTGGCGCTGCGCGGTGTCGAGCGAGATGAAGAGGTCCCCGAGCATGCGCGGCGGCCCGCCCGGCATGGGCTTGATGTCGTCATCGTCCTCCATGGGGAACGACAGCACGTCCGTGGGGCCGGTCATGCCGCGCCACTCCGCGTTCATGCCCGCGATGAATGCGTCGTCGCATAGCACCATGGACAGCTCAGTGCTGCCTGCGCGGGGCGGGCCCTGCGCTCGGCACCCTGCGGAGCCTGTTGTAGGGGCAGGTGCAAGGCTTGCTCGGCTAGCAGTCAGCCACAGGCATGTCGTGCACCAGCGGCACGCTTGGGAAGCCTGGCTGCAGGGCAGCAGGTGCAGGTGTCTGCGCGCGGACGGGGCAAGCGCGTGTCTGTTGCCGCGGCTGTCTGCTGTGAAGCCTGCGGTGAAGCCTGCATGTGGGGCAGCTTACGGGCACCACATTGAAAGGGGAGCACGCCGCACACACAGCGCACCCTCAGCACTTGGTACGTCCAGGGACAGCGCCGCGCGGACGGCAAGCACAGCGTCCTCCTGCAGCTGGCCTGCCAGCGCGCGCGCCTTTGCCCTGCGCAACAGGCCTCCGCTATGTCCCACCGCTACTTCCTGACGTGCACCAGGCGAGCATGGCTTGCAGCACATGCGCCGCACTGCACCTGTCCCTGCCGAGTGGCCGGCCCTCCACGAGCACGCCCACGGACACGTCTTGCTGCTCGCTCGGCGGCGCGCCACTGACTGTTGACAAGCATCGCACCCGCTCCTCTCCGTACGTGGGCAGCACGCCAGTGCGCGGCGCAGCGGGTACAGTATGCAGGCTCAAGGCGCACCACCTACGCAACGTGCTTCGCGCGCCGGCGCGCTCGTGCACACGCGACGCCGGCCGCACCGCCTGCACGCAGCGCGGCCTGACCAGGGCGCGCAAGGCCATAGCCGGCGCGCCACACAGGAGGCGGTGCGCCATGAGGTGCAGTTGCCTCGAAAAGCGCCTGTGTTGCATCCATGTGTTCACTTACAACAGCCAAGTTTGGCAGCCCTGCTCACAGTCAGTGTGCAGGAAGGTCACTGAACTGGTTGTGTCAGGCGAGCAAGTTGCGGCGGGGTAGTCGCACTAGAGCAGAATGGGTCCGTCAACACTGCCTGTGGCTGAGTACAGGCGCGGCCCGTGGACGGTCCTGTCTTGCTCACTCGCTGGGTCTGTGTCGAGCGCATCTGTGAGTTGCTTGGTTCTGTAGACCAGGCTTTGCACCAGCCCGTGCAGGTTAGCTGACTGTTGGAAAACATGCGTGGTGCAGGTGTGCAAGCAGGCCCCGGGCCTGCCAGCGCAGCAGGGCCATGCAGTGCCGGAGCGTGGCGCACGGTGAGCTGACGCCGGCGAGGCCGCCTGCAGTACGCAGCAAGGCGTCAGGCCCTAGCTTGCCCGCGCCGGCAACAGCGCCACGCACCCATGGGCGGCTGCAGGAGGGGGCGCGTGCACTGCAGGCGCGTACCGCAACCCCACCGTGCCAGATCCTGGACGCGCTGGGTGCTGACACGTGGGGTGGCTTGCGGCCGCGCAGCTTCCCCCTGCACCTGCACACCCTTGCCCTGTCTGCCAAAGTGCACACCTGGCAGCGCCGAGGCGACACGCTGAGCATGCTCAGCACCGCTCTCGTTCAAGCTGTGCGCTGCGCACAGACGCGCGCCGCTGTGCTCACCGCGGGCTCGACGCGCGTGCAGGGCCTGGTGCAGGCGCCGTGGCAGCAGTTCGGCTTCCGAGCCAGGCACGGCGCTGCGGACGCCGCGCCAGCGCTGGCAGCCGACGTTGCACCTGTCCTTGAGACGGGCGGCGCTCGCTCCGACGCTGAGGCAAAGCCTGTGGGCACAATCCTGCCGCTGCCGCGCGGGACCTGGTGGGGCCGCGGGGCAGGGACGCAGCGTGCGTGCCCCGTGCCGCAGGCAGAGCACCCGGCGTTGGAAGTGGTGAAAGCGCGCTGGCTGGACGGGACGGCGCCGGGCCGGCGCCGCGACGGGCTGAAGGTCGGGCTGGTCGTG
>JAABUV010001418.1_pt1 | contig 34786 bp, 41 predicted proteins | sample 5559971 | NCBI WGS metagenome assembly JAABUV01 (sample SAMN10711881, study PRJNA513362) | rock metagenome | isolation source: Antarctica rocks | place: Antarctica: Victoria Land, Knobhead nord | collected 2015-12-19
CATCTTTGAGCCCTATCAAAGAGTTTGCATAGCATGTATGCGGCGTATGGATGCCGCGCGGTCAGCCAGCCCCCGCAATGTCCCCCCCCCCACCAGCCTTCTCCGCGCTGCCCAGTACCCGGTTTGAAGCGAGGGCTGATTGACCGCCGACACGAGCAAATTGCAGTGTTTCTTGGCATTCTGTTGAAATGCGCTGGCGCACAACCCAGATGTCCACGCATGTGCGCCAACAGCAGTCAAAGTGCTAGCCCAGATTGGGGCGGCCTGTGGGGCCGCGGCATGCAGTCATGCGCAGCCCCATGTATGAGACCATGTGTGTAGACAACGCAGGACCATGCGAGACATCGCACGCTTGCGGGTCTGGCAAGCAGTCAGAAGGGCATCCGTGAAAGGAGCCGCGGGCGCTGCTCTTGCAGCAGGCAGGGTCGGGCAGGCGCGCACAAGCGCCTGCACCTGCTTGGGCACCCGGCGCCAGCGCGGCCGCCCTGCTCGGCGGCCCTGCGCTGTCGCACCAGCGCACTGTTTGGGCAGGCCGGATAGGCGGACAATACGACGTCTCTACAGAGCAGAAGACACTCCGAATACTCGCACATGCGCGGCCACCACGGCCGCCGCCGCCCTTCAGTGCAGATGCAAATTCGGGCGCTGCCAGGGGCACGTACCCAAAATCAAATGCTAGCGGCGCGCGCACGCTGTTGCACGTGCGCGCGCACTTACATGGTGGCCCGGCACGGCCTCATCTGACTCCGCGCAAAAGACATGCTCCCATGCCCGCCCGCGCCGCACGCTCCCTGGGTGCCCCCTTATGACCCCGCCCTGCCTTGAGCTGAATAGCACCCGTGCCAACATACTAGCCCTCAGTGCACCATGCGGCTTGTGAGACTCCCCCATATCCCATCCCCGCCCTGCATGTCTGTTGCGCCTTATTCACCAGCAGCCATAGGTATGGAGAAAGTGTGCCGTGCACTGCTGGATGAGAGATCATGCGGAGTCAATGTCTCCTCGAATGATCCCCCCGGCCGTCTTCCTCTGGCGTCGACGCTACGTCTTGCGGGTTCCAAAAAGCCTGGGCGGGCCACCACTCAGGCAGCGCTGCGGCGGCCCAACCCTTCACAGGGGCGCCGACCGCATCGGCATGCGTCAGCCTGCCCCCGCGCTCCGCCTTGCGCCCGACGCCGCGGCCGCCCACGGCCGGCATTGCTCCTCCGGCTTGCGCGGGGGCGGGCTGACGCATGCTGATTCGCGGCCCTTCGCTGGCTGGCGCGGCGTGAGGGCTAGGGTTGTAGGATTAGGTTTATCATTGGTCCGCCAGGAAGGGCCCCAGGCGCCAGCTGAGTGCCTGCAGGATCTCCACCTCCAGCGCGGCCGCCTCGCGCGGCAGCACGGCTGCGCCCGCGCAATGGCCCAGCATCGCGGCGGGCAGGCCGCAGAACGCCACGCGGTCGATGTTCTGCGGCGCGCCGGCGTGGCGCGGTGTCAGCGGCGGCGCGCGCGCGGCGCGTGTGCCCAAACAGCAGAGGAGCCGGCCAGGCACAGTGCGGAGGGGCGAGTAACATCGAGGGCCAGGCGGTACGGGGTGGCGGCGGCGCTTCAGCAAAGCAGGCACAGGGCACGGCGGCACGAGCAGCACGACTGTGTCACCTTGGCGGCGAGCAGCGCGCACGACAGGAAGGTCGCCGTCAGCCACGCGGCCGCGCTGGCGTGGCAGCCGTAGAAGCGCGCAGCCGAGCCCAGCGCGGCCGGCAGCGGCGGCGCCTCGCGCTGCGGCAGCGCCGCCGGCGTCACCAGCGGCGAGAACGCCGCGCAGTGCCGCGCCTGCGCGCGCGCGCGCGCGTCGGCGCGCGGCCCGCGGCGCCAGGCGCACCGGGGGGCGTTCGGGCGCCGCTGCCGTGTGCGCATGGGCACCTGACAGAGCAGTTGCGCTGGCGCCTGTTTCGAAGACAGCTTTGCCAAGGCCATGTCGGGGCTCGCAGGTGCGGTCCGTGCATGAGTGCGCGCGCACAGGTTGCAGGCAGGGCCGCGACGGGCAGGCCGCGGGCGGGCGCGGGCCTTGTCGAGCAGGTCTGCGCCGCGCGCGGCCAGGCGCGCGAAGTAGGACCCGGCCACAGCGACCGTGAAGGGCGCGAAGCCGTACGCCGCGGCCAGCTGCCCCAGCGGCGACCCCGCTTCCACGCGGCCCTCCGCCACCGAGCACCCAAACTCGCAGGCGGCGCCTGCGCCAGGCAGTGCCGGGCGTGTTTGGCTGGCGCTGCCGCATGGCGTGCTGGAGCAGGCTCTGCGTGGTGCATGGCCCGGCAGTGTTGTGCGCAGCCGGCAGCAGGGGTGTGCCTCGTTGGGCGGACTCACTCAGCTGAGGGGTGTCTGCCTGGGAGCCGGACACGGCGGCCCTCTCGGTGCTGAGCCATGGCTCAGCCAGCCAGCACTACTAGCAGTCCGGCCGGGCGGCAGGGCAGCGCAGAAGCCACATAACGTGCTGAGCATGCATGGCCGGGCACTGCCTCCCCTGCTGCAAGTTCGACGCAGTCCCCTCCCAACACAGCCGCGCGGATGCCCCCACACAGGCGCAAGCGCCGCCGCAGGGTGGGCATGCCTCGGGCCAGCCAGGCATCCGGGGTGGCCGCGGCGTCGGGCGGCGGCGCGGGCGCCGCCGCCTGCGTGCGCACGGACACCGCGCACGGGCTCGCCATGTGCCCGTCCGCGCCGCGGCCGCCGCCCCGCTGCTGCAGCACCACCGTCTCTGCTGAGCTGGCGCCTGCGCGCGGTACGCGCGCCCCGCTAAGCGCGCATGCATGCGAGCAGTGGCACGCGCCGTGTTGCCAGAGCATCCTGGTCCGCGCCGGGCTGGGCGCCGCTGGCACGGCCCCGACGCGCGGGCCTGGGCAGCGGGACGCGCGGGGGGCAGGGTAGGATTAGGTTTGGGCACTTCACGCAGGCGCGGTGGCGCACCGGAGCCCGTGTAGAAGCTGCAGCTGGCGGCGCAGCCAGACGAGCTGCGCTCCGTGCTGGGCGAGCACAGGGCGCCTGCGTCCGGCAGGCTCTCAGCGCACAGCAGGCCGGCGCGGTCGCGCAGGTTGGCGGCCGCGCGCCGCGGGCGGCCGCACGGCTGCGCGCTGCTGCAGGGGCGCTTGCCTTCCGGCGACAGGCCGCGGCGCCGCCCGGCGGCGGCGGCCGCGGAGGGCGCGGACGCTGGCGCAGACGCGGCGTGTGCGCACGCCTTGCGTTTGGTGCCCCCGAGCAGCTCGCCGTGTGAACGCATCTCGTCGCAGAGCTGCGCGCGGCCGCGCCGGGGCGGGACCGCCCGGAGCGGTTGACCGGGAGTCGAGCGGAATGACACGCCTCACATGCCAGCCGGTCGCCCGCTCAGCCCACTGCTCCAGGCTCACACAGCGCCGTGCTGCGAGCACCGGCGACGTCGAGTCAGGCTTCACCAGCTGCTTCAGCGGGCACCCCCACGCCCTGATGTGCTGGGATGAACTCAACGCTGAACATCAGTGCACCAGCGCAACCCCTGCCCCCCTCGACGTGTGGGGCCACTACAGACTCCAAGCTGGCTACTGCGGGCCTGCACGACGCTCTGGGGCGCAGGACGGACCTCCTTCGCAGGGCCCGTTACGCCTCCCGCTCCCAGACGCAAGCGCCTGCACCTGCTCTTACCGTATGTGTATCCGTAAGTGGTTGCACTTCCAGCGTCGTTTGCAGGGAGGGCAGGCAGTGGGCAGGGGACGTCTCGCAACCGCGAGGTCGAGTGCTCCTCCTTGCTCGCGAAGGTTACATTAGGGTACCACCTCCACTGATTCAAAATCAGCTAGCTGGAATTGATCTTCTACATGCCCTGAAACCAGGCAGACTTCACGTTCGTGTAACACGCAACAGTGCAGAGCGTTGTGTACCCCGGGCGGCGCAGGCGCGCATCCTAATGTCTGAACTTTCTCCTAACGCACAACACCAAACCATGAAACACCCGGGCCTGAAGGGGGGTTGGGCTACATCCGGTTGAATACTTCTTGTCTCCTACCGCGGCGGCGCAGCGCCGTTAGCCCTCGCCGCCGCAGGCTCCGCGCCGGCGCCATCGCCGCCGTCGGTGCCGCCGCCGCCCCGCGCGCCGCCGCCGCTGCCGCCCCGCGCGCCGCCGCTGCCGCGGCCCAGCGTCTGCAGCAGCGCGGCGATGCCGCTGGGCGCCGCCGGCCGGCCGGCGGGCGCGCCGGCTGCTGAGCCGGCCGCAGCGCCCGGCGCCACGGCAGCCTCCTCCACCTTACATTTCCGCAGCGGCTTGCGATTGGTTTTGTCCAGGCGATCCTGCGCGCTCGGCCGCCCACATCGCCGCCCGCACAGCCACGAGCGCGGCCCATGCACATGTCAGGCACGCCCGACGCGCGAACGGCAGCCGGCCCCTGGGATGAGAGCTGCATTGCACTTGCATTGCCAGGTTGCCGCCTCCGTGCGCGCTGCGCACGCGACAGCCACCGCGCTCGCGTGCCGGCCAGGTGTCCACGCGGGGCCCTGGCGCGCCGGCGCGCCTCCGTAGGGGCCGACGCACATGCACCCGGCAGCAGGCAGTCCAGATGTTCCTCGAATCAATTGGTCCCACACTTGCGGCACCAGTGCTTATGGTGCCCTTGCGCGCGCGCTGCTCGCGCCGGCTCCACCCCGTGCAATGGCCCTGCGGGACGCAGCCGGCGAGCGCGCATGCAAGGCGCGGCCCAGCAGCGCGGCCGCCGGCGCCCGCCCGCGCCGGCCATGAGCCCGGCCGGCGCCCGACAGACAGGGGCGCTGGCGCGGCGGGCGGCGCGCCTGCGTGCCGCGCGGCAGCGCGTCGAAGCAGTCCTCGCAGATGCACTGGCTCTCCATGCCGCACGAGCTGAACGGCCCGTGCGCCGCGTAGCGCGTGTGCGCATGGCACACCACGCGCTGGCAGACCGCGCAGTAGTGCCGCTGCAGCGCGTGCTTGACATCCTTGTAGCGCAGGCGGTGGAAGCGGCGGTGGCAGCCGGCGACGCCGCAGCGCGTGCGGTCCACGCCGCGCGGCGTTTCGGGGATGTCGCCGCCATCTGCGCGCGCGCGCGCGCATGGAGGTGAGGCGGGCGCGAAGTGCCACACGCACGACGCGTTGGCAGAATTTTCACAATGCGCCGCAGATGCAAGGCGGCAGGCGCGGGGCTGCAGGGGCGCCCACAGTGCGGCCGCCGCTGCATCGGCAGCAGCTGATCTCTGATATGATGATGATGGAAGCACGGAGGCTCTGCGACGCATCGCACAGCCCCGGCGCCGCGGGACAGAACCCTGGCAGGCGCGCAGTCGGGCCCGCCCGCGCGCACCCTCGGAGCGGTACTCCGGCAGCCCGTCATCCACTGACCGCGGCCGCGGCAGCCCCGCGCCGCCGCGCCTCCGCAGCTCCGCTCGCGCCGCCTCCTGGCCTGCCTCACCCTGCTCCCCGGCACAGAAGAGGGCTGACACTGCTGCTGCCTTGCCACCTGGCCAAGCAACGTCTCCGCAGACCCAGTGCAGCCAAAGCAACGACGGCGTCCACGGGACCTCGGTTTTGGGTACGCACGGCATCGGGACATGGCCGCCACCCACACAACCAATCAAGGCTCCAGCCGGCAGCTGCGCACAGCTGGCCTGCCTCGATGGTTCGCATCCGAGCGCCGGGCACCATGCGGCGCCGCAGCGCACCGCGGGGGACGGCGAGACGCGCTGCGGCGGCAGCCGCAGCTCGCGCAGGCCGAGCCCGAGCGGCGGCGGCGCGCCGGCCGCGCCTGCGCTGCTGCCGGCCCGGTCGCCCGGTAGCAGCCGCCACTGCGATGGCCCCGCGAAGCCGTCGGGCGCCATGGCAACAATGTCAGGATCGGACGCGCTGCTGTGGTCCAGGTAAAGCCGCGGGCCGCTCAGCCCCCTGCACACGGCACATACGACCTTGACAGCCTGCCCTGCTTACATGCGTCCGCGCATGGGCTGCGCGCGTGCGGCCAAGAGCGCTCCAGGCGCGCCATGACCTACAAGTTCGAGCCAATCGCACGGGCGAGCGCAGCGCTGCACGCTCCATAGTGCCCGCAGGCTGCCGCCATGGTAACACCGCTTTAGAAAGCACGCCGCGTCGCCCAGCAGGCAAAGTAAACGACCTCGTGGGCAGCGCTACCCCCGTCTCTCCCTCTGTCTCCCCCCGTCTCCCGCGCGGCGCGCGTCCGGCGGGCGGCTGGGGCGCACGGCGGGGCGCCGGCGCCGGGCGGCGCGCGCAGCATCCCGCTGCGCGCGGCCGCGTCGTCCGCCACGCGCTGCGCGCGATTGCTGCCGGCGGAGAGGCTGCGCCCGTACGCCAGCCGCCGCGCCGCCGCCTGCGCGTCCGCGGCCGCCTGCGCGTCCGCCGCGTCGCGCGCCTCCGCGCCCGCCGCGCCCGGCGCCACCAGGCCCTGCTGCAGCCGCTGCAGCGCGACGTCCCCCTGCGACGCCGGCCGTGCGCGCTTTGGTGGAGGCAACACAGCGCACGTGATTGCCGGCCAGCGTCCCTGGATGCCTCCTAGCCAGGCCGGCCTCCCAGCGGCCTGCGCGCCCGGCGCGCCGCGCCGCGCCGCGCCGCGGGGCGCCGGGCCGCAGCAGGCCCTGGCGGAGCCCACCACAGCGCGCAGGCGCCCTGGCCCATAATATCGGAGCCTGGCGGAGCAAGGCACGCTGTCCCCGGAGCACCGCGTCTCAAACCAGGCTGCTGGCCTGAATAAAAGTCAGCGCTTTACAGGGCTGGCAGCGCCCCGCAATGCCACACGCAGTGCCTCACCTGGCGGCCCCAGCCCGGCCGCAGCAGCAGCACGGCCGCGGCGGCCGCCGCCGCCAACGCCGCCGCTGCGGCGCCCGCCAGCCACGCGCCCGCGCGGCGCCGGCGCGCCTGCGGCGCGCGCGCGCCGGCACCCGCGCCGGCGCCCGTCGGGCAGGGCAGGGCCGGGTCGGCCGTCGACACGGGCTCCGACACCGCGTCCGGGCTCCAGCCGTACGCATTCCACGCCACCAGGCGGTACTGGTACACGCCGCGCTGCGCGCGCACGCCCCGCGTCAGGCGCCGGCTGGCTCCCTGTCTGAAGCGGGACGGGCCTGGCAGGGCCAGCGGCGCCAGGGCGCGCGCGCGGACCAGGGGCCCACATCACGCCGCTGCAGCGGCATCGCCGCGCGAGCGCGGCCGGCCAGGCGCGCGCGCGGCAGCCAAGCTTGCGAGGGACTGGGGGCATGGTGCGCGCCGCGCCCGGGCCGCGCCACGCCGCGCCACACCTCGGCCAGGCCGGCATCGACAAACTGCCGCTGGTCGCCGTCGAGCTCGCCGCCCGCGGTGGCCCACGCCGCGGGCCCGCCTGCGCCGCCGGGCGCCAGCCGCTCCAGCTTGAACTTGTGGAACGGCGGGTGCCCCGGCTCGGCCGGCGCGTCCCAGGCGCACGCGACCGCGGCGCACGTCAGCGGCCGGCAGCGCAGGCGCTGCGGCGGCCCCGGCGCCGCGCCCAGGCCCAGGATCACGCGCTTGATCGCGCGCACCAGCTGCTGCCGGTGCAGGTTGCTGGTCACCTGCGCGCGGCGCGCGGCCGCTCGCCCGAGCGCCGGGTGCCACTCAGGGGGCCCTCCTCTGTGCGGACAACGCTGCAGCGCAAGGTGTGCACACACTGCGAGCACACACGGTGGCAGACCCGGTGTGCACAGAGTATGCATGGCCTCCGCTGGTCAGGCGGGGCAGCACGCGCGGTGCCGGGCGCTGCCGCACAGCGCGGCGCCCTGCCGGGCCCGCGCGCGCGCACCCCCAGGTCCTTCTCCAGCGTCGCGCCGCCGTCGTTCACCAGCGTCGGAAAGTCCAGCACCTGTGGGCAGACGCGCGCAGGGTCCAGTGCCCGCTGCGTCTGGCGCGGTCCTGCACCGGCGTGCGTGCGCACGCAGCGCACCGTGACGGAGTTGTCTCGGAACGTCTGCACGTACTGCGGCAGGCCAACCGCATGCTTCACCCACTCCGCCACGCGGTGGCCCTGCACGCGCATTCAGGCCTTGGCGCCCAGGGCGTTATGCACGGCCGCGGCGTGCCGGGGGCGCCGCAGTGGCGGTGCGGAGCGGGCGCGGGGCCGCGCGGCGCCGCGCCTTGAGCAGGCTCTGCAGGTGGATCTTCATCTCCTCCGCGGAAATCGTGGCGCCCTGGTCGGCGCTGTCCAGGTTCACCCGCATCTGCCGGCCACCGCACGATGAGCCCCGCCGCCTGCTCGCTGTGCATAAAGAGGCCAAGCGCCGCAGGTGCGCGTCGGGCGCACACCTGCTCCACGGCCTGCCCTAGGTCCCCGTCCTGGATGTCGCTGTCGCCGATGTACTGCGCGGCCTCCTGCGCCTCGATCTGCCCGTCCCCATCCCGGTCCACCTTGTGGAAGAACTCCTCCAGGCCCTCGTTCCATTCGCTCCCGCTCTCCACGGCCCGAACCGGCTGCGGGGGGCCCAGGCACAGGCCGAGCAGCAGGCAGGCGGCCAGGAGGCCGCTGCGAGCCGCGGCCATGCCTGCCACCGCGGGCGGGCGCTCACATCCTGGCAGCCGCGCTCTGCAGCCTCACGCGCTCGGCACGACGCAGCACAGATGGAAGCTGTGAGCGACCAGCAGACTGTACAATCAAGCGAAGTGGGAAACTCTCAGAGGGCATAGGTCACAGGTGTCCTTGACCAGCAAACCTACATGCCGTATTTAAATGGGCCAAATTTGGCCCATCACGTCTCTATGCATGGCCGGAAGGTCGCCTCTGCATCAGCTGCCTTGGTCGCACCTGCGAGCAGCATAGGATGCCTTCTCCCCTACCATGCAGCGGGCGCTGCTGCTGGCAGCCGAGCGCGCGCAGGGCAAGTCGGCAGGGCCTTGCTGAGTGCCTGCAGAGTGGAGCAGGCGCGCACCATGCGTCGGATAGTCACCGCATGCGAAGGCCGATGCGTTGCGCTGCTGCTGCGGCGACGCGCTTCCCTACTGCATATGGTATGTGCCGGTCGGATGCTGTCTGGCAATACATTCAGACGTTGTCAGGCAATAAATGTAAGCCGGCATTGGTGACTCTGCCGCACAGGTGCTGGCGCGCTGCGGAGCCCAACCTGACGGCAAAGCCTGCCTTTCCAGCTGGTCTTCAGCTGCTTCAGCTGCTCACCTTGCGTGGGCGTAACCGCTCGCCGCCAAAGGGGCACACCCTAAAATGCATTGCGCGTGGGCCAAAAGCAGCCCCCCACATCCTCTTCATGACTCCGGATGATACACATACAGCGGAAAATGTCAGTGCAAGCGCACTACAGGGCAGCCGCAGCGCCGGCGGAGTTTCAGGATGCGCCGACCGCGCCCCCCTGTGAAGCATGCCCCACACACTCCCCACACACTGAACGCCTCTACAGACGATGGAGGTTCAGATACAGGGACAGTCACAGGAGCTATGCACAGTCGAGCCAACAGCACCGTCCCACACTCCCCTAGCGCGTGCGCTGCGCGGCAGGGCGCACCGCGCGCGACACATTTTCAACGCACTGCCGCGGTTCAAACGGCCGCCCAGCGGTCTGCGCCGGCCACAGCTTGAACGGCATCAGCCCCTAATACAGGGACGGGCGCAGCACGCTTTGCAACCCGCCGAACGTCTCCGTCCCCAGCGCCAGCCCCACCGCAGACGCCCGGCCTACCTTGGCCTAAGTTGTCGCGGGCGGGTGGTCTGGCAGCGCAGGCTGCCCCCCGGCCGGGGCGGGCGCGGGCGTCGTCAGCAGCGACGGGTGCTGGTTAGCAGGCCGGCCCGGAGGCGGGGCCAGCAGCGGGCGCAGCCAGAACAGGCCGGCCCGGCCGCCCCGCCCCGCGCCCGGCGGCTGCCGGGACGGTGGGCGCTCAGCGAGCGCCTCTGGCGGCGGCCCGCTCCCTGCAGCAGCCGGTCCGGCCTGTGCGGCCGCCGGGCTTGCGGCCAGCGGATGTGCGTCCGGCGGCGCCGACGAAGATGCGGCCGGGCTGGCATCGGTGGGCGCCGCGGCAGCCGGCTGCCCGGAAGCGAGCTCGACGGCGCCGCCGGCGGGCGCCCCGGCGGGCGCCCGCCCCTCTGCCTCCTGCGCGGCGCAGGCCGGGGCGCGGGCGTCAGCGCCCGTGACACGGCAGGCGGCAGCATGCGCGCCTGGCGGGGGCCTTGGCCCCCCGGCAGGCGCCCGCACAGCCTGACTGATGCCCGGGCTGAGCCCGGGCTTTGCTGCGCGACTAGCGCGTCGAACAGTAGCAGACCGCCTTTGCCGCCTGCAAGCAGACCGAGCATGCAGCGCGCCGGAAGGCTGCGGCAGAGGTGCCTGGCGGTCGCGCTGGATTGGTCTCCACGTACGACAGAGGCCAGCACGCCGTGCCAACAACAACGGAGCGCGCAGCAGAGCAGGGGCGCCCGCTCGAAGGCGGGCACGCACCGCGTCGGGCACGAGCGGCGCGCGGCAGTTCGGGCAGGTGCTGTGCTGGCTGAGCCAGGCGTCGATGCACTTCAGGTGGAAGTCGTGCCCGCAGCGCGGCAGCCGCCGCAGCAGCTCGCCCGCGTCGTACTCGCCCAGGCACACGCTGCACGCGTCCTCGCCGCCGCGCCCGGACGCCCTGCCGCGCGGACGGCGCTCACTGGCTCAGCACAGACAAAGACGGTGCATGCATCAACAAGGCGCGGCCCTGCTTCACTGCAGCAGTCAAGCACAACGCATGCAGCGGATGCACTGCAAGCCCTGTCAGCTTGCCCAAAGGTACCGCCGCTCACATGCGTGATGGAGCGTGTGAGATCGACGCGTGAGCTTTAGCGCCCAGGCTCTCCCTGACACGGCTCTAGTGCGCCGGGGGTGAGTGCTGTGCGCCCTGTTCCCGCACCTGCCCCCCACCATTTTTGCACCTCACCGGACCATGGCAGCGTCAGCCGGTCGCGCATGCTGCAAAATGCATTGACGCTCAATCTACGCCCCGCCCTTCCAAATGCCTGAAGCTTCACAACAGTGGCCAAACCCAACAATCAGTCCCTGAGAGCGCAGTCAACATCGGGCCAAGCAGGCGCGCCTGTGCCCACTGGGCGCGCCCGCCTCGGCGACCTCCGGCGCCGGCGGTGCATACGGGTAGCTAGGCAGCGCCTCAATCACCGCAGGGTCTACGCCCGACTGCGCGCGCCGCCAAGGCGCAGCAGGGGCCTGCCGCTGGCGGCGTGGCTGCGCTCAGGCCGGCCGGGCTTGACACCGTTGTTGGCCTGTGGCGCTCAACCCATTGCTGCGCTTTGCCTGACAGGTTGCGGCACTTTGATTGCATGCAAACAACATTGGCAGCTTCCTTGACTGGCCGCCCATCCGAGGAGCACTCGCGACCCATCGCTCCCTGGGGGCTGCAAAGTTTGCCAGAGCAGAGGCGCGGCGGCACGCGGCAGGGCGGCGCACCACGGGCGCGCCCGGGCGCATGCGGCATAGGAAGCGGCGCACGAACCACAGCAGCGCGCACAGCAGCACCGACGCGCTGACGCCCAGCACGACGCTCAGGTACGGGTTCACCGTCCAGCGCCTGCCCGCCAGGCCCGCCACCTGCGCCGCCGCGCGCGCCCGCTGTCGGCTGCCCGCCCGGACTTCTTGACAAAAAGTATATGGCAGCACCTGATCAGCTCGGCAGGCCCGCCACCGGCGCCGCCGCGCGCGCCCGCTGCCGACCGGCCGCCACGCATGGACCCAGGAATTTCACATGCGACCCGAGTGGCGCCTTACAAGGGGACAGATGCAAAATATTTGCAAAGTCCTGCTGGACTCGCGTGGCCGCACATTACCCGTCATAGCCCCAGCCCTGAGGTATCACGTGCTGGCCTTGGCACGCCAGCGCTGCGCACTTTCCCCAGACAATGAAGGGAGACATGGGATGTTGCCTGTCTGTGTTCCTCCACCTCGCATGCAGGCACACAGCGGGACGACAAGTCGCGCTTCACATGGGCGCGCCGCAGGCCGGGGTGCAGCCCCGAGCGGCGCCGAACACAGGTGCTTTGCAGCGGGCGGTACCTGGAGGCGGTACGAGATCGCATCGTGCAGGAAGTAGTCCATGTTGAACACACCGATGTAGTACACGCCGGAGCTTAGGTCGCTCGCGCGCACGCGGAACGTCTGCGCGGCCGCACATGAGCGACTCGCCCAGTGCTGTGCAACTTGGGAGCTGCACTTCATTGACAGCCCTCGGTGCTATACGGCTGACGGGCTGCCCGCTCGTCGATTCAACGCCCACAGAGTCCTGGAAGCCCTACCAGCGGACCTTTCCCACACTGGCGACCGTGCTGGCCCCTGTGCACATCCGGTCCTGGAGCCCTCCCAGCTCAGCTCCCAAACTGCGGAACCTGTGTATATCAGGACGCGTTGAGCAAGCAGCCTCCCAGTACCAGTGCGCAACAGCCTCCTGGTGGAAGAGCACAGGTCCGGCCGGACTTCTTGCGCGCCTGCGGCCCCTTGGCGTACTGCTCCGCGCTGAACGTGAAGTCCTGCTCCAGCAGCGTGGGGAAGGTGCCGGAGCGCATCAGCAGCACCGCGTGGCCGCCGCCGCCGCTGTCGAACGCCACGCTGAGGCCCTCGCCCCAGTCGCTGTCGTCCGGCGCGAGCAGCAGCTGCGCGCGCGGCGCGCCGCACTCGCTTGCCGCAGCGAGCCTGCCGATGGGCGCTCCAACGCTCTCGCATCATGCCCACCGGCGCTCTCGCATGGCGGAGCTGCCCTGCTGGTTGCTGGCGCCAACAGTCTCGCACAAACACAGATATCAACCCATGACGGGCCGTGCAGGGTCTTGGGCCCACCACATGCGCCTCATGGTGCGCCCGCTGGACGAGCTCGCGCGCGCTGCGCCAACCGAAGCCAAGCGGCAGCAGCGCCGGCGGGCCCTTGCTAATGCTCCTCTTGGTGGCAGGCCATGGGCCCGTACCAAGCTCGCATGGTGGCCCCAGCGAGCCCACCAACCCCCGGAAAACGCCCGGGTCAATAGGCGCACCCACCCGACCCCGCCCTGCCCTGGCGGGCCCCGATGGGGCCCGCGCCGCACCTCCCAGTACGCCCAGCGGCCCGGCGCGAGCACGCCGCGCTGCTCGCCGCCGAGCGGCAGCAGCGCCAGCGGGCCCTCGCACCAGCGGCCGCCGCGCCAGGCGCCGCGGTCGGTCACACAGCTGCACACGCCGGGCGCGATGCACGCGCCCGCGGCCGCGCCGCCGCAGTCGCCGGGGCACAGCGGCGCGGCGCCCGCGCCACCCCAGCGCGCCTGCAGCGTGTAGTGCGCGGCCTCCTGCGCGCGCGCACACTTCAGCGCGCGCGCGAAACTAAGCGCGCGCGTCGGCCGATGCGGAGCGGCGGCGGGCGGCCCGCAGCCGGTGCGCCGGCCGCCGCGGACCGCTGCCTCTCGCCCCGGCCGCTGCCGTGCCTGGGAGGCAGTGCAGCACTGCAGAGGGCAGACCGCCACAGACGATGAGAAGATATGTCGGTGAGATAAAAAGTCAACAGGCACAGGTGGCTGGCAGGCGCAGAGCGCTGCACAGCTGCAGCGCGGCTGCCCAAGCACGCCGCCGGCTAACAAGGCCACTCTGCCCCGGCGGGTTGGGCCGCGACGCGCGCGCGCCTTGATGTAGTTGTCGTTGTTGTAGACGCCGACGTAGTATGTGCCGGCGCTCGCATTGGTCATCAGCACGTAGTGGTCGTCCAGCCGGGCGCGGAAGCTGTCCACGTCCTGGCGCACCGGCGGCGCGGCGGTCAGGCCCGGCGCCGCAGCCACGTTAAGCTGTGAGTGCGTAAGCGCTCTCTGGGCATGAGTACGGTCTACAGGCATGCGCCTCGTGCTGCCACCAGCTGCTATGCGGTGCTATGAGCTGTCGCGAGGTGCCACCAGCGCGCAAACCAACTGCCCAGACGACCCACGGCAGCAAGATGACCTGGCTGGTACCCTCTGCCGCAGCACCACCGACAACCAAACCGCAGGTGCAAGCGGTGCGGCACGCTGAGCATCGCTCACAGCGGCGTCTGCCTGCACACGTGCGCGCTCTTGAGGGGCGCTGCATGGCAAGCCAGGGCGCTCGGGAGCCTGCACGCCACCGCGCAGCGCGCCGCGCACCGCAAAGGCGTCAAAGTCCTGGTAGGCCGGCAGCGCGCCGGCCTCGAAGCCCGCGCCCGCCGGCTTCACAAACAGCACCGGGTCGCCGCGCGCGCGCCGCATCTCGACCAGCAGCACCTGGCCGCCGCTGGGCAGCACCACCTGCGCCGGCCCCGCGCAGGGGTGAGGAGAGGGCTAGGGCCTAGGGTACTGGCCGCCGCACCATGTGCAACCAGCTGGGGCGGAGGCAGGCTGGCAGCGCTCTCGCGCCCCTCTGCCGCGCAGAGCGCCAGGTGGGGCCGCATCTCTGGCCAGCCGTCTGACATGACCCATGGCTTTGCCAGCGGCGCGCACTTTAAAGGCACGCCTGCCGCTGCTGCCTAACCTGCCTGGTCCACACAGAAGGCTAGCGTTGAGGCCTCGCCGCCGTGGCGGTCCGCCTGTAGCCCATGCGATCGCGCACTGGCAGACGCGGCTCCACTGGCGGTGGCGGGCTCAAGTGCTACCACAGAGCGCGCTTGCGGAACGCGACACTCGAGCACGGGGCGACAGGTTGGGCGGGCGCGCCTGGTAGTAGTCCCAGCTGCCGAATGCTAGCAGGCCGCCGACCTGCGCCCCTTGCGCCAGCACGGGCGTCGTGGCCTGGCAGCCAGTGTCGCCCCTGCATCGCCAGCCATGACCTCAGCCTCCCCAGCGCAGGCGCAGTACCAAGCAAAGGCATTGCTGTGCGCGTGCTGGGCTCACCGGGCCAAGTGCCGCGCGTCGGGGCGCAAAGGCGCCTCCTGCAAGCGAGGGCGCTGCGACGCATCCGCATGGCACCAACGCATGCACAACGCAAAACGCCTGCATGCAACACTCTACCACAGCCATGCGGCAGCTCGGCTGCAACCCGCTTTCATGACACACAGGCATGCTGCCCTCGACGCCGCACGCGCGCCACCCGCCCTGCACGTGAAGGGCATGGACGGCGCCCACGGTGCCCCGCGCCGCACCTGCCGGGCTCGCATGCGCAGGTGCCGTTGGCGCACGCGCCGTGCGCGGAGCAGAGCACGGGCGCGGCAGACGCGTTGCCCAGGATGGGCGCCGCGCACTGCGGCGCGGCGTTGCACGACGCGCGGACCTGCGCGCATGCCGGCTCTCAGCGCGTGCCGGGCGCCACACGCGCGTGTTGCTCAGGCGTGCCGGGAGGCGTGTGCTCCCAAGCAGGCGCACCAGCAGCGCGCGCCCGGAGGCCCACGCATGCTCATGTCTCCTCAACTGGTCACTGAAAGTGTGGCGGCGCGTCATCGACAGTCCAGTGAGAGGGTCGCTGCCTTTGCTCTGGAGCACAGCACTGCCACCACGCTGCACGCGTCACACTCACCCCTGCCGCTGGTACTAGGTGTTACGGGTGCGCTGGTGTCTTGCGGCGCCCGCCGCGCCTGGTAGCTGAGCCTGTGCTGCATGAACGCGCGCACGTTCTCCAGGCTGGCCACCCAGCAGCCGCCCGGCGGGCAGGTCGCGTTGCTGCCGGCGGCCGCCGGGCTCAGCAGGGTTACCGCGGGCGTCATGCCCGCGTCGGTGCTCAGGTTGTACGGCACCACCACCTGCGCAGCGGGCCCACGTGGCCGCGGCGCGCACGACACAGAGCGCTCGGGGCTGTGACAGAGCACGGCCAACGCGTGCCCTGCCAGGAACACCGCGTGCCTGCTTGCCAATGCCGCAGCACCGCGGCCCCCGGCGCCGACCGCATCGCCAGCGCAAGCAAGCAAGGCGCCCCACACACTGCGGCGGCGGCCGCGCTCCAGCGGCGGCGCGCCCCGGGGGCGCAGCGGGCGGGCGCGCACCTGCATGTACGGCCGCGCCAGCTGGTACCCGGCGCGGTCAAAGGCGGCCGCCGCGGGCGTCAGGCTCCACGAGCTGGGCGGCACGAAGCTGGCGCGCGGCTGCACGCCGCGCGCCAGGCCGAGCAGCGGGTCGGCCACGGGCGCCTGCGCGGCGGCGCCGCCGCCGCCGCCCGTCCTCCAGGCCGGCCTGCCCGCTCCCAGCACCTCCAAGTCCCAGGCCTCCACCGACAGCCAGCTGCCGGACGCGCAGGCGCCCGGGCCGGGCACGACGAGGAATGCGGCCGTGCAGCCCGGCTCCAGGCTGCCTCGGAGCAGTGACCCGTCCGACGCCAGTGCATGCAGCACCTCGCAGGACGCCGCACGCACGGCGGGCCACGGCGGCGTGAGCGCCAGGAGCAGCGCCACGGCCAACCACGGCACTCGCTCGGGCGTCGCCGCCGCGCGCCGCAGAGGCCCTAGGGGCCTGCCAGGCCCTCCGCGGCGCCCTGGCGCCATCACCGGCGTCTGCACGCGCCGCTGAGGGCGCAGAGGGGTCCCAAGGACCTCGGCAGAAGCTGTGTCGCGCGCGTGCGGGCCGGCGCCATCGCCTGCCGTGCAGCAGGCAGGCGAGCCTGGCACGGCTGGGCTGGCCGTGCCGGACGCGGATGCAGGCGCTGGGAGCGCACTCCCGCAGACTGTGACCGCTTGCTGTGCAGGTTCACGCTGTGCTGTATCGACCGAGCGCACACCTCCACACAAGCCTGTGCTTGCTCCTGCAGTTGTGACTTTTGACGCGCGGTCTGAAGACGCGCGCTCTGTGGCAAGCTGTTTATCTTGGCAGCCACAGCAAGCCGTTCCAAAGCCTGTATCACACCTCAAACTGGACGCTTGCTCGCACCAAAGGCTTGACTCAGCACTTGAGACGCAGGGTAGGGTGCAACAGCTGTAAAGGAAACTAAAGCCAGGTCAAGGCGTGCGCTCTCATAGCCGCCATCGCTCGCTGACTTCGCTGGCCTCTGAGCAGCTGGCGGTAGGCGGACTGTGCACGCATACGGTGCGTTACAGCCCGATGCACATTGTTGGCGCACTGAGACTGCGTGTATGACGTGAGCTGCAGTCAGTAAAGCTCGTGCGTACGAGCAGCGTGTGGTCAAGTACTGCACACCCTTCACGTGTAAAGATGTAATGCCTGGATCATATCGCCAGCGCATTGCCTTTGGAACGTTGTGTTTCACGGACATATTGTTTTTGAATAGCTTGAGGAAACCGGCCATAAACATTGTGCTTAGAAACCTTACAAGCGCTTGCGTGGAAGCGCTCCATGCCCCCTCGCAAGCTCTGCCACCCGCAGAGAGCAGCCCTACAGATGCGGGACGGGTTTCAGACCTGCGTAACACCCAAAGAACAATGCTTCCCACCAGCCCGACATGCAGAGAGCAAGCAGGCTGAAACCAGGCCTGCATGCCATAACACGAACTACAGCATTTTCAACGCAGGCAACAGTCTCATGCGTCGCTCAGGGCGGGACACATTGGGAGCGTTACAAGTGCCACTGGATAAGGTCCCATAGCACTTCGCATAACCCCGTAATCCTGGGTTATTGGCAAGTCCGGACAGGGCGGACGCACATCCGCTGCATGGTCAGCAGCCTCATAGCACACGCCCGCCGTGTACTGGCGCACCCTCATGGCGTGGACAGCACTGCCAACTTGCCGCAGGCGCCCTCACGCGCCCGTCTTGAGGTGCCAGGCGCTGCCGCGCGAGTCGCACAGCTCCTTGATGACGCGCGTGTAGACGGCGTCCGAGAACGGCACGTCTGCGCGCGTGGCCGCGCCAGCCACATCCGCCTTCTTCACGCTCTCCTTGCCCTGGCGCGCCCGGCAGTAGGGCAGGGTTAGGGTCAATGCCCACGCGCGCGGCTGCGCGGGCCACGTCTGCCTTCTTCACGCTCTCCATGCCCTAGCGCACCCAGCGGGCGCGCCCTGTCAGGAGCAAGCCAGCTGCGTGCGCATGACACCGGCTCACAGACGGCTATGTGCTGCAGTGCACGTCCGGAGGCAGAGGGGGCCGCCGCAGCAGCAGTCAGTACCACTGTGTGAGCACAAATTGCTGTCTGAGCATTCTGCCACTGCAGTGTGGCTTTTGCCTGCTTTGGCGCATGCTCTGCTCGAGTGCACGCTGCCTCAGCATGTGGCCGCACAGTCATCGTTCTCTGCATGCTTGGCACACACAAATCAACAGCGCATGGGCCGCGCACGCTGCTCGCACATAACCAGCATTCCTGCAATCTGAACACACCCCACCCGATGTCCTCGGCGCTGCAGAGCACACCGGCAAGGCCCCCCCGCGTCGCGCCTTCAGCAGCTCTAGCACGACGGTGCGCAGGCGGTCGGCGACGGGGTGGCCCGTCGCGCGGAGCACGTACACGCGCCGGACAGCCTCCACGAGGCCTGTGGCCAGCAGCGCGGGGTGCAGCGTCGCGTGGCTTGCGGCGGCCAGCCGCGCGCCCGCGCCGCCGGCGGGCGCCGCCGCGGCCTTGCCGTGCAGGTGCTTCCTGCGCGCCGGCGCCGGCTGTAGAAGCCGGTGGCCGCTCGCGTGGCGCGGCAAGCGTGCATGTCAGGGCCGCAGGTGCAGGCCATCGTCCTGCGCCGGCAACAGACTCGCAGGTCCCATGCCCCGTCATGGATCCCAGTCCAGAGCCTTGCTCAACAGTCCTGATTACAAAGCGGTTGCGTGCACAGCGGCCTGCATGTGCCGCGCCCGCAGTGCAGAGCGGCCGCGGCGACTCACCGCAGGTCGTCTATGGACACCACGGAGTGCAGGTTCAGCAGCTCCTGCAGCTCACGCGCGAGCGCCGCCTGCATGCTCGCATCCAGCGCGGCCGCGCCCGCGCCCGCGGGCTGCTGCCGCAGCCCCGGCGGCGCCACGCTCGCTGCGCCGTTCGCTGCGCTGCCCGGCGTTGCCGCCGGCGGCGCGCCGGCGCTGGTCCCGCCGCGGTCGTTCACCACTGCGCGCGAACACAGGTGTGACGTAGAGCGCGCCAGCTCCGGGGTTGCAGCAAGCCCTGCGTAAGCTGCATGTGCTCGCGCACATGCGGCTCGAGCTAGTTGGTGAGCCTTGCTGGACGTCATACATTGCGCTGCGACTTGGCCTCTCTGGCAATCACAGCGGCGCTTGCGACCGCTGCATATCTCTCTGCAGCTCTCACGGCCATTCACATGTCACCGCTAGTGTCTGCCTCCACGCGCGACACCGCGCTTCTGTGCTCAAATGGCTGGCAGCAGGGGGCAGCACATGGCAGCGAGAGATGCTTGAACCGGTGGCCAATTACCCACAAACCCCACACTTTATATAATATGGGTTCGCACCGCCCTCCCCGCGCGCAAACACGCCCTTGTACTCTGTCCGCGGCAGATCAAAGTGCTGCCCGCCCGCATGCTGTGCGTCCTGCAGCACCTGCAGCGCTGTCCTGCACTCTGCGGAGCCAGGCCGGAAGACCTGCGCGGGCCGCCGCACAACCAGGCTTGCAGCCGTGCGGCGTTTTCGAAACACTCCTTGACGCGCGAACATGCAGTGCGAGTGCACGCCCGCATGATAGGCATCCGCCCAACCTGCCAGCAGCACAGCATCAGGTCTCGTCCTTAGGAGCTGGTGAGGGAGAGCGCACGCCGCACAGGTCTCAGGCAGCCGTGCAGCAAGTATGCATTTTTGCAAATGCGCATGGTCAGAGGCATTCGCAGCGCCTGCGCATGCAAGGTCTCCAGGGGGCCGCAGCCTGCCACGGCGCGCCTGCAGTGGCTTCCAGGGCTCCTCGCGCTCGCGCGCGGCGAGGTACGCATAGCTGCTCGTCCGCTGCTCGCGCTGGCGGTCCGTCTCCCGGCGCTGCACGTGCACCTGCGCGCGCCGCATGCCGCCCATGGCGGCCAGGCACCCGCAGCTGCCAGGCACCCTGCCGCCTGCACGGCTGGCAAGCGTGGCCGCACCGACACGGCCGTTAGCGCCGGCTTCTCCTCCTCCTTGACGGGCTCGGGCGCGCGCGGCTGCGGGCGCGCCGCGTCCAGGTGCTCCAGGCTGGGCCGCAGCTGCAGCAGCTCCGCCACCGGCGCGAGGAACACGCGGTCCCCGCTAGCCCCGCGACACAGCTGCATCAGCTGCAGTCGCGCTGCGCGCGGCGGCCTTGGCCTCAATCCGGGGCACAGGCGTATTGCTCGTGAAGAGGGACATGCAGGCAGGACTAAGCCCCTTGCGCTGGCAAGTGGATTGCCAGGCGAAGTCTCACAGCAGCCTCCCAGCAAGCGGGCGAGGTGTGTGCGTGTTCACCGCAAGGCCATGAGGCAGAAGTCTGCGCGCAGCGTGACTCGCGTGCCGTCCAGCTTGAGCGAGCGCAGCTTGCTCGCCTCCAGCGCCTCGGGGTTGTAGTTGCGGCTGCCCGGGCCCCCCTCCAGTGCCGCCTCTTTCTGCATCTTCACCGCCCTCGGCTTGTACAGGACCTGCGCAGTGCACCCAGCAAGGACCTGCAGCTCTGTGGTTAAGTTTTTTGGCACACTGGTTCCTAGTCAACGTGCTGGAAGTGCTGACCGCTGCGAGAAAGTGGTCCGCACTTGTTTGTAGTCGTGGTCGGGGACATAGGGCCGCCACGGCGGCCGCACGGGGAACTGCTCAATCAGCACCTGCGTGCTAGCGATGCTCAGAACAGAAGAGCCGTGCCAGCAGCGCAAGCCCGAGTGAGGTGCACACCTGAGAGCCGGAGAGTCCCGTGAAATACACGTCGAACTCGCGAACCACGCGGTGCTTGGGCGTCACCGCGGTCGGGTCCATGGGCGTCTGGATTAGAGTTGCTCACCAACCATTCAGACAGGCCTTCATGTGCCACTGTGTAAAATGCTGGAGCACACCTGAATGACAGTATTGGCGCTTTTATTGATTTAGATCTGCTTTTGCCGGCTGCATGGAGAGCACCACATGCTCTTAGTATTATTCACGCATGTACGCACGTGCCTGTTGTTGCAAGTATAAGGTCATGTGCGAGGTAGACATGCCTCTGCTGGTCTGCTGTCACATTCCAGCGGATTGACGAGCATGTCGCACTGATTCATGGACAGCATCTGCAACACGTAGCTGTATGCAGTACGCTGTCTGCGCCGCACCCTGCAGTGCGCGGGTTCACGAGGGGGCGCGTGGGCACAAGAAATAGCTGTCGGCTTGGATAGGAGCGAGCATCAAACGCGCACGTGAAGTTTGCATTGCCCTTTCCAGGCTCTGGTACGCATTACCCTTTTCAGACAGCCATGGGCGCCTGACCTTGCTGTCGCTTGCATGCAGTCAAAAGCACACTGGCTGAAGCAGCACAAACGGAAGCGCTCCCAGCATCATCTGGGAACAGCAACATAAAGAACATGCTCTGACGGCACCCCTTTCTTCGGTCTTGTGTCCTGCACTGGACAGGTACAGGGAGCGCCAACAGCGCCCACGCAGATGCACAACAAATGCACCTGCACACTTTGAAATGCGCTGAATGATACATGAGCGGCCAAGCGTACTCCAGGGACACAAGTCCACACCCTCACGCATGGGCTTGCTGGTTGAGGTTTCCATGGCATGCCACCGCAACACAGTACACAACAAAACACAAACCACACCTGCTATCGCTGGGCTGGCGCTTATTGGACAATACAAAGGCCTGCCTGCCCTTTCATTCCTAGCCTAGTTTGGAGGCGGGCAAATGCCAGCAACCAAGCACGCTGTTAGGACCTCATCTCAACCTGCGGCACATGGCTTGCAGGCAGCTGCCACACTCTTCAATGCCGCAAGAGAGTGTGGTGCATGCGGTGAGGGTGATGGTGATTGCATCACCTTCACTGGCGCAAAGAGCCCGCTTGGCTCCGATGGAGAGCAGGAAGGATACCATCAACAAGAGCCTGTGTGCAGCAGCCCAACTCATGGCTGGGCTCAGCCACGACACTCCAGTATTAGCGGCCGTCACACCGTGCCGTCGCTGCGGCGCTCGCAGAGCTGCTGCGGACTGTTGCGCCCGGCGCGAGCGACCCGGCCGTGCCTACTTGCCGTTTGACGGGGCCTTGTCCACGACCAGGTTGGGCATCGAGCTGGAGGCGACCCCGGCGCCGGGCGGCAGCGTCGGCTCCTTGCTGGTCAGCTTCTTGCGCGCGAGGTCGTCCACGATGGAGTAGTCGCGGCACGCGGTCATGGTCTTGACGTGCTCGCGCTCGTCGTCCGCGATGTTGCGGAAGACGTCGAACAGGTTGCTGCGCGCGCCCGGGCCGCATGTTCCCTCAGGCATGCGGGGGGACTGGCGCTCGAGCATTGGGGCGCAGCAGGCCGTCTGAACACGGGCAGAGACGTGGCAAGCAGTTGTCAGCGGGAGGTCCAGCGGGCATTGACGCTGAGTCCAACACTGCCTCTCGTGCAGCTATCGGGAAACGAAGACCGAGACGGGAGCAAAGAACGTACAGAGACTGCCAGGAGCAGACTGGCGAGCGCAGGCTGCCAGGGAAGCGTAGGCGCACTCGCAGGTCGGCCGGCGGCGCGGGTCGGTGCCGGTGGTCTGCAGCTCGTCAAAGAGGTACAGGTCGCCGGACATGTAGTACTCCAGCGCCACGCGCGGCGGCGGCAGCGCGCGCAGCTTCTCCGTGTTCTGCGCGACGAACTCGTCGTACGTGTCCGTCGCGTGGCCCTGCGCGCGCGCGCGGCGCCCGCGTCATGCCGGCCTCCGCCACACACTTTTATGTGAACAGAAGACCGGCTGCACTTCTGCCGCCGCCGTGTTTCTTGGAAGCAGCCCGCTGCAGGCATGCACCGCACCGCGGCAATAATGATCTCTACATGGCACCTGCTTAATGGCACGCACAAGAAGGGCGGCCCAGGCGAGCCGAGGAAGCTTGGTGACACTGCCACCAGGAGCGAGTTCTCGCGCCAGAGCAACACAGCCTGCAAGCCACTACACAGCCTTCAACCACTACGCTCTGCTGCGGACGGCCGCGGCTGCTGACCCGCCGCGGCGCCAGGGCGCGCGCCTCCACGAGCTCGGAGAACGTGTACGCGTTGGAGGGCGAGATGGCGAAGAAGCCGACGACGGTCCAGTAGTAGAACACGGCCGCGTGCTGCGCCAGGAAGCGGTCCACCCAGTACTGGTCGCCGCCCAGCGACTCCATGATCTGCAGGTGGTGCAGCTCGTTCCACTCCTCCGCAAAGTGGATCTGGCGCGCGCGGCGACCCCGCCGTCAGGCGCGCGCCGCGCCGCGGCCCTGTTTTGGCCCCTGCAAACCAGCAGCGCCTGACTTTCACGCGGCCTCGCCCAGACAGCTCTGGCTGCAGCATGCAGGCTCCGCGGGCCTGCTGCGGCGCCTGGCAGCCTGTGCAGCCGCGCGCTGTACGGCCCACGCCCCCGCGGCGGAGGCCGGCCGCGCCGGGCCGCGCACCCGCCGCAGCTCCGCGCCGGCGCGCCACCAGCCCAGGCTCTCGTACAGGTGCAGCATGGAGATGTAGGAGAAGTAGGGCATGCGCGCGACGGTCTCCAGGAACCAGAAGCGCTGCAGCGGGCGCCCGGCGTACAGCTTGTCCAGGCCCTGCGGCGGCCCGGAGCGCACCCTTGACCCTGGACCCAGGCACGGGAACTGCCATGCGTCATCGCCGCAAGCCGCGACGCAGCGACAGCCATGCGGATAGCGGCGCCGCTTCACATGGGCGCATCGAGTCTGAGTCTGAAACCCCTAGACATGGGCGCCTGCAGATGGGCCCTGCGGCCGACGCGCGCGTGCGCGCACCCAGCACAGCAGGATGTAGAAGCCCTGGATGAACCAGGGCGCCTTGACCCACTCAGGCCGTGACGAGCGCGCCTCCTCGCGCTTCCACACCAACTCGTCGTCGAGCTGCAGGTCGCGCAGCTTGGCGCGGATCTGCGCATGCGCGCGCTCATGTGCTTGGCCAGACTCTATTCAGATACACCTCTGCTGTGATATACACTGCCCATCAACAGGCTCAGCCGCCGGCTCAGCCGCCCCAAGCTTCATACTGTTTGCACAGGTATGCATAGAAGAGGCAGCATAGCACTGATCAGGGACGCGCGCCCAGGTGCACAGCCCTGGGTCTGGCATGCCATGCAGGCACGCCCGGCAGGCGCCGTGGCTCTTGGCGGCAGTCTGTTGCGGCGTCAGCAGGCGCGCGCCTCGAGACGGTCGTTGTGCATGACGCCGTCCTCGTCGGCGACCTCCGCCGGCACCGGCTGCGGCGTTAGCTCGGGCAGCACGCCCACGCTCTCCAGCTTCTCATCCAGCGCCGCAAACCCGCTCACCACCCGCTTGCCCGCGCTCGCTGCCAGCTGCGCGCGCGGCACTGCGTCAGCCCGCCTGACCTCTTTCTGTCGCAGGCAGGTTTGCGCCTGCCGGCCAGCCCAGACCCTGCTGAGGCAGCCTTTCACAACATCGCTACAACGCACGCGCCAGGGCTCAGAAATCGGATCTTTGCATCGGCAGCAGTCAGCAGCGCTTGATGCAGTGTAGACTATTCTCGCTTCCCAGGCTCGCCGTAACAGGACAAGGCCAGAGCGCACCCTGCCGACAAACGTGGTTGGCGGGTTGAGCTTCCGGATATCCTTGTACTCGTTGTAGCGGAACGAGCGGCGCAGCTGTTTGAACTCCTTCGTGTAGTTCTCCCAGCCCTGCGCGTGCAGTCGCCATGCGCATCAGAAGCTGAGCTTGCTGTGCTCACCAGGACACACACAGCCATAACCAGGTGGTCAACCAAGCTCGAACAAACCTCCAGCCCCGCCGCGGGGCGCGGAAGCGGGCAGCAGAAGCCCCCTCCTGCTCTTTTAACAGGTACACTATCTTGTTGCAAAGATACACAATCAGTAGCCTTGAAGTACGTCAAACGGCAGGACAACAGCTTCAACAAGGATCATTCTGCTGTGCTTAGCATGCAAGGGGCTGCATGCCACACTGCCCTGCCAGAGGCAGCCGGGCGCACCAGCGCGAGGAAGCTTTTGGGGATCTCGCCGTCGCCGCCCTGGTACAGGCGGCCAAAGCCGGAGCGGAAGCCGTAGTCGTAGCAGAGCACCTCCTTGACCTTGCCGTCTGGCGCTACGAACACATCGCACTCGCCGTGGCCGGGGCCGTCCTGTGAGTCGAGCACGCGCGGCGTGCTGCGCGCGCGAGCGCCGCGGTCAGTTGCGCTGACTGGAATGCAGGCATACCTCTGTCCACCATCTCAGAAGGAGCAGCTGGCCTGCAAACCTCAAACACGCGCTGTACATATCTATGGAACCTTTTAGCTCTGCTATGAGGGCGGAGGAGGCAGCACAAGCAAAAGGGCGTCGAGGAGCTTGCATACAAACCGCCTGGGGCGCCTCGGCAACAGGGGTAACACAGCCCAGCGGTCCAAGACCTCTCTTCCTCTGGACTTGTGAGCTTTTCCTTTGGGCGCAAAATCAGCGGCGCGGGCCTGTCATCAGAGCAGGTACTGCTAGGGGCACATGGCAGCGTCCAAAGACATGTGCTCACTGTCCCAATCCCAAGATATACAGGTGTTGTCTCAAAAGGCGGTTTGAGCTGCACGCAAGCACGCCAGCAGTTCCGAGCCGCAGGCGCACTTGTATGTTGCGGTTGGCAGCTTTGCTCCGCTCTGCGCCTGGCTCTGCGCTTGGGACAGTACTGTTGGGGCCTGACGCAATCTCCTGGGTTGCCTTCCAGAGCTGAACCTGCTCACGCAGAGGCAAGTTAGGCCGCCGCCGCTGCCTCTTCTGCCTTCATCACGCATAACACCACTTGACGCGAGGAAAGCATCAACTTATCAGCACCAGGCTGTCGAAGAGCACAGCTGAATGGCTGCATCTATGTATGGGGCTCGCTGTGCTAGGGCAACATCTATGTGGCAGGGCAATCTCAGGAGGGCAGGCCTGCTCGGTGAGCGCAGCAGACCCGCAGGAGCCGCTCCGCGCAACAGCTCGCTGCAGGCTGTACCGCGGTGGTTCCCCAGACTTCGGACGCGCATCTTGAGCACGCCACTTGGTCAGCTCCTCGTTTGGTAACGGCAGCTTCAGTGACCAAATATCTTGTAAGCAGGATGTGTGAAGAGGCGTACTGCAAAAGCTCTTAAGCGGGCGGTAGCTGGCATGCACTTCAAAACCTGCTGCAGGTCTGTAACGGGAGTGCGGGGCGTTTACGGGGCGGCCTTTCCCCATGCCTAAAAATAGGCTGAAACTTTCCTGTGCACATGGCTCCTTCTCTCTCGCCGGCACTTGAGCTGTCCAGGTGCACATTCTTGTGCAGGTATACAGCAATATGCGTGCAGCTCGGGTGCGTTGATGACATAATGCTTACATAATACCTGCTCTTGGACTTTGAGGCACCGGACGGAGGAGCTACTACCGCAGGAGAGTTACTTGACGTGTCAAGGACCAGAGGGGCCCGGGATGCCGTGTGATGGCATCTATCAATCAGCACCTGGGAAGCAGGCGTGCTGGCGCTCACACGGCGCTCTACAAGGCGGTGTAGAATTAGGCAAGCCTCCCGCGCAAGTGCGCAAGGTGTGTGCTCAAACAAGTGGAACGCCGTGATTCCTCCACACGGCCGCTTACACAGCCGCCGCCGCGCAGGTCGCAACGCGCCGGAGCGCATGAGTAGCCACCAAGGCTAACAGACGGCTCCTTTGGATGGCCTCAGCTGCAGCGCATGGCTTCCTGCCGCGCAGCGGGCGCAGCACGGAACTCCCGGCGGCGCCTTTCTGCAATGCTGTGTTGCGCTGGAGGTCCCTGGCTGCTGCTCAGCTAGTGGCAGGCACGTGTAACATACTGCGGTGGCAACTGAGCCGCATGCTGTGCTGGAACAGGCCGCCCCTGGCGGGTCTGCACTGGTGGCGCCAGCGTACGCTTTACCTGCGTGACAACCAGCCTGTCGACGAGCAGGCGAGTACCGTGCCGCAGGCATCAAATAGGGTGACCTCTAGCCCGGGCCCACCCGCAGGGCCACGCGCAGCGCTGTGGTAGATCTGTGGTGTCTTTTTATCGACGTGCACAAAGTGCTCGCCGTCGGTGGTTGCCAGGGCTGGGACTGCCGCAAGGACATTTAGCCTCACGTCCTGCGGCAGTCCCAGCCCTGGGCGATAAGCAACGGCGTCCACTTTGTGCACGTGGACAAGAAGACGCCCCAGAATCACCCTGGTGCTGCGCACTACGCTGCGAGTGGGCGCGGGCCAGAGCGCTACGTCATGGACATGGTGGGCGTGACGGATCTCGTCACCGGCGAGGCCATCCAGTACCTCGTGCCCAAGGCCTCGGGTACTGCGCCAATACCGACCACACCGTAGACGTCGCGTCGATGTGCTCATCAGGTGCTGAACCTCCTCTTGCTTGCTGACTTGCAGGTAAACACAGCTCCTCATTGTGCGTCTCCTGACGAGGAATACCGAACAGATGGTTGCAGGTGCTGCACCATCATGAAGGAGATGAGTAAAGTAACTTGTCGCATGCTGAGCAGCAGCTTGAATGCAAGTGTCCTAAGAAGCAGTAACATGCCCTTGCATATCTTCTTTCTTTCATGCGAATGTGCCCAATGCAGCAAGGCATCCTAGCAATGTGAGACTTGTCTCCAGGCTTGGTGGGCAGTGCATGTCGTCTGTGACATTGGCTAATGCGTCCGACATGCACAATAAGGACGTCGCGAGGCTGCTGCAAAAGCAGCTGCTGCAGCAGCTGCAGCAGCCTCGTGACATCATTGTTGTGCATATCGAACTCGTTTTCTGACGTCACAGCGGGCGTGCGTTGCCCACCAAGCCTGGAGAGAGAAAAAAACTGCAGCTGCCGCAGCTGCTGGTCGACCAGAGCATGATGCACGGCGCGCTGCTCTTCTACCTGCTCGCCCACCATGCCAAGCATGAGGCAGACGGGGCGCACGGGCGGGCAATGTGTTGATGTGCTCGATGGTCAGCGATGGTCGGAGGCTGGACGTGGCTGCCATCCACGCGCTGCCATGTCCGCCGTGCGGCAGCGCGACGTGCTGACCCTGGACTGCCTGGACGAGCTGGTGAACTCACTGCATGCGTGCACGCCTGCATTGTCAACCCTGCCGCCTTGGCGGACGTGGCAGCGTGGCTGGCGGCAACCTACAGCCCCTGGCCATGGCTCGACACCAAGCAGATCAGCATGCCCGTCCATGCACCATGTCAGCCTCATGCTTGGCGTGATGGGCGGGCAGGTACAGGTTAAGCGACGTGGTGCACCACGCCCAGGTCGACCAGGAGCTGCATAATACGGGCGCATGCCAGGTTCGGCGGCGCCCTGACCGTGAAGCAGCTCAGAAAAGCAGCGCTAGAGCCACTTTGACTGCAAAGCTGCTTTCAGGCCTGAGTTCAGCGATGTTGCGCTTGTGTATGATGCTCACTTACCCCCATCTATGAGTGGCGACAGGCAGCATGCCTAAGGGAGCATGCATATGCATGAGCCTATGCAGGATCCACATGCATGAGCCTTAGACCTGCGTTGCCCTAATCATACAAGGGCCGCAGCTCTCGCCACAACGCAGCAAGCGGTGGGCGGCGGCGCCGACCCTGGGCAGCTCTGCCAATTGGCGGCATTTGCCATCGTGAGGCAGAGCGCGCATCATTAACAGCACCGCAGCCGCCGCTCGGGGACATCCAGGCGCGCAGGCTGGCAGGCGCAGGCGCGCGCCCGCGTCAGCGCTGGTGCAGCGGCCGCGTACGCCCTGCGCGGTGTGCCGCATGCAGGACCAGTCGATGCCGCGCCGCACCCTGCCCGCGGGCGTGCAGTGCTCGCCTGCTGGCAACCAGCGCCTGACGCCTGACTTACGGCCCTTGTGCTGCTCGGACTGCGTGCAGGAGGCCGCCGGAGTGCGATGCGCAAGCGGGCGCCGGGCCCTCGCTTCGCGCCAGCCCGCCCCTCATAATCAGCAGCCGGCAAGAGTCCACCACGCTCTGCAGCAGGCCCCGGAGCCCTGGTTGCAGAGGCCGCGCTTCGACAGCTCCGCCAGGACCATCCGCTGCTCGCGCTGGGTGTGCCCGCGCCCGACATGCTGCATGAAGAAGCGCCGAGTAGGCGCCTGGCCAGGCCCGAGCATGCTGCGTGGCTGCGCGTGCTGCTTATGAACATCCTGAGCCTGGCCAGGCGCCTGTTCAACCGCTTACACACGCAGCATGTCGGGTGTGAGCTTGTCTCAGCACGAGCAGCGGGTGGCCTTGGCGGAGGTCGCGAAGCGGCGCCTGTGCGACCGGGGCATCTGTGCCTGCTGGAGAGCGAGGCGGACTAATGCCAGCTGAAGGCTGTGGGGGGCGGGCTAGCGCGCAGCGAGGGCGCTTCCATGGCCGCGGGCCGAAACCGGCGCGCGCTCTGTCAGGCGCGTGCCACCACACGCCATCCCTGAGCATGTCTCTGCGTAAGCAAAGCAGTTGGCGCTCGGGGTCGCACGCCATGGCCCCAGCGCCCGTCCTGCATGCGTGCAAACTGCAGTACCCCAGCAATGCAGCGGTGCTCAAGACGTTGGCGGCCGCGGTGCTGCCCCACTGCATCAGCGCGTGCTTAGCGGGGGACCTGGCGCACCGCCGCACCGGTCGCAGGGTGGTGCACTGGTGCGAGGACCACAACGTCTACGCGATCTGCCTAGAGCTGGAGCCTGACTGCCGCGCTCGCGCAGCGCACCAGGCGCCCGGCAGGCGAGCTGCGGCGGCGAGCCCTGGACAACCCTCTGGCGTTCTGGATTCTGATCCCGCCAGCGGCCCCACCCAACCCAACTCTCCGCATGACAACCCCTCTGCCGCCATTTGAAAGCTCCTCTGCCCGTACGCCAGCTCGGACTGCTGCAGCCGCGCCTCCATGTCTGCCAGGGGATCGGCTGCGGCTGGCTCAGGCTGGGGGTCTGGCGGTAGAGGGGCTGTCATGAGGTGGGCGGGGTTGGGTGGAGCGCTGACCGGGTCCCTCATAGGGGTGTCCGGGGCTGGCTACCGCGGCTCACCTCCCAGGCCCTTGATTCGCGGCGCGAGCGAGGCCTGGTCTTGCTCCAGCTCGAGGCAGGCTGCGCAGACGTTGTGCGTCTTGCACACTAGTGCACCACACTGCAGCCGGTGCGGCGACGTACTAGCTTCCCTGCCGACCCTGGACAACCTGAGAGAGCTGGTGAACTTGCTGCACGGCATGCCCACCTGCATTGTCAGCCCTGCCGCCTCTGCGGACATGGCAGCATCAGTGGCAAGCCCATCTACTGCCCCGTGCCAACGCCCAACATTAAGCAGATCAGCGTAGTGTGAGCGCATGCCAGCTGGCATTTGGCGGCGCCCTGGTGATGAAGCAGCCCAGAAGACCAGCGCAAGAGTAAACTTAACTGCCAAGCGGCTCTCGGGGATGATTTTGGTGATATTGCGCTCAGGTGTGTGTGTCATGTGTGTAAGTGTAAGTGGCGCCAGGTAGCATGCCTGAGGCAGCATGCACGTTCATGAGCCCTATGCCACATGCATGGGCCACATGCATGAGCCTCCAGACCTGCGTTGACCTAATCTTACAAGAGCCACAGCTCTCGCCACAAAGCAGACAAGCGGCAAAGTACATATAATCACACTAGCATCCCCACGGCCAGGTCGCTGGAAAGCACCGCGCTGTGCACGTGGTACAGGGCAGGCTCGAGCTGCCTAACTCGCGCTTGACCGGTCAGCGCCGCCGCCTGTCGACAGGCTGATGGCCCTGGCGCTCCTGCAGCACAGCGTGAGCGGCCACTCCCTGCACCTGGGGCACTGCTGGCAGGGGCAGAGGCAGGCGCTGCTGTGCGCTCGAACGTCATTCTGGGGCAGGCCCGGCGCTCTGCTGCCGCCGCGCGCTCGGAGGCCCTGCCGCTGCGCGCGAGCCGCCGCCCTGCCGCGCGCCAACGAGATCAACAAGTGGTGCGCTCGCAGTCCTGCCGCTGGTGCCCCATTGACAGAGCTCCATCACACTCCTGATGTGGTGCGTGTGCACTGCGTGCACACCAGGGGAGACAATGACGCTCGGGAGGACGATACAGATGACGGTGAGCAGGAAGACGACTTGTACTTCAACCGGTGCGTCAAAGCATCACTGATAGCAAGAGTCAACGCATGCGGTGATGAAGGCTGGTACAGCTTTGCAAGCACTTGCTCAAGCACTTGCTGGCAGCCTGGGTGTGCTGGTAGTGTCCAAGGCTCGATGCTGATGGAACACACCCACATCTTGTAGACGTGTGTGGCGGGCTTGCGCCCTCTTTAAAAACCATACTGCATCTGTGTGCACTACCGCGACCCGCGCAACACGCAGAAGCACAGTCTGTACCCTGCTCCTGTCCCTGTGAAAGTCAGCTGTGGCGGTGTGTATTTAGCTGTGTCTGCTGCCGCGCCACGCAGGGACACCTCGCGCCTGGTGGCCAGAGTGCTCACCGCGCGGGCGGCCACGAAGATCCTCCTGCAGCTGCAGGAGACCGACCTCTTCGTGCACCGCTGGTTTGGCGAGTTCTGCATGAGCAACCCGCCCAACGAGGGCGATGAGTTCCTGCTGAAGCTGATGCGCGCGCGGGCCAAGTCTATCCACGAGTCGACGACCAGCAAGCGGCACCTCATCAACCCGCAGGTCCGCCCTGGCTGCAGCGGTCGGTCACCCTGTTCGAGAGCAAACTGCGTGAAAATGCCTTTTCTGGACAAAGGCGCTTGCTTGCCAACCACAGCCAGGCAAACAACCTCTAACCTTTTACCTTGATGGACAAAGGGGAGATCTAGCGCCAAGCCCGGCAGCGTATCCCGCTGCGAGGCCAAGGTTGCCTGCTTAAGCTTGCCAAGCAAATTGCGGCAGGCGCTCGCGCGGCGCATCATGGTCGTGCGGGAGTCGCTGGCGACCGCGCTCACGGGGCCCGGGCTGCCGCAGTTTCTGGCGAGGGGGAATCTCGAGGCGCGCCCGCGCACCGCCCGCCCCCTGCCGCGCACACCTGCAGCCGTAACGTGGCTGCAGCTCGTCCGCATGCGCGCGGCGGGCGCTAGGTGCTGCATGCAGCAGACCGTCTCAAGGCCACCGTGGAAGCTCTTCAGACGGGGGTTTTTTCTGCATTGACGAGGATGTGTTGGGAGTGTTGGAAGTGTCGGAAGAAAGGGAGTGTGCAGCATAGCCAGGGTGGCTGATGCGCGGCGCAGGTGCAGCGGCGGCACCTGGAGAGCAGCTCATACACGAGCGCGTCCTGGTCGTCCAAGAACAAGAAGACCGAGCGGAGCGGGCCGCGGCGCACGCCCTAGCAGCTGCGTCAAGCCTGGCTGCTTGCAGGGAGCACATCGCTGCAGCCAGGAGAGCAGCCAGGAGAGCAGCGCAATTGCTGTCACAAAACACGCCTAGGCCTGCACTGCCCCGGCATCATTGCCGATCTGAGCATTGCCTGACTCGGTGCATGCGCGGCCGCGCTCACTCGCTTTTGGAATATGGCTGGCGCAGTAGAGGAGGTGTGGCAGTCCAGCCGCACGGGGGCGCCAGGCTGCAGCGTGCCCCGCGTTGCACACAAGTGCTGGCTGGCCACTTGTACAAACGCACGCCTGCATAGGTAGATTATTATAGCGCGGCGCCTGGCAGCGGCCAGGGATCGCGCGGCTGCGCAGGTGGGCGGCACAGGCAGGACATGGGGTGTTTGATCATATGGGCACTGTTGTACGAGAGGGTGGTGGCACAGCCACACGTTAGCATGCAGAGGGGTCTGGGGCAGCCTCAAGGCATGCCTTAGGAGGTGAGAACTACGGAACTGCTGTACTTGTACAACATGTGACGGCTGTGAGCCCGACGTTGAGCGTAAGTGTGTACACGTCACCTGAGTGTAGAGAGAGCGCGCCGTGTACAACAGGGGGTGAGAGAGGGCGGTAGGGGGGCCTTAGCGTTGTGCATGCCACATGCAACTCACGTTACAGCACTGCCTGCTGCTCCGCGTGGTCGTAACCATCAACGCACGCACCAGCAGACGCTCATTGAGGCCTATACGAGTGTTGAGGGCCTTGTGTACAACATGCGTTGCCAGCCTGTCATGCAGCTCTAATTTCAATGCTCGGTGCACAAGTGTGGCTTAAGGAGCGCCAACACAAGCCTCCCGCATAGATGCCACAACAGTTGGCTCTGCAGATTGGTCCATCACCGCGCCTACCTCTCCCGCCCGCTGGCGCTCCCTCAGGGCCCCGGCGAATGCCGCACGCGCAGTCCGCTTCCGCCTCCGCACATGCTGCAGCAGCAGCATCAGCGCCGCTGGCGTCACGCCTGCGCGCGCCGCCCGGCTGCGTTCTGCACTGGTCACGCTTGTCAGCAAATCGACACATGCAGGCCCTGCACGCGAGCTCACTATGGCCTCCACCCTGAGCTCGATCCGGACGCACACGCGCGGCCTAATCTGGCTCATGGGGCAGCTGGGTGATCAGGGCAGATGCGTGCGCCTCACGTTGCGTAGCACGCGCAGTCGGCCCCGCAACCGCCAGCTACATGCGGCGCCTCGCGGCCCCATGCCCACCCCAGCACAGAGGAGCGCCAGGAAGAAGCCCCGGCGCACCCGGGATGCGCTGCGCGGCGGCGAGCGTCGCCGGGCGCGCCCCAGCCAGCTTCTCTGCGTCTTCCGCGGACAGCTGCAGCGCGGCGTAGTTCAGGTCGACCGGCAGCTCCAGCTCCTCGCCCGCCGCCAGCTCCGCCGCCTCCGCCGCCTGCACGACAGGCCAGGGTCAGGGCATATGGTAGGGTTAATGTAGGGTTATGACAGGCTTTTGCGTCCGCAGCAGCGCCCGTGCCCAGGCGGCCCTGCATGCGCATACACATGACGTGCCACACAAGCATGAGTCACAGGCAAAGCAACGGTGCAACTTCCCGTTTGGTCCTTTTTGGGTTTTGAGTCCTTTTAGGCCTGGCTGTAGCGCGCGCTCAAGAGCAGGCCACGGCAGAGGACCGCGGCCGCGCCTGGCGCCGGGTGTAGGGCGCGTAGTGGCAGTCGTACACGGCGGTGGCCACCGCCGCGTCGCGCAGGCCGCGCGCCTCCAGCGCGCCGAGCGCCGCGGCGCCCTCGGCGTCCGCCGCTGCGGCGCCCGCCGCCAGCTGCGCGGCGCGGAGATGCGGGCTCTTGACGGCTCTTCACAGCAAATGACACGCTCACGGAGCTGCTCTGCATTGCCAAAACCGATGGAAACACGGTGGGGCTCATGCTCCACATTGGCGTAGGCTGCCCAAGCACGCCTTGCACGCAGCTCCGCGTCAGCCTGCGGCTGCCTGCGCCCGCCGCCAGCGGCGTCTGCGGCAGCACCACGCAGTGCTCTGCTGCGGGCCCACTGGCGGCAGGTGCCACCTGCCGTCTGATCCCACAGGTAAAGCTGCACGCTCTCCTTGCTAGATGCAATATATTAGGTAGAGCAGCCGCGGCCGAGTAGGCAACGACCAAAGACCAGCCAATAAAGTGCCCACAAATGCGACACCCGCCTGCAGCGGCGCCAGGCGCGCACCGCGCCGAGCGACATCTGCGGCCGCGCCAGCAGCTGCGCGGCGGAGGTGCGCGCGCCATCCTCGCAGACGGCCACGCCCGCGCGCACCCACGCGCTGGCCGTCAGCCGCACGCCCGCCAGCACGCCCGCCGCCTCGGCCACCGCGGCCGCGCGCGCGTCAAACGCGGCCGCGCGCTGGTCGCCCACCTGCGCCCGGCAAAGGATTGGAGCGTCACAGGCGGATGCGTGTTGCATGGCGCAGCCGATGGGTTAGCACAGACGTAGCCCCCCAGGGCGCGCCTCGCCACCACTTGCCGTGTTGTTTTAGGCATGGCTCGCGCAGACGCCGCGCACACTCTGACGGGAGCATTTGCGGTGTGCTGCCTGCAGTCATGTGCTACAGCTCCAGACCGTGCAGCCATTGCCTGCCTGATGGTAATGTCTGGCCCGGGCCGCTCTGACAACAGGTTTGACCCAGACTGCATCGCGCGG
>JAABUV010001419.1_pt1 | contig 34778 bp, 43 predicted proteins | sample 5559971 | NCBI WGS metagenome assembly JAABUV01 (sample SAMN10711881, study PRJNA513362) | rock metagenome | isolation source: Antarctica rocks | place: Antarctica: Victoria Land, Knobhead nord | collected 2015-12-19
ACGAGAGCTGAGCGGCGCTGGTCGAGCGCGCCGAGCCCCGCCCCCGGGCTCAGCCCCGGAGACACGCAGGCCGCGTCCGCGCTCCTGCGGCGCTCGCTGTTTGGCGCGCCGCTGCCGGCGGCGCCCTACGGCAGCGCCGCTCCGCTGGATGCGGTCGGCATGGGCGGGGCGGCCGCGGCGCGCACAAGCGGGTATCCTAGCGGAGCACCCGCGGGCGCCCAGCCCGCGGCGGACACGGGGCCGGCACCGCATGGTGGCGCGGGGGGCCTAGGAGGCGGCGTCGATGATGCGCCTGGTGCCGGCGCTGGCTTGCTGCCCGGCGGCAGCCTGCCTGAAGAGCTGGCCGTGGCGGAGAGCGTCATGGCGGCGGCGCTGGGCAGGCGGGCCGCGGGCGCGCGTGGCGGCGGCGGCCGCAGGTCGCTCATCGCCATGGCGGCCGCGGCGGCCGACGCTGCCCCGGGGCTGGCGCCCGGGCGCGGCATCACGCCGCCTGATGGTGCGCGCCAGGACGCCAGCACCCGCGGGCCCACAGTGGTGAGAGGGTGTTTGGGTGTGGTGTGCACGTTGGTACCATCTCCAGCGGCAAATGTCTCTGCGTGGTAGCCAGGCCCGGGTACCAGCGATTCCAAGGCACGCGCAGGCACGTCCGCCCTGTATGGTCGAAGCAGGCCAGCATAGGGTCACAAAAGCAAGTAAGAGCGGGTCACATGCCAGGCCGAAGATGGCGCCTCCGACACGGCTGTAATGAGGGCACCACACAAGCTGCGCAGGGAGTGTAAAGAAGCGATTCGCGCCTCCATGCCCCTACCTCGACTGCCTTTCACCTTCTCACGTCTTATGCATGACAAGAATTTTGCTTGCATACTACGTCACAGCATTCCAAACATTCTGGCGCATACCGGCAGCGGTGGAGGATGCGGCGGGGGAGGACGCGGCGAGCCCGCGGACGAGCGAGGTCGGCAGCGCCGCTGAGGATGCAACCGCCGGCGACCCCTACTACCACTTCGTGCCCCCCAGGCCTACGCTGCGCCAGCACCGCATGTGCGCGCCGATTGCAACTCCATGCTGGTTGCCCATGGATTCCCCAGAGCACCATTCGACGGTCTGTGCTGTGGTGCAATGCAGGCAGGGCATGCGACAGCGCATCGCCGCGCAGCTCGCTGGCGATGAAGTGTGGCTTGACACTGTCGGTGCGAGGACCTGCTCCCCGTCGCAGTCCAGCCGTGCCCTGCTTCTGGCGGGAGGCGTAGAGCCGCACGGCTCTTTGCGCTGTTCCCTTGCCTGCACTTCATGGCGTGCAGGACTTGGTATTGCTCGGCCAGACTCATGCCGCAGCAGGCGCGCCTGCCTGGTGCAGCGCTCGCTGACTCACCCGGGCACCGACGCAGCACGAGTCTCACCCCTTTCACTGAGTTGGTGCATGATTTGCCGGCAAGCTCTATCTTGCTGAAGCGTAGGGGCAGTTTCTTTCATGGGGTCGACATGCTCGGGGCAGACTCTGTCTGTCATGGTGATGCTCAAGAGCAGGCTCTGTCATGCTGAGGCATTGGAGCAGGCTCCGTCATGGTGAGGCGCAGGGCAGGCTCCTATGCTGGCAGCATGCGGTGCAGGCCTGCCAGCGCTCGTGCGGGACGGCGCGAGCCAGTGCCTGACAGCACACCGTGTTTGAGCAGAGTTGACCGCGGCAGCGCGCCTGCGCGCGCAGCCCTGCACCGCCGCTCGCGGCAGGCTACAGCCCTGTCCGCCAGCACTTCGCAGCAGCGCGCGTATGGTCTGCTGCATGCAACGGAGCCCGGCGCGGCGCCGCGCAAGGCGCGCCAGCTCAACGCAGGCGGCTCCGGCGAGCAGAGCTGCGGCGGCGCGGCGCGCGCTGCGCTGGGAAAACGGGGCACGGGTCACGGACTCACAGTGCACGGGCCACGGGTCGCGCTGTCCGCGCTCACGAGCCTGCCGGACGGGCGCTGGGTGCGCCAGAGCCCGCAGGCGCACCAGGCCGGCTCAGGCTCTGCGGCGCTGCCCTCGCCGGCGGCGCTGTTCATCCTGCGGCGCCGCCTCGCCGTGCGCTGCGCGCGCTGTGGCCCTGCCCTGCCCTGCCATCATCCGACTGCGGCGGCTGGGCGCCACGTGGCGGCCTCGCATGCCGGGCCGCGCGCGCGCTCTGCACCCTGCCCGGGAGCCGCCTGCGAGCCGCGCTGGCGGCCGCCGCTGCCAGCGCCCGCCTGGCGCGTGCGGGGCGTGCGCGCCGCGAGCGGCGGAGCGGGTCCAGGGAATGCATCGGCAAGCGAGGTCCAGCGCCACGGCGCGCGCCTAGAGGCAGCCCGCGGCACCCGTGCAGTGACGCGCGAGAGCCGGGCGGGCTGGCGCCACATGCTGCATGCGCGCCCGCGCGCCTTTGCGGAGCGCGTGCGCCAGCGCCTGCAGGGCGAGCTTGCTCAGCTCGCGGCAGCCGCGCCCACAGCAGCCGTGCCCGTGTGCTTAGGTTGACTGAGGGTCTGTGATCAGTGGCTTCTGGTCAAGGCATCTGTGTTGTCAGTATTGTAGCTTTGAGACACCTCATGGATGGCGCGTTGAGTGGCACCGGTCGCCTTTTCAGTAAAACTCGACTGCTGACGTGTTGTTACAAAGCGGCCTCACATCGTCCGCATGCAAGCACCCTGGAACTGTGCTGCACCCAGCGCCTCAAGTTCACTGAAGCATGCCAGACTGTGGCAGCCAAAGTCACTTCTAAGATTGCAGCCACGCAACTCGGAGTTTCTAGCCATGCACTTTTTATGCGCCCTACAATGCGGGTACAGCAGTTCAGTCTGCGGTGCATATTCGTGCAACAGCGGCATGCTGTGAATGCTGAAAGGGCCCATGCGGGAGAGCATGCAACAGGCATACCTGTTGCGGAAGCAAGCCAACCCCATGCACAGCACCATGCGCAGCGCGATGCAGTCAGAGATGCACCTGCCGGGCAATTGAGCGCACCCGCGCGTTCTCACCTGACGTGCAGTCAGGCTGTCTGACTCACTACCAACCTCATAGCACAGCAGCCCTTCTGCACGGCCGCAGCACCGGGCTGAGAGACCCTCGGATGACTGAAGCTCAGCTAAAGGCCTGGGTATCCAGCGCAGGGGCAGCAGCTCCGCTTCTGGTTGTTGATGAGTCTAGGGTGCAGGTTTTGGGTAGGCGTGCGGGTTCGCGCAGCGCAGGAGCGCGGGGCAGGCACGTCGGCAAGGCCCCGCGCTCGCGCATGCCAGGCCGCCGTCTGGGTTCAGAAGCGAAGCGACCCCGAGTCCACAGTCTCCATGCGTGGAAAGGAGTGATTGCAAAACGCAACCTGAGGTTCCTGAGAGCAGGCCAGGCCCCACCAGCCTGCATGCCACGCGTGGGGCGTCGGCCAGGCCGCGCGCGCGCGCAGGGTTAGCTGAACCGCCCCTACCGCGCCGCGCCCCCGCTCAGGTTCAGGGCCAGGTCCGCGGCAGACGCGCAGAAGCCCGCCACGCTCAGCGCCAGCGACAGCGGGATGATCACGAACCGGCACAGCGCGCGCTCCGCCGCGGGCAGCTCCGGCCCGAGCAGCCGCAGCGTGAACCAGGCCTGCGCAGGGCCGGCCTTCATTAGGGCTTGCGGCGGGGACGTAGCTGGCGTCGCTCATCACCAGAGCTGCGAGCAGGGCGCGTTCTGGCTTGCTGCATACCAGCGCATGCGCCAATGGGAGAGCCTGGCAACGCGGCTGCGCTTGCACAGCTATCCAAATGAGCCCCGGCCTGTGTTTCAGCACGCAGCAGGGATGGTGCACAGCGGTAGGCAGGCCAGCAGGCAGTGCGCGGCCGCCCCGCGCCGGCGCGGGCGTGCGAGCGGCGGGCGCGCGCCGGCAGTGTGTAGGCGCAGGTTAGGTAGGTCACGCTGGCGACCAGGCCGACGAGCGTGGAGAAGAAGGGCAGCGCGACCGCGATCGCGGCGCTGTACGCGATTACGACGGCCGATGCCACCGCCCAGGGCGCGCGCGCGTGGTCGCTCGCGGTGCGCACGGCGCAGCGGCCGGCGCCGCCGGGGCCGCAGCCGGCCGCGCGGCGCGCGAGCAGCGTCAGGATGTTGTGCGTCCAGACGTTCAGGTTGACCAGGTACTGCGCCAGCGCCTGCGTGCGCGCGGCGCGCATCTGCCGGGGGACCCAGTGCGGCTCGCGCGCCCCTGCCATAACCCTACCGCACCCTAACCAGGGGCGACTGCCGCTTGGCCTGCGCCCGGCCGCGCCCCAGCAGCGCGCGCAGCGGAGCCGCGCAAGCGGGCCCCCGCAGCGCCCGGGCGCGCCTGCAGCAGGATGGCGGCGGCGGCCGCGCGCGCGACCGGCCCGTCGCCCAGCCCAAAGATGACCAGCTCGGGCACGCCGGCGCCCTGCGACCAGTACCCCACCGCGCCCAGCAGCAGGTACAACGCCGCCATGAGCGGCGTGGCGACGCCCACGGCGGCCGGGAAGCCGCGCGGTGCGCGCATGCTCGTGATCAGCTCCACGAAGGCGAACTGGCCGCCGAACCTGCGGCGCGCGCGCACTGGCCCTGACATTGCTCCTGTCTCACCAGCCACTACATGCCCGGCAGTCCTTGCGCTCAGAGATAGCGGCCATGCATGCCATGGAAACCCATGGTCTGTTGTGCACGCCACCACGGGAGCTGGTCTGGCATGACATTTAATGACTGTATCAGTCTCTTGCAGTTGAGCAACCTGCGGTGCTGCTGCACAACCTGCAGACACGGCGTGGTGCTTGTCGCTGTGGCGAGCGGCAGGCAGCAGCATGCTAAACAGCACAAGCAGACCATTGGGCAGGACAGCAGCCGAGCAGGCTGGCCGGCGAGGCGCAAGCGCGCACGCAAACACGATGTTCATGAAGGCGATGAGCGCAGGCGCCAGCGCGGCCGCGCCGCCCGTTGCCACCAGGCGCGTCGCCGCGCCGGCGACCGGGTTGTTCGCCAGGCGCCAGGCGACGACGCCCAGCGCAAACAGCTGCGCGGCGGTGCCGGCCGACAGGAACCAGCCCAGCTCGGCCAGCGAGCGCACCTGCGGGCAGGGCCGTCAGTGTTTCCATAGGGTAGGTAGGGTTAAAAACACCTAATCTCATATTGCATGCCCACCGAACCTGCAGGTCAGTGGCTTGATATCCATCATGGCGTGCGCTCGCGCGCGTGGGTACCCTGCTCTGCCCTGCCAGACCTGACGCGCTGCGCACACGGGCCAGACCGCGAGCTGCAGGAGCGCGTGGACTGCTGCACCCTGCCAGAGGGCAGGGCGCCCGGCCGCACATCGCTGCTCCAGCACGACGTCTGTGCACGGCGAGTCCCCTTAGTGGCACGCAACCGCAGGCGCCTCCGCAAGGCCGCGCCATGGCTGTATCAGCAAAAAAACAGACCCAGGCAGCTTGCATGGGGAGCGGGGTAGGGTAGGTATAGGCGTAGGGTAGGGACAGGGTGGGGCACCTGCACGAAGATGAGCGCCAGGCCCGCGATGACCAGTGCGTACACGAGCAGTGGCACGTCCTCGCGCGCCACCGCGGCCTGCAGCGCCTGAGTGGCGGCCAGGTGCAGGATGATGCAGCGCGTCGCGTCGGTTGCGTAGATCGTCGCGTACGAGATCGCGCGGCCGCGCCGCCCGAGCGCCGCCTCGCCGATGTCGCCGAAGATGACCGCGTTCGGCACCGCGCGGCACAGGCGCGAGATGAGGAAGCCCGAGTACGTCGTTGACACCGCAAGAAAGACTGTCACGCCGATGGCGGGAAGCCAGCCCAGGCGCGCAAAGTCAGCCGGCATGAGCCACAGTCCCCAGCCCAGCGACAGCGACAGCAGCGCCGCCACCGTGGCCGCCCAGGGCGCGCGCTTGTCGTCGCCGCCGCCGCCGCCGGCGCCTGCCCGGTCGGACGCGTCGCGCGCGCCGGCGGGCAGCAGCGGCGCAGCCAGGCTGTCGCTGTCGCCGGCGCTGACGCCGCCGCCTCCCTTATCAAAGGAGCCGTGGGCGGCAGCAGCGGAGCCCACTGGCGGGCCGCTGTCCGGCGCAGGCGCGGCCCTGGCGCTGCCAGGGTCAGCCTTCCGGCTCGTCCCGCCACTCGCGGGTGCTTCGAAGGCGGACGCAGGCGCCCTCCCTGCCAGCAGCTGGGCTGCCGGCGCAGCATCAGACGCGCGTGGCGCCGCCTCGGCCTGGGCTGCACCGCCAGGCTCGCTGCGTCCCCGAGACCCTGCGCCAGCTGCTTCGCTGCCATTTGCGGGCGGCGCGGCGGCGCCATAGACGTGATCAGCCGCCGGCGCAGGCGCGGATGCGCCTGCGCCTGCGCCTGCGACGCCATCCGGCAGGAAGGGCTGCGCTCCCGCAGACAGCTTGGACTGCTCCGGCGGCAGCGCCATCGTCAAGTCCGCTGGCAGGGCGGCGCTGCTGGCCCCGTTTTGCCTCGTGCTGGTGGCTGCGCCAGCGACATCCTTGGACCTCTTCTTCCGCCCTGCGCAGTTTCGCCTCACGTTGCTGGTACGCAACGCACGCGCAAGCAGCGTCGGTGAGGAGTGCAGGCTCAGGTTCACGTGAGAAGAGCAGGTTCAAAGGCTTTGCCGTCCAGTACCTGCCATGGTGCACCAGCAGCGGGGCTGTCTATTCGTCGGCGTCAACCTACCAAGATGGTCCAGCAATATATTGCTATGCGACAGTTGCAAATATATTCATCTGCCTCAGGGCTTTGCACCCTAGCGAGCAGCTCGCACGTGCGCCCGTCTTGCATATTATAAGGGGGGCTGCCCAGCACAAATAAAGCCGATCTGTGTTTGCGTTTGCATTGCGACTAACATAACACGATGGTGGCGGAGTTCAACCCACACGCAATCAATCCGCACGCCGCCGCTGCCCCCGACGTCTCCGCGCTCATCGGTGCGCGTCTTGCGCCTGGTGGAAGCCCCGTCAACCAACCTCGAAGCCACGGCAGTCGTTTAACTGCAAGCGCGCGGGGCCGCGCCAGGTTGCACACCGGTGGTGCGGCTGCAGCGGTCGGTGGGCGATGCGGTCGCGACGGTCGTGGGAAAGCTCGAGTCGCTCAACCCGAACTCCTCTGTCAAGGACCGGTGCGTGACTCGCCACGCCCCGAAGCACCACTATGTGCTGACAGTGATGGGCACTGAAACGGCTGCTTCAACCCGCGGCTCATCTTGTAAAAGGAGAAAAAAGGAGGAAAGCTGCGTAAAGGCCGAGCCTGATAGCTTGGAGCTGAGCTGCTGTCATGGCGGAGCGGCAGGATTGGAAAGAGCATGATTGAGGGTGCACAGGACGCTGGGAAGATTACTCCTGGCAAGGCGTGCCCTAGTAGGAGCTGAGAGAGTGTTAAGCCCAAGGTCGAGCATGCTGGGCGTGTGTTCGGGGCGCAACCCCCCGGAGTGCCACGCGTCGCAAGCAGCATTTTGTTGTGCAAGTATCTACCTGGTGCTGAAGTATAACTATTGCAGCTGTGCGGCGGGCTTGCGCCATCAAACCAGAGGTGCTGCACCTCTTGAAGTGCTGTGTATACCTGCACGCTCTCTTCTGCTGAGTTTGTTTGTCTGAAAGTCATGAAGTCGTGCCAAGGTTTTGTGCGTGGCCCGAGGAGCACGTAACTGAGCCAAGGCAGGGCAATCAAGGGCACAAATATGCCCGGGTTACACAAACATGCAAGGCAGCGGCATCGCTGCTTCCCGTGTGTCTGGGCGCGCACACGCGCGGTCGCGCAGCCGAGCAAGCTGGCGACCGGCGCGCGGCAACGCTTGCACGCCCCCCTGCTGCGCCGCCCTCCACGTGCCTGAACAGGCGCGCCCAGTCAGGCGCCGCCGCGCGGCGCAGACGACGCTGGTGGAGCCGACGTCGGGTAACACGGGCATCGCGCTGGCCGCGCTCGCGGCCGCCAAGGGCTACAAGCTCATCCTGACGATGCCGGCGTCCATGTCGACCGAGCGCCGCGTGCTCTTCCGCGCGTTCGGCGCCGAGCTCGTGCTGACCGACCCGGCGCTCGGTGCGCTGGGGAACGGGTATACGCAGCACCTTATCCCAGCGCATGCCTACTTTGATGTCCTCAGCTTGTGCTGGTCCGCTTGGCGGCCACAGTGCACATGTCACGGCTGTTGGAAGTATGCTTGAGGTCGGTCCTTGCCCGGCCGCCCGATGGGTCCGAGCAAGCCCGCCGGCCGGGTGGTGCAGGCATGAAGGGCGCCGTGGCAAAGGCGGAGGAGATCGCGGCGCGCACGCCCGACTCCTTCATCCTGCAGCAGTTTGAGAACCCCGACAACCCCAAGGTGCACTACGAGACCACGGGGCCCGAGATCTGGTGCGGCGCCTGTGTCTTCTCGTGCCTTTTGGGGCGGTGACAGACAGGATGAAGCGCGTGTCGCTCAAAGATGCTCAGACATGCCGCCGTCTGTTCAGAGAGGACAGCTTTGAGCGGCCTGTGTGTGCGGCCAGGGTGCAACAGATCACTGCCATGCCCATGCACGGCTGAGCTCAGTCACATGAGCCTGCATGCGGGCTCACCGCGGTCACAAGCAGCACATCTGCTGGTCTCGACCTCTTAAGCCAGAGGACTGAGCCTGCCAGGGGCCGCAGGGCACAGACGGGCGGCAAGATCGACTTCCTAGTGGCCGGCGTCGGCACGGGCGGCACCATCTCGGGCGCAGGCAAGTTCCTGAAGGAGAAGAACCCCGACCTCAAGGCGCGGCCCCGCACGACCTGCGTTAGACTCGTCTGATAGCTGCCGTGGTGCGAGCGTTGCTGGGGGCTCAGCCAGGAGTGGGCCCTGCTCAGGGCCCTGCTCACGCAAGACCGTCCACACGAGGCGCCCCGCATGGGACTGCGCAGCCGCTCTGCCTGGCAGCGCGCCGCCACTCCTGGCCAGGGGCTGGCAACGCTCGCAGCACGGCCTGCGTTGGACTCATCCGACGGCCGCCGTGCTGCGAGCGTTGCAAGGGCTTGGCCAGGAGTGGTGGCGCGCTGCCAGGCAGAGCGGCTGCGCAGTCCCATGCGGAGCGCCTCGTTTGGACGGCTCTGCATGAGGAGGACTTTAATGGCATGAGCCTTTTTTTGGTCAGGTAACTGTGTCTTGCATGCATCAACCCGGCGTCCACGTGCAGCCCTGTCGCCCCCCGTGGCCGATGCTCCAGTGACTGCCCGTTGTGCGGTCAAATCTGCTAGGGCTGTCGTTTGTGAGGATGTGTTGCACGGCCGGGCGCTGCTCGCTCGCCCCAACGCGGCGGCGGCGCGGCCAGGTGGTGGCGGTGGAGCCAACGGAGAGCCCCGTAATCCAGGGCGGCAAGCCGGGGCCGCACAAGATCCAGGGCATCGGCGCGGGCTTCATCCCGAAGAACCTGGACACGCGCATCGTGGACGAGACGGTCTCCGTGCGCCCCCTCCTGAGACACCCGCCGCCCGTTGCCCGGGTGGCGTGGCCGCGCGCGTGCGCAGCGCATTACACGCGCCGTGTGAGAAGGACCACTGCACGCACACCGCAGAGCGGGCTGGCCAGCTGGGGGCCGCCGATGGTGCTGCAAGCAGGGCGCGGCACTTCAGGCTGACACGCCTCTGACGTGTCTGCACTTGCTCTGGCGTGTGTTGGGGGTGCGCCTGACCTGCGCAGTAGCCCGTCAGGGTTTTTGCTTCAGGCAGGTGGCCGTGTGCCCGCATCGCGCCCCTGTTGCGCAGGCCAGCTCGGACGATGCGGCCGCCGAGGCCCCGGACGGGGCGCGGCGCGGCTGCCCCCGGCCCGCGGTGAGGCGCCGCCGGCCGCGCGCGCAGGTGAGCTCGGACGACGCGATCGCCAAGGCGCGCCAGCTGGCGACGCAGGAGGGCCTGCTGGCTGGCATCTCGTCCGGCGCGGCGGTGGCCGCCGCGGCCGTGGTCGCCGCCCGGCCCGAGAACAAGGGCAAGCTGGTGCTGGTCATCATTCCGTCGTACGGTGCGGTCGCGCCCGCGCGGCCGCGCGCGCGAGCCTGCCGGAGGGAGCCAGTTCCCGGGAGCGGCTCATGCGTGCTGCACCATGTGGCGCATGCATGCTGCAGCGCGTCTTGTCACTGGGAGGTTTGGTGCGCTGTGGAGAGCTGGACCAGGCAGCAGTGCTCACTGTGCGAGTGCTAATTGTATGATTTTGCTTGTGGTTGTGTCACCTGGTGGCAAGCTGAGCGTTCTTGGCGGCGGCGGCCTCACTGAGGTTGGTCCTGTTCGCATGCTGCATGCGGCGTGTCCTGCTGAGGACGTGTCAGCCTCAGACCTGGGGCACTCTAGTGGTGTGAAGCCAACATGCGCATGAGAGTGTACCTGGCGTGCGTGCAGGCGAGCGGTACCTGTCCACGCCGCTGTTCAAGTCCTTGTTCGACGAGGCCGCATCGGAGACCTTCCAGAAGTGATTGAGCGCAATCCGATACTGCGCCGCGCGCCGCTGCATGTGGCCTGCCTGTTCACGAAGTATCTGATTTGCAGGGCTGCCACTGCACTGTGCTGTGAAGGGCTGCTGCGAGAGGGTGTTTGCCCTCTGCACTTTTGCTTCTGTTCATATGCAGCGCCCTGTCGGCGCCAGCGGGAGGCGGCAGGCGCCGGCCGCCCTTGAATTGCACATGTCAGGGGGGCAGCTGTGATTACACTGTAGCGGACACATTGACAGCCTGTTACTGTATTTCCACAGTACACATGGCGACCCAACACTGGCGCAGACGCGCTTGCACAAATCAAAGCATCAAGGAGGCCGCATTTTCACCCGACAGTGACTGAATATAGCCAAAAGCATTTCACAGTACATGAGCAGTCTATGGGCCCCCATGGGGCACCACAGAGGCCGTGCTGCGCCTCCTTCACAGCACCGGCGCTTTCTTCGGCAGGCTGCTTGAGGGCGCGATGCGCTCGGCCTCCAGGTCGCCGGCGGGCAGCGCCACGGGCTCTGGCGGTTCTGTGAGGTCCGGACACCTGAAGCCTGCGCGTGGCGCAGCCACCCCATCAGCTTGCCCTACTGGCACTGCCCTGTGTGCAAGACAGCAGAGTGCGAGCGGGTTTGGGCGGCATGCACGGCACTTGCCCCGAGCTGCACTCCTGCATTGGCCTGATACCAGCAGGTCTGGCGCAGCCACAAGCTGTCCCAGCCATCTGGTTTTCTAAGAACCTCTACCGCCAACAGCCACAGCCAGGTGATGGGCAGCGTCTGCTGCCGACTGCCATGCTGGACACGCCCGGGAGTGAGCGGGTCTGTGCGCGGCCGCACAGAGCAGCATGACGGCCGCCACGAGGTCCATCGCGCCGAGCAGCAGCATGGGCGTCGTGAAGTTGGAGAAAGCGCCGATCAGGAACGGCTGCGGCCCGACGCAAAGAGCCATTTAATCACTGGCTGTCAGTGGTTGAGCCCACCGAGCGCGTCAGGCGCGTGCTGCTACAGCAGAGACAGCATGCAAAAAAATTCAAAAATATATAAAGCCAGACACACGGCAGGGGCGATGGGGACAAGCCAGGACAGCATGAGGTGGTCCGCGACCAGCGCGGCGCTTGGGCGCACCCCTGCGAACCTGCGCCGCGGGCACATGCCACCTCAGCGCTGCAAAGGCGCACAGGGGCGCGGCGCTCATGGCCGGGGAGTGGTCTCGTCCACTGACACAATTGCATCACTGCGCAAGCATGCGCATGCCCCTTGGTCTTATCCTTGTGCGGCAGCCGCGTGCGTACCCCCCGGACGACCCGAGTGCGTTGAAGATGGCGACGCCCGTCGCGCGCGCGTTGCCATGCAGGAAGGTGGCCGGCCAGGAGAAGATGGGGCCTGCAGGTGCAGTGGTAGGGTTAGGGTGCAGCATGCAGTTCGGGAGGCATGCCAAGGCCTTCTTCCAGACTGGATGCAGATGCCTAGCTCCTTGCGCGGCAGTATCTTCACCTAGGTACCCACAGGAGCACGGCCGGCCTCTAGAAGCAAGCTGGCCCCTGCTTGGCGCTAGAGGCCGGCCGTGGTCAAGTAGGCACCCAGGTGCCTCCTGCCGAGCAAGGAGCTGCGCATCAACACTCAGTCGGGAGGAGGGCTTTGGCATGTCGAGGCAAGCAGCTCAACCAGGAGGGGACGAGCGGGAGGGAGCAGCTGCCAATCAACAGCAATGCTGCGCTCGGCACGGACCGGTGCTCAGGAGCGCCGCCTGTGAGCTGCCAGCGCACAGCAAGCGGCGCCGCTGATGCCGCCGTGGCGCCAGCCACACCAAAGAGTGCAGCGCGGTGCGACCTGCAGCAGGTCCGCACCAACAACCGCATAGACGCCGATCGCGGCGATCGTCAGTACAATGAAGCCGACAATCACGCCGCCGCGCGCGACCGCGACAGGGACCAGCCTGCGGCGCGGCGCGCTCTGTCAGACGCTGTCCCGGGCGCTCTGCGAAGTCCCCACGCGCGCACATGGGCTGCAGAGCAGCCCCGCACACTGCTTGTTGGGCATCGCGCTGCAAGTATGCAACCCCACTCCATGCTTTCGCCGCCGCCTTGCACTCGCGTATGAGACCAGAAGCACGGAGGCGCGCGCAACCGACCACGCCGTCAGCAGCAAGCGTGGGGCAGGAAGTGAGGGGCGCGCATGAAGGCGACGCCCGACAGCGCCACGGGCAGACCGGCGTGCAGGTTGCGCTCGCGGAAGCGCTTGGCCGACCACGCGTTGGCCAGCTGCAGCACCGCGCAGGGCAGGAACAGCAGGCCCGACAGCAGCGCCAGCCGCGCGGTGCCCCACGCCTGCGCGGTGCAGCAGGGGGCGGGGCGGCGGTCAGACCACATACCCTGGTCGTCCGTGCACAGCATGGCGCTCCCGCTGGACGCGGGACGGCAGGCCACGTGAGCAGTGCCGGCTTGTAGGCAGGACCGCTGCCCAGACAGCCGGCCCCGCTGCCAGACAGCCGCAGCGCTGCGCAGCAAAGCCCCCCGTCCGCCGTGCGGCGCGCGGCACACCATGGCTCAGGGCGTGCCAGGCGCCAGCGGCGCGCCTGTTCCCGGTCGCCGCAGTGCGCGGGCGGCAGCGGCGGCGCCGGCGCGCCGTGTCCCCCGGCCGCATGGCCGCCAAAGTCGCCCGCCAGCATGGCCTTTAGCAGCAGCGGCACCCAGAACAGCACGCCCATGGAGCTGCAGGACACCATGAACCATGCGGCGCTCAGGTACCAGAGCCGCCAGTTCGTGAGGCCGCCTGCGCGCATGGTCATGTTATACACCAACACTTAAACCTGTCTCAGTTGCATACTACATCCGCAAGGGGTGCAGCGGCTCCGAGCGTGGGGCCTGCCAGGCGAGCACCTGTGGCGCGCTGTCCTCGCTCAGGTCTATACTAGACGCCCTGGCCATCCACAGAGTGCATAGAAACTCTTCTCCACGCCACTGCCAGGGATGCTGAGCATGTGCGGCTTGGCCAGTGCATGAGTGTGCGAACAGACCGCTCTGCGGTGCGTGTGAGACTGTAGGAGTGGCGTGTGCACAAGCTTCACACACGCGCGCCGGCGCACCCATGAGCCGGCCGGCGCCAAGGCCCGGGCCGCTCCTGTCCGCAGCGGCGGCCGCCGCGGAGTCCTGCCGCTGCTGCAGCCAGCGGCGCTCGCGCGGCGTCAGGAACCAGGCCGTGCCGGGCACGCGCGCCAGGCCGAGCTGCGCGCGCGCGCGCCAGCGCCTGTCAGCCGTGGGCGCGCGAGGTCTCCCGCAGGCACGGAGTGTGCTTATGGGAATGCTGCTGCCCCAGGTCTGTCTTGCGTGCGAGCGCAGCTTCTGCCTGCGACCGCACACGCGCTGGCGACAAGGAGCTGCCCTGCACAGGCTCCACCGGCCAAGCGGGCCTGGAGGGTGCGCCACGCGCGGCCGCCCGCATGGGCTCGGCGCTGCCGGCGACAGGTGCGGGACAGCCAGCCCTGCCCGCCCCGACGGCCTGCACAGCGCGCAGCCTGCGCGGGCATGGGCGGCACCCAGAATATGCAGGAGTAGGCGGCGGTGATGCCGCCGAGGAACACGAAGAGGTACTGCCAGCCGTGCAGGCCGCCGCAGCCCTCGGTCATCAGCAGGCCGGCCGCCAGCGGGCCGCCCAGGACCTGGCGCCCGCCGCGGCAGGCTCAGCCGCCGCGCGCCCGGGCACGCCGCGCGCCGCGCCCCTGCTCGGCGCCGGCTTGGCGGTGCCGCGCGGGCACACTAGTCTTCCAGACCTGGTTTGTGTGACATATCTGGCAGGTCTTTCTGTCGCGGTGGCATGGGGCTGAGGTGGAACGCAGGCATTCAGGGCGCTACGGCAGTCTTTTTCATTGCACACACAGCGTCTCAGCTTATATGCTAGGCCCTATAGGGTATGTTAACCCTATGGCCGCGCCTGGGCGATGGACGCGGCGGAGGAGACGGTAGCGTACGCCAGGCCCAGCTCGTGCGTGCTGAGGAAGAGCGAGAGGTGCCACCAGGTGCCTGGGCGCCCGGCGGCGGCGGCCTAACAACCTCGCCGCCTGAGCCGCGGCGCTCGGCAGGCGCACCGCAGGCGCGCCGCGCATCGCGACAGCCCCAGCGGGTGCTGCAGCTTTTGTTCATTAGAGAACCCCGGGACGGGTCCATACCTGGAAAGCAGCCACCTGCGCAGCACCAGCCCGCTTAACATCAGAGGCCGGAGGCTGCGGGCTTCTGGCAGCCCGTGTGGGCCAGCAGTGTAGCAGACCAGCTGGTAAAGGAGCTGGGCAACAGCTGCAGAGACCGCTGCACCGGCTGCGCCGCACCTTCAGCGAGGCCGAGCAGGATGCGCAGCACGAAGAACTCCGTGGTGTTGTGGATGGCTGCGGCGGCACAACCCCTTGAGAGGCGCACATGTCGCGCACGCTCGACGAGCCCCTTGGAGAGCTTTGCAAGCACGTGCCTTCTCTCACAGTGCCAACTCCACACACAGCGTTTCAGAGCAGACCTTGCCCCCCGTGTGGTACGGCAGGGCAGGTGAGTAGGCAGACAGCGGGGTGTGAGCGCGCACCAGCAGTGCACATGGTGACCAGCCCCCAGGTGAATAGCAGCAAAGCCAGCCACCGCGGCGCTCCCACGCGCGTGACAATCACGTTGCTGGGCAGCTGCGCCACAAAGTACCCAACGAAAAACAGCCCCGCTCCAAGCCCGTACAGAAAGTTGGAAAGTCCGATGTCCTGCCGCTCAGCAATGACGATCAACGCACGCCTGTCCCATCTCCACATTGCATCCGCAAAGCGCTAGCTCAGGTCCTCCTTGACACGTGCTATCAGCTCCAGGGCGGCACAGCTTTGCACCTTGTTTAGCGCTGGCGCTGCAAAGGCAAGCGCGCCGCGGTCCAAGTAGGTCAGCAGGGCTGTTGCAAAGAGGAAGGGAACCAGGTGGAGCGTCGTGCGCCGCACGACGCGCTCACCATCTACCTGAGCCGGCCCAGTTAAACTGCTTTGCAACTGTCTTTGCAGGTACCATGCAGACCTACACGAACGCACGCGGACAAGAGCAAGCTGTGTTCTGCTTGGCAGCGTTCATGTATACGCGGCGGGCGCACATCGTCTTCAACCCCGTCATCGGGGTCCTTGAGCGCTGTCTGGCTGCTTGCGGGAGTGCTCTCATAGCCAGCCATGCTTGCATGCGCTGCAGGGGCGCTAGCAAGTCTTGCACGCTGGCTGGCTACTAGTTGACTGACCTCATGAAAGCAGCACTTCCCAGCCACTCGCACTTCCGTCTTGCCCACCTCCCAGGCCTGGGCGCAGTTGGACGAGGTGTAGTATTGCAACTGGAGGTCTGAGACCTAGCCTGCAGCTGGCCGGGCAAGTGAACAATTGTTCACTTGAGACCTTGCAAGGTCTTGCGCCTTCTGATGCAAGGGGCAACGCACGTCTATTTCAGAGCGCCGCGCGTGACGTGTATGTCTGTACTTTGCACTGGAGCCAGTGAAAGCGCGCCATAAGCAATCTCAATATATAGTTGACTGTCCAGACAGCAGCATGCTTTGCTGCGACGGGCCGCAGGCTGCAGTGCATGCCACGCAGAGGCCTTGGAAAGTGGCTGGGCGCCTGAAGCCTGCACGCGCACCGCTTGCACAACCGCGGGCTAGCAGCGAGCAGAGCGTGCGTGAGCTTCACTCACATGAAGACGCGTCTGCGCTGGCTGTGGCGCGCTCGCTCGCCGCAGCACGCGCGCGGCACAGCGCGCAGCAGAGCCGCCTGTTCTCAGACCCGCTGGAGGTGCTCAGCCTGCAGGTGCGTCAGCTGCAAGGCTGCAGCTGGGCTTGCATGGCAGGACGGCCTAGGCAGCTGGCTGAGGACGAGTAGGCAGGCAGGCGCCAGCTCAGGCTGTGCACCGCCTGCTTGATCGATGGCTAAATGGTTTGCCGGGCCGCCGTGCGCCTCTGTGCGACAGCGGCACGGACGGTGCAGCCGCAGCACTGCACACCGCCTGCTCAGGGGGCTGCAAGTGGGCGAGCCGGCCTGCTGCAGGATGACGCCACGGCCGCTGCGCCGCCCGCTGACGGCTGGGACGCGCTCGTGACGGCCTGGTGCGACGGGCAGCTGCTGCGCGCGGTCGAGACGGTGAGCCCCGAGGCGCGCGAGGAGTGCCGGCAGGCCGTCATGCTGGGGCCGGGCCTGGACAGCCGGCCCTTCAGGCGCGCCCTCCGCAGAGCGCGAGGCGCCCAGGGCGGCGCTGCCCGCGCGCCCCAGCGGCCCGAGCCTTGCGGCCGAGGGGCTGACAGGCGGGCAGCGTGCAGCGCGCAGGCTAGCGTGGCCGCCGGGCACCGTGATGTTTGAGCTGGCCGGGGCGGAGGCGCACGCCGTCGCCGCGGCCGCGCTCAAGGCGGCCGGCGTGCGCGTGCCGCGCGCGTGCCTGCTGCGCCGCGTCGCCGCAGACGTGCGCTCTGGGCGCGGCCTGGCCGAGGTTGCGGCCGCGAGCGGCCTGCGCGGCGAACGACTGTCCGTGTGGGCCCTGCAGGTGCGCACGGCCCCGTAGCGAACGGCCCAGTGGAGTGACGCCGCATGATCACCAGGGCCGCATAGGCTGCAGGTGCGGGGCTTGTCGTCTAAGAATTGGCGGGGCTGCTTGCGGTGGCGGATAAAAATGGCAGCGCCCGGGAGCCTGGCCGCTGATGCTCGGCCAGCGTCCCGGCGCGCAGCTTCTGCGGGCCTGCCAGCCTGCGCGCCGCCCACGGTGTGCGCTGCTCAGCGCCGGGCGGCGCTGCAGGGCCTGCCGGCGTTGCGCGTGGGCGCCGCGGAGGTGGCGGGCCTGCTCGCGGCGGTGGGCGACGCAGCGGCGCGCGGCAGCGCCGTGGCCGGCGAGCTGCCGGCGCCCTCGCGCGACGCCGCCGCGGATCTGCTCGCGGCCGCGGGCCTGCTCGGGCGCGTGCTGTCGCTGCAGGAGGTGCGGGCGCGCCGCGCAGCCCGACAAGCGGTTTAGCCTGGTTTCCAGGATGCAACGCTTGAGTCAGCTGCACTGGTGGCCAGCGTGGGCTCGCTCAGACTGGTCCTGCTAGACAGGCGCGGCTGTTATACGCGGTCGGTTCCTATCAGCCTCAATGGGTCCGTGTGGCAGGCTCCCAGGCTGTGCGTGGTCGCATGCAGACTGCTCTGGTCATGTTGCCGGCATCTACCTATCGCCCATGCTCCTTGGGCTGCTTGGCGGCAACAGCGCCGGCTGCCCGGCAGGCCGCAGACGAGCTCGGCTGGAGCGAGCCCAGCGGGCGCGCGTGCGGCGGCCAGCGGTGGCTGTTCACGGCGCGGCAGCAGCGGCTGTCGCTGGCGCAGATGGACACCTATGAGGCGCACAGCCGCGCCGCACAGGAAACCGACGAGGACTTTTTTGACAACTTCAGCTAGGCGGGCTGGCGGGGCCCACGAGCGCTTGCCTGTCTGTCAGGCGCGCGTGTGCCTGTGCCAGGACACTGATTGATGTCATGCAACGTGTGACGCAAGTTGTGCTTATAGCGCGTTCATGCGCACCGTGCTCGCATGAGGAGGTCTGGCTCTGGTGCAAGCCGGGGGCGACTTGGTCTCCACAATTGTGAAGTGGTTGCATACAGTAGTGCGCACATCTTGAGCGATGCCTGCAGGGGATGCAGTCCCACCTCAACAATAATTGCGCCCGCGCCTCACTCGCTTAGGCACTACTTGGATGCATGACCAGGATGCACAGCGCGCAGCTCACGATTCACAACTCGTCTCCGCCGCCCCATGCTCGTCGGCCGAGCGCACGTCCAGCGGCTGCCTGGAGCGCCTGCCAGGGCCCGGCGCCATACCCTACCCCTCCCAGCCCCATCTCGCCCGCCAGGGCAGCCACAAGCAGGTAGACCGCAACCGCATCCGCCGCCGCGCCCGCCGCCGCGCCCAGCGCCGAGGCAGAGGCAGCCGTGGCGGCCAATTTGGGCGCGACGCGTGCCAGCAGCGCGCCCAGGCCGCCCGCGGTCGCGCCCGCATCGCCGGCGGTGCAGCGCTGCTCCTGCATGATCAGGCGGCCATGGTCACTACCCAGCACATGCAATGATGGGGCGGCACAGCAGCAGCAGGCGGGTGGATGCGCCGTCGACCGCCGGCGCTGAGGCTGCACGCATGCAGCCCGCGTGCGTGGGATTGCCACGCACGCAGAGGCACTCGGCACGCCAGCACGCTCTTCACCAGACTCCTACTCAGCACTTTCAAGCAACCCTCACTTGGCCCAGTGTGGATAGTGTCATCCCATGCAGCGTGGGCGCACCAAGCGCGCATGCGCACCCGGCCGCACGGCCAGCCACGCCGCGGCCGCGGCGGCCAGCGCCGCCTGCCACAGCAGCATCGCCAGCAGCGGCGGCAGGCCCAGGGCGGGCAGGAGGCACAGCGCGGCGCGGCCGCCCGGCTGGGCGCCGCCGCCGGGGCCGCCGGGCACCGGCGGGAGCGCCCAGCATGCGGCCAGCAGCGCCGCCAGCGCCAGCCGCGGCGCAGCGGATGCCAGCAGCGCGGCGCGCAGGCTCTGCGTGGCAGGGATTGGGGGTTGGGCACATTGACATTTGAGCATGCGATGGAAAGCGCGGACAGGAGCGCCGCCGGCGCCAGCCGCGGCGGCGCAGACGCCCGCAGGCAGCGTGCAGGCACGCCGTGGCGGGAGGTGGGGGCCATCCTGTAGCGCAACTATCAGGCCTGCATTCAAGCACTTGCCTGGCAGGCCTGAACGCGCGGAGGTGGGGCCAGCATCATAGCGTGCAGGCCCTGTTGCTCGGGCCACGGCAGAGCGATTGCCAGGTGCCCTGCGCCCTGGGACGGCGCGCAGCACGGCATATGCAAGCGTGACCTTGTACGCCCAAGCGTGACCTTGTACGCCCAGCCTGCAGGAGTCCGACTGGCAGGGCAGGGTGCATGATGAGGGGCGCACAGGGCAGGCGCCGAACGCGCGCTGCTGGCGGCCGGCGGCCATGAGCCCCTCGCCTGCCAGCGGCTCGTAGCTGGCCGCCCACACTTCGGCTCGAGGCCGGGGCAAGCGCGCCGGCGCCGCGCCGCCTCTGCGCGCCCCCCCGCCGGCCGCGTGCCTTGGCAGGCCGGGCTGCGCCACGGCCGCACCGGCCTCGCGGCTGAGGTCTGGTGCGCTGCCGGCCGGCGCGCCTCCAGTCGCTGCCTGAACGGGGAGGCTGGGCTGCGCTGCGCTTGGGCTAGGTTCAGGGTTGCTTGCCGCCTGGGCGCCCGGCGCACCCCCGCCAGCTGCGTCCGCAGGCTGGCTGGCCTGTAACACGCTGGGCGCCCGCGCGCCCGCGCTGTCGCCAGGAACCCCTTCGTTGCTGCCGCGTGCCGATGGCGCGCCACCGCTCGCTAGGCAGCGCTCTGGCGCAGCCGGCGCGGGCGGCGCGGCGGCGCTGGGTACCGGCGCAGTATGCGCTGCAGCGGGCCTGATGTGCTGGACGTCGTAGGCGGGCAGGTGTGCACCTGCCGAACGGCAGTGCTGCTGTCATGCTCAGAGCCGATGCAGTGCGTTGCCGTAGTTCACAGAGTGTGCAGAGTGTAGCCAGTTGGACACTCTGCCGGCTCTGGAAAGCAGCTGCGCTTATCACGCAAGCGATGCAGCGGAGCAAGTTGCACAAGCTATCTGAAATGCTCTTTTAGTATGTGGCACGCTGTCTGGATAGCCAAGTGGCACACCTCCTCCTTCGCTGTCATGCCTGTCCTTGGGCGCCCCAACCGTGATGCTGGTCAGGCGCTCGCTGCCGCGTGCAAGCAGCTTCTGCCGCCTGCTTTCGGCGGCGGCCGCGCGTATTGCGCGCATATCTGGTGCAGAGGCCATGACCGTGTTGTTCAGGCAGCACCAGGAAAATAAAGTCTGAAATAGTGTAAATCTTTACACATCTGTGACTTGATCAGAAGTCTCAACATGCAGACAATATATTGTCTGCATTTTGATTATATAATCTGACGGGTCATGCTGCCCCACTTTGCATAGAAGGGTATGCGTGCAAAGTTGCAGTAGTCCAGACGAGCATGTGCACACCGACATTCACTGAAACCGTCTACACGCCAGAACAGAAGCACAGACGCAACTCTGTGTTCTCGTGACAGACTCTCTCACACCCGAGCGCAACCTCGCGCCACAGTGCCCCCATGCAGTCGGCTGCGCGTCTGCACCCTTGAACTGCACGCTATTGCTGCCGCGGGTTGGGTGCCGGGAACACGCGGTCATACGTCTCCATGAACAGCTCGCCAGCGCGTCCCAGCGCCACCGACACCTGCGCGGGCAGCCGCAGGCGAGTCTCAACCTGTTATACCCTATATCCTAACCTCACCCCTATCAAAGGCCGCGGCTATCGCTCTCTTCCACTTGAGCATGACCCAACCCCATCATCCGGGTGCCGTCGGCTTCTGGAGTTGCGTCGGCAGAGCCCGAAACGGGTACACACACTCGTGCAACACGTCATACCAGGCAGGACGGCACTGCCACAGCACCCGGTGAAGGGTCCGGCAGCATGCCAGACCGAACCAGGCGCTCCTGACGCGGCCGCATGCAGGAGGAGTGCTTGCGCAGTGGAACGGACCCGCCACACGCGCGGAGCTTGCCAGCACGAGATGCCGCCCCTCCCGCGCAAGCCGTCTAGCCTCGAGCAACGGGGCAGCGCGCGACAGCCAGAAACCCTCTCCAGGGACTCCTGGCACTGGAAGCTACGGCGACCAGTGATGGCTCCCATGGCCCGCGCTACAGGATAGCGTCACTAAGCCAGGTTGTGGGCGTGGGCCGCGCGGGGGGCCGCGCGCCTGCGCCTCCCAGCGCAGCAGCGCGTACAGCAGGCCCGGCACCGCCGCAATAACGACCAGCTCCACCAGCCACAGCGGCAGCGGGCCGCGGCGCTTGCCCGGCCGGCCCGCCTCCACCGGCTGCGCGACGCCCGCCGGCTTGGCCGCCGGCGCCGCCGCCGGCCGCGGCCGCTCGGCCGGCTGCTCCAGCGCGGCGGCGGGGGGCGCCTTCTGCGCGCGAGGCAGTGCTTCCAAGTATGTCGCTGCCTCATGCCTGCGGGCACTTACTGCCTTGAAGTCGGCGAAGCTTGTGCAGCATCCGGGCGTATTGTGCACTTTACAGACATGCGCATGCAAGGAATCCGCGCCACAACACAACTGAGCGGCAGGACTGCTGCCAAGCATGAGTGCAGGGCTGAGGCAGAGCAGGGGGGAGCCAGCCGATGCGCAGCGCACCTTGTCCAATGCCTCCATCTGCGGCTTGGCGGGCGCCACCTTGCTCACGATGGACTCGGCCGACGGCTTCTGGGGCGCCGCCTGCAGGCAGCGCACCCCTGCCTGAGCACGCCCGCACTTCGGTGCACCAGCCTCAGGAAAAAAGCATCCTGATAGGTTCCAGCCTCACCCCAGCCGCGCACTGCAAGTAGGCCTACGCATCCAACTGGAGGCTGCTTGTGCTTAGGATGTGGATCTGTGCTTGCTAACAAGGCCAGGCACAGGCACAGCAACGCAAAACGTGCGTCATCTTGCGACAGGAGGCCCTTTCAACACAGCCTGTAGGCGGCTGGCAGTGCCCTGCGCGGCGGCCCTGCTGCCAGCGGCTGTGTTTTCAACCACCTGCCGTTCGCCACATCTTGCTGGGCGGAGATGGGCAAGAGCAGGGAGAACGCGCGCCTGGGTCAAGCTGTCCGCGTTGACGAGCCCGTCCCACCAGTTGCCGCCGGCCGGCTGGGCGGGCGGGCCGGCGTCGCCCTTGGCGGCGCTTGCAGCGGGCGGCGCCAGCTCGGGCACGGCCGCCTTGGGCGCTGCGGGCGGCGAGAAGCTGGGGATGGGCGGCGGCGGCGGCGGCGGCGGCGGCGCGGGCGCGGGCGCCGCCGGCGCGCTCGCGGGCGCCGGGGCAAAGCTCAGCGCAGGCGCCGGCGGAGGCGAGTCCTTGGCACCTGGCGGCTGCAGGCATTCAGCGGCACCAGTCAGGCCTTTGTGTCGAACGTGCCTGATGGCATATGCTACAATGTGGCCTACTAGCCATTATAGGCACACATCAAATGGAGGTGCATGCTGACAGGAACAAGGTTTGCTGCGGCCTTGACAGCGATGAGAAGCGCTCAGCGTGGGAGAGGAGTGCTGAGCCCACCGCTGCAGGGGCAGATCCGAAGCCGAAGAAGCTGGGGCCGGACGAGGGCTCCTCCGCCTTGGACGCCTTCAAGCTCTTGCTGGCCTGCCTCTGTGCAGAGCAGAGCACATACACAGTCAGCACAGCACAGCGATGACCAGTGGCTCAGGCACATGTGCCCGGGAGCTTGGCATCAACCCAGGACCGCGCTGGACGCGCAAGAACCCTAGCAACATGCACGGTGAGCGACTTGGGTGCCGCCGCAACCGCGTGCTCAATGCACGGCACCTGCCGGACACCAGCCACGCAGGCAGCCTCGCCGCGCACAAGCGCCGAGCCGACAGGCTCACCCCAGGCCTGCGCCGGCCACGCGCAGGCCACTACCAGCACGCGGTGCGGCGCGGGGCCGCGCCTCGTACTCGCCGACACTCTGTTTCCGCAGGCGCTCGGCCGCCCCGGCAAAGTCGGACTGCCGTGCCTGGTTGCCCCGCTCCACCTCTGCGTTTGCGGCCTCCACCTGCGGGATGGGCAGGCGCTCAAGCTGTTGCGGCGCATGCTGTGCGGCGAGCCTACAGCCACGCACGGGCCGGCCGCAGCCCTGACGTCCTGTTGAGAGGGAGGGCCGGCGTGGGCCGGTCTGTGCGGCGGCATGGACCAGTCACTCCGTGTTTGCCGCGTGGCAGGTCTGCAGTGTGCGGTCTGCAGACAGGGAGGCTGTACCTGGCAGGAGCCGGCCGTGACACACTGCTCACCTTGCTGCTGTTCTCGGCGGCGGCAGGCGCGGCCGAGCCGCTGCCAACAGAGTCCGTTGACCCGCTCTCCATGGCCCGCTCGCGCCTGACGTGCGCGCAGCAAGTGAGCGCATTGTTGGCCCGCAGCAGCGCACCGAGCGGAGCCTACTCGCAGCCATGTATATGCGTTGAAAAGGGGTCCACAACTCAAGCTCCTAGGCCCAATCCTGCAGGCTGCCAGCAGTGCCAGAGTGCACAGGCCGGCGACGCCCTGCTCACGTTTTGTTGAGCAGCTCGCGGCGCTGCTGCAGCTCCTCGCGGCGGCGCTCAAACGCGCTCGGCTCGGCACGTGCGGGCGGCAGGAGCTCGGGGGGGCCAGCCAGCGCGGAGCCTCCCGCCACGAGCGCAGCCAGCAGCACGCCTTTCACACCGGCAGTCGAATTGACCTGCCGCGCCACAGCGCTGCAGCATTGAGCTTTTGCAGACCGTGTGCGGCAGCCATCCGCTCAAGCAAACAAGGTGCACATCAAGCCATCATGCAGTATGGGTGCCAAGCGGGACAGCACCTGTGCCCTGCGGCCCGCGTCATACAAGCTGGCACTGACCGCGACCCGGCGCGCCGTCCTTGCCTGCACGCCGGCCCTGAACGGCATGCATGGCCGCGGCCGCTCCAGCAGCAGCGCACTGCGCCCCGGGCGCACTGAAATCACTGCCATTTGTACCTTCAATATTTTTGCAGAACACTGGGTGGATTGGCATTGGCGCCTGTTCAGACCTCCCACCTTGGGACCGCCCAAGACCCTGGCTGCAGGGCCTTCTGGGAGGGAGCTCCAGGGGGGGGGGGGGGGCGATGGAGCCACAGGAGCCTCGGTGAGTCGTGTGAACGATACAAGACAAGGCAGACAGCGACTGCGACTCTAGTATGGAAAGCGTGGCAAACCGTGCGGCGGCCGGCTGCGTGGGGCTGTCCTGCAGCAGGACGCGCTGCCCAGCGCTGCCATCCGCCAGGCGAGCGCCGCGCGCAACCTGGTGTCACGCTCAGGCGGAGGCTGAGAGGTGTGCACAGCCGCAGTGTCCCTCTCGTCCTGCGCCCCGCCCCAGTGATAAGCTGCTGAGCATGCACGTGCACGCGCCTGCCCTTCACACCACGCTTGGAATCGCGACTTTGGTGTAGGCACGGTGGCCTCTTGCCAGGGCGCAGCCAAGTCGTGACACTGCAGGCGGAGGGCACAGAGCTCTCACTTTACTGGTTGCTGGTCGCAGGCAGCAGCCTCAGCTCTGGACACCTAGCTCGCACAGGTGCGCGCGCTGTGTCTGCATGCTCCCGTCTTTTCTTTTCAACGAGGTGTCTGGCAGCCTGGGTAAGAGTGTGCACCTTGCTTGCTTGTCGCCTGTTTCGCAAGCAGCGCGGCAGGCCTGCAGTAACATCCTGGCGTTTGGGAAGGTTGAGAGGCGCGGGGCTGGGTTCCAGCACTTGCAGGCTCGAGGGTTGCTTTTCATCTGCCTTGAGAGGTGTGCTGCAGGCTCCCAAATCGTGTGCGCGCTCCCTAGGGATGTGGGCCGGCTGGTAGTGTGCCAGCAGGGGCCGCCCCCGCCCAACCCGCTGGTCGTGGAGCGCTTTCAGCAGGTCATCTCGCAGCTGTTCCAGCAGGCGCGCCGCCCCGCCTGCGCCGCTCCTTGGAGCGCCATGGAGCGCCGCCAGCCCAAACAGACCTGCCTTGTCCAGGTCAAGGTGCAAGTGTCTCACTCTTTGTGCTGTCAACTGTGCGTTCTTCTGCAAGTTTTAAGTGTGATATGCTGTGACGGTAGTGAATTTTTTTCGTGGTTTGTGCAGTCCCTGTGTGTGATGCACGCGCTGATGCGGCGCATAGTCTTGTTGCAAATTGATTCACGACTCCAAACAGCGCCGGTGCGCCTCCGCACTGCAGCCGAGGCGCCGCCGCTGACGCGCGCCGCGCGCGCAGCGGATCGTGCGCATGGGCGGGCCGGTGGATGACGACATGGCCAACCTGATCGTCGCGCAGCTCCTGTACCTGGACTCGGCCGGCAAGCAGGACATCACCATGTACGTCAACTCGCCCGGCGGCTCCGTCACGGCAGGCGCGCCGCCCTGCGCCCGGCGGCCCGCGTGTCTGACGGCGTCCACAGTGGTGACCTGGGGTCCCTCCTACAAGATGTTCAGGTGGCGCTGCTGGCATGCGCGCGGCACGTGACGTAGGGCGCAGAGCGCTCACGCCAAGCAGCGGTGGTGCAGCCCGCTGGTCTGGCGTCTGTTGTTTGTGGATTGCGGCAAACAGCGCGGTCAGAAGCCGCAGGCTGTCATGGGCTGGAGCCACGAGCCTTAGAATGTCATGGGCTGGAGCCATGGCCACGTGTATGACCAGCGCAGTTGGTGCAGACACCGTCTCTGCTGCTTACACAAGCCAGCGGCATGCGCAGGCATGGCCGTATTCGACACCATGCGCCACGTCCGCCCGGACGTCAGCACCGTGTGCGTCGGCCTCGCCGCGTCCATGGGCGCCTTCCTGCTGGCTTCCGGCCACAAGGTGCTGCTGGAGACACACGCGCTTGTCTGTGCGCTGGTGACATGGAGACACTGCCTCGAGGGCGGGCCGACCCCTTCACTGTACGTACGGCAACTCACCCCCCTGCCATCTGCCTACTGACTAAGGCGGAGCATGATGCGACGGCAAGCGCCTTGGTTGAGCTCATGCCGCGCTACACCTACGATGTCGAGCACAGGGCGGGAAAGCTGAACGTGGCGGACGGTCTATCCAGCCGGCCGGGCCTTGCGCCACGTTCTAGCTGTCCCGCGCTGTGCTCGGTGTCGATTTAGCGCGACATGAGCTCCAGCCAGCGCGCTTGTCGTCGCATCAGGCTCGCCTTGGATAGTAGATGGCAGAGTGGTGTGTTGTCCGTACGTGTGGTGAAGGGCGGCCCGCCCTTGAGCATAGTGTCTCTATTTCACCAGCGCGTAGACAGGCCCGCCTCTTGATCCTTCTTCGACCATTTCAATGTTTGGCTGTTGTGCGGGCAGAAGTATTATCTATTGGCACCTGATGAGCATGCGAGGCGCCAAGGTAGGGCTGGCGCGCACGGATAGTGCATCGCCAAAGTTTGACTTTCGTGTGAATCCCTCTGGATGCAATTTACCCTTGGAGGCGCTAGGAGCGCAGGCAGCTCGTGTTGGGCGCCGCGTAGGACTGCGAGCAAACGTCGTCAGCGGAGCAGGCAGGTTTGCGTGCCTGCATGGCGACCCGGCGCGAGCCGCGTGCGCATGCGCGCAGGGCAAGCGCTACTCGCTCGCCAACTCGCGCATCATGATCCACCAGCCGCTGGGCGGCGCGCAGGGCCAGGCCGCCGGTGCGCTTGCTGTCCGACATGTGTGGGTGTTCTAGGCGTACTGCGCATGGCGGCGGATTGTCCGCAGTTGTCTGCTGCTGGGGCGTGCGGCCATGCGGGGGTGGTCGTGGTGCATGTGCGGTGCATGGAGTCACTCGTGTGTGGCGCAGTCGGCCGCATCTAGCGTCTGAGCGAGTGAGCAGATCTGGATTGCAGGACGTGGCAGCTGTGCCCGGTACACCACTGTGATATGCCCATGCTGTGCGCAGACGTGTGGGGAGTGCAGGCGCTGCCCACGTCTGGCTGACACTGACTGTGAGACCACGCGCGGCGCAGATATCGAGATCCAGGCCAACGAGATCCTGCACCACAAGCTGACGCTCAACGGCTACCTGGCGGAGTTCACCGGCCAGAGCATGGAGCGCATCACGCAGGCACGCCCTTGGCATGGACCCTGGCGGTGTTGGGTTTGTGGGGCTCTGTGCAGAGGAGCATAAAAAGCAAAGCATGAACAAACAAGTGCATGCTAAAGAGTGCATGCACATGCAGCAGATACAGGATTGCTGTATGCCAGCAGGCCTGTAGCTTCGTGCTGCGTGTGCCCGCAGGCGCATGCACGGGTCTCCTGTGCAGCAGCCTTGCTAGTGTGGTCTGGGCGGCAGGCCTGACAGCCTGGTGTCGGCGCGCTTTGCAACACAGGTTTACATCAGTGTTGACTGCTCTGGAGGGAGGCTGCCTGCCATCTGCCTCAGGTCGCTTGGGAACAAGTGCCACATGCTGAGGATGACTCCGCAAGTGAGCGGCCGTGGCTGCTGCCGCGCAGGACACGGACCGCGACTTCTTCATGGGGGCAGAGGAGGCCGTGGAGTATGGCCTGGTGGACGCTGTGGTGTCCAAGCCGCAGCTGGTTGCCGCGACTGCACACTGAGCCCATGAAGCGACTAGGCCTGTGTAAAGTGCGGCTCATGTGATGAAGCATGTGGCAAGGAGTGCACCAGTTTGAGCCACGTGCAGGGCTCCGTGACAGGCGGCCACGTCCTCGAACAGAACCCTAAGTGTACCAAGGCTTCGGAGCCACTGAACAGCTCAACAGTCACAAAGCTTCCAGCCATCAACCAGCTTACAGTCAAAGTAAAACATCCAGGTTCCACAGAACCACAATGGTTGCTCTGATGCTCACTGCTCATGCCGCGCCCGTCCGGGTGCTGGCCGCTTCTGCTGGCCTGCGCCCCAGGGTGGTAGTCGCAGCCGCTGCTCTGCCGCGTCGCGCCGTTATCACCCGCGCCGTGGAGGATGAGGTGCCACCCCGTGCAACGCAGTGCAGCATTGCCCGGTTTCCGTCGACGTGTTCTGACAACGGCCATTCATGTTTGCGCTGGGAAAGGCGTCAGCCGTGTCTCGCGCAAGACGGTGTGTGCTGGGCTGTTTGCGAGATTGCAGGGCGTTGCATGCACCCAACATGCACGCGTGCACACGCGTGCTGCCAATGCCCCAGCGAGCTTACCTATGTTCGCCTCTTACAGGCGGCTAGCATAGTGGAGCAGGTGGTCCAGGAGGCGAGCACGCCTAACCTGCCGCCCCCGTCGCCCTCCACGCCTACTGTGGCCTCGCCGGTGCCGAGCTCCAACCCGACATTCACCGAGTGAGTCGCCCTTGTAGCTGCGCAGAGGTTTCATGCTTCATGTTGTGAAGCACGGGCTGTGAGGAGCTGCATCTTAGTATGTTGTGCTTTTGCCGTATTGCATGGCTTGTTCTTTGCTGTGCCTGCGCACTCAACCTGAGGTCAATCTGAGCAAGTATGAGTCATGCAGGCATGCCTTGGCTGGCTGAGGTCGCTGCGTGTGCCTTCGCAGCGCCATGGCTTTTGCTGGTCCGGGCCCGGAGGTTATCAACGGTCGCCTGGCTATGCTCGCGTTCGTCGCTGCGGCTGGCGCGGAGTTTTCTACTGGCTTCACCGTCATGCAGCAGCTGCGCGAGGCGCCTGCGCTTGTGGGCGTCACCTTTGTGATCTTCGTCGTCGCCAGCCTGGTGCGCTTCACTTTGCAACGCGTACAGTGTGAAGTCATGGCTCTTGTAGTTTGCCAGACATACCATGTTTATGGTTGACATGCATGCTCCTTTTGATGGTCAGGATGTTACGTCATGAAAGTATATAATCATATGTTCACAGGTTAAAGAGCTGGTAGTATGCAGCGTCTGACGCAGCCTGACCAGCAGTGTGTGCCTGTGTGCTCGTGCAGATCCCCATCTTCCGTGGCGTGTCTCCTGCTGCAAAGAGCAACGGCCCCTTCACTCCCACTGCTGAGATGCTGAACGGCCGGGCAGCCATGCTGGGCTTCCTTGCACTGCTCTGCACTGAGTGGGCAAAGGGTGCCGCGGTGTTCTAAGCGAGTAATTGAATTATTAACCTGACTGGTTGTGTGCTAGCTATAACTTGCTGCGTGCTTCTTCCTGCTTTCCTGCCAGAAACTGCCCAGCGCTTCAGAGCATAATGCATGCATGTACTTGCATGGCAGCAATTGTTCAAGTTGAGAATGCATGCAAGCCAGCTAGGCAGGGTGTCCTACTCAGTCTGCAGGAGGTGATGAGATATGTGTATTGTGCACGAATGGTGTACAGCTATGGTGATGTGACCCAGTTTGAGCGAGGAGTGGCAACTGTGGCAAAGACCGCTTGGGGTTTAACATTGAATTAAACGTGAAACAGTAAAAAGACATGTGCCCCAATCTGTTTGTAATGCAGCCTCCAGTATGCTTTGAAAGATGCCTACTGTCACCGGCATCAAGGTCAATGAGGAACAGATGATGCTTGGAGAGTGTCAATCGAGTTGCAAAGGTCTCATACGCTTGTACACAATGTGTGTTACATACATGTCCGACAGCCCCTGTTGACAAGAACTAATGCCCAGTGAACATAGCAGACCCTGCCTCACAGACCGAGTCAAGGAGACCAGGATGGAACATCGGCACCTATGCCTACACGCTTCTGCTAATGTACGCTTACCCTGCAGTACACAGTGCTGACATCAGTACAGACCGGCCGAGGGGGGGCTTCCATGCATGCATCACCGCAGACCAAAGCCCTCCGCGTTGTTGATCGCCAGCTCCAGGCGGCGGAGCAGCGTGTCCTTGTCCTGCATACCCGCGCCGTACTTAATCGACACGACCAACATTGTAGAAAGTCTCCGACTCCGTGCCATTGCTGGGGTGGAAGTAGGGTAGGGTAGGGCAGGTCAGGGGCGGCTGCACGGCGCGCGGGCGCACCGCGTACTCCGGCATGTAGTTGAAGCATGGGGACACAGGGTAGGGTAAAGGGTTAAGGGCTGGCGCCGCGTGGCGCAGGCGCGCACCGCGTACTCCGGCAGCAGCAGGTAGTTGAAGCACGTGTGCGCGGTGGGCAGGCGCGGCGAGTCGGGCCCGTTCCGCGACACGGTGAGCGCCAGCGCGCCCAGGCCCTTGACGGGCGCGCGATCAGAGCCGGTCACGAAGAAGAGCAGGCGGCGGCGCTGCGCGTCGTCGAACACGCCGTGCACGATGTCCCACAGCCACACAATGATCTGCGCGCGCGGCGCGCGGGGTCGGGCCCGGCTTGAGGGCGCCAGCGCAGCGCGTTGCGGGCGCCGCGCACACAGCGCCTCGCAGCCGGCAACCCCCAGGCCAGCGGCTCACGCCGGGCGCATGGCCGGGCTGTCCTCAGCGCGGCCACGCGCGCAGCGCAGGACCGGACTCATGAGTAGGCCCAACCCAATCTGGGAGCGCGCCGGCGAGTCGGGCGAGTAGCCGTTCTCATACGCGGCCGCGCGCTGCAGCGCCGCAAAGTCCAACTCGCTGCGGCCGCACACCAGCTGCTCCAGCTCCTCCGGCCGGAACAGCGCCATGGCCGGGCCCGCGCACAGCTGCGGCGCGGCGGCGCGCGCTGGGGTGCGGGCGCGTGGGGCGCCCGCATTGCTTTGGGAGCAGCGGGTGCCTGCATGTGGGGTGATGCAGGCTCGCGCGCAGGCCTCAGGCATGCGAAGACCCCAGGCACAACTTGCAAGGCTCGCAGTTGACCTGCATCCTGCAAGCAGGGAAAGGTGCGCGAAGCGCATGGCGACTGCCCGGCCCCGCACTGTAGAGCGCTGGCGCTGAGCACGGTGGACCGCACACGTGAGCGCGGGTGTGCGGCAGAGCTGTCCTGGAGCTCTACAGGGCGGCCGCTCCCCTGCACAGACAGGAGCGCCGGCTGTATCCATGCACGGATCCCAGCGGCCGCGCGCGCCTGGTCAAAGCCGCGGCGGAAGGCCGCAAACTGCGGCTCGATGGACGCCTCCAGCAGGTGCCGCACGTACAGCTCCACGAAGCGGCCGCGGCTGGCGGCCGTGACCGGCAGCTCGCCGCCGCCGGGCGCCAGGTCCTCTGCGACCACGCCCTCGCCGAACGGGCCCTCGCGCTCCACCTGCTCACCCGCCGCCGCGCTGCCGGATCTGACCCAACCTCTTGCACAAGGGCGGCGGCCCTGCGCCTGAGGGCGCAGCGCACGGAGGGTTCGGCAAGGTTGCGCCGCAGTTGCGCCGGCGCCGCGTGGCGCCCGCAGGACCCAGCAAGGTAGGCTTGGGTTTAGACCCTAGCGTAATTTCGCGGCAGGCGGGGGGCGCCACGCGGCGGGCGCCCGGGGCCGCGCCTGGAAGACGAGGCCCAGGTCCGCGACCGCGGCCGCGGGCAGCGCCAGCAGCCGCGCCAGGCTGCGGTGCACCTCCGGCTGCACGCCCGCCAGGTCGGCCAGGCCGACCGGCGCGCGCAGGAGCTTCCTCCAGAGCGCCGGCGGCAGCGCCACGCCCAGGGTGTGCCCGTTGTACACTGCCAGGCCGAGCATCGTGCCCACCAGCTGGAACTCGGTGCGCATGTCGATGTCGGACGCGCGCGGCCAGTGCGCGCGGCTGGGCGCGTCCACGCCGACGAACATGCCGTAGCTGGCGTCAAAGAGCTCGCGGAAGACGAGCTGGAAGAATTCCTGCATGCAGGACTAGGGTTAGGGTCAGGGTAGGGAAGACCTCATGCACAGCCCAGCCGGTGACGGACCGAGCAGCTGCGCGCGCTCCGGGCGCGCGCCGCCTTGCAGCAAGGCTTCGCATGCCCTGCGCTGGAGCTTGCCCACCGCAGCACGCAACCCGCAGCGCGCTCTCGCAGCATCGGCACGCCAACTGCGCATGTGGCTGGTCGCCCTCCCGGACACTTCCGACGTGTTGCCGGAGTGGGCAAAGCTGGGAGTGAGAGAGCCGCACGGCCTGGACGAGCTGCTGCGGCATGCATGCGGCCGAGCGAGGCGCGCGCCTTCTGCACGCCGCCCTCGTCGACGCCCTCCTCGCCCAGGAACGCGACGCGCAGCGGCCGCTTGAGCGCATGGCGCGCCGCCGCGCTCTGCACCTGCAGCAGCGTGTCGTGCACGAGGTACTGGCCGCGCCGCACCTGGCGCGCGCCGCCCGCCGCGCCCGGTCAGGCCGGCAGATCTTGATTGCTGCCGGCAGCCTCGTTTTTCGTGAGGGTCGCGGCAACATAAGCACCTCAAGCTAAGGCCGAACAAGTGATGCCTGAGCCCAAGACGCGCGCGCTCTGGCGTCTGCTGTTCTGCGCACACAGCCGGGCCCACCTACCTGGGAGTGATGCACATGTGAACCACGCTGTCTGCACCCTGTTATTTGTATGAATCTCAATGTCCAGGCACCTACACACCTTGCATCACATTGCCTCCGCACGCCCGAACTCTCCAGGGGGAAAGGGGGGCACTGTGAACACAGGAGGGACGCAGGTACGTCTTGATTGCTTTCACATGTCAGGTGTGTAGGTCAGCGAGGATGCGGGATGGTACAAAGCTGCCGCACAGAGCACGCGGGGAAGGGCGTCACCCGCAGCACCAGGTACGGGCAGGAGTCGCCCGCGCCGCCGTGCTGCAGGAACGCCTGCATCATGACCTCCCTGAACTGCACAGCCTGCCGGCGCGCCAGCCGCGGGTCACGCTCTTGTCAGGACCCTCTCCTGGCTGCAGAACATGCACAGACACCTCCGCTCGCAAGCAAGGCTGCATCGCTTGGCAGCCTTGCATACCACCGAAGCAACGACATACAGCCGCACACTGCGCGGTAAGTCACTGAGAATATCTCATGCTGGACTCTCATTTTGGCAGGCAATGAGACTCCTGCTGCACCCACAGAGCTCGTCCACCACCGCCCGGGGCGGCGGCGGCACTGGCGCGCGGCGCGCCTGCTCGCCGCGGTTCTCCATGTCGAGCAGGGCCGCCTTGGTGGCCGCCTCGAACACGAAGGGGAAGCGGCAGAAGCTGAAGCCGCCGCCTCGCTTCCAGCGCTGGAAGTCGTCCGCCAGCGGGAAGTCGTCGCAGTTGACTGCGCCGCGGGCGCGCCGCGCTCTCGGTGCACGGGGCGCGCCTGGGCTGTGGGCAGGCTGCGGGCTTCCGCAAACACCGACTGCCAGCTGGCCCGTGCGTAAAGGGCAAAGTCGTCGCAGTTGACTGCGCCGCGGGCGCGCCGCGCTGGCGGCGCACGGGGCGCGCCTGGGCTGTGGGCGGGCTTCCGCAGACACTGGGCTGCCAGCTGGCCGGTGCAAAGAGGCGCAGGCGCGGCGTGCACAGCGGCGGTGGGGACCACCCTTGCCGCATGTCTGACACACACCGCCGCGCTGCAGGCGCGGGCCCCGGGCACCAGCCGCCAAGCCAGGCAAGCGCGCGCACCGCCCTCCACATCAGACGTGGAACTCGGTGTCCGGCAGCGACAGGACAGGGTAGGACAGGGTAGGATAGGGTAGGGTAGCTGCCAAGCAACGGCGCGCGCACCGCCGTCCACGTAGAACTCGGTGTACGGCAGCAGGCCCGCGCGCTCGCTGGCGTCGTGCGCGGCGCGCAGCGCGCGCAGCACAGCCTCTGACGCGCCACCGCCGGCGCTGCCGCAGCGCTCCTCCAGCAGCAGGATGGTCAGCGCCTGCCGCAGCCGCACCACCAGCGCCTGCGCGCGGGGCGGCCCGCTTGGGTGCGCCCCCCGGGCGCGCGGCGGCGGCGCGGCTGCGGCGAGCGCCCAGAGGCCCTAGAGCAGCAGCACGCACGCAGCCCCTGCACAGCGCCCTGGGCACGTCTCCATCACTGGCGTCGGCAAGCTGCACCCGGCCGCAGAGAAAAAGCACTCCGCCACCTTGCCGGCTCACCACATTACATCTCAAATGCCTCGTGGTGTCACGGCCGTGCTACACTGACCTGGAGACAGCATGGGTTGCAGCACCTGCATGCGCTCGCGCGGGTACGTGGCTAGCAAGTCCACGAGGCCGGCCGGCGCGTCCGCTGAGTCGGCACAGGCGGCGCAGACCCGGTGCAGCAGCCTGCGCAGACAGTTTGACGCAGCTTCAGTTGCGCAGCATGCAAGGCACACCCACTGTGCCGTGAGGCAAGCTCTGGGGCATGCATGCAGCCCAGGGAGAGGCAAGGGTAAGTGCGAGGGTGCATGTGACAGCCCCTGCAGCCAGTTGCATAGCACAGCAGCAGCCAGCGAGCCAAGCATGGATAAGCAGGCCAGGCGCCGCCAGGCCGGTGCGCCGGGCGCGCGGCGCACATGCTGTGCTCCGGCTCGTCCAGCAGCGGGTTGTCGAGCAGCACGCACGCCGCCGCCGCCGGCAGCGCTGCGGCCTCAGGCACATTGTAGAGCAGGAGGCTCGCGCGCTCCAGCAGCACCGTCGTCAGGCCCCTGGCGGCCCGCATGCGGCCATGCTGGTCCGTGCATTCCTGGTGCCAGCTGATTGTAACCAGCAGAGTCGCAGACCAGCGCGTGACAGCCCGCACGGCGACCTTGCATCGGGTGCTGGCTGAGGGCATGCTTGCGGCATGCAGCAGCTCGGTTAAGAGGGACCTGTCTTCCCAGGCACTGTCAGCAACTTCTCGCATGACAAACGCTCGATACTTTTTGCAAACAGAACCATTGCAGAGCACCTTACCATTTCCAAAAGCACCAAGATGCCTTGCACGGCGGTCTGGCCGGCACACTATCATGAACAACAAGCAAAGAACTGGCAAATGTGTACGATCATAGGCCACTCCTGCAGGGGGACGGCCTTGAGATGCGCATATGCGATGCGCACATACAAGGGGGGCGCACAAGTCATCGCAGAGCTGTACAGTACTGTACATGGCGTCCACTGCATCAAAGTCGATGCCAGCTGAGGCAGGCGCACCCTGCAGAGCCGCGA
>JAABUV010001422.1_pt1 | contig 34740 bp, 20 predicted proteins | sample 5559971 | NCBI WGS metagenome assembly JAABUV01 (sample SAMN10711881, study PRJNA513362) | rock metagenome | isolation source: Antarctica rocks | place: Antarctica: Victoria Land, Knobhead nord | collected 2015-12-19
CAAGGGAAGAAAGGTATTCAGTCGGCGCATCGTGCGGCTCCTGGTAAAGAACTAGGTTGCGAAGAAATGGCCCGTTTCAGACTCTCTGTCCGCGCCGCTAATTCGGCCCTGAGAGATGGAAAGGCAAGCTGACCCCGCTGAGTTTTGGTACGCTTTTGATGAGTTACGAGAGGGTAGCAGAAAGATACCACGAGACCTCTTAGGCAGATACGATGCTTTAGCACGAAGTGCCGCGCAGATTACGTTGAGGCAAATGATCAGGCCCTGCGAACAGTGAGACTACAAACTGGGATAGCCACGGCAATCAGCCGATGATTGCTGTGAGACTAAGAATTCCAGCTGCCAGTTCATGGTCTCCTGCGATCTCAACCTGCTCGCGAGCTGAACTCTGGTCAATTTCTTTCGTGAATACGCGCCAGGCAATCTCCGGACTCAGCGTCACCTTGCACGCAACCTCTTCCGGGACACCTTCCAGAAAGGTCCATTCGTCTTTTCCTTTCGACAAAACCCACGCACCACCGCATTCGCCAGAGATTTACCATTGCACGCTCGTCCCGGTGGGAGCTTCACGTCACGATACGCGAGAGGAAGACCCCGGACAAAGCAGTCCAGCACTGGATGATATAGCTCCGGGGTCATGATGCCGGGACGCCCCGTCGCGTGGCGTATCTGCTGCTCATCATGCCACCGCTCCGTTAGTTCACCTTCGCAAGCGGCGGGAACGTCATGATGATGAGACCGATGGCGTGGGGATGTTCGTGGTTCCGATCTGAAAGCGGTTTACGACCCTGGCCGAGGAAGGAACGAAGTGACCAATTGCCGCCCCAACGGCCATCGCCAGGAAGATCCACAGCGTTAGGAAGCGATGGAGAACGAGAGCTTCTTCCGAGCCGCAGGAGCGCAGATCTGACCGTGGGTGGCAGGAGCAATGGACACTAGCAGACCTCGCAGGAAACATCGCTGACTGGTGTGTTGAAATCAAGCTAATGACCGTAGCTCTCCGATAATGTCGGAACCTTCCCTCGGAACAGCCAATACACAATGCCGAAGTAAAGCAGGGCAAGCGCGATTCCGAAGCTCCACCAGACCAGACCTACCGAATCGTGTTGGGACCGGCCAGGGCAGCCGCAATCGTGATATTGCGGCCTTGATCCCCTACAGAAGGTAACAGCACTGGAAATAAGCCTGCCGCTGCGCCTACCAACATCGTGGTTAGGAAGGAGTACGCAGCTAGAAATCCGACGAAAGCAGAATGCCGAAGCGTAGCGGCGACGACGGTAGCGATTGACGCAATCACGGCGACGGGCACCATAAAAAGGAACGGATGGCCCCGATAGTTCTCAAGAGAGTTCGGTCGTGCGATCACGGTAGCCGGCAAGCCGATCAAAGTGATGACCAATAGCGCGGGCCAACCCTTTGAAGCGAGTGAGAGAGCACGCTTCTCCAGCACTCCTTCTGTTTTCACGGCCAGGTACGGGTGCGCGATGTAAGCCGAGCGCGATCAGGGCAAGCACACCGCCTATGACTGTGTCCCAATCGAGAATGCCCGGATGCGGACCAGTTCTCCAATCGGTCCAGAGGGACCTGCCCAACCCTCTAAAAACAGCCTCATGTTTCAGACAATCTCTCGCGCCTTTCGAGAGGCTGTGATTTATACGTCCGAACGGTCCGTCATCCAGGCCTCTCTACCCGCTATCTTGCCTGCCGATCTCCCGTCCCAACAAGAGACGACGGCAAAGGTCGAACTCGAGGTTAGCCCGGAGCACAATGCTGGACGGCTTGTCATCGAACTCGCGGAACGGATGCCTACCTGGGCCGAGCATAGCCGGCAGTGGACCCCGATCAACAATGCACTGACTCCTCCCGAGGTCAATCAGTTCGCATGGAGAGCCGAGAGCGGCACCATGCAGAGCTACCGCCACACGGACACGGGCCGTCACATCCATATCGACGGGTCAACCGGTCGGTTCTACAACCAGGATCGTGTCGAGAAGCTGGAGCTCGTCGCGGTGGAATCCATAGCCGTTGCCGACGGCGAAGTGAACGGCGACGAGGATAAAGGAGAGGGCGGCGAGGATCGCGGCGTCGCGGCGAAGCGGGGTGGGTGGCCGGGTGCGGGCGTCGTCGAACAGCATAGGCGAATGATACGTAGGCCGAAAGGCGATGTGCCGGAGTTAGGCGAGAGTGTTTTGTTTTCATTCATTGCAACTCCATCAATGTCGTGGAGCCTCCCTTACAAGAAGCGCGCGCCGGGTTAGTTTGAATGGAGATAGAACCTGTGGACCACCTCTTCCGCGCGGCTTTCCGGGTCATGGAAGGACGAGTCGAAGCGGACACCCGTTTCAGGAACGTTAGGTCCTAGTGGAAAGATGGGAGGACCGCGCGGGAGCCTACCTTGGCTCTGCGATGTGGGAGCTTCCGCCGGACGCACAGACGTTTATCGCAGCTCAAACGGGCTTCGACGTACATCGGGCCCGAGAAGATTCGCCTAGGATTCGCCTTCGAAGTAGTCAATCTGACCACTCGAGGACACGAGGTGCGCGATGCTTCCCTCCGACGACCATCTCGATAGTTTTTCCGCAGCTTCAAGACTGAACGTCTGGTTCCAGGTGTGTACGAGGCTGGCTACCACGCTCGCTTCGTTGGCTCCTCTGAGTCCTAGAACGCAAACGGCTTGCTGGCAAGCCGGATGGCAGGAGGCAGATCGAGAGCTCACTGCCCTCTGGACGGTGCCTTAGCAGTTCCCCATTTTATTGCAGCACTGCCTCGGACCCTACCGATCCAGCCTCTTTGGGACGGGAGAGCTCGGACGGGAGCAGCATCTGGCAGGACACGAGCAAACGATACTGAATATCCAATCAGGGCAGCTCCCCTAAGAGACGATGCAGATGTTCGAAGATTCTGCTTCTCCGCTGCACATCGCCTTCGGGCTACTTGCTATCGCTTGACGAGCTCGGCAGGAGATCATGTGTCGATGCTTGTTACTGCCGTATTTGACGTATTCTGGTTCAGACCATGAATACGACCGATCTTCTTTCTGCCATCGATGCTGAGATCTCTCGCTTGACCGAAGTTCGCACTCTGCTCGATGGGATCGGCGAAAGCTCACCTACTAACTCCCCTCCGAAGGTCTCCTCTATTCAGAAAGCTTCTACCTCGGGGAAGTCGGCTGAACCAAAGCGGCGAGGCCGGCCCAAAGGCTCCAAGAACAAGACCAGCGGCTTTAACCCGAAGGCGTCCACTGTGAAGCGAAGGATCATGAGCTCCGCAGCGAAGGAGCGGATCGCTGCCGCGCAACGGGCGCGATGGGCTAAGCAGAAGGGAAGTGCTGTTGCTAGCGACGCCTCTCCGGCCAAGAGGGAAGCCGTGAAAACAGCGGGAAAGACCGCTTCCGCCTCAGTTAAGAACGGCAAAGCGGGAAATCCTCCTAAGCCTTCTGCCCTAACGAAATCGGCTATGGTGAGGGAAGCGGCTGCAAAAATGACACCTGCGAAGAGACTAAGCTCTAAGGTTCAGCCCAAGCAGGCTAAGAGGAACGCTTCACCTGCACCAGGAAAGAAAGCTGCAGGGAAGAAGTCTCTCACTAAGTCTCCGGTTTCCGACTCTCCGCTGGCGGAGAGCGGAGCGCCCGCTGAGGTGCAAGCCAGTTCGTAGCTGTATTAGGTATGCGCCCAGTTAACCCCACATGGTGGCTCTGCTCCTGCCCGCCTCGGGCAAGGAAGCTCTGGAGGGTGTATGCCACTACATCCAAGGATGCTGCCGTCATAACCATAATGCTTTGTCTACCTGAACACTTCTCCGGGATTAAGAACTCAAATGCGTGTTGCTGCTAAAGGGTATGGACCGAAGCAGAAACCTTCGAGCTCCTAGAAGACCGCCAATCGTTGCTGCGGTCGTGCCCAGAAGCAGAGCGACGAAATCCCAAGAGCCACAGTCCCTCGCTGAAGTGCGATCACCCTAACATTGGGATGATCGTTGATCAGGTGGTTCGTCTGCGGCTAATCTACTCGGCTTGTCGGAAGTGATTCAGACTGCGGGTCGATACCGCAAAGCCAGTTCGTGAGACCTATGCCAAGGAGAGCTTTAGGGGCGAGGTCCGGTTCTACTCCGTTAGATGTTGTCGGATGTTTAGTCGCAAAACTCTCCGATAGTGTGTTAGTAAAGCACCGGGGACTCGGTGAAGACAGCTGGTCAAACGGTAGCTTGATAGTGCCCCGGATCAGGCTATTTCAGACTTTGCTCATGGGTTTATTTTGTTTACTCTCTTCGCCCTAGCATTGCCCCCAGCGGTGCGGAGGAGGAGCAGACCTCACAGTTTGTCACCTGTGGCCTTTTTTTCTTACTAGCCTGCTGCTGCAGGACGCGCACCTGCATCGCTCTTCAGCCGTGTACAAGTAGGATTCACCATGTGCGGACAGTACTCTCACGATTCGTTGCACGACACTTTCTGTGAAGTCCAGAGACCCGTTGCCGGTCGAGTTGCTTTGTAACCGGCAAGAACGGTAATGTGAGGGCCTGTGGTTCCCAATGCATTTTCGCGTATCTTTGGCACGAGCGGCCGCCGCGCGGTCGAGTCCGTCGCGCCGCGCCGCACCTTCAACGATGTCATTCTGCCGCCCACGACCCACCGCGCTCTTGAGACCGCGCTGGCCCAGGTGACACAGCACGATCTGATATTCAAGGGCTGGGGCTTGGGGGAACGGCATTCCACCGGGCTTGGTTTAGCCTTCAATTTCGCTGGACCCCCGGGCACCGGCAAGACCATCTGTGCCGAGGCTATCGCGCAGTCGCTCGGCCGACAGCTTCTAGGCGTGCGATACGCCGAGCTCGAATCGATGTGGATGGGCGAAACGTCGAAGAACGTTGCCGCAATCTTCCGTACAGCGCGCGAGGAGCAAGCCGTTTTGTTCTTCGACGAGGCCGACGCGATCGCCGCTCGCAGATCGACCTCAGTCGATAGTGGCTCGCAGCGCGAATCCAACAGCGTGGTCAATGTGCTGCTGCAGGAGTTGGACAGATACACCGGGGTTGTGATCTTCGCGACCAACCTGGCAGCGAACTTCGATCCGGCGTTCGAGCGACGCATCCGCACGCATGTGCTCTTCGAGTTGCCCGGCGAGACTGAACGCGTCCGCATCTGGCGAGCGCAGTTGCATCCTACCCGGACGCCGCTCGCCCCAGATGTCGACTTCGACGCCCTCGCTCGCCGCTATGACGTGAGCGGCGGAGACATCCAGAACGCTGTGCTGAAGGCAGCCCTGGCAGCGGCGGCTGAGCCAATCCCTGATCTCTCGAAGAAGATCCAGCAGCAACACTTCGAGGTGGGGATGGAAGAAGTGATGGCGAGCAAGCGGGTGATGCAACAATCGATCTTTGCAGATCAGGCAGCCTTGACTTCGGAGTCGGAGCTTCCCACTTCCGCAATCGCGTCGCAAGCCTCGCAACTGCTAGCGTACGGTCTGCCTGGAATGACGCTGCTGATCGCGCTGATCGCGCTTGGAGTAGCGCTGCTCAAATAGCCACGGCCTTCTTACGCGCGTAGGTGCGTTGTTCAGGTCTTGGCTGCTTTCCCTCGTGTTTTGAAATCTCCGAGTCTACGTCCCGCCAACTAACGGTAAGCGCGTTTCCGAAGACTTACTTATCCTGATCAGCACACCTAACGTCGAGGCAATTCAACAACTGTAAGCAATTCACAAACGAGCGTTACCGCCGAGCCGTAGGAAGGCTTTGAAGATGCGGGATGGTCGGCCCCTCCCAGAGCAGAAGCGGCACGTCCGGTGAGGAGACTTCCGCATTTTCGAGCGAGTCGTCCCGGGTGATGCGCACGCGATGCGGACCGGCGGTGAGGGTGGCGCTGACACGGACCGGCTGAACTGCGTTGCCGGGCGACCCGCAGACCTGAGGCTGGAACTTCAGGGAGAGCGCTGGTTCGTGGTCATCGATTGCGACCGTTGCCCTGGTGCTAGTGAGAAGAGTGACGGTATACCCGCCGTCGACGGGCGCAACGAGATCGACGGTGTAGACGTGCGCGCCTTCGGCGATGCTGCCGGAGTTCGATCTGGTTTCCGGGTTGACGAGCACGAGATGCCGGCTGTTCCAAGACTGATCGGCGCTGCCGCGTCGGATCACGTGGAGCGAGACGCGGAAGCGGCCGGAGCCGTCAAGGTCGGTTCCGAGCGCGTCAGGGAAGGTGTGCCGAACGGTGCGGCCGAGTGCGCGAGAGCCGTCGCCGAAGAGCCACTCGAACAGCAGATCTGGACCAGTGGGAAGGCCGGCGGTGAAGGTTACGGGTCTTCCGGCGCGGAGGATTCCATCGGTATAGGTGAAGCTCGCGTCGAGAGCTGCGGGGTGGATGAGTGGTGCAGCAGCATCTTCAAGAATGGCCGTCTTCTGGCCTTCGACGCCGCTGAGGTAAGTGTCCTCAAAGCTGACACCGCGGACATCGCCCTTGAGTACAGGTGCAAGCATAGCCGGTCCATCCATGGGCCAGAGGCCTTCGAAGCTGATGTCGCGGACCTGGGGGAGCGACTGACGGATTTGAAAGAGGGAGTACCAGTCTTCGAGACGAATGTTGCGAAAGGTGTAGTCAGAATGGGCGCCCTTACCGTCGGGGTCGGCCCAGAGCTCGAAGAAAGCGAAGGGAACCTTGCAGCCGCCGAAGCCCGTGTGAATGACATCGATGTCGCTCATGTGGAAGTGGGCACTGTTGAAGGTTTTCTGCGGCCATCCGACGCGGATAGTATTCGAGATGCTCGTGGAGGCGACCGTGTCTTCGATAGTTATATTAGTGACGTCTTCGCCCGGTTTCGTGAGCAGCGGCAGCTCGTACCCCTCCCAATTGCCTTGAAGGGCGAATACGTCGTCGGAGGCTCGGAAGAAGCTGTTTTTTACGGTGGTGTCGCCGCCGCCGAGCCAGTCGAGGCCATCCTGATTGGCATTATTGGGGTTGCCGCCGATGATCTTGACGTTGTAGAAGCCGATGTGGCGAGAGTCTTTCATCTGGACTTGCCAAGTGCGGCTTCGGGTGATGCAGGTAATGCCGTCAACCTCAATGTTTTGAGCATCATCCATGATGATGCAATGCCAGTTTTTCTTATGTTGCCAACCTTCGTCGTTGAAGGGGTCCTGGGGACCGTCGTAGATGATGGCACCGGTGCCGAAGACATGTATGTTCTTGACCTGCCAGATGTTAAGGGCTCCGAAGACAACCGCTCCAGGGGCTAGATAGATGCGGTCACCGCTGTTGGCGTCAATATTTTCGTGGTGTACGCCTGGTGAGATGTAGCGAATTCCTGGTGTTTGTGCGGTGACTTGCGCGGAGGGCGGCAGGTTGCCGAAGAGGAAGAGCATCTCGGAGTCGGCGAAGTGTTCGCCAGGGCGGGAGAGACTGAGCTTAACCGGACCGGGGATAGAAAATGTGAGCGTGGCGCCGTTACGCTTGGGGCGGATGCCATAGCGCATCGGCTGGACGACGACCCCGCGGTCCCAGAAGTGAGAGTCTTCGGCGGTGACGGATACGACGGCCGGGGCAGAGACGTCGAAGTTGAGGAGGTAGTAGTTGGTGGCGGCGTGGAGGACGGGGGAGCGCCGGCCGTTGACGGAGACGATGAAGTGGGAGGAGCGCACCTCGGCGGGGATCTCCGCGAAGGGTAATGCGGGCCGAGCGTGGAGGGCGGAGGGTGCTGCGAGCAGTTGAAACAGGGTGAGCAGAGCGATGAGACGAGGCCGGTTCGCCAAGGGTGAGAGCGTTGCAAGGAGGTGCATGCCGGGATGGGGCTCCAAAGGGTGAAGGCGATTGAGTGACAGTCTTCCTGAAGATGGACTGGAGTGAGAGAAGCAGATTCCTCCGCTACGCTGCGCAATGACAACAAAGAAAGTTGCGATCTCTACACTGCTTGCGATTTGCTGAAAACGGCATCCTCACCACGGCTCGCTATTGGTCTAGTTATGGGACGACTGTACCTCTTCGACTACTGTAGTGGCGTGTTGGAGTCGCTGTGCCTGGAGGGCGCGGGCGCCTGCCTCAGCCTGCTGTGCTCCGGCCAGGTCGCCGATTCTGCGGAGGAGGCGATAGAGCTGGAAGTGGAGGCTGCCGTCGCGATCGCTGGAGAGGCCGAGGCGGAGTTCGGCGATAGCGCTTTTGGTGTCGCCTGCGTCCGCGGCGACCTGGCCGAGAAGGGCGTGCACGCGGGCGTCAACGGCGGGTTCGTGGCGGAAGCTGCGGTCGAGGAAGGGGTGAGCCTCGGCAAAGTGGCGCTGGACGACGAGGGCTTCGGCGGTGATGAGGTTGAGCCGCGGGTCTTCAGGATGATCGGCGAGGCCTGTCTTTGCGGTGGCGATAGCGTCATCGCTGTGACTTTCGGCGAGGTAAGCGGCGGCGGTTCCGAGCAGGGCGGCGGGGTCGTGCGGGTCGGTGGCGAGGGCCTTGGCGTACTCGGCGCGGGCCTCGGCGAACAGGCTGCGGCGGCGGTAGAGATCCCCGGTGAGGTCGAAGGTTGCGGGGGATTGCGGGGCGAGGCTCGCGAAGCGATCAAAGGCGACGGTAGCGCGGCGCTCGTTGGCTTTGACCGACCAGTAGAGGGCCTCGATGTCGGCGGGATTTCTCGTAATAGCGACGGATGCAAGCTCTGCGCTGCCGGCGTAGTCGCCGCTGAGAAAGGCGCAGGCTGAGGTGCCGGAGGAGGAGTTGGAAGAGTTGCAGAGGCCCGCACTGGATGTGGGCTGGAGGCTCTGGCGAAGAGTCGCGAGCGTATCGACGGAGAGTGCAGATGAGGACGTGGATGTGGCGGAATCGGCTGTTGTGTCGAGCACGCGAAGGAACTTTGCTCGATCTTCGGGCGTGGTTTCGCGGGAGGCCTCCTGGTAGAGGTGCGTGCCCTCTTTGAGGCGGCTCTGTGCGAGGAGCTCATCGGCGTAGAGCATGCGAGCCCAGACGGAGTCGCCGTGACGCGAGGCGAGCGCGCCACCATCCTGCTCGATAAGACCCAAGGAGGCGACGGCGAGACCGTACCAGGCGGAGGAGCTGTGGGGATCGACCGCGGCGGCTGCCTGATAGGCGTTTGCGGCGGGACGGAGCTGATGGAGGGCGGCGTAGGCGCGGGCGAGTGCCAGGGTTGCGTCGGGGTTCTTCGGCTGTGCGCTGAGCGCTTTGTGGAGGAATGACAGGGCCTGCTCCGGCTTGTTGACGGCGACGAGGTCGACACCGGTGAAGAGGATGGGGGTGAAGAGGCCGGGTCGGAGGGCGAGTGCCTGGTGGAAGCTAGCGATGGCGGCCTCGGGCTGTTTGGAGAGATGCTCCATCAGGCCGCGATTGGCCCAGAGTTCCGGGATTCGAGGAGAGAGCTTGGTGGCGGTTGCGTAGGCTGTGGCGGCATCCGCGTAGTGCGCGTTGTTCTGCGCCGCCTGTGCGCGGTCGAGCGCGTCGTCAAGTGCTGGACTTGCCGGTTGCGCCACGGCCCGGCCTTGCCCTGGCACGAGACTAAGTGCCAGGAGAAGGGCGAGACCGAGGAAGGACGGCCATTGGGTCGGACGCATACGGCAGGTTACCAGTACAGCTTGAGTGCGAATTGGATGTCCCGTGGGGGCTGAGCGGCGCGGATGGTGCCGAAGCTGCCGCCAGTGCGGTCACCCAGAAAGATATCCGGCGCGTAGAAGTTAGCGTGGTTGAAGGCGTTGAAGAACTCCGCCCTGCCCTGCAGGCGGAATCTTTCGGTGAAGGCCCAGTATTTCTGCGCCGAAACATCCCAGTTCTGCAGGCCCGGTGCGCGCAGTTGCGAGATGTAACGGGGTGCGTTGCCGAAGCCGTAGGTGCCGCTCGGGACGAAGTCGAAGGCGTTGGGGTTGAACCACTGGTTGATGGTGCGGTGGGCTACGTGGAAGTCGCCGACGATGTTGGGGCGCTGGTTGGCACCGTAGAGGTTGGTGCCGCCCGAGCCGTTGATGCTGAGCGGGAAGCCGCCCTTGAAGGTGCTTATGCCGGAGACCTGCCAGCCGCCGACGACGGAGTCGACCTTGCGGGACATCTTTCCGCCGAAGTGGCGGCCACGACCGACGGGCAGCTCGTAGATGTAGTTGACGACGAGGCTGTGCGGGATGTCGCTGCCGTCGACGGACTTCTCCGCGGCGAGGTCGTAGTAGTTCTGCGGACCCTGATCGCCGTTGTAGGCCCAGTTGTTGGTGCCGGAGACGTTGTCGATGAACTTGGAGTAGGTGTAGGAGACGAGGACGTTGAGGCCGGCGTGGAAGCGGTGGTTGTAGTCGGCCTGGAGGGCGTTGTAGATGGAGAAGCCGACGGGCGCCTGGGGTTCAGATACGCCGCAGAACTGCGGATAAGGCGAGAGCAGGTGGCCGCGCGCGATGGTGGGCTGATCGAGGCCGCAGGAACTGGACTTGATGGCGCCGAAGAAGGGGTTTTTGATCTGGTCGTCGAGGGATTTGCCGAGCGAGTAGAAGCTGGGGTTGAGCTGGCTGTGATTGAAGCCGCTGAGGAGCAGCTTGGTGCCGTGATTGCCGACAAAGGTGGCGGTGACTACGTCGTTGGGGGTAACGGCGTATTGCACGCCGAGCGAGTAGTTCTGCATGTAGGGCGAGCGGCGGTCGCTGGGGATGCCGGTGGTGCCCTGGCCAACGTCCTGCAGGTTGCCGGCCGCAGAGCCCCGCGCTGGAAGCAGGCCGGTGGGGAAGGGGTTGCTGAGGGTGTTGCTGAGGGTGACGCCGTTGTTGACGGAGCCGGAGTAGCTGGTGGACTGACTGAAGCCTGGGTTGTAGCCGCCGCCGAACCACTGGGGCGCGAAGAAGATGCCGTACCCGCCGCGAATGACGAGGCGATCCGTTGCCTGGTAGGAGAAGCCGAAGCGGGGAGCTACGTTTGTGTAGCTGGTGTTGTAGAGGCCACGGCGGTGGCCGTTGCCGTTGAAGACGACCTCGCCGGGGTATTGCTGTCCGACGGCTGCGCTGATGGGGTTGATGGCGTTGTAGTCGAAGAAGGCCTGGCGGTCGTGACGCTCGGTGGGGGGTGACTGCCACTCGTAGCGGAGGCCGAGATTGAGGGTGAGGTGCGGGGTCGCCTTCCAGTCGTCCTCGGTGTAGAAGCCGTAGAGGTGGCGGCTCACGGCGGGGTTGAAGTTGGTCGTCGCGGAGCCGCTGTTGGCAGCCCCGAGCAGGAGCGAGGCGAATCCAGAGCCGGTCGCGGAGTTTCCGGAGGTTGGGTCGGGCCCGGAGGTGAAGCCGGAGCCGACGTTGAAATTGGTTCCGGGAAGGCTGTTGCCGTTGTTCTGCTGGATGGCACTGAAGAAGCCGAAGCTGAGGTTGTGCACGCCCTGGGTCTTGGTTAGGTCCACCGAGACGCTGCCGACGTTCCGGAAGCCGGTGCCCTGGGAGCCCTGCGATGGACCGAGCGGGGCCTGGCCGCCGACGTTGATGAGCGGGAAGACGTCAGAGTTGGCGGTGAGCGTGGCAGGGAGTCCGACGGAGGCGTAGTCGAAGGGATAGCCCTGGACGGAGCCGCCTTCGGCCCAGCGGGACAGACCGGCGGTGGCGCTCATCGCAAAGGTTGGAGTGAAGACGTGGCTGCCGCCGAGGACGAAGCTGAAGCGGTTGTTGGGGCGGATGTTGCCGGGACCGGCGATATTGTTGGCACCATAGAAGGCGGGCGAGTTGGTCTTCTGCTCGTACTTCTGTGACCAGCGGGCGAAGATGCGGGTGAGTTGCGTGATGTTGTGGTCAACGCGGATGAGGTACTCGTTGGAGGTGGCGGGAGCGGAGGCTGCGGCGGCGAAGTTGTTGGAGGTGCCGGAGGTGGTAGGGGTGGGATAGAAGGACGCTAGTTTCGCGCCGACGGCGTTGATCTGGTTCGGGCCGATCTTGTTACCGGCGAATGGGTCGCGAATGAAGCCGGATCTGGTGGCGACGAGGCCGGTGCGGGGATCGAGAGAGCCGGCGGTGATGGCGCGGGCGGAGTTGGGGTCGTAGATGGCGCCCGAGAAGACGGGACGGCCGAGGGCGTCGAAGATCGGGGCTTTGGTGGTGCTGTCGGTGAGTTGTGCGCCGAGCAGGGCGGAGAAGTCTCCGGTACGGAAGTCGGTGGTGGGAACGGTGCCGGTGAAGGTGGCCGGGGTGCTCTGGCGCAGGCCTTCGTAGAGGCCGAAGAAGAAGGTCTTGTCGTGGCCGTTGTAGATGCCGGGAATGGTGACGGGGCCGCCGATGGAGGCGCCGAACTGGTTGCGGCGGAAGGAGGGCTTTTTGAGCCCGAAGTAGTTGTTGAAGTACGAGTTGGCGTCGAGCTTGCTGTTGCGCAGGAATTCAAAAGCGTCGCCGTGGAAGGCGTTGGTGCCGGACTTGGTAGTGACGTTGATGACGTTGCCGGTCGAGAAGCCGTACTGGGAGGTGAAGGAGTTGGTCTGAATTTTGAACTGATCGACACTGTCGACGGACGGGACGTAAACGACGGCGCCCCAGTCGGAGGCGGTGTCCCAGATGCCGTCGAGGAGGAAGGCGGTGGTGCCGAAGAAGCCGCCGCCGAAGTTGAGGAAGGAGATGTCCTGGTCGGCGGTGCCCTGGGTTCCGCCGCCGTTAAGGCGCTGACCCTGGACGGAGTTGGAGACGGAAGAGTTGAGGGTGGCAAGGCCGAAGACGTTCCGCAGGTTGAGCGGGAGCTCGACGACCTGCTTGGAGGAGATGTCGGCGGAGAGATTGGCATTATCGGTATTCAGGAGCGGGGCATCGCTGGTGACGGAGATCTCCTGGTTGCCCTCGCCGATGGCGAGATGGACGCTCTGGGCCACGCCCTGCCCGGCCGTGAGCACGATTCCCTGCTGCTGATAGGACCTGAAGCCCGGTGCGTCGACCTTGAGGGTGTAGGTGGAAGGCGGAAGAAGGCGGAAGCTGTAGGTGCCACTTTCGCTGGTCGGGAAGGTGCGAGTGACGCCGTTCTCGGTGCCGGTAAGTGTGACCGTGGCACCGGAGATGACGGCTCCGGACGGATCGGAGATGGTGCCGGAGAGAGCGGAGGAGCTCGTCTGGTCCTGTGCTAGGGCGGTGCCGCAGAGGAGCAATGTAAGCGTGATAACGGTAAGTGATTGGAAACGGAATCGGCTTTGCAACACTGGGATCTCCCTCAAAAGCTACTGCCGAGACCACTGACCTGAGTGCGAATGGCTAAGGATGCCGCGGGTCGGAGGTCTGTTTTCTGCCAGGAGCATAGAGCAGGTTGCGCGGGACGAGTGTCAACGAAAGCTACTGTAGGTATCCGCCAAAACGGCTGAATGTACGGGAAAAGATGGGGTAAGGAGGGCGGTATACTACTCCGATCGGGGTCGTGCCTAGATAGCAGGTTGTGATGACATGCAAACAGTACAGAGAGTTCCGGACGAGAGTCCGCTCTGGTCTTCGTCGGATGAGATTGGGTCTACCGAGGTGCAGCTGGCGCTAGAAGCGATTGTCGCGAGCCAGCCGTTTCGGACCAGCAAGCAATGCCAGAACCTATTGCGATACATCGTGGATCACTCGTTACGTAAGGACGATATGGCTTTGCGGGAGCGGATCCTGGGGGTCGAGGTGTTCGGCCGGGCCCCGGACTACGACACAAGCGAGGATCCGGTGGTGCGGATGCGGGCGGCGGATGTGCGCAAGCGTCTCGCGCAGTACTACCAGTCGCTGGACGGCGACGATTCGGCGCTTCACATCGAGTTGAAGCCGGGCTCGTACCGTGCGATGTTTCACCATGGTCGGTCTCAGGCTGCGGCGGCTGCGGCTATAAGTACCGCGCTCGCGCCGGCTCCGGGTGCCGTTACGGATAGGCGTGACGCCATCAAGGTTGACGCTGCGGAGCTGGTCACGGTAGGTGGTGGAATTCCGCGGCGTGTGTCCGCGTTGTGGGCACTGCTGGCGATGGGTCTAATCGCGGTTTTTGCGGTGATGGCGTTTCGCTTTGGGACACCCGGCTGGGCTTCTCCGCAACGGCGTTTCTGGGCACCGCTGACATCCAGTCGTAAGCCGGTCTTGTTGTATCTTGGCTCTAATGTGGCGTACCGGTTTACACCGGAGTTCCAGGCGCGTTACCAGAAGGAGCACGGGCTGACACAGAATGGGCCCGAATTTTTTATCGATCTGCCGCGAAACGGCACGGTTCAGACGAACGATCTAACGCCTGTTCCCGGCACCTTTGTGACGGTAGGGGACTTGGCTGCCAGCACCCAGGTCGTTTCGCTGCTGACCGGCTGGGGCAAACCGTTTGTTCTGCGCTCGGCCAGCGACCTCTCGATCGGCGACTTGCGCAACACACCTGCCGTGTTGGTGGGCGGATTCAACAATCCGTGGACGCTTGAGACGACGGACGATCTCCGGTTCTCATTTCGGGGTGGAACGGAGATTCGGGATCGCGATCATCCAGGGCAGAGTTGGAGGGCGGGACATGACGCGGCGGGTGAGACGAAGGAGGACTATGCGCTGATCTCGCGCGTGTTGCAGGCCAAGACGGGCGGGCCGGCAATGACGGTGAGCGGGATCGGTTCATTTGGAACCGATGCGGCGGCGGAGTTCGTGACGAGTGATGAAAAGATGAGCGCGATGTTGAAAGACGCTCCGCCGGGCTGGGAGCGGAAGAACTTTCAAGCAGTACTTCACATACGCGTGGTTGCAAACGCTCCGGTGGCGGTGGATCTGGTGACGTCGGAGTGGTGGTAGATGCCGGAGAGTGGCGAGGGATTATTCCGATAATGTAGCGACATTTCTTGGAGCGAACCTTAGAAACGCAAGCGGGAGGCTGGAAGCTGGCCGGGCTCCGCTAGCGAGCCGCAGGTCCTGAATTCAAAGCCGCATTCGCACTTCCAGTCGTTATGATTCTGACCCGCTCTACAGTTAGTGCCAGCGAAGCGGTACGCAGATCATCGTAGACCTAAAGTATCCTCAGCCCGAGGCACGTTTCTGGCGCGACCGGCATGAAGCCAGCCGATACGATCGGTTTATGTGCGGACGCTACTATCGAACCTCAAACGGGGAAGCCGTATCAGAGCGAGCCATCGACCAGCTGGGCCTGAGGATAATCTGGAGAGCCTTTCCATGCTGATCGGCTATGCCCGCGTCTCCACGCAGGTCCAATCTCGAAGTGCAGACCGAGGCACTCACTCAAGTCTGCTGCCCTCGCGCTCTCCACTCCCACAGTGTGCAGCTCCGGCGCTGCCACAATCTCGCATTCATACCTCTGAACTTCCATAAAAGTGGTTCGAATAATGCGCCCCGACCAGCAGGGACGCACCTGCGCATAGGTATATGCCCGCCGTTGCGCTCAGAGCTGCGCCCATCCCATATCGTTGTGTTGCTATCGCGATCAGCACAGGTGCCGCTCCACCGCCCAACCACCCTAGGGAGTTCATAATTCCAACCGCGCTTCCGCGGCGCTCGCGAGGCACTACATCGTAGAGTGCGGCCCATAGATTCGCGTCGTACAAACCCTTGAACAGGCCAAATCCCACCATCGCCAGGAACAGCGTGGACGTTACCCTGGTCCGCCCGATCAGAAATAGAAACGGCACTCCGCACAGCAGCCCCATCGCCTGCGTCATCATTCGTCCACTTCGCTCCCAGCCCCGTCGTTTAACCGCCGCGTCTGCCAGCAAGCCTCCACCTAGCACGCCAACTACCGACGCAAGCTGTAGGAACGCAGTCCCGTTGAGCCCCGCCATCGCCAGGCTCATGTGAAAGTTATGGAACAGAAACGTCGGCATCCAGGTCAGAAAGACCACGGCAACGAAGTTGGCTCCTATAAAAACCGCGATCAGCACAACCACGATTGGTCGGCTGAGAACGTCTCTCACTCCGTCCAAGAAGCTCGACTTACTCTCCGGTCGGCGGTCCGGGAGAAAGACTTGCGTCTCCTCCGAACCGCCCGCCACCACGATCTCGTCCTCCTTCCCGCGCATCGGCTCGCGGATGAACACCCAAAGCAGCCCACCCAGCAGGATTCCCAGCACGCCGAAGTAGAGAAAACTCACCCGCCATCCCTGGCTCTCTCCGATCCATCCAGAAAGAGCCCCGCCGGCAATGCTGCCCGCGTATACGCTGGATTGATGGAGGGACATGGCGCGAGACCGTGTTGCTCGCCCGTGGTAATCGCTGATCAACGACATGGATGCCGGAAAATAGAAGGCCTCCCCCAAGCCTCCTAGTGCACGGCACACCAAGAGCTGTGTGTAGCTGTGTGCGAACCCGGTGCTCGCCGTCACTACCGACCAGAAGATAAGTCCGCCCAGCACCAGCGTCTTGCGCGGCAGGCGGTCGCATAGCCAACCCGCCGCCGGGCCGAAGAGCGCATACATCCACATGAACGAAGAGCCCACAATACCCAACTGCACGTCGGATAGATGCAGCTCGCGCTGCAGAAGTGGAAAGACAGAAAAGATTGCCTGCCGGTCCGCGTAGTTGAAGAGACACACAAACCACAGCATGCCCACCAGCAGCCATTTGTACACCGGCCGGCTCGCGAGACGCTCTAGCATCGCTAGGTCATGCCTCGGGATGAATGCGATGGATGTTGAAGAAGACGGGAACACCCTGCCGAAGCGAAGCCTCCCGCCTCCAGTAGTCAAACTCACGCAGACGCTCCTGCTGGCTCGCGCGAATGTGCTCCGAAAGTGCCGTCATGGCCGCTTCCAGGTTCTGCGCCACAACGGCGTCCATTATCTTCTGGTGATACTGCGCGATGCTTTTGAGCGTAGCGAGATCGTGCCCGCCGCGGCGGATCGCGAACACGCTGATCAGAAGCCGGGTGTCGTTGATGATCTTTTGCAGGCGCGTGTTGTGAGTCATGCTCATTAGCAGCGCATGAAAGCCGAGATCAAAGGCAATAAAACGCTCCATCTGCGTCTCGTTCAGCAGGTTCTTTCGCGATTTCACCAGCTCCTTCTGCAGCACACCGATGCCGTCGATCAGCTCCTGCAGCCGGCGCTTATCCTCCACGCGCAACGGCATCGCCGCTATGCGGGCGACCGCGTAAACCTCAAGCGCCTCCCGCAACTCATACAGCTCCATGATGTCTTCGCGCTTGATGTGCGCCACCAGCATGCCGCCCCCGGCCGCCTGCTCCAGCATGCCTTCTGCCGCCAGTTGGTTCATCGCTTCGCGGATGGGCGTGCGGCTGCTTCCCAGATCCTTCGCGAGCTGCAGTTCGGAGATCGCGGAGCCGGCCGGAAGCTTCCCGCTTGCAACCAGCTGCTGGATGTGCAGGTATGCTTTTTCGCGAATGGAGATCTCGCGCGGCTCGTGCTTCTGCTTGGGTCTGCGGTTCATGGGCAAAGAATAACGTACTGGCACACTCTCTGAGACAGCGGGCCATTCTCATGTGCAGGACGCATGACTGAAGACACTGTATCCCTCCTGAATCCCATTTATATCCGAAGTGGGTGAGATATGTCGACAGACAGACGACAGGTCTGTATAGTCGCGATGTTGGTAGGAATCCCCGTGAGAACATTTCGAGTTCTTCTTCTCTACTGCGCGTGTTCCGGGCCTGCCCTCGGGCAGGCCACCGGTGAACTGATCTTTCAGCCGGGCTCCACGTCCTTCCCGTCCAGCCACGCCTCCACAGTCGTCGAACTGCCGGACCGAAAGGTCATGTCGGCGTGGTTCGGCGGCTCCGCCGAAGGCAAGAGTGATGTCGCCATCTGGTCTGCCATGCGCGACAGTAACGGCTGGACGAAGCCCGTCGAACTCGTCCGCGAGCCAAGCATCGCCTGCTACAACCCGGTGCTCTTCTACACCCGCGACAGGCGCCTCTGGATGTACTACAAGTTCGGTCCCAGCCCCTCCACGTGGAGCGCCGGACGCATCGTTAGCACCGACAACGGCAGAACCTGGTCTGCGCCGGAGCACCTACCAGCCGGTCTCCTTGGGCCCATTCGCGCAAAGCCTCTCGTGCTCAAGGACGGCACCGTCGTGAGCGGAACGTCCTTTGAAAGTTATCGCACTTGGGCCGTCTGGATCGAGCGGAGCACCGACGACGGCTCCACCTGGGCGAAGATCGGTCCAATCGTACCGCCGTTGGATCTCGATGCCAAAGGCCTTGGCCAAAACGCTGGCGTCGTCCCGGCTGACGTGCCCGGATCGACGGATTGGAAGTTCATCCAGGGCATCATCCAGCCCTCCGTCGTCCAGCTCAAAGGAAGACACCTGCGCCTTTACGCGCGCTCGACCGCGAAAACTGCGCGCGTGACCGTTGCTGACTCCGAGGACAATGGCATCTCTTGGACACAGGCGCATCCCCTCGACGTGCCAAATCCAAACTCCGGCATCGATGCTGTCACACTCAAGGATGGACGCGTGGTCCTGATCTACAACAACACCACCTCCGGCCGCACCCCGCTTAACCTCGCCATCAGTGGCGACGCGGAGCATTTCACGCCATTCAAGACGCTCGAAGACGTGCCCGGCGAATACTCCTACCCCGCTCTCGTACAGGCCGCCGATGGTGATCTGCTGATGACGTACACCTGGAATCGCAAGAGCATCAAATTCGTGCGTCTACCGCTTGCCGAACTGCCCCGCTGATCCCTTTCCATCTGGAGACAACGTTTGAAGCCGAAACAAGTACAAGACGTTTACGCAGCCGTCCTCACTCCCAGGTCGCTGCACGGGGATGTGGATGTATCCGCCTTCTCGGCTATCATCCGCTTCCTAGTCGAGAGGGGCGTGCGGCGCTTCGCGGTAAACGGCGCCACCGGCGAATTCTGCCTTACCACGCCCACGCAGTTGGAGTTGCTGCTCGCAACCGTGCAGGCCGTCTGCAAGAACGCTGAAGTGCTTTGCGGCGTGGGCGGCGCCAGCGCGGCGCAGACACGCGAGTTCGCCGGAATCGCGGAACAGGCGGGTGTGCACAGTCTCCTGCTGCCAATGCCGTACTTCTTCCCCTACGGCCAGCAGGATCTCGCCGCCTTCTCTGAAGATCTCGCGCGAAACGTCAGCCTTCCGGTGCTGCTCTACAACCTGCCCCAGTTCACGACCGGCCTCGACCCGCAGACCGTCTGCGATCTTTGTCGATCGGTGCCAAACATTATCGGTATCAAGGATTCCAGCGGCTCGCTCGACATCCTGCGCGCTCTCCGGACACAAGTTCCGGGGGCGTGCCGCATCATTGGCAACGATCAGGCGCTTGCACCGGCCCTCGAGGAGGGTCTCTGTGACGGTGTCGTTTCCGGCGTCGCCTGCGTCGTGCCGGAGCTGGTTCAGGCTCTCTACAGCCAGCCGGCCGGCACCCCGGAATTTGCGCAGTGCAGCAGTCAACTAGACGAGTTGCTGGAGCAGCTCAGTCAATTTCCCACACCGTGGGGCCTCAAGTGGATCGCGGAAGAACGCGGTCTCCTGAGTGCCGGCTTTACGCTTCCCCTCAGCCAGCAGCGTCGCATCGGCGGTGCCGCCCTCAAACAGTGGTGCCGCACGTGGCTCTCCACGGCTCTGATCTCGCTGCCCCGGTCGCCCGGCCATACCCCGGTTCACCCATCCCGTTGAGTCCGTGTCAGACCGTCTAGGAGAAGGTCATGCCGCAGAACACATCCTCCGCAAGCGATACAAACGAACAGGTCTTACTCGTCACCAGCGGTGATCTGCGCCTCTCCGCGAACCAGGCCTGCTGGCCCGCGCAGCGTGACCTGGAGCAAAAGCTGTCTGCTGTATGTGCACGCGCCGGTTACAATCTACGCCGTGCCTTCCCCGTTAACGAGGCGGAGGGCCACGGCTTCATCTCCTCGCAGCGCATGGGTATGGACATATTTATGACCATCCCGACGGGAGCGAAGCTTGTCTTCGCCACCGCCGCCTGGCAATACAGCCATCACGTCCTGCCCGGGCTTCGTGACCATCGCGGGCCAATCCTGACCGTGGCAAATTGGTCTGGTCAGTGGCCCGGCCTCGTAGGCCTTCTCAACCTAAATGGCTCACTGGTCAAAGCAGGGGTGCCGTTCTCGTCGCTTTGGAGCAGGAACTTCGACGATGATTTCTTTCGAAACGGCCTCGTCGAATGGCTCCGCACCGGCACCGTCCGGCACGATAGCAGCCATGTGCAGGATCTCGTTCCGGCGTACGTGCCCGCGAATCTGGCAACGTCGGCCCAAGAGATCGCCGCGGGTCTGCGTCATCGCAAGGCGATCCTGGGCATCTTCGACGAAGGCTGCATGGGCATGTACAACGCCATCATCGACGACGAGCTGCTCAACGCCTGCGGGATGTACAAGGAACGCCTGAGCCAGTCCGCATTGGTCGCGAAGATGCGTGACGTGTCCGCAAACGAGGCGGAGGCCGTCTTGCAGTGGTTGCTCGACAAGGGCGTTAGCTTCCAGTTCGGCGACGATCCGGCAACCGAGCTGACGCGCGCCCAGGTCATCGATCAGTGCAGGATGTATGTCGCCGCAGTTCGCATCGCGGCGGATTTCGGTTGTGATGCGATCGGTATTCAATACCAGCAGGGCCTCAAGGATATGGCACCTGCGTCGGACCTGGTGGAAGGCCTGCTGAACAACGCGGAACGCCCACCGGTCTTCGCCGAGGGAACACGCATTGAGCTCTACCCAGACGGTCCGCTCGTGCACTTCAATGAAGTTGACGAGTGCGCCGGCGTGGATGCACTGATCACAAATCTCGTCTGGAACTTCCTCGGGCACGATCCGTCCACAACGCTGCACGACGTTCGCTGGGGTGAGCACTACGACGGTGAGGGCATCGATGCGTTCGTTTGGCTCCTGCAGATCTCCGGAGCCGCGCCAGCCAACCATTTCGTGAATGGATATGCTGGGGCTTCGAGCGAACGGCAGCCCGCCATGTACTTCCCTCTGGGCGGCGGTACCCTCAAAGGTGTGGGCAGGCCCGGCGATCTGGTTTGGAGCCGCGTCTTCGTCGAAGGCGGCAAACTGCACTGCGACCTCGGCCTCGGCAGAGCTCTCGCTCTCCCACCCGAGGAGACAGAGCGGCGATGGCGTGAGACGACCTACCAGTGGCCTATTGTTCACGCCGTCTTCCCCGGGATTACCCGTGATCAGTTCATGGGAAGGCACCGCGCCAACCACGTCAATGTGGTCTATGCGCCCGATCGCGACGCTGCAAGACGCGCTGCCCTTCTCAAGGCTGCCGTGCTGCAAGAGTTGGGAATCGCCGTGCATCTCTGCGGGTCGACTCTCCTCCCGTAGAGTGGCTTTCTTCCAGCACACAGTATGTCGACAGCATGTCGGTTAGCTGTTGACAGCCATACGACAAATCACATATGTTCATCCACGCTCCCCTAGTTGCAGTTCGGCTGCCGATGCAGCCAAGGCTGCTGCGGAGTGCCCAAAGAGGAACCTTACCTATGCTCCTTCTCGTCAACCACATCTCTGCCCGGGTCACCCGACTCCTGTGCTGCGCCGCCCTGCTGAGTTCGGCCGTCTACGCACAAGACCTCAATGGCAACATCGTAGGCACCGCCAAAGACACGACCGGTGCCATCGTCAACTCTGCGAGCGTCACCGCGACCAACGCGGGCACCGAGGCACGAACCACCGGCCATGTTCTCAGTGATGGCAGCTTCGTCCTAAAGGTTCCTCCGGGCGTTTACAACGTCAGTGTGGAAGCATCGGGCTTCAAAGCGGTACACATCCAGGAACTCCGGGTGGAGGTAAACACGCAGAGCAGGGCGGATGCCGTCCTCAGCGTGGGCAACGCCACGGAAGTGGTGAATGTGCAAGCTGTCAGCAACAGCGTCGACACCACCACCTCGACCCTCAAGGAGACCATCAGCGAGCAGACGATCGAGGACGCGCCCCTCAATGGCCGTAATCCGATCAGCCTCATCCTTCTTGTGCCCGGAGTCGTGCGCGATCCCCGGGCCAACGTCACCAGCGGAAACACCTACCCCGGCGCCACTGGCATCTCCATCAACGGCAATCGTTCGAACACCACCAACTACATCCTCGACGGCGCCAGCAACAACGACAACTATGTCAACGCACCCGCACCCCTGCCCAATCCCGATGCCCTGCAGGAGTTCAGCGTACAGACCAACAATTTTGACGCGGAGTTCGGCAGACTGCCCGGCGGAGTGGTCAATGCGGTCACGAAGTCCGGCGTCAACCAGCTGCACGGAAGCGCTTTCGAGTACATCCGCAACAACGCGTTCAATGCTGCGAACCACTTCGCCGCCGTGACCAGGGGCGCCAAAACCGACGACGGACTCAAGCGTCATCAGTTCGGCGGTACGGTGGGTGGCCCTGTCTTTCTGCCGCGTGTCTACAATGGCCGCGACAAGAGCTTCTTCTTCATCTCGCTCCAGGAGACGCTTGTTCATCAGCGGCCCAATGCGAGCAGCGCCGTCGTTCCGAGTGCAGCCCTGCGCAACGGAGACTTCTCCGGCATCTCCACGCCGCTCTACATCCCATACGACCCGGCGCGTGGCACCTTCGCCAAAAATCAGATTCCCGCCATCAGCCCCGTGGCTCAGGCCATCCTCACATTCATCCCCCTCGCGCCGGCTGGAACTCCGGTCAACGCGCAGGGCGGCCAGACTATCTTCTACAGAAGCCTGAACAACACCAGCGACCTGCAGCTACTTGCTCGCTTCGATCAGCACTTCGGTAGCAGAAATACTCTTTACGGCACCTACATCCGCTCGCACCAGATCGCGCAGCCGTTTCTGGATCCCGCCAACTATCTTGCCTACAAAAACGCCGGGGACTGGACCTATGACCGCTATCACGTCAGCGACACGCACGTCTTTAGCCCCAACCTCCTCAATCAGGCCCTCTTCGCCTATCTCCACAATCGCTACAAGAACACGCCCGTTTATCCCTCAGCGTCCTTGCCTTCGCTGGGTATCAACGCCTACGTTCCTCCAGGGCAGAACGAGTATCAGTTCACTGTCTCTAATTTCTTCACCCTGTATACCGGCGACACCAACGAGTTCATACGCGATGAGTATCAGGGCATCGATACGATTCGCTGGAACAGGGGGCGCCATCAGATGAGCTTCGGCGGCGAATACTATTTCGGTACCGGCGACAACATCAACAACTTTCAGCAGAACCCCGTTTACACCTACACCGCGCAAAGCTACACCCCCAACCCGAATACCGTAGCCACCAGCACGGGCAATGCATTCGCTGATTTTCTAGCCGGCCGATTCTCCACCTTTCTTCAGGGTGCCGGTGAATTTAAGAACACGCGCTACAACCATTACGCCGTCTTCGCGGAAGACAGCTGGAAGGCGACTTCGCGCCTCGTGCTCAACATCGGCGTTCGCTACGAACCATTCCTTCCCTACTACGATCTGAACAATAAGCTCGCTGCCTATCGCCCCGGCGTCACAAGCACTCTCTATCCGAACGCCCCGCTCGGCATTGTCTTCGTGGGCGACCCCGGCGTCCCCCGCGGCGGCTTCAAGTCCTCTTACAGCAACGTAGCACCGCGGGTCGGCCTGGCTTACGACGTGTTCGGCGATGGCAAGACCAGCCTGCGCGCAGGCTACGGCATCTTCTACGACCAACCCAACACCATCACCACGAACAATCAAACGGATCAGGCCCCCTTTGCCCCGGTGCTTACCCTCACCGGCAGCGCCACAAGCAACACGGAAAATCCTTATAACGGCGCGGTAAATCCCTTCCCTTACCCCACCCCCCCATCCTCTAACTCCACCTTCCCGCGGTACACCAGTCAATACCTCTACAGCCCTAACCTTCGCAACGCCTACACCCAATCATGGAACTTGCAGCTCCAGCAGGACCTCGGCTTCGGAACCATCTTCAGCCTCGCCTATGCTGCTTCGGCGTCAACGCACCTGCCCATCGCGCGGGAGTTGAATGCCGCCGTCTACACCCCCGGTGTCTCCACCACCGCCAACACCAACCAGCGCCGGCCCATGGGCCCGGCTCTCGGCTCGAGCACCATCCTTGAAGCGAGTGGCTCTTCCAATTACAACTCCCTCCAGGCAAACCTCCGTCGCTCTTTCACCAATGGCATCTCGTTGCTGGCCAACTACACCTTCGGCAAAGCCATTGATTCGTGGTCCGATACCAAGACGCTTGGCGGCGCACGAGCCATTCCCACAAACTCGCGGTACGATCGCGGGCCCGCTGACTTCGATCGACGTCACGTCATCAACGTCACATCCTTCCTCCGCCTTCCGTCACCCGTGCACAACGCATTCGGAAAAGCTGTACTTAGCGGTTGGGAGCACACAACGATCTTCAACTACACGGGCGGCTACCCTTTCAGCGTCTTTTCTGGTCGAGATAATGCCCTCACTGGCACCCCCAACCAGCGCGTCAGCGTGGTTCCCGGCATCTCGCCTTACCTGGGCAGGCGCTCCACTGCCGCAACCCAATTTCAATATCTTAATCCCGTCGCCTTTGTGCAGCCCGCGCAGGCCGGCAACTACGGGAACTCCGGCCGCAATGCATACCGCGGCCCGGGCTACACCACCCTCGACATGGGCCTGCTGAAACACTTTCCCATCACCGAAAGGGTGACAGGCGTCTTCCGCTTTGAAGCCTTCAACGTTCTCAACCACACCAACCTGCAGCTGCCCAGCAACACCTTCAGCTCGGGTAGCTTTACTCAGAACCAGATCACCTCGTCCTACGATCCGCGTATTCTCCAGTTCGCCCTGCGCCTGTCCTTCTAGCAGTCACCCCTTCCAGATGTAGAAGGAGTGCGACTCACGACCCAGGCAACCTCGTTTGCGCGCTGCCCGCGCCTTACTAGATTCGGCGCCACTGGCGAGTAGCTTGCCTCGGAGGGTTCGCCCTCGCTAGGCGTTCGACCTTGTCAAAGGTTCGGCCTAGCATCGCAGACCAACGTGCATGTGCAGATAGCAACATCCGGTGCGGACGACTCTACGCTGCTGGTGGGGCGCGCGCGACAGCCCAAGTAGTTGTGACCGGGTACGTGCAGCAGTCAAATGTGTAAGCTTCAACCCGACTACGACCACTCCGTCCCGTAACCTCGCGAGGGCTCTGTTGCATTAACTAGCTGACCCCAGGGGGCTCGTATCCGGGCGCCGATCAAGCGGCAACTTGGAAGAGTTGGTTCACAAAGCGGATCTCATTGCGGACGCCCGGCTTGCACGTCAGGCAGTGTCCGCGCCGGATCATCCGCATGATCTCGAAACCCTTGATTGTCGCCGTCGCAGTCTTCATGGTGTGAAAGCCTCGTGTTGGCTTGATGACCTGCTTCAACGCCCATGGTCTGCCTCGATAATGTTGTTCAGGTACTTCGATGTTCGGTGCCTCGTGTCCTTCGACAGCTGGCCGTTATGCTTGAGCTTTTCGATTGCTTCCGGGTATGAGCGAAGCTTATCGGTGGTGATGGACACTGGTGGCCAGTTCCGCATAACGATCAGTGCCTTAGCTAGGAACCGATGTGCTGCGCGACTGTTTCGGCGATCCGAGAGCATGAAGTCGATGAGCGCACCATGTTTATCGACAGCACGGAACAGGTACTTCCACCGGCCGCCCACCTTCACATAGGTCTCGTCCACTCGCCAGGACGTTGATCCATAGCCCTGATAGGCCCGCACTCGCTTCTCAAGCTCGGGGGCATAACGATGGACCCAGCGCATGATCGTGGATGGGTCCACTTCGACGCCTCGCTCCTGCATCATCTCCGCTAAGTCCCTGTACGAGATTCCGTACTTGCAGTACCAACGAACACAGACCAGGATGATCTCGACTGGGAAGCGACGACGACTGAACATGAACCATCGTATCGCCCCGAGGTGCCGGTTTCCGGTTAATGCAACAGTGCCTGATTTCGCCAAGTAGGGACGTATCCGGAACCCGTCGAGCACTGCGACATCTGTGCCTGGTTTTCCGCTTGCGATGAGCACCGCAGGGCAGACGATCATCTCTCGTTGGTCGCCGGACTAAGCAGACTCCACCAAAAGCAGCTAAAAGTCTGGAGCATTCAGGCGGTCGCCGACCTTGCTGTGATGCCTCTCCCCCTGAAAGATCGCCCGAAGCACGGCTCAAAGGAATCGCTTCTACGAGTGAGGGAGCAAGCCCGCATCCAAGTCGAAGGGCGCGACCAGAACAAACCAGTGTATGAGCTGCTTTGTCTATGCGAGGATCACGGTTTCTGTGGTTTGCCGGAACCCTCGCCAGGGGATATCTTCTTCGATTTAGAAAGTGACCCTTATGTCGGGGAGGCCGGCAGGGAATACCTGTTTGGCTTCATCTCCCAAGGCGAACACGGTCAGCAAAGTCAGTTACTTATTAAGTGACCTTGAGCATGTGTCGATGCTTGTTGCTGCCGTGTTCTGGTTCAGACCATGAAGACGACCGATCTTCTTTCCGCCATTGATGCTGAGATCTCTGGCTTGACCGAAGTTCGTACCCTGCTGGATGGAATCGGCGAAAGCTCACCCAGCAACTCACGTTCGAAGGTCTCCTCTGTTCAGAGAGCTTCTACCCCGGGGAAGTCGGCTGGACCAAAGAGACGAGGACGTCCCAAGGGCTCCAAGAACAAGACAACCGGCTTCCATCCTGAGGAGTCCGCTGCTAAGCGAAGGGTCATGAGCCCCGCGGCAAAAGAGCGGAGCGCTGCCGCGCAACGCGCGCGATGGGCTAAGCAGAAGGGAAGTGCTGTTGCTACAAGGGACGCGTCAGAAAAACGGGACGGGTAGGCATAAGTGAAGTTCCTACAGAACTCACTTGTGTGCTTCGGTCTGATTGAAAGTCATGGACGTCTTGCAAGTGCGTGGTGGTCGATTGTCACGATTCGCAGAATGTAGCATCTCGAACGCACCGGAAGCCTGTATTACTTGTCCCACTGTCGGGTGTATTGGAACTCCGCGCCGCGACCCGATACCGGTTGCAATAAGACTGATGGCATAAGTACGAGCCGCCTTTCAAGACGCGGGCCGTCCCGGTCGGCGGCCCAACCGGGTTCATGCGCGTGGCGTTAACCTGGTACTCAGCGTCGAACCAGTCAGCACACCATTCCCATGTATTACCTGTCATCGAGAGCAAACCGTAGCCGTTCGCCGGAAAGGCATCGGCGGGACACGTGCCAAGGAATCCATCTTCTGCCGTATTCAGATGGGGGAAACTACCCTGCCAGATGTTGCAAAGGTGCGCGCCGCCGGGCAACAGTTCATCTCCCCACGGGTAAAGCTTTTGTTCCAGACCGCCGCGTGCGGCATACTCCCACTCCGCCTCGGTTGGAAGCCGCTTTCCTGCCCATGCGGCGAACGCCGCGGCATCATTCCACGAGACCTGAACGACAGGATGACTTGCACGATGGGCCCAGCTGCTCTCGGGACCTTCGGGATGTTTCCAGCAAGCACCATCGATGCGTTTCCACCACTCAATGCCAGGCACTGCTTCGCGCGAACGGAGGCTTTCCGGCAGGTCTCCTTCAAAGACAAAGGACCAGCCAAAGAGCTCAGCTTCTGTTACGTATCCGGTTGTTGCGGCAAAGTGCGCAAAGGCCTCGTTCGCCACAGGGGTGCGATCCATAAGAAATGGGTCGACCAACACACGACGCACAGGACCTTCTCCATCGGCGGGGAATCCGCTTTTATACTCCGTACCCATCAGGAACCTGCCCCCGTGCAGGTGAATCATGTTCTCGGCAGATCCTGCCGTGATACGTTCCCGCTGCGCAGAGTGATTCGTAGAATCCGCAAGGCGTAACGCCCGTTGTTTGCTTGGAACGCAACAGGGAGAAGGCGGCGTAGCTTTCATACAAGAGGCCCGTCTGAGGACACAACCTCAATGGAAGCGGTCCGGAGTGCCTCTTCCATAGCCATGTCGATAATGTGGCGCCTGCGTTCCTCTAACAAACGCCGGGACAGCATCGGCCTCACACTTTCCAAGGAGGAGTACTCCGGTAGTTTGCGCTGCAGCACCGTGGCGATGTGAAAGCCGAAGATCGTGCGAAAGACTTCTGATCGGGCGCCGTTTTGTAGCACGAAGATAACCTCTTCGAACTCCGGGACCATCGTTCCTCGTGTCACCCACCCCAAGATAGTTTTACCTCCGCAATCTGAGTACCGGTTCGCGACTCTGCTGAACGCGGTGCCTGCCCTGAGCTCTTGCTCGGCCTGCCCAATCCGGGCACGAGCTCCGTCTTCGTCTTGCGGTGATTCGACATTGCATACGATATGTGCTGCCTGAACACGCTCGGGAAGCCAAAACTCCGCGCGATGCAGTTCGTAGTACCGTTCAATCTCCGCGCGGGAGGGACGGGGCTCATGACGGCTGAGCCAAATGGAATATCTCTCGACCAGCAACTCGTCCGCAAGTTGTCGGTAGACGGCGGCACCACACACCGAAGCGCTCGAAATCCCCGATAGTCGAGACCTCCGTACACTCACCTCCTCTGCCGAAACAGTAAACCCTGCCCCCAAGGCCTTCTGGAGCAGCGCTACCTGTCCTGCAACCTGCCGCTCAGATAGGCGGCGGAGCGCATTGGCCTGAGAACGACCACCTGGGGTGGTGGTGTCTAATCCAAACCCGCCAAGCTGTCGAAAGACTTCGATGAACCGCTCGTCGTCCACGAACTGTCCGTTAACAATGACAGCCACACTTTTCTCCAGATCTTAGGCTCCTGTACGGATTGCAGCGAAAGCCTTCAGCTCGCTTATGCTCAGAAGGTCAACCTCGCGGCGACCTGAACCTGACGAGGAGCACCAGCCGAAGTGATAATACCGTATAGCGTATTACCGACCGTGCTGCCCGGTCCGTTGAATTGTGGGTGATTCAAGACGTTAAATCCTTCCAGGCGCATATTCAGATTGGTCTCGCCTAGCACTCGGATGGGAAAATTGCGTTGAAGACTCAGGTTCAACTGATTCTGATTGGGTGATCGAAGAATATTCCGCCCCGCGTTGCCAAAGGTGTAAGAGGGTGTATTTACATAGCAGGCCGTGTTAAACCACTGCTGTCTCGTGCCGGCCCCGCCCAAGTTTCCATTGCAGACCTGCGTTGGCCGCGTTAGTGTACCAGCGTTGGCCGCATCAAAGCTCAAACTTGGCGTAAACGGCAGACCCGTCTGGAACTGGTACACCGGAGAGATCGCCCAATCGCCTAGGACCGCGCCTGCAAGTTTTTGGTTCGGGAGAAGTGTCCGGCCGGAAGGTACCTGTATTATTCCGGTGAGCACATAGCGAAACCGCACATCATTATCCGAAGAGGCGTAATTCGCCGCACGATTGTAGTTGTCCTGCAGAGTATCACCCGCTCCGCATGTGTCGCAGAGGTCAAGTGCCGGATTCTGCAGGTCGAACGCGTGTCCATAGGTAAGCGCGTTTAGAAATGACAGGCCCGCGTTGAAGCGCTTTTCTACCTTGGCTGAAACCCCCTCATACTGGCTTGAGTTCCAATTGCCCACCGTTTTGATTGGCGCAATGGTGAATGCCGCGAGAGGCCGGCGCGAGTTCACAGGCGTGGAATTCAGCACCCTGGGTTGATTGCCTTGACCTACGCCGAGCAGTTGAGAACCGTGATTTCCCACGTAGTTAACCTCCGCCAGCACCTGCCAGGGCAGCTGTTTCTGTACGCTCAAGCTCCACTGCTGCACATAGGAGGTCTGGAAGTGTTCGGTCCAGCTGACGAGGGCAGCGGTCGCGCTCGGCACCAAGGTAAAGCTTGACGCCGGAATAGGCGTAGGCCGCGCGATTGAGGCATTTGGGGAAAGAGGAAAGCCGCTTGCGGGATTGAGCTGGTCGCTCGAGATGGTCGCCGATCCATACCCGAAGAATGGGGGATTACTGGTGAGCCGGTTGGTCACGCCCGTGCCTTCGTCTTGGGCGTAGAAGATGCCATAGGACGACCGGATCGTCAGGTCCTTTACATAAGGCACTCGGTAAGCAAAACCCAGCCGCGGTGCGATGTTGTTCTTGTCGGTGTAGAGGAGGCTCCGCGGCCGGGCCGGGTTGCCGGAAAAGATGAGCTGGCCATACAGCGGTCCGGGATCGAGTACGAGGTTCGCCATCTTATTTTGTGTCTCGGTGAATGGTGGTGTCAGTTCGTAGCGCACACCGTAGTTCAGAGTCAACGCGCTGGTCAGTTGCCATTGGTCTGCCGCGTAAAAGCCATAAGCGAAACCGCGCTCCTCATTGTCAGCAGCCGTACCCGTGGTCAATGAGTTGGCGTCTCCCAGTAGCAGGTCGGCGATTGCGCTTCCACTCGCACCACGAGCCCTCGGGTTCTGCGTGAAGACGCCGGTGAACCCAAAACCGGAGCGGCCGTTCAACGTGGCAAACGTGCGCGGCCGTATCCAAAGGATGTCGGTGCCGAACTTTAACTGATGCGTACCGCGGGACCAGGAAAAATTGTCCGCGAAGTCGAATACCCCAGAGGTCTTGTTCAGAGGGCTGTTGCCACAGCAGGGTGCCTGCCCACCCAGACCCGCGATGCTGGAAACATTGAAGGACGGCGTTCCCGTGGTGACCCGAGGGTCGAGCGAACCTGGAATGATTTCGTCACGCGGCTGTGTGCCGCCCGAAGCGATCCCTACGGTCGTCCAGGAGAAGCGAAACTCATTCACGGTGGAACTCGTCACAATGCGCGTATACCCAAGGCCCAGACCTTTGGAAGCTGTTGTCACTACACCCGGATTCGCTGCAGGTGCCGGTAGCGCAGATTCATTCGCAGTAGAACTGGTCGTCTGTGCATAGCGCACGAAGGTCGAATCTTTCTGAGAGATCTGGACGTCTCCGCGCACGATACCGTTCTTGCTGTCGTTGCGCTCGGGCGAGTTGCGCTTGAAGACGTTCACTCCAAGCGCAGGCGTGTTGGGTAATGGATATAGCTGTGCCAAAGCCAGACCGATCGCGTTCAGTTTCACCGTTGGGATGACGTTTCCTGCAAGTTGAGTGCGGGTTGCCGTCGTTCCAGTACCCGCCGTGGTTGACGGATCGTAGATGGGGACCACAGCGCCGGATGGATTGGTTGTGCGGGAAAAGTTGCCCATCCGTTCGAGTGCGGTCGGTACTAGCGCCGTAGCCGGGGTTTCGGCGCGCTGGTGAACGCCATCATAGGCCAGAAAGAACCATGCTTTCTCCCGTTTTACAGGTCCGCCCAGCGACCCACCGTACTGATTACGCACTAGGAGCGGCCTGGTGGAGGCGAAGTAGTTCTGGGCATCAAGACGGCTGTTTCGTAGAAAATCATAAGCGGAGCCATGCAGCTGATTGGTTCCACTCTTTGTGACGACGTTCACCACGCCGCCGGCCGCAGCGCCGTACTCGGCGGAGAAGTTGCTGGTCTGCACCGTGAACTCTCGAATCGAGTCGAGGGGTGGCCGGACCATATCGCGTGCCTGATTGTCCAGTCCGCGAAGGTAGTTAACATTTCTCGAACCATCCAGCAAAAAAGCGTTCTGCAGTCCGGTGTTGCCGTAGGCGGAAAACGAGTTGTCACGTCCGGACGATGTTGGAATCACACCGGGAATGTAGTTCGCCGCGGTCAGATAGTTCCGTCCGTTTAGAGGAATGTCGGTCAATGCCTTGCTGCCGATGACCTGCGCGATCGTTTCCGACTTGTCCTCAATCAGGGGTGCGTCTCCAGAAACTGTCACGGTGTCGCTCGACTCGCCGAGAGTTAGTGCGAGGTCAAGCGATACGATATTGCCGACCGACACCGTTACGCCGTTCCGGTCGATGGTCTTGAACCCCGGCGCGGCCACGTGTGTGTTATACCTGCCCGGCTGCAGCAATGGCACCTCGGCGATGCCGCGATCGTTGGACTTCAGGACGCGAACCGTAGCTCCGGTATCGGTCCCGGTGATCGTTACGTCGGCACCCTTCAGGACGGCGCCGGATGGGTCCGTGATCGTGATGCTCAACTCGCCTGTCGCTGTCTGTCCAACGCCTCGGGACGGCAGCACAATTGCGGGTAGCAGGACGAGGAATAGGAATCGGGTACAAACTGCAGAAACGCTCTTTTCCATTCATTACTACGGCTTTGCGCCGCCTCCATACCTTTATGCCCGTCTTCATGGGCTGCTTGGGAACCTGCAGCGGCCAGCCGCGCTTGTTCTTCGGAAATCGATTCAGCCCGCTGCCCGGCTCTCCGGCTTCTCAATGTTCAGGGGATCCCCCAGTTCGTGCTGCATCTGCTTCAGACGTGCGATGAGATCGGACTTCACCTGAGCGTAGGCTGGATCGTCCACAAGGTCATGCATCTCCCACGGGTCCTTCTCCAGATCGAAGACCTGGAAGCGCTGGATCTTGGGATAGAACATTAGCTTGTGGTCCCGGGTGCGGATAGAACGCTGCAATCCGCTTAGCCAGCCGAACATCGCGTCGTAGATCGGCTGCGGTCGCTCAGTCTTGAGCATCGGCGCAAGCGAAGGAAACTGCACGTGCGGGGGAACCGGGACATCGGCCAGCTCGCAGGTCGTCGCATACATCGAGTGCTGGTAGACCATCTCGTCAACTCGGCTGCCTGGCCGAACTCCGGGACCGGACAAAATCAGTGGCATGCGCATGGAGCACTCATACTGATTCTGCTTGCCCATCAGGCCGTGCTCGCCCACCGCCAGCCCATGGTCGGCCGTCAGGATCACATAGGTGTTGTCCGCCTTGCCGGAGGCTTCAAGCGCGGCAAGAATGCGCCCGATCTGCGCATCCATGTGTGAAATGATCGCGTAATACTCCTGCCGGTGCACTTGAACGTCGTGTTTGGTACGTGGAAAAGGCGCCAGCAGCTCATCACGTGTCTTGTACTCTCCTTGATCGAACGGGTGTTGAGGCAGGTAATTGGGGGGAATGGCGATCTTCTCGGCCGGGTAGTGGTCGATGTACTCCTGAGGTGCCTGCCGTGGATCGTGGGGTGCATTAAATGCCACGTACATAAAGAACGGGGACGCACGACCAGGCACTTTCTGGGTGAGGTGGCGGATTGCGGCGTCCGCGTAGAGTTCGCTCGAGTGCTGGACCGTGTCGTCTTTACGGTTGAGCCAAACGCCCTTCTGCAGCCAATGGCCCTCAAGGGACCGGTCCGTAGGGCTCCATGTGTTGCCCGGCGCGGGCCGGTTGTACTCCTGCGGAGTCGATGGAAGGAATCCGGGGGCCACAGGGCCCATTTCCGAGAAGGAGCGCTGCAACGTTACCGCATCCAGGTGCCACTTTCCGGTGATAAACGTTTCGTAGCCCGCTTCCCGGAGGGTTTGCCCCCAGGCCGGCTTCGTGCTTGCCGTGTTAGCTGCGTCGAAACGGTTTGCGTGAAACGCCGTCAACCCGGTGTTCAACATCGTCCGGCTTGCCACGCAGATTGCGCCGGTCCACGAGCCCTGGTGGAAGCAGTGCGTGAAGTAACAACCCGAGCGCACCAGGCGATCGACGTTCGGCGTGGATACCTCAGGGTTATTGACTGAGCCGATGGTGCGGTACATCCAGTCATCGGCAATAAGGAAGAGGAAATTCGGGCGAGCGGAAGCGGAGCCCAGCGCCAAAGCCGGTCTCACTTGGGTCGCAGCGAGAGCTGCTGAGGAAAGAGTCACAAAGTTACGTCGGTTCACACGATCTCCACGGGCCGCAGACCTGGCCCCAGCTCGCTAGTTGCCGGGAGCGCCGGTACCGCTTTTTCTCTGAAGTGGTTCTCAGCACAGCCAGCGACGAGCCATCACTCCTGCGAGCACTTGAAATCTAGAGAGCCTCCCATACAGGTGTCATGAGAAATGAGGTGAGAACACGGTGATAACACCGTGTCGCACGCCGAATTTGCGGGAGATTGTCTGGCCGAGGGGTGCTCCCCCGAAGCCGCTCAAGGCGGGTTTGCATATATTTCGCGTTAACCAGCACGCTGAGGGTGGCAAAATAGAGACATATGGGCGAAAGGAGCACACTGGACCACCACGTAGGGATCGAAGCCGCTCTATGTCGGCAAGAAGTAGACCGCATCCTCTCCAGTGAGGCCTTCGGCAAGGCTCCCCGTCTGTGTTCTATTCTCAGTTATATCTGCGAGAACTCACTCCTGGGTCGCGTGGACGAGCTGACCGAGCAACAGATCGGTATCCATGTCTTCCAACGCTCGCCTGGGTTCAACTCCGGCGAGGATACGATCGTCCGTGGAACGGCCCGGCACCTGCGTGCAAGATTGGACGCCTACTATCTGGCAGAAGGTAAGTACGATCCGGTGCACATCAGCATACCTAAAGGTGGGTATGTCGCGACCTTCTCTCCTTGTGATGAACCCGGCATCATGAGCTCAGACATTCCAGCTGAGGCGGTTGCAGTTGGCGCGCCTGATACCGCCAATCCTCTAAGTGTTCCAGCTCCAGCGCGTGATCTGGAGAGCCGCTGGCCCTTTGCTGCCAAAGCATCGCTGGCATTTCTATTGGGCTACCCACCCTGCCATTTCTAATGAGCAGCAACAGCGCTTGTAGTCGCTCATTAGAAATGGTTCTGGCGCACATTTGGTGATTCTTCCCGGCCGGTGTTCTGGGGCGTAAGACAGAGGTAGCTCTGGTGACCTCTGCACCTGCTGATGAGGCAAGGATGCCTGGTCCCGAACATCGCGGAAGTGATACTGGTCTGTCTTCGTTCCCAGGGTGGTGCGATCCAGATGCAGCTGAGACCCTCTCGCGCCTTTTCAACCTGCCCGGAGTGTGGAACGGTGTCTCGCCGGATCCACAGCCGCTACCAACGCAAGCTGGCCGATTTGCCGTGGGAGGGTCTGCCGGTGGTGATCCTGCTCCAGGCGAGGAAGTTCTTCTGTGTCGGCGATCGATGCCGGCGGAAGATCTTCACCGAGCGATTGCCCGGCACGGTGGCGCGCTACG
>JAABUV010001423.1_pt1 | contig 34734 bp, 61 predicted proteins | sample 5559971 | NCBI WGS metagenome assembly JAABUV01 (sample SAMN10711881, study PRJNA513362) | rock metagenome | isolation source: Antarctica rocks | place: Antarctica: Victoria Land, Knobhead nord | collected 2015-12-19
AGTGAGTCTTGCAGGGGCCAGCGAGCGGGTCCCGGACTCGGGATCGGCGCCCGCGGTGCGTGACCTGAACGCGCCCTGCGACGGCGCTGCTGCTGCGGGCGTGTGGGAGGCGAGCACGGTGCGAGAGTGCGAGGAAACACAGTCTTGACGTTATGCGTATCCAATTTATATTTTCTATGCCCTGCAAAGAGCGGCAAAGGCAGCCCTGGCGGCCCTGCTTGTCCCCAGGGCCGCACACCCCCGCACGCGAGGAGCAGCGAAAGCACAAGCATAGCCTGTAGGCCCAGGCTCAGGACAGCATCAGACACTTGGGAAGCTAGCAAGGCACCCCGGTGACCTGCAGTACAGACAGGGCACAGCAGAGCCGCCATGGGGAGGCCGTGGGGCGCAGAGCCTACCACGCCATTCCGCAGCGTGTAGATGGTGATCTCCGTCTTCTGCGCGCGCGGCCCCTTGCCAGCATCGCCGCCGCTCACCGACAGCCTGACGTCCACCTCCTTCACCGTGGCCTCAAACTTGTGGACCGCGCGCGACACCTTGGCCTCCTGCACCCCCGCAGCGGCCTCTGACAGATGGAACCTAGCGCAAGCGCGCATCTCGAACCTTGTCAGCAGCTGACAGGGCCAATGCGCGCCACTTCTGCGTGTGTCCGCTTCTCAGCACCCTCCAGACACCCCCACTGACATAGGCGCATGACCACATGGATCCTCACTTCGCTGCTGCCCCCTTCCACAAAAGAAGCAGTGCCTGGAGCTTTGCCTTTGAGTGGCAGCACAATGCGGCAGGTGCGCTGCGAGTCCAGAGCAACTGCGCTTGCTGCGGCATTGGCTGACTCAGACGGCGCGGTTCAGTTCCGGCCCATACGAGGCGGGGTGGAGCCTGCAACCGCTGGGGTCAGGGCGAGGGCGCACCGCGTACTCCCTGATGGCCGGCGTGACCGAGACGTTGCGCCCCTGGGTGATGATTTTGACTGTGCTTACGCCGTTTGTCTGCGCCGCCTGACAGGTCACCAGCCCGGGGGTGCGCCTCCGCGTGCTGTGCGCGGGGCTGCAGAGCGGCCTGTGCGAGCGGCGTAGCGGCGGTGCTACCCGGCTGCTCAAGGGAGCCGTGCGGGTGGGGAGCGCATCAGCGTGCGCAGGGCAAGCGCACCGCAGCGTGCCTAGCACGCGATAGCTGGACAGCATGGTAGATGTGAGACAAGGCGCTATAAGTTCTGTTGACAGGCCTCCGTGCCGGGACCTAGTTGCTATCCCTAGCTGTTGGCCCAGGCTTTATATTTTCTATTATGCTTTGGCAGATGCCATGCCGGCAAGAGATGCCATGCAAGGCAGCTCATAAATTGCACGCACTGTCCTGGCTTCCCCACAAGCTGTTAACAGGCGCATCTGCAGCATGCACGCACGCCACCATCAGGCTCAGAAGTCCTGCGCAGAAACCCCACTGCCTACACACTCGCTCACAGTGTCAGGACACGCTGGCTGGGACTATTACACAGTCACGCGCATGGCAAGCTGTTTGAGCACACTCAGACAACCCGCTCATAGGTCAAGGTCCGCGCTCTCGCCCTATTTTCAACAGCACACTCCTTCATCATCCCTCAGGGGCCCCCAGCTCCCTCTCTAGCCTGCTTGTCGGCGGCATACGCACCATGGACTAGGTGGTGGGCGCCTTGTCCGCCAGAATGGTTCAACACAAGGATGGCCATCTCGCCATGCAGCCAGCTGGGCTGTACCAGCCCATCACATGCTCATGACAGCACGCTGGCGCCGTCCTCGATGCGCGCATACATCATTCTGCCGGCAGTGCGGCCCGACGTCCAACCCACGATGGAATGCTGCCGCAAGCAGGCACATCCCTCAAGTGCTCACAGGACTCCTACGGTGAGAGCAGGTTCTCATAGTTGACGGCCGCCAGCGCGGCCGCCTCGTACAGCACCGTGCCGTCCTCGTAGCTGGTCGCAGGCTCAAAGCGCGCCTTGTCGGCACGCCCTTCTCCCTGGCACACGCATGCATGTGTGAGTGGGCAGTGCGTGCGGTCAGCATGCAGGCGGGTTCAAGTAGGCATTGCCCAACAGTATGCAGCGCTCGCAGCTTTACGTCCCGCCTTTACAGAGAGTGATGTACTGTATGCCCGCAATCTGTATGACCTCCCCATGCACACTGCTGGCCTCACGACAGAAGAAGAACAGTACATCAGTTCATCCAGCTTGTGGTACATCAACACACCCAGCCACCAAAGCATCAAACAGGTGTCACTTGCAAGCCGTGCAGCACTGCGGGGACACGCACCGCGGGTTCAGTGGCACTTGCTACCTGACGGCCATAGCTACCATCCTCCAGACCCTGTATCAATGCCCACGTTCATAGCGCTAGGTTGCCGTGCAAGCGATGCTGCACTGCAATCTTGCATTGAGATTTGTAAGAGTCGTTTGTGCCTCGATTCACCATGAAGTAGCTGACACTTCCTTGCGTACATTGCATACACCTAGAGATGGGTTGCTGCCTCAGCACATTATGCAGTAGCACACAGGCCTGCTGAACATATGCTGGACATGCCTTGGGTGCATCCAAGGTGCATGTCAAAGCAGAGATTCGGGGCGCGCCAGGCCCAGGTGGCCCAGCTGTCGCCGCAGAGCAGCGTCCACCTGCTCAGCATTCAAGCTGCCCGCACTGCCGCGCAGGTCGTTCAGCACCGCCGCAGACCGCTGCCACGTTCCGCTCTCCTGCGCCGCAGCCGAGCATTGTCAGGCAGGCGAACCGGTGTCAACCTTCCCGCCTCATCGGGGCCAGCTACACTGTCAGCAGCGGCTGTGCTTGCCAAATCGTTCACCAAGACGCACACCGAAGTGGGCCGCGCACCAGCCACGAGCTTATCCGGCGCGCGCGCCCCCTTTGCGCGTCTGCAGGTCAGCGGACGCCGCGCTGTCTCTGCGGACACCCACCGTGTGGTGAGGACCAGCTCATGTCCACAGAGGCCAACTTGCAGAGCTGGTGCAGAGCGTGGGCGGAGCAGCACCGGGGTCCAGGAGGTGGCGCTGCCGGGGCGTCAGCCCGCAAGTGCGCGGAGCGGCTGGCCTGCAGGTCGAGCGCCTGCTGCACCTGCTCGACTGTCAGCAGCTCGCGTGAGCCGCTGGCGGCTGCGCGCAGGCCCCCTGTGTGCCGCAGAGACGCGAGCGGCCGCAGCCCAGCGGCGAAGCAAGGCGGGCGCGCCTGCTCACGCCCAAACGACGTGTTAACAGACGCACTGGCAGGAGGGACCCCAGCCTTGCATAACGCTTGCCTTGCATAAAAGCGAGTGTCTTCAGGCACATCATGAAACTGGTGAGGCACAGCATTGGCAAAAGGCGTCATATTTCAGCAAGCCTATGCCAACGTCTTAGTGCAGAAGGCAGTTGCAAGAGAAGCCGTTGGTAAGAGACGCCAGGAAGGTAGGAGGACCTCGTGGCAGGCATGCCGAGTGCTCCCTTGCATCAGGCACGTGCAAAGGTACCACACAATGTGTTAAGTGGGACAGCGAGCAGAGCTTCAAGTGCGTATGCTCGTAGTAGCCAGCATAGATGTTTGGCATTTTGCGGACCGACTTTACTGGCGCACACCCTGCTGAGGTTTGCCCCTGTCTCAGAAATAAAATAAAAGAATCACCTGTCGTAAGAGGTCGAGTTCACTGCGTAGGTTCTGATTGTACTTCATTCATCACTCTAAGCAGTTGCTTACAGATATTTCACCTAGCGACAATGCACAAGCTCCACGCATCGCTCATTCTGCATGAAAAGAACGTGCGAAATACCAAGGCATGCAGAAGTGAACTGTCGAAGCTCTCTTCTGAGGAGGGCTCATGCCTTCCTAACACCTCAATTATGCCTCGCAACGGAGTGCATGAACCAGTGCAAGCGCAGGCAAGGGGGCAGGAATGCCCTGCAGAAGTGGGCCAAAGGGCGCACAGCGCCCAGTGCGCACACTGTCCCCAGACTTGCAAGGCATTTGGCAGCTTACTGGCCAGAGAGGCACTGCACTCTGCAAGAGCACAAACCACATCGTGAGCGCGTCCCGCTACAAAATACCAACAGTGCAAATTGAAACCATGGCTGCTGCATGAAATGCCATGCTTGGACGCTGACATTTGCTGGGATATTGTGGCAACAACAAACAACCACCCAAATAGCGCAACGCCTGCAGACAACGGACACTGAGTCTCCCACGACTTTCACCCTGTAGTCTCCTGTTCAGCACCTGGCACAGCAACACGGCGCATGCTCACGCACGCACGGCCATGATGCCACAGCACTTGATGCCCATCTGCATGGTAAAAACACGACTACTTGGCAGCTGCACTGCCGCTGCTGCACACTGATTTGCGCCCTGTCAGTGACCTAGATGTCATACTTCTGCCGTCACACCGACACATGCTGCTTCAGCGCTACTTCACTGCCGCCTCACTGCTGCACAAGGGGGTTGCCGCTCTACCTGACTCCACCAACCTCCTCCGCCTGTCGGCGGTGTGAAAAGACCTATCACCCATCCCAACATGACCCAGGACATCACCCGTCCCAACATGGTGCCGCCCGCACCCGCGTGTGCCTGTGTTCTGCTCCACATGTGATGGTTGCCCAGCTGCACCGCGCTCAGCGGTGGTCTCCGCCCACCGGGCAGCGCTGGGGATCCTGGTCAAGCGCTCACGCAGGAGGCGTGCAACCTGGGCATCCGCCCTGGTGCCCTCGTCGCGGGGCTGCACATCTGGGCATGCGCCAGGGCCCGAACAGGACCCTGCGCCTACGGAAGCCGGGGCGTGGCGCCCTCCAGGTCCAGCGGCGGGACTGTGGCCTGGACCTCGGTCGGGGGCGCCGCCTTGCCCGGGCTGGCCTCCGGCGAGGTCGCGGCCTGCGGCATGCCATGCTGCACCTTTCGCACCAGCGCCCCTGGGGCGGCTTGCAAGGGTTCAAGCATGCATGTCATGCGGCATCTACCACAATAAAACAATGACTGGTCTGTCGGATGTGGTGATGCAATGACTTCACAGCGACCCACAGCTCCCCATGCGAGCTGTGTGCAGCGGGTGGGCCAGCGCTGGCACTCGCTCACAGGACTTATGAGGAGCCAGGGCGCTGTGTACCGGCGTGCTGACCGCGCTGCCGCCCGGGGTGCAGTCCGCTGAGGCGCCGCGCTTGCGGTTGCCGGGCGGGCACGTCTGGACCTCGTTGCCGTGCTCGTCCAGCTTGCAGGCCGCCAGCAGGTCCCACAGAGCGCGCGCCGAGGGTGCATCCGGTCCCTGCAGGAGCGATGCCCACACTATGTGGACCATAATCGAGGATCCCTACGGAAAGCATGAAGCAGCTCTGCGCTTTACGCCCAAGTTATATCTGCAAGGTTCCATGTCGCGCAGCCGGTTGTTGTGCGCATGCGAGGCGCGCATGGAGGTTGGAGATGCAGGGGGGGGGAGTGGGGGGTAGACGAGGAGACGTGATGAGGGAGGGAGAGGAGAGACATGCTAGGAGCGTGGCCACGCTGCGCGCCTTCTCGGCGGACTCCTGCTCAGCGGCGATGCGCAGCGCGCGCGGGCGCAGGTACCCGGGCGCGTGGCGGGCAAAGGGCTGCAAGGGCGGCGCCCAGGCCGGGTGCTGTGCCTTCTGCGAGCGCCGCGCCCGCCACACCGCCGACACGCACTTGAAGCCCGTGCCCATGCTGATCTGCAGCACCTGTGCGCGCGCCCTCCCGCCCGTCAGCCCTTACACGCGCGCATGCATGACCCCGCTCATATCTTCGCGGGCATGGATTTTGTCGTCAGCAATAACCAGAGCCTCCTCCTGCTGAGGCAGTTGCACAGCTTGCTGCCCGTTGTACAGGTGTGGCAGTGCAAGAAGAATGCCGGACACCTCGGCCGCATCGTGCACTGCGCGGCGCACCTGCGGCCCCTGCAACCTCCGTGCAAAGCTTCCAGGTACCGATAAAAATATTGTGGACATCCTGAACAAACAATGAAGGAAGGGCAGCACCTTGTCGCCGCGCTGGACGCCCTGGTGGTGCTCGATGTAGGCCATGATGTAAAAGGTGGACGACGCGCTGGTGTTGCCGTAGCGCTCCAGCGTGGCGATGCTGGGCTGCTTGGCCTTGTCGCCGAAGCGCATCGCCTGCGCAGGCCAGAGCCGCACTTTGCAACCGCCCCTCCTGACATGCAGCCCCCGTGCTTGCTCAGCCGTCAGATGTCAGCAACGGGCGCGCGTTGCAGTCACGCACTGTCAGCAACGCAGCGCATTGCAGCGCGTCAGGGAGCCCGCCTGCAGGCCACTGCATTGCAGGGTTATACCCGTCTCGCACATCTGACTTATTGTAGGCATGGAGCCAAGGGCTAGTGTGGGTCCTTGAAGGGTGAAAACAACGTGTCGGACGCCCTGCTGCGCGGTGTGTTCAGCCACAAAACTGCAGCATGGGCGCTCTCAGCGCGCACCCCCGCGACGCGGTCGATGATCACGCGCGCCCCCGGGTGCACTGCAATGTGCTGGAAGGCCTTGCTGAAGTCCGGCGAGTAGCGTTTGACGCGCGCCACCTTCACCTGCGCGCACAAGCCGAGGCTCCATCATCATGAGTCGGCGTACAGGCAAGACGAGCAGTGTCATGACACTCTTGCATCATGATTAGTGCCCACGCTAACACCCAAGCGCATGGCCTTCGGCAGCACTGACCAGGCTGGCAGGGCCTACAGCGCTCCTAGAGAAGCGGCCGTGCTGCTGGGCGCGCGGGGAGGGGAGGGGAGGGGCGGGCGCGGCAGGCGGGGCCGCGCCATCTCGCTCCAGGGCAGCACACTGGGCCCCAGGCGGCGCAGGTTGCCGGTGATGGCCCTGGCCGCGGCCTCCTTGAGCACACCCTGGTCAATGTAGACGCCCTTGCGGCCCGCGGCGTCGTTGCGGTAGCCGATGCACGCGTGCGCGTCGCGCCCCGTGTACAGCACGCGCGTCAGGTGCAGCAGCTCGTACTTGGCGCGCCGCCTGTCCTTGCGCCTGCGCGCAGACGGGCACAGCCGGCTCCTCAACCGCTGTGTGATCACTCTCGACAAGGCGCTGCCCATGCGCACCCCTCACAACTTGCTTGAGCGCACCGAGCAGGACTCGGTCGCTCGCCAGGCATTTTGCATATCCATGCTGGAGCTGGACATCTCAGCAATCGCACACTGCATGCAAGTTGACGCCCTACAACAAGCGGCGCGTGCAAGCGCAGGGCCTGCCGGAGCCGGCCAGGTGCGGCTCGAGCGCGCGCCTGGTGGACATCAGGCACGCGGCGCCGCCCATGCGAAAGAGCACGTTGGACGGCAGGAAGGCCTCCTCGTTGCCGGTATAGAAGCCTGCGGCAGCAGACATGTGCGGTGTGGGGCGGTGTGGCGCGCGGTGCGTAGGCTTGCAGCAGCGCTCAGCCTGCGCGGCGCCCACCGTGCCGCAACGGTAACCAGCTGCGGCAGGACGCGGATGCAGCGCGCGTGCTGCCGGCTCATGCAGGCCGCCCCCGCGCGGCCGCGCCGCCGTCGCCTGGCCAGGCAGGAGCGCACCGGTGGTCGTGTTCTCGTTGATCACAAGCAGCGCCAGCCGCCCGCCCCGCGTCTTTGCCTGCAGCAGCGACACGGCTATCATCATCATGATCATATCATGGCTGCTCGCCCTGCGCACCGCGCCGGACCATGGGCACACGCGCGTGCGGCTGAGACAGCCGCACGGCCGGGCCCCTGCCCTCACGTCTGCACTCACGCCTCGCAGGCCGCGCACCAGCAGCAGCTGCTCCACGCAGCCCACGCCCACCAGGCCGCCGGGGCAGCCATGGCCGGACAGCGAGAAGCACTCCACGTCGCTGCGCATGCCGAAGCGGCTCGCGATCCCCGTGCTGAGGCTGGGCACGGCTGAGAAGCCGGACACCGTGACCACGATGTCGACCTGCGTGCGGAACAGGCTGTGGGCCGCCTGGGGTTGCTGGTGCAAGACATGCAAAGCCCGCGCGCCTCAGATAGCACCATGACATGTTTTGCAAGCGCTGCAGCAGGGGACTGTGAGAGCGCAATCAACTGGGTCACAGTGGGCCTTGCAATGTCGACGTCAGGCCTGAGCCTGACACAACAAGCACACGCGGCGCTTACCGGCATGGCGCTGCTCAGATCATCCCACATTGGCATGAAAAAGGGTAGGCACACGGCATTGTCATCAAGGCAGCACTTATGGACACATGCGACTGGGACGCGGCGTGTGCAGCACCCGCGCTCACTGCTCCACACGGGCACACAAGCACACCCCTCGACATAGGGACCGCCCGCCGGGAGCCCCACCTCGCATGGCTGGACGCCCGCAGACGCCATGACCCTCTCCGCAACGTCGTACATGACCTCGTGCGCCTCCTCGAGGCACGCATCGTAGCTCTGGTCAAAGGGTAGCGTTCGCAGTCCTGCGTCAGCGCAGAGCAGGGGTTCATCACTCCGAGCGCACCTGGCCCGGCGATACGCATCGCCACCCATGCTCTCACGCAGGCACACGTTTCACGAAAGGCGTGTTCTTAACAATGCATGTGTCACAGGTCTGGCTGAGCAGCACCTGTTCCCTGCTGCGCCACGAGTGACAATTCTGTGCCCCTCAGCTGTTGAATGCTCATCACGCTCACACCCACACAAGAGGAGCATCAAAGAGGGCCTTGAACACATCTTAGCCTCGGCACGCGCCGCTTATCTTGCGAGCATGCTACTGTCATATACAAACTCAAGTGAGCAGCTGCGCGCGGCCCCCCATTGATAAAACTTTCCCCAGCGGCCCAGCAACAAACGCCACCGCCGACGCACGCGCCAAGGCTTGCATCATATGTTCAGGGCAAGAGCGTACCGCGGCTGACAGGCGTGCGCGTGCCCACGCCGTTGTCCTTGCCCTCGTGCTCTCGAATCATGTAGTCCACTGTCTCCGGCGTGAAGTGGCCGCAGCGGTAGGCCAGCACCGCCTGCTCCACCGCCGTCACCAGCGTCCTGCAGCCACGCGCACACACAGCGGCTGCTCAGCTGGCTGTGTGCGATGCACCGCGGCTGCGCCAGGAACGCCCCAGCGCGCCCAGCGCCACCTGGAGGCTGTTGAAGCGACCTGGGGCTAGGAGACCACACGCGGCAGTGCGGCACCGCTGGCCTATGTCCCCGCACCTCTCAGGCGGGTTGTACACCGCAAAGTCGAGCATCAGGACCTTCTGCTCGCAGCTGGGCAGCACGCGCTTGAGCAGCGCGCGCGTGAGTGACTGGCCATCGCTGCCGTGGCTGCCTGCGCTTCACACCCGCGGTGAGGCCCGGCGTGCGTTGCCAGTGTCCTGTGAGCTTTGGATCCGCAAGGACTCACCTGACTTGGCCATGATGTGCACCCGAGTCCGCTTGGTCTGAGAGCAGAGCAGCCGGCAGTCCTCACACAAGGCTGCTCGCTGGTTGTATTTGATCACACGGGCGAGCTCCGCGTGCGCTGATTGCACCGATCCCGCTGGCAGCTGCCTAGGTTCGTGTACGACAGTGGCTGCCGCACCCCGCCCCTGTTACCCGGTGGCGCTATGTCGCAGCTCGGCTGCAGCCAGACCTGGCTTTCTTGGAAGTTTGCTGAAGAAAGGTACTCAGTACCAGTGACTGCTTAGCTGAATTGAAGCTGGTCGATTTCCGACAGTCGATGCGCTGGCCCTGGTTCGAATTGAGACCCTACCAGGCCCTCTCTGAGGACGCTAAAGAATGGTAAAGTTGTACTCGCGAACTTTCACTTTCACTCGCGAAAGAAGAGGACAATGAGTGGTCTATAAAAGCCTCATGTGCATGCTGGGACCCAGGACAGGCAGCCACAATGCAGATAGGTGCCGGTGCTGTCAGCTTGGCTCACAAGTGCGCAAGCCAGAGACCCCCCTGTCACTGCACTGATGACCCTGCTGGGCAAGGTGGTCAGCACACAGGCAGCGAGGGACCTGCGCCGACGCTCGACACCCATGCAGGCCGTTAGCCGGCCGCCACGTCCGCCGCGCTCCGCAGGCTGCCGCGCAGGGCGGTGTCCAGCTGCAGGCAGCCGCCCATGCAGAGCTGCAGGGCCTGGGCGGCCTGCGTGCTGCTCCAGCGGCCCGTCAGCTCCATGTGCGTGACCTGCCGCCGGCCGCCGCCCTCAGCGCGCGGCGCGCTGCCGCCGCGGGGCAGCGGTGTGCAGCCGCTGCCCTTCGGTCCTGACGGCTGCACCGTGTGCAGGCACCAAACAGCAGGTCAGTGATAGATTACCAAAAAGCCACACATGCGCGCATCGCTACCTGCCCTCTTGCCTTGCAAAGTGCTGGCCAGCAAATGATAATCGGCTTTGCCATTGAAGAGGTTGGCTAGTTTTCTAGAAAATGCCAGGCTGAGAGCTATGTGCAGCAGTTGCTGGACACTATGAAGCTCTGGCAGCCATGCATGCGAGGGACCCCAGGCGCGCCAGGTTGCGTGCGGGCATCATGGCGAGCAGCGCGCTGCCGTCGTGCCGGCGCGCCTCGCCGGCGCTCGGGTCCAGCAGCAGCTGGCCGCCCACGCGGCTCTGCGCGCACGCCGCGCATGCATGGTCACTGGCTGCATGAGTGCCCACTGGAAGGCTCGGCAGCAGCGCAAGTCGCAGCGGGCGGCAGGCTGTCACACGCCGCGCGCGCCCCGTGCTGGCTCCGCCCCAGCAAGGGCGTGCATCGGGATGCGCAGCAGAGCGCCCGCCGCAGCTGCGAACACGAGTGCTGAGGCCTCGATCCAACATACATAGACACGGCTGCCTCATGCCATGCGGATGCAAATTTCCACATCACGCAAGGAGCCAGCCGTGTGCGCATGCGGCCACGCCAGGTTGCCCGTCTCCAGCCTCGCTGTGCCGCGCTGACACGCGCCAAGCACAGAAACTGTCGCCGCTGTCGCCCCGCATCAGCTGTCGGTCGGCACGGAAGCGCCTGGGGGGCAGCGGGCCGCGCGGCGCGCACCACGGCGCACGCGGCGACCAGGTCGCCCATCTCGATGCCCGCGTCGGCCAGCGCAAGCGCGGCCGCGGCGGCCGCCGCGGGCAGCTCGCCGCCGTCGGCTTCTAGCACGACGCAGAACACGTCCACGCTGGCCTTGGGGAAGCTGCCCAGGCGCACTGCGCCCGCCAGCGCCGACGCCAGCGCCGCCGACAGCTCCCTCTCCGCGTCGCTCTGCGCGCGTGCAGGGTTTTGCGAAGGCTCGCCAGCGCGCACACGTCGCAAAATTTTCCGCACGGTCAGCACGCGACACCCTGCTGGCAGCACCGCGCCCCCAGCAGCACGCAGCTCGCCGTCCTGTTCTGCGTAACCCGCACATGGCCCTGGCTGGGTTGAAACGCGGTGTGGTCACCACAAGCGACGCAGTCTGACTTCACTGGGCCGGACGCGCTGCAGGGCGTGCACGTGCAAGGACCTCACATGGTGAGTGCGGCCACCAGGCCCGCTGGTCGCCAGCGCTGCGCGGCGCCAGGCGCGCGCGCAGCGCGCGAGCGCGCATAGCACAGGGCCGCGCCTGCCCAAAGTTGCCGCGCCGCCGCGTCGCAAAAGTGGCGAGCTTGACGTCGCACTGCAGGCGGCCCTGCTCGCTGAAGGCCTCCCGCCTGTCGCTCTCCCGCGGCCCGTACCTGGCCAGTCGCCCGCGCGCGACAGGGTCAGCGCGGTGCTGCCGCGCTGCTGCCTGCGCCGCGACTCACATGGGGGCGCACACTCCGGCCATGACCTTTGTGTTGCCAAACTCCACGTACGCCGAGCCGGCCGCCTGGCTGAGCATGCCCGCCTGCGTGACTGCCCCAAGCCAGCATTGGTGAGTCCGAGCGCCCGTGCAGCAAGTGCCACGGCAGCAAGCGCCATGCTCTCCGGCAGCACGCCTGCAAAGAGGGCAGCAGGTGCTCACAGATGTTGCGAAACTCTTCAAAGCCCCGGCTGTCCAGACGTGCGCCTTCAGCGGAGAGCGCTTCTCGGTCTGCAGGTAAGTCGTATGGAGTCGATTCGGTAGTCTCTCGGGCGGCCATTTCGGGCATCCGCCTAGGCACAGCCGTCACTGACTGCCAAGTGCTTGCTACTGGTTGCTACTGGTTGCTACTGCAGTGCTACTGATGCGAAAGACTGCAACAACGCGCTGCTGGCGTACACAAACGGAGTGGGGGATAACATCCGTGTATCAGATGCGCGCCATGCGGCATAACTGGCGATATGCCCACAGAATGAATGAATGAATGAATGAAAAGCATGAGAAGAGCCATGCCATGATGGCCTCTTGCGCACGTGCAGGGGTGCCGTAGGGTCGGCGGCCCCCTTGCGCGGCAACACTGCGATCAAGTCCCAAGCTGCCCTGCTCCCGCTGACTGGCACTTTGCGATAGGAACCAGCACGTTCACCCTTTTGGGCTCCCACGTGCACTGCGTGCTGTGCCTCAGGAGTTGTGCCTCAGGAGTTTCTGCTCGAGCTTGAACCTGCGGGCAGCGCTTGTCTGCCTAAGCCGCCCTGCACAGCCCTCTCTGGCTGCTTGAGGCTTTCACACTGAGGTCTCCAGCCTATCAACTGCCTATACAACTAGGCATGCCTTGCAAGTGCTCGGCTGAAGTGTAGTCTCTGTGCCGCCACTGCATGCGCTGGAGGCAGGCGCTGCTTGTCGCCAGCGCAGCGTCGAGAACGCTGCCACGCCATTGCACAAACGGTGCGCACTTATTTCACTGCATTTCTATATGCATATTTATATGGACTGCACTAACACGTCTGGGTACGCTGGAAAGCGCGCACACTCAGAGCCTTTCAAGGACTCTCTTGCCAATGTGCTTTTTACGGATATTGGTCAGTGTGGGCCTGCGTAGTTGAGAAAGGCTGCAAGGAGCTGCGAGCAAGGCAAAGGCAGTGCGGTGAAGTAGAGTTAACTGCGGCGCAGGGCTGCAGCTGATGCAGAGCGGGCCCTGGGCAGGCACCGCGCGGTGCAGCTGCACGCTGCACTGGCGGGCAGGCACATGCGAGGCTGCAAGCAATCCTGCCCGTGCGACTGGGAGCTTCGTTGGGACTCTGCCGTCCGCTCGGCACTGGTGGTACGCGCTGTGCTGCAACAGGCGTCTGTTGCTTTGAAGTCGACCTTGCTACGGACGTGTCTTTAGTGCACTTTGCAAGGTGCTAACAGGCTCCCAAGCCACCTTGGCCTCTTTGACCCTCGCGCCCCGCCTGCGCACTCGCCAGGACGCGCAACCTGCGAACGGCGGCGCCCCTGCATGCGCGGAGGCGGCCTGCCGCGTGCGCGGGCGGAGGGCCGCCAGGCGCCGCCGCTGCGCCGTGCGCGTCGCCGGCCGACGAGGATGTAGACGGCTTTGCTGAAGACGAGCCCAGCGCGCTGGAGGACTCCGAGGAGTTTGGCGACGACACGGAGGATATAGATGCAGACGAGGTTGATGATGACGACGGCGAGCTGGGCACAGACGAGGATGCCGACCTGGGGCCGGAGCCGGACGATGCTGGCGAAGAAGAGTTGTTGGGTCTGGCGGCGGTAGGGCCAACCATCGACCTCGGCGGCGCCGACTGGTGTGCACGCTCTGTAGCCACGAGGGCTGGACACCGCCCCTGTGGCCCGCTGCCTGCAACCCTTCTTTGCGCGTTTGCTGGCTCTGTGCCAGCTTGCACAGACCCGAGACGAAGGAGTTAAATGTCACTGGCTACAACAAGGACAAGAAGGCTCGCCGCATGAGCGGCACGTCTGTGTGCAAAAACATGAGCCTGCGCGTGAAGCAGCGTCTGCCCCTGACGCGTGCTGGCGCTGAGGTCAGCATGAGCAAGGCTTTGCACCACTTTTGCACTACCAGCACGCGTCAGGGGTCGATACTGCTTCAGATGGAGGTTCATGTTCTCGCCGCGCATGCAGTGGGGCTTCCCGTCCTTGTCGTAGCCGTTCAGATTGACCTCGTCTGTCGGCGGGTCTGTACAGACTGGCACAGCACAAGCAATGACGCAAAGAAGGGTTGCAGGTACCGGGCAGCAGCAGTGGTGTCCGGCCAGGAGGCAGAGCGCAAAATTTGTGAGGTTGGTAAAGCTGAGCCGGCCTGCGACATCGGGCGGGCACAGCTTGAGGCTGCCGTCAGTGAGCCCATGCGCGTGAAAGCGCCTGCACCGCACCCGCGTCCGGGGGACTCGCCTGCCCCTCCGTGCGCTGCCCGGCATGCTGGCAGGCGCGCGCATGCAGGGACGCACCTGCAAGCCTGCTCAGCGGCACACAGGGCTGATGATGGCGGGCCCTGCGCCAGGGCGGCCGCTGCGCTGGAGGTCGCGCGCGGCGTGCTGGCTGGGCCGGCCATGGCGGGCCTGGAGCTGTTCCTGCTGCGCGCGCAGGCGCGCCGGCGCTTCCTGGAGATCCGGCTCGACCAGGCGCGCCCGCGCCGCGCGCCGCGCGCGCGCGCGCTGCCCAGCCGCCGACCGCGCGCCCCAGCTGCGCGATCCAGGCCCCGGTGCTGTGTGCCGAGGGCCGGCGCGCGGCATGCGCCCAGCTGCACGGCTCGCTCCTGCTGGGCGCTGCGGCAGCGGCCGACCTTGGGTAGCACGCCTGCCGCATGCAGTGAGCCAGTCCAGACCACAAGTTGTTCGCCTCCCGCATGCAGTGAGCCAGTCCAGACCACAATACTCGGTGAAGTTTGAGGTTGGATCTCAGGATGAGGTTGGATCTCAGGATGCCTCACACCTGCCTGTGTCCACCTCCTGCTGGTGGCTCGCGCAGATGAACGACGCGTATGGCTCAGCCTCCCTGGAGGACATCCAGTCCTTCTCGCGCGCGTTTGCCGCCGCGCTCGAGGCGCAAATGGGCGAGGAGCGCGCCGGCGAGATCGAGGTCGAGGTGTCTTCCGTGGTGAGCGCCCGCCCCGTGCGCAGCACTGCATTGACGGCGCGCATTTTGTGCATGAGTTGCCAGTGCGGCGCCACCGCCAGGGAACTGTGCAGGCAGCCTGGCTTGGCAGCATTACGACTCAAGGCTGACACCGTGTGGCGGCCTCGACGCGCATGTGTCGAAGCCGTGCACGTCAGCACTGAGAGGCGCCGCTGTGTGCAGCCTTGCGGGCAGGCCAGCAAAAATCAGAGCAAATGCTGCGCGCCCCTCCCTGCGCGGCCAAGGCTGGGGACCTAATGCTGATATGTGCGCAGGGTGCGGAGAGGCCAGTGCGGTTGCCGGGCGAGCTTGCGCGCTTCCAGGGGCTGCCCATGCGCGTCGTCTTTGCCGAGGGCCCGGAGGGCGGCGCGCCGGTCGCCGACAAGGCGCGCACGGCCCCTGCGCATGTTACGCGTCTGGGTGTGTACCTTGCACAAAGACCCATGGCACACTGCTGCGCTCCTTCTTTGCTGCAGAACCTTGTCTGCATGGCGTACGCCGCCCACCGGTTGTCACCGTCCAGGGAGTCCGCTGCCGAGCGAGGCTCGAGTGCCGCACGGCAGGCTCTGTGCCGGCGGGCCGCAGAGGCGGGCTGCACCCCTGCGAGCGCCACTGACCATGTGCAAAGGTGCCTGGCTTGATGAGGGCTGGCGGGGGGACGCCAGGTGCTGCAGCTGCTGGCGGTGGACCTGCCGGGCGGCAGCACGGAGTGGGCGCTGGCCGACGTGCGTGGCAACCGCCCGCAGGGCCGCGCCAAGCTGTCCAACCGCTTGGCCAAGCAGCGCTGGGTGCTGCCGGTGGCGAGCCTGCGCAGGGTTAACCTGTACCTGGACATCTGATAAGCAGCGCAGGAGCAGGCTTTCTCGGGCACAAGCGAGCCGCTCTGCGCCGACCTTGATAGGCAGGGAGGTGGCATTGCATGTGCGAGCCGCAGTGCACTGGTGAGTGAAACAGCGAGGAAGGGCTCGAAAGCGCGCGCACTGCTTGGCGAGCTGCATATCGACCTTTTAACCAGACATGCTCTCAGCTACATGCCCAAGGAGGTATGGTGCCTCGTGCACAGTCCTGACAGGGACCAACAGGACCACCTGCCCAGGCCTGTGAGCGGCGCTTTCAGCCTGCAAACCCAGTCTCGACGCTCACAGCATGACATGTGGCAGGCTCACTGAAACCCCAGTACATTGAGCGAGCTGGACAGCTGGAGCAGTACGCTCACTGTCCACCGGGCTATGAGGCAAAGGCATGGGAATGGCACAGTTCCTGGGCAGCTGCACAGGTGTAAGTGTGCTGCACAGCTGCGCAGCTTGCAGCTCCCGACTGCCTGGGCCGACACTGAAGAGCACCGGTGTGCTTGACGCGAGCAGGAGCCACATGCAGTCACCTCACCACTTCAGCTCTCCAGCTGTATTACATAGGGCACAGCAACCCAGACATATCAGGAGTGCAAGGAAAGGCGTTGCAACCCGTGGCGTGCCTGTTGTCTTACCAATACGGGAGCCCAACAGCATATAAAAATGTGCGCTCTCTACAGCCGGTTCACAGCGCTGTTCTCGGCTTTGCGTGCGCTGACACGCATCAACGAATCCAGCCCCTAGCACGCACTTGTGCATCAATATGCCTGTCAAGCGGCACCCCGCAGTGCCTAGCAGCCCGCTGCCGCTTGCTCTGTTGCAGTTCAGACTGTCCAGCACGCCAAAGCTCCTCTCTCGCCCACCCCATACATGCTGCACTGTGGCGTGGGGGCACGCGCAAGCCGCGCATCAGCCCTGCTTTCGCGGATACGCCTCGCAGTCGGCGACCAGCGCGCCGGTCGCGGCGACGCCCACCGCCGACAGCAGGTGCCACGTGGTGTGGATGAACGGCAGCGTCGGGAACGCGTCCTCCAGCGCGAAGCAGGCCGCGCCCAGCGCCGCGGTGGCCACGTGCGCGCGGTGCGCGGGCCGTAGCGACGCCCGCTCCTGCGCGCGCCGCGCAAATTCCGCCTGCGCGCGGCGGCGCGGCATGAGGCTGCGGCACGGACGGGCTGTCGCCTGACCGCGAGTTATCGTGGGCGCTCACTGCAGCATGGCCGCATGCATGCAGCGCCTGGCTACAGGGCGGATTAGCTTGGCGCAATGGGATATGAAGCAGACAACATGGGAGCTCGTGCGGGCCCTACAGCATGGTGACAGCCGTGGTCCTCCGCTGAGCATGCCCAGCTCACATGCAAGGCGGCAGGATTGAAGAGAGGGATGGTATATAGCGACAGCAGCAGCAGACCTGGATGCCCACGCCGTTGGCGATCGTGACAGCCAGCGGCTGGAAGGGTACCATCGCGACTGACACTCGCGTGTGCTGTGGCGAGCTGGGGTGCACCACGCGAGAAAGCGCCGCCGCTGAAAGCGCAATTACCTGCAGTCGCTCAGCCCAGCTCTCTGCCTGCCCGGCCGCAAGTTTGCGCTGACAAGAAGGTGTGCAAAGCCCGCTTGTTGCCTCACCCAGTAGTCAAGGCGCCGTCCCCACGGCCGCGCGTCGCCTGCAAGAGCACAGAGTACGTTGCATCCATCACGCCTCACAAGGAGAGGAGCCGACGCTGCGCAGTGAGCAGTGCACGCACCGCTGGTAGCGTGGAACGCCACTGCTCCAGCGCCCACAGCAGCGACCGACGCGCCATACAGTCTGCCTGTATCAGAATTGCTTTGCCTGCGGCACACGCACGCCAGTGCAGATCACTTCATCTGCATAGGGGCAGGGGGCGGGCGCCCGAGCCGCAAGGCAGCGCACCTGTATGTATCCAGACCGATCTTAAAGAACGGCAGGCACGTCACGAGGTTCGCTGCTCGCTCTGCCGCAGTGTGGTCGCAGGTCCCAGGCCCCTGCGCGGCACGGGCCGCCCATCTAGATCCAGGTTGAAACTTGGGGCGAGGCAGCAGGAGGTGGCCCCGAGCAGTTCTCTTCTGCCTATGCGTGAGCAGGAAGCGCTTCATGACGAGGTCGCCTAGCGCGCCTGAGGCTGGCACAGGCTGCCTAGCGTGTCACGCGTCCAAACAAGGCTGTCGCCCCAGCCGCCAGGGACTGCACTACGGAGGTTGCGCAGTTTGTCTGCGCCGCGCCGCGTGCGTAGCTGCACATGTGCATGGCTGTCGCTCACCTCTGCCAGCTCAAAGCACAGGCGCATGACTCTGCTATGCCACTCCTAGGCTGAGCAGTGGCCGACACGCTGCGTGTTGGAGAGGCTTTCCAGTATTCACTGAAGTACAAGCCCTTCGACAGCGCCCTGACGGAGATGTTCAAATAGGCTTCTACAGGACATGCAAGGCTCGCATGCCGACCATAGAGCAAACGCACTGCATGCGGCATGCGTCAGCACGGCCCCGGCGCTGCATCTATAGGCTGCGCCAGCCCTCGAATGCAGCTACAGGCACAAGGCAGGAGCTGGCGTTGCGGTGGCCCCCGCCGCCCAGCGCGCGCGTGACGGCCGTCGTGTCCTCCTCGTCCAGGCTCCTGAGGCTGATTTTTATGGTGTCGTTATCCATCTCAGCCTGCGCGCTGACGCACAGGTATTTCTGTCATCGCCTTTAACCTAGTCCAGCCTTGTGCACGGCAGGTTGGCAACGCTGAAGCGCGCAAGCCCCTGCAGCCCGGCACACTGAAGCGCGCAAGCTCCTCCAGCCCGGCACGCTCAAGTCCACAAGCTCCTCTAGACCGACACGCTCTTGCGTGCAAGCCCCTGCAGCACAGCACGCAGGGAGGCACGCAAGCTCCTGCAGCACGGCACGCAGGGATGCGCGCCTCCCGGTAGGCAACCACGCCGATGGGCCGCATGCCGGAGGCGCCAGAGCGCTCAGCCAGCGCATGCCCCAACGCGCTGCGTAACCCTGCGCATAACAGCGTAACAACACGTCTCTGGCACTGCTCCATCTCTCTCTCGACGGCCACCCGCACCGAGCGCGCGTGCCTGCTGCCGCGCACCCTAGAGACGACCTTATGACATGCGGACAATGGAACACACAATCATCATGCCGGCTGCCACGGCGGACCACCCCGCATGCGCTGCATCGCGCCCCCGCAGCCCAGCTGCTCACTTTGCAGCACGCCCTAGCTCTCATGGCCCACGGCCTCAGCAGATCCGGGATCACAAGCACACACCGGCAGCCGGAGCTGCAGAAATACCTGCCGCCCCGAACAAGCCTGCCTATGCGCAGCCCGGCCGCTGCGCACAGCTGGCCGCCCGCCCGCGCAGCGCGCAGGGGCCCGGCACGAGACCACAGCCGCCCGCAGGACCTCGGGAGGTGGCTCAAAGCGCACGCACACAGGCAGCACGCGCCGCGGGCGCGCCTGCCGCCCGGCCCGCATCGCCCGGCGCATGCACCGCCAGGCAGCTGCCCCAGCCGGCCGCCTGCCCCGTGGCGCCGCCCAGCGCCACACGGAACGCGGCCGCCAGCGCCGCTGCGACCAGGCGGTCCTGCTCCCGCAGCGCTGCGCGTCCCTGGCGCAGACACGGGCACTGGCCTGTGTCGGCGGCGCTGCGGGTCTGGCGCACTCTGGCTGGCGCGCCAGGGCTGCGGACTTGGGGCATAAGAGCTTAAGCGAGAAGACACAACATGTCTGCTCCAGTGATGCCAACAAAGCAAAAAGCAGCGCCCCAAGCATGATGTCAGCCTGCTGAGCAGTCTGTGTTGCCATGGGGCAGACATCAGGGCAGCCCAGCGTCATAACACACCTGGTCAACCAGCTGCGGGATGCGCAAGCCCAGCAGCGTATCGAAGATGCTCGGGGACTTCCCGCATCGAACTCGAGCTGCAATGCAGCGAGACCTGCATGCCTCGGTTGTGAGGCCTCCAGCTGCACGCTTTGCCCTGGTGTGTACACAGCTGATGTGTTGGACACTCCCAGCTCGGCTGCTTATCAGCATGCGTGCGGGCTGCAGCACAGCCCCGTCCAGCGGCAGAACATCTCTGCAGACCGCCGCGCTTGTGATGACATGTGATGACAGGGGCCCCAAGCATGCCAGCCCTGTCCCCGAGAGTGCCGCTGGCAGTGCCGACGCATGGCTTGCCTGGCATGCAGCTTCGCTTGAGGGGACCGGATCGCGCCGTACGGGCGCGCCTGCTGAGAAGGCCCTGCTGTCCGGCAGGCGCCACTGCCACAAGTCTGCGTCCTGGATGTACTGGAACATCGTGCGCACTTCCTCAGTCACCTGGAGCCAGGCGGCCATACTCTCAAAGACCAGGTACGACACACTCTTCTGCTGTAGGGCGCTTCCTTGTGCATATCTAAGGCTCTGCCAGCTGCAGCCATCCAGGGTACTCGCACAGTGGCATGCTTGCACGCCTAGTTTTGGTTGAGTTGATATGCGACGGAGTAGCCTGCTGCGCTGACCTCGGTCTTTATATAGGCCACGGTTGGCTGATACACGGACGTAGGTCATCCGGGCGAGTCGCCACCTCAGCGGCTCTGACAGCATGAGCAGCACCACGCTCACGTGGCCAGTTTACCCAGGCAAACGAGCGCATGCACCCGCGCCAGGCTTCCCGCACGCCTGGGCGCTCGAGGCCCGCACCAGCATCGGAGCCTGCCCGCGACAGGGTATCAGACCACGCAGCTTCGTGATGCAGCCGCCGCACCTTCGGCTGGAAGTGGTCCAGCGCGAGCACGGCCCCGGAGCGGCGCTGGTCGATGCCGATGTGCAGGTTGCCTGGCAAATCAGCGCCCTCCAAGTGCTCGGCCGCCGTCTTGTGGTGGTCCAGCAGCACGGCGCGCCCGGCTGGCAGCGCGCGCGCAACCGCGGCCGCAAACCCCGCAGGGCCCGCGTAGTCCAGCAGGAACACCGTCTCCGAGCCCTGCTGGGTGTAAGCAGTACTTCACACAGATGTGCAGCACTATACTCTGCCAGAACGCATCTTGCAAAGCCGCCACGACAAAAGGCTCTCCAACACACGGGGGCCGGCCTCGCTTGCTCTGCCTCGCCAGCCCACAACCAGCGGTCCCCGGACCTGCCCGCTTGCCCTGCTGTGCACAGTGCTTGCATGGGCGCGCGCCTGGAGCGCGAGGTCGCCGACAGTACAGGGCCGGAACACGCGGTTCGGCACGAAGCGGACCGGGGTCTGCGTGGCCGCAAAGTGCAGGTGGGCGGCGAGCGCCGCAAACGCGCCGTCATGGCAGGGGTAGTGATAGCACACAACCGCTGCTGCCTTGCCCGCGCCCGCCTCGCTGCCTGCGGCGCAGGCTTCCGGGCAGAGATCAAAAAAAGATGCAACCGATGCAAAGGTACTGGGGTACTGCAACACATGCAAAGGTACTGCGGAGTGTGGGCTGTGCAGGAGCGTGGGCAGCATGCTGCGCGGTTTCCCTCACACCTCACCATGGTGCTCACCTGACCTTCTGCTGAGAATATCAGCAGGGGTTGAGGCTACCGGTTGCTCCTCGATGCACGCGGTCATTCGCTTGCTGTCGGGGCCTTTCCCACAGCTTGTGGAAGGAAGGCTCCTGCTCAGTGTGAACACCCCAGAAGTACGAAAACCTGGCCTACAGGGTTTCCATGTCGAAAAAGCTTCCGTTTGTCCCCAGTGGCTGCTTGCCGAAGTAGAGCTTGATTGCGCAGCAGCTGCTGCGGGCGCATCAAGAACCTGCGCGTGATGCCGCGGAAAATGTGGCCTGGCCTCAGGAGCGCATGATGTTGCTGCGGCCCCAGCCCGCAGCGTGTGGCTTCACACCATGAAGGCTGCCTGGTCAAGGGTACACGAGGCGGTGCGTTCCCAGGTGGTTCAGCGCGCGCGGGCTTGCCCAACGGACAGATCTGCTTAGGCCCGCGTAATGCCGGAAGACTGCTGCGCCGCTCAGAACCTGCAGGATCGCCTGTCACCAATCTTGCTATGTACCAGGAGGCCAGCCCGAGGTGCATGCGGTTGCTCCTCAGCATCCTCCAGGGCCAGGCCCCTGTCGTAACGCGCCCTGCCGGCCCAGCAGGCCGTTTGCTGCGCCGTCTCTGCGCCACGGCAGGCTGTCACCTGCTCAGCCACGCGTGCGTGTTGCGCCGTGCGCGGCACGCAGCGGCGACCCGCATGCCGCACGGGTCTGGGCGCGGCGGCCCATACCCCGCGCGCGCGACGCGCCCGGCACTGCTCTGCCGGCCGCCACCCAATCGCAGGCGTGGAGCGGGCGCGGGTGCGGCGGGCGAGCGCCGGGCAGCGAGCAGCCTGACGGCTCCCGCGCTGCCGACCGACCGGCGTGCACGCGGGCCGCGCGTGCAGGCGCGCGGGGGCCGAGCGGGGCGCGGCCGCCGGCGGCGGGCGGCAGGCTGGGCGCTTGTGACGCTGCTGCTGGCGTGCGCGCCGGCGGCCGCGCACAGCGCGGCGGAGAATGTCACGCAGGGCGACGCGGACAGCTTCAGGCTGGAGACCACGGACGATGGCAATGACACGCTGCCATTCCTGCACCCGCGCCTGGTTGTGTTTGGCGACAGCATCTCGTCGACGGGGCGCACCTCGGCGGTGGTCCAGAAGGCGCTGGGCCTGAGCCGCCTGGTGCGCCCCGGCCGCGAGGCACGCTCGGCATGCCATGGCTTGTTAGCGCGCCCCAGGGACACCCCCAGCTCTCGAGCCACACAGCGCCCTGCCAGCGCGCCTTTTGCATGCTGAATGCGGGCGCAGCTGCTGGGCGGCTGGCGGCGAAGCGCGCCGTCAGCCCCCCGCGCGCACGCGCAGGCGCTGTACCCGCCGCCGCCCTACTACCAGGGTCGCTGGAGCAACGGGCGTGTGTACACCGAGTACATCGCGCAGCTGCTCGGCCTGCGCCTGGCGGACAATGCGGTCGGCGGCGCCAGCAGCGGCGCGCACAACAACAGTGTCCTGTCCATCCCCGGCAGCTTCCCTCTCGCCGCGCGCTGCCAGCCGCCGGGGGTGCCGCCGCAGTGCCCCGCTCAGGCGCGCCCCGCGCACACTACCAGTGTACCACCCAGGGTTTGTTGAAACGGACGTGCGCTTTGAGCGAGCTTAGGAAGAAGTCAGAGCCGGACATGGAGGGTGCCGCATCACGCCATTACTCCCTGCCTGTCAAGCACAAGACAATCTCCTTTGATATAGGCGACAAGTAGGCACGCGTTATGTCCAGGGCGTTCCTGACCAAGGGCGGTGTCACGCAGCAGTTGCTGTGCATGCATGCGCGCACCGGGGTCATGCAGGCGCGCGCAGCGACACGCTGCCTCGCGTGTCCGCTCAGGCGGCCCCGTGGCGTGGCAGGTGATCCTGGTGCAGTCGTACCTGGACCAGGTCAACGAGTACATCCACAGGCTAGATGGTCCACTGGGCAAGGGCATCCCGCACCACGACATCATGCTGGTGGAGATCGGCTCGAATGATGTGCGCGCCCGCGTATGGCAGTACCGACCATCAGCAGCGCTGTGGTTTGCTCATTATGCTGCACTGCAGTGTGTGCTTGCTGCCGCATGGCCAGACCTGACATCTCCCCGCTGCAAGGCAACAGCATGCAGTCATATTGAAACGCATGGCAATGCCAGGCATGGAAGTTGCAATGAATGCGAGTCATCAGAGCATGGGTGCTGCTGCGCCAGATGGAGCATGGCTCGGCCCATCCCTGATGAGCAGCTGAGCCCGGGCGACCGCAGGTCTTTGCCGGCCTGTTTGGGCCACTTCAGACAGACATCTCGCACTTTGGCGGCTTTGCCGACCGGGTAGTGGATGCCATCATCAAGGGCATGTCGACGCTGCATGGAGCTGGCGCCCGACGGTGCGGCGGCCGTCAGACATGCAATTTAAGAATTAATATTTCACAAGTTGCAGTCCCACTGCCTGGACCAGTCCCACACAGCTCAGGCCGCTCGTGTGAAAGAGAAGGCTGGGCTGTGACTCTGCGCCCCGTGCGCGCGTGTCCGGGGGGCATGCAGATGACAGCATGCAACTCACTTGTGCCTGCCTGCCCGGCTTAGCTAGGAGGGCTGAGCACAGCTGCGCGCCCGAAGGGTTGTGACCTGAAGGCCGCCCCTCTCGCGTGACTGAGCAGCATTACTGGTTGCCATGCTGATGGCTGGAATGCATTCCTACACAGTCCCTGCGCCGCTTAGATGCACCTCATCTAGGCGGACTAGATGAGGTGCCGCTGGCGCTGCACGCCTGGCGTCCAAGGCCAGTGCGGGGCTGCGCAGGTTCCTGGTGTTCAGCGTGCCGCCCATCTCGCGCACGCCGCTCATCACGAGCCTGGCGGGCGGCGACGGCGCGCTGCCCAACCGCACGCTCGCGCTGGTGGGCGCCATCAACAGCCGCCTGGCGACGCGCGTTGAGGCGTTCCGCACGCAGACCGGCGCCGCAGTTGTCTACTACGCAAACACGTGCGGCCTATGTCGCTGGAGTGAAGGGAACATAAGGCCAGCTGCGCGCAAAGGGCCAGAGCCGGCTGCGCGCAAAGGGCGGATGCGGCTGGCGAGTGGCCCATTGCGGAGTGGAGTCGAGCGTGCGCGTGTCGCCTGCAGCATGCAGCCTGCTGGGCGGCAGAGGAGGCGCTGCTGTGCTTGGTGCCGAAACTCTCGGGAGGGGGGCCCCACCTGCCGCCACTGTCGCATGGACGGGCGCGCTGCGCGGCCGCCTGCCGCATAGCCCTGACCCTGACGGCGCGCCGCCTCGCGCTGCCGCGCAGCCTGCTGGACCCGCTGGCGCAGAACGCGGCGCCCGCGCTCGGCTTCGCCAACATCCGCGACGCATGTTCCACGTACCCCATCGACCTGTTCGGCAGCCCGCCGTTCGCGGTGCCGCCGCCCAAGGCCGCCGCGCCCGCCGTGTGCGGCAGCCCCAGCCAGTATATCTTCTGGGACAATGTGCGCGCCACGCGCCCGCGCCCTCCCCCTGCATGCGGCCTCGCCAGCATGCCAGCACGGGCAGCATGACTGACATGGTGCGCTTGATCTATGCGCGACATACACCCTCCGCCCTCACAGACCCTGGACCTGTCCGGTGCCCCCGCAGCGCCGCAGCCACGGCCACCGCCGCCCACCATGCATGTATGTCGGCAGCGCGCCAGACGAGCAGCCGTGGCACGCAGTGGCTGCGCGCTGACCGGCGCCTGCGCCCACCGTCGCGCCGCTGCTCAGCCACCGCGAGCTCCCGGTCGCGGGAAGCGCTCCACAGATGCGATGCAGCTGGGGCTGGCGCGCTCAGCAGGCGGCCCGGGCGCGCAGGTGCACTTCACAACGCACTTCCACTACGTGCAGGCGACCGTGGTAGCAGCGGTCATGGCGCCGCTGCTGGCGTCCTTCGAGTGAGCTGCGCGGCGGGCGTCCCCGCCTTGCCTGCCAGCCCTACAGCAGGGGGCGCCGGGACGCTTTCGATTTGATTGGGAGGGGTGGCGTGTGCTGGCGTCACGCGCACGCTTGTTCTGCAGACGCCGCCCCGTCACGGCCCGGGAGTTGAGAACTTGGTACTGGGGACTGCGCGCATGCATGGCTGCTAGGCTTCTGCATGGGTCTGGCCGGTGGCGTATCCGCCGCGGCCTGATGTGTTGCCGCCAGCGATTTGCTGGTTATATTCAGGGTATGCTTCCAGCATGTTTGCGCGTAGCATGCGGGTGGAGGCATGCTGCCTTTGGAGCGCTGGCAGCAGTGGTGCCGGCGCTCATCACAAGCCCCTGCTTCGCGCTGGCACCAGTGTTTGGGGCCTTTGATCCCCGAGGTCTAGTTGGGAGGCTGGTTCGGTATTGCAGCTCCAGCCCATAGCAGGCGCTGAGTGTGTGTAACGCATTCGTCCTGGCATGGCCGCATCTGGCAGGCTCGTGTTGATGGGTCGCACTCATCCAAACAGAGCTCCTGGAGTGCTGCACCAGATTCAGCTGGCCTCCAAGCCACCCTGGCGCCACCGCATCTGGTCCGTAGAAAGTCTTGCCACTTGTGGCAGCGTCGGAAGGAGGGCCTGCTGATTGCGCGTGTGCAGTGCCAGCCTCACCCGTTCAGCTGACAGGCTGCCTACACGCTGCAGGCCCGCCGTCTGCCTGTGAACCCCGCTGGCCTTCCAAATGTGCAGCATCAGCTGAGAGATGCCATCTGCCAGAGCCTGCATGCAGGCAGGCTGGCTCCGCCTCGACGAGTTAGTGTGGACAAGCCTGCTGTGTTTGTGCAGACGTGTATGAATGGCGCGGAACAAGCAACGGTCGTCCAGGCAGTGCAGTCGTTGGCCTGTGTGGGTGCAGCACACACGGACACGCGCGCGTAGCTTCATGAAAACACGCTGAAGCTTAATATGCAGCTCGACTGTGGACTCCGCTGCTTAAGGCAGCCTGTGCGTCAACGCAACGCTATGTGCCGCCGCCGCAGGCCAAAATATAGCGTAGCAGTACAGACGCGCCAGGGGGAAGAGGCATGGGCAGACGAGGATGAGGCGCTTGCGCGCGCAGCTGCACACCTGCACTAGCCCCGCCTGACCCTGCGCAAGCACTCCTGGATGGAACCCGCTTCAGAGCGCCCCTCAGCAGGCTCACCCTAACGCACCTGCTCACGGGGGCAGGAGATCAGCCCAGCCACAGCTGAGAGGGGCTTAGGCTAGTGCTGATGCCCTGCGCGGGGATCCAGGGCGAGGCGAAGGGGGGTACGGACACACAGAAAGCAGGCTCATGCCACCAGGGGCGCGGGGCGCGCGCAAACCACCGGCCGGCGCTGCTCACCCCTGAGGCCCCCTGCACAGCGCCGCGAGTCGCCAGGCCCCCGAGCCAGCGCAACACCAGGCGGCCCGACAGGGCATGCGCTGCGAGCGGGCGCGCAGTAGGGCGCGTCCCCGGCAGGCCCCTCGGGCGTAAGTCGCGGGGGGTCTGCCGGCCCCCCGCCGCCCGGGGCCGCTGCCCCCCCGGGCGGCCCGGTCAGGACGAAATGCGCAGCTCCACGCCCATGCTCTCCTTCAGCTTCTCGTACGACACGAACGCGATGGCGATGGACGGCACGACTTTGACGTAGTTTGGCAGCAGGCCCTGCCGCCGGCGCGCCGCTCCCGGTTGGTCAGAGGGTGCGCGCAGCGAGGGCCGGCTCGCGTATCAGCACCCCGCCATCGCACATGAAATGACCGCGCGATACAGGCTCTTCTGTCTTGCACTTGAAGGTCTGCACGCGCGCGCCTGGGCCCGCGCAGGGCGCAGGATAAGGCAGACTATCTACGAGGCTTCAGCACCGCGCGCAGCGCCAGACGCCTCAACTGAGCGAACAGCACCAGGCCCTCGAGCCCTGCCACCCGCCACGGCCCAGCGGCGGCGTTCCGGCTGGGCGCCGTGCGCATAGGGTTAGGGTGAGGGCCGCACCTTGAACAGCGCCTTCACGCCCTCTTCCCGCACGGTGCGCACGAAGCAGTCGCACATGCCGGTGTACGCGACCGCGCGGCCGCCCTCCGCGTGCAGCGACTGCGCTCCGGCCCAGCCGCTCATCTGCGCCGCGGCGGCGCCGTGTAAGCTTGCCGCGCGCACGGCGCTGCGCAGCGCTGCAGGCGTGCGCAGGCGCTTGCAACACGCGACAGACATGCCGGCAAGCCGTGGCGGTGCCACGCGTGGACCTGTGCAGGACGAATCGCGCCCTGGGTGCGGCACCACCAGTGCATGCCCGCCCAGCACCGGCTGCTCACACCCTGCCCAAGCGGCAGCTGTCGCGGCCGCGCGCCTGCATGCGCCGGCGCACGACGTCCAGCGGGTACGCGACCGTCTGGCCTGTCGTCCCCGCCACGGCGCCGCACGCCAGCCGCGTCGCCACGCTCAGCTCACGCTCGTCGTCCAGTTCTGCGCACGCGCGCGCCGGTGCCCCCTGACATGGTGGCGGATTCACGCGTCCCCAGCACACCCGGTTCAAATGAACTCAAACGCACGCATACCCAGATCGTGGCGTGGCAGCCTGGGTGTGCCGTGCAGGATCGTGGTGCGCGGTGTGGTGCAGTGCACAGGCGTGTGGTCACACGCAGGCACGGCGAGTGCCGTGCGGGCGCGCGACCAAGCACACCTGGAGACAAGAGAGGTGGGACCGGTGAGAGGGCGGGGGCGCGCGGGCGCGCCATAGAACTTCAGGACGACGTCCTTCAGCGTCTCGTACACCGCAAAGTTCAGGCCCACGTACGGCACCACGCCGATCACGCTCGGCAGCCAGCCCTTCCACAAAGCGATCACGCCCTCCTGCGCGCGCGCGGCGCGCGCTCGCACGCGACCAAGACGCGCCGGCCGCGAGCGGGCCGCCTCGCTGCTCAGCGCCCGCTCGTGCAGGCGCGGCTCCGTCCCGCGCACGCGCTGCTTGCCGCTTCCGCGCCTTGTGACAACAGCACTGCTGGCGGCCGGGCGCGAGCGGGCACGCAGCGACGCACACTCTGTTTGCAAGAGTGCCGCGCGTCGTGTTCGGCGCCGGTGCGCGGCCGGGCAGCCCCGGGGGCCGCGCCTGCTTAATGATCTGGCGCGTGCAGTCCCAGATGCCGCGGTACTGGCTGGTCTTGCGCTCGCCCTGCACCGTCAGCCGCCCGCGCACCATGTCCAGCGGGTACGTCGCGCTCATGCCCACGATTCCCGCGCCCGCGCCCGCCGCCAGCCGCAGCAGCGGCGTCATCTGCCCGTCCCCGCCGTTCTCCTGCAGGTGGGCCGAGATGCGCCTGCGGCCGGCGCGCGCGCTCAGGTCTCCTCAGGTTCTCTGGCGGGCAAGGGAGCAGCAGCGCCGGCAGCGGCAGCGGCGACGCGCCTGCTGAGCTGCTCGTACGTGAGAAACTTCACCGCCGAGTTGGGCACAATCCGCACCACATTAGTCCAGTTCCCTGCGCGCGGCGCCGCGCTGTGTGCCGCGGCGGGCACAGGCGGCCGCCCTCACAAGGAGGCGGGGGCGAAGCAGGGCATGGTCTCGCATGCCTGGCACTCAGAACCTGCCTACACTGGCGGGCGCGCACCCTTGAACATGGACACCATGCCTTCCGTTCTGTACATGTGTATTAAGCCCTGCGCCGCGCCGGCCATGGGCAGTCAGCGCTGAGACGCGCAAGCCTGGCTTGCTATCCACTCGGCTGTGCAAGAGGCGGCGCTCGAGCACACGCAGCGTGCACTGCTGGAGGGGGCCAGGCGGCCGCGCCTGCACAACTCCCCTGTACACGCGCTCCTTCCCCTGGACCTGCATCAGGATCTTCAGCCGCTCCAGAGGCGCGACGGCTGTGCGTGACCTGCCGCGCCCCGCGCGCGCCCGTAACTGCACGCTCCAACCGCCCTATCCCTAATGCGCGCGCGCTGCGCAGCGGCGCGGCGCGACACCGAAACTGCCACCGCTTCGGCTGCGCGCAGCCGCAGCGCGCCAACGAGCAGGCTGTGGCAGGCACGGCGGGAGCGGGGCCGCACACTCCGCCCGCCACGCCGCCGGCCAGCAGCGACTTTGCAATGCTGCTCCAGGACAGGCTCTTCGCCGCAACGCGCGGGGCGGCAGGCGCCTCCTCAGCGCCCTCCTTGCCCTCTCCGCTCCCGCCGGCCATCGCTGACGAGTCGCCCCCTGCACTGCCGCCCGCCTGGCCAGCCCGCAGGCCGCCGTGCTGCTACGGGCAGCGCTGCTGCTGCAGCGCCTGTCCGCGGGCAGCAGCAGCCAGCAGACGGACGCGGGGCCGCAGCGCTTGCAGAGATGGACCGCTGCCCTAGCGCGGGCTGCTCTCCCTGGAAGCGGTGCCGCGCGCAGCGCGGCAGCCTCTGTAGCCGCACTTCTCCCCCTGCTCTACTGTGTGAGACCGGGGGAGGCTTCAGTATGCCGCTCGGCAGTGCATGCCTAGGGTCTGCTGTGCCCCCGTTGCATTGCGAGTCGAGCCTGCGCTCGCGAGGCTAAGCTTCCCTCCGAGCTCCAGCCCGTCCCGCTCGCGCAGGAGTGTGCACATTGGCCCTCCAATAAAGCAGGGAGGCCGAGGCGCCTGCACGGCGGGAGTTTGCCGGAGCCGGCCGCTGGCACGGAGCGTGCTCTGACGCTGCGTGCGCACTAGCGCGCGGCCTGGGCTGCGGGGCCGCCATGCGGAAGAAGGTGGACGCACGCATCCGGACGCTGGTCGAGAACTGCGTCAAGCTCCGGCACCGCGCGCTGTTCGTCATCGTCGGCGACAAGGGCCGCGACCAGGTCGTCAACCTGCACTACATGCTGTCCAAGACGGTCGTCAAGGCGCGGCCGTCGGTGCTGTGGTGCTACAAGAAGGAGCTGCACCTGAGCAGGCGCGCCGCTGCAGGCCGCCGGCAGCCCAGCCGCCATAGGATGCAGCTCAGCACAGGTCCTCGTTGCTGTGCTCTGCGCTGGCGGACCAGTTGAGCCACAAGGCTGCAGCACGCGCTGAGCTGTGGGGCGCTGCGGGCAGCCACCGCAAGAAGCGCACGCGGCAAATAAAGAAGATGATGCAGCGCGGCCTGCTGGACCCGGAGAAGGAGGACCCGTTCTCGCTCTTCGTGGCCTCCACCAACATCCGCTACTGCTTCTACCACGACACGCACAAAATCCTGGGCAACACGTTTGGCATGTGCGTGCTTCAGGCGCGCAGCACAGGCTCGCGCAAGCCAACGTATTTGTGCTGACTGCCACTTGCTATGCATATGTTTTGTCGGTGGTGTGCTTTGTGTACCTTGTCTGGGTGGTGCACGCTTGGTAGCGCCTTGCGGCTGACTTCACATACGCGCTTCGAGCACCCAATGCACAGCACGCAGCCTTGGCAACCCCGCGTCGCAGCACGCAAGGCCATGAACTCCCCCGCGCGCAGGACTTTGAGGCGCTCACGCCGAACCTGCTGGCGCGGACGATGGAGACGGTGGAGGGCGGCGGCATCGTGGTGCTGCTGCTGAGCACGCTGCGCTCGCTGACGCAGCTGTTCACGCTGTCCATGGACGTGCACGCGCGGCTGCGCACCGAGTCCCATCAAGAGGTCACGGGTGCGGCCCCGTGCGGAGCGCTCGGGCCGCGTGCCGGGCGCACGCACCAGGACGCGCGTTGCCGCGCGCCACTTTTTCACTCCTGGACGGCATGGCTGTGTTGAAGGTTTGCATGGTGCACGCTGGCTGTGTCCTGGCAGCCACAATGCTGAGGGCTGAGGCGCTGATACTGTGCTCGAAGGCCAGGGCTTGGCTGGGGCCGCGATTCAGGCACAGGCAGTCCCTGCCCGCCCCTGACGCCGCCGCCGCCCGCGCCCAGGCCGCTTCAACGAGCGGCTGGTGCTGTCGCTGGCGTCGTGTCCGGCGTGCATCCTCATGGACGACGAGCTTAACATCCTGCCCACCTCCAGCCATGTGGCGCGCATTGCGCCCGTGCCGCTGGGCGAGGACGGCGCGCCGGCGGCGCCCGGCGCCGGCGCCGGCGCCGCCGCGGAGCTGCGCGAGCTCGTGGCGCAGCTGGCGGACACGCAGGTGCGCTGCGGGAGGAGCGGCGCGGCTTGTGTCGCGAGGCCGTGGGATCGCCTGGCGACGCTGGGGCTGATTGCTGTGGGGGGATGCATCTTTTTAGATTGCCCGTGGCTGAATGCAGCCAGTGTGCAGCCTGGGACGGCCATGCTCGGAGCCTTGCCTCTGTTCGCTGCTGATCCTGCCATGCTCCCATGGCGGCAACTGCCCCCAATGCCTCTAGGAGCTTGTTAGTCTCAACCAATGCTGGGCCGGCGCCTGACCCGGCGCAAGCCGATCGTCTTGACGGGGATGCGCCGCGCGCAGCCGGCGGGGGCGCTGGTGGCGGCGGCGCGCACGCTGGACCAGGCGCGCGGGGTGGTGACCTTCCTGGACGCCGCCAGCGAGCGCACGCTGCGCTCCACCGTCGCGCTCACCGCCGCGCGCGGGCGCGGCAAGTCCGCGGTGCGCCCGCCTGCGCGCAGTCAGAACCAGGCTGCCTTTCAGCAACCAAGAGCCATCGATGACAGGCTCCTGGCGGCGCGGTGCGCCCGCCTGCGTGCAATCAGCGCGTGCGTGCGCGCGTCGCCGCACCGCCAGGAGCCTGTTATCGATGGCCTCTTGGTTGCTGAAAGGCAGCCTGGTGTCCAGAAGAGGCAGTCGTCTTTCAGGCACTGCTGTCAGCGCGGACGGGAACCAACCAGGGAAGCTCAATATACCAAGGAGGAAGTCCCATCTCTGCCCGACAAGACGAGCTCAACTTGGCGCGAGCACTGGTGAGCGGCCGCGCGTGCTGCGGTGCCAGCGCGCGCTTCGCCCGGCAGGCGCTCGGCTTGGCCGTCGCGGGCGCGCTGGCGCTGGGGTACAGCAACATCTTCGTGACCGCGCCCTCGCCCGAGAACCTGCGCACGCTCTTCGAGTTCGTCGCCAAGGCGCGCCCCGGCAGCCCAGCGCTGCTGGCGAGGCACGATCAGGCAAAGGCGCGCTGGGCTGCGCACCCTGCGCGACGGCGACCGGAGGCATGCATGCTGCGTCCAGGCATGATGGGTGCGGGGCCTGGGCTGCGGGGCGGAGCCGCGCGGGCGAGCTAAACACGGTGGCGAGCGCGCGCGGCAGGGCCTGGAAGCCCTGGACTATGCGGAGCACACCGACTACGACCTGGTGGAGTCCACCAACCCCGCGTTCAACAAGGCGCTGGTCCGCATCAACGTGTTCCGCGCGCACCGCCAGGCGCGCACCCTGGCCCGTGCGCGCGGCTGCGGCCGAGCCGAATCGCCGTACCTGCAGTGCGGCCGCTCCCTGCCAGGGCCACGGTTGGTGAGGTGCAGGCGCTGCTGCTCTGCTGCATGCGGGTCGCCAAGCTGGCCCCAGTGAGCGCGCGTCTCACGCGGTCGCTGGCCGCGAGCAGGCGCTCAGCGCAGGGCGTGCGCCCAGGCGCACGATGGGGCAGCGTACAGCCGCGTGCTGCGCACACCGTGCACACGACGCGGGCACGCGTTGGAGATGGGCGCGCGACGGGCGCGCGCGCGGGCGCGCGCAGACGGTGCAGTACATCCAGCCGCAGCACCACGAGCGCCTGGCGCAGGCGGAGCTGCTGGTGATCGACGAGGCGGCCGCCATCCCGCTGCCGGTCGTCCGGCGGCTGCTGGGGCCCTACCTCATCTTCCTCTGCTCCACCGTCAACGGGCGCGCCCCGTTTCCGCCGGCGGCGCGCGGCCGCAAGGCGCCCGGCTGCCACATCGCTCGGGTGCCAAAGTTGGGCGGTGTCGTCACCAGACCTGCCCTGCTGCAGCTGCTGCGCGACGCGCCCAGTCTGCATCGCGCCTGCGCTGTCGGCCAGCCTTCGACGCCGCTCTGCACCACTGTTGAGGCCGGGCGCGCTCTCTGGAGCAGCTGCACATGGATGCGGCAAGCTAGTCGCTGTGATGTCAAGCGGCGGCCGCGCAGGCACCGAAGGAGCGGCTGAGAGGGCGCGGGCGCGGCAGGTATGAGGGCACGGGGCGCTCGCTGTCGCTGAAGCTGCTGCAGCAGCTGCGCGCCGAGGGCGCCAAGCTGGCCAGCGGCGAGGGCCGCGACGGCGCCGCCGCCAGCGGCCGCACTTTCCGCGAGGTCCAGCTGCAGGAGCCCATCCGGTGCGCGCCATGGCCCCTGCGGGCTGCCGCACGCACCCCCCCCAGCCTCTGAAGAGTTGCTGCAGAGACCTGCGATGAAGTGCAGTGCGCCCGCTCCCTTCTCCCCAGCTGCAATCTGGAGCATCAGCACGGCACTGCAGCACACGCCAGGAATGGCGACAATATGACAACCTGGAGGTCGTTCACAGTGCCCGCACCAGCGCGTGCTCTCACATCGCAGCACGCGCATGCAAGCCCTGCCTGGCGAGCATGCCACTCACAGCGCCCCGGGCTGCGGCGCAGGTACGCGGCGGGCGATGCCGTGGAGGCCTGGCTGAACGGCCTGCTGTGCCTGGACGCCGCGGAGCATGTGCCGCGGCCGCCCGCGCGCCTGCCGCACCCGGGCGAGTGCGAGCTGTACCACATCGAGCGCGACACGCTGTTCTCCTACCACAAGGTGCGCGGCTGCCTGCCACGCCGCGGGCGCCGCGCGCGCCGCGGCAGGCGCCTGACAGTCGCGTGTGCACCTGGGTGTGGTTCTCCGCAGTCATGACTGCTGGGCTGCGGGCAAGGACTCAGGTGGGGCATCGCGAGGGCGCGAATACAGATGGTGACCAGGAGCCAGCGTGTTGGTGAGCCATGCTGCTAGGGCTGCCGGACTGCGGCGCGCACTTCCGAAGCGCATGCGACCTTGACAGAGACGTTGCTGTCAGGAGCCAGCATGGTGCCATGAACGTGGAATGAGGAAACCCCGGATGCCTTTCCGCCTGAGCAAACAAGGCTGTTTTGCTGGGCTGGCGGGAGGCCCGCATGCTCGGTGTGCCTGCAGGCTGAGCCGCACTGCCTGCCGCGGGCAGGCATCCGAGGCGTTCCTGCAGCGGCTGGTGGCGCTGTGCGTGGCCAGCCACTACCGCAACACGCCCAACGACCTGCTGCTCATGGCGGACGCGCCCGCGCACCGCCTGTTCGCCCTGCTCGGCCCGGTCGACGACACGCTCAACGCGCTGCCTGACATCCTGGCCGTCGTGCAGGCGCCGCCCGCGCCTATATAATCCCAGCCCCCTGCCCTGGCCGTTCTGCAGGCGCCGCATGCGCCCTAGCTGACCCCAGCCCCCTGCCCTGCCGTTGTGCCGGCGCCGCCCGCGCCCGCCCCAACCCCCTGCCATGACTGTGAACATGCTCAAACAGCCTGTGCGCTGGACTGCATGTGAGACTGCCCCTGCCTCGTCCGAATAGCACGGTTTGTTTGCCTTGTTTCTATGTTGCTATGTCACTGTATCGCAATGGCATGCCACAATGCAGGCGGGTGCGCTCGAGGCCGGCCGGCATGCGCGCGCACCGCACTCATGGCGGGGCACGGGTGGCAGGTCGCGCTGGAGGGCGCCATCTCCAAGCGTGCGGCGCAGACCAGCCTGGCACAGGGCAACCTGCCGCAGGCGCGCGCGCCCCGCCGGGG
>JAABUV010001424.1_pt1 | contig 34732 bp, 26 predicted proteins | sample 5559971 | NCBI WGS metagenome assembly JAABUV01 (sample SAMN10711881, study PRJNA513362) | rock metagenome | isolation source: Antarctica rocks | place: Antarctica: Victoria Land, Knobhead nord | collected 2015-12-19
ACGAACGGATAGACTTATTCTCGTCATCATCCATCTCTTGGTCTGAACCTAATTCCCCGGCACGTAATGCGTCATTGCTCGCACGGTGTATGTTGGGAGATGGAACTGGAGCAGTCTGTGAACGAGTAAGAGGAGGTGGTACACGCTTTTGGGCTCTTGGTGCAGGCATTGGCGCGGCTGGAGTCACTGAGCCGCCGGACAAGTCCGAATTCTCAATTACATTATGTCGTTTGTTTGGAGGCGAAGAGCGGTTTTGCTGCAGTTTCCCTTGTCAGTATGCTTGCCATTCAGAATGTGCGAGATACTGCGACGTAGGTTTGCATGAAGATCAAGCTGCTTGCCCACAAGGTGCGATTGCTGTCGCAACGAGGTACGGCGCAGATCGCAGCTTCGTCACAAGTTTCAACTGAACGTCTAGTAGTAGGACCTGTGTCGCGGACAAGCGCATAGACAAATGGAGTTTCCTACCTTGCTTAGCTTCTCGAGACGAACCATGCGGAGCATTGGATTTGCTCGTGACGCCTCAGGTTTCGAGCTGGCAAGAGACATTGGGGTAACAAAAAGGCAAAATATGTACGAAGGACGATGAAACTATGCACGTGGGTTTCTCAGTTGTGGTGGAGCGAATTGAAGGATTGGCCAGGTATTTCTATTCGGCCTGTGAAACTTGCGGCCCAAATTGGAGAGGCAGTGAACTGAAGATCACCAGCGTTGGTACAGGCAGTACATGGTATTGACATGAAGTCATCCGGATGGTCGTGTCGGTTAGCTTCTGTATGTGAACGGTTTGTGTTACCTCGCCGTCTCGTCAGCGAAAGAGAGTGGGTTGATCTTCACGTAAAGAACGAGCGGGGATAGCAGGCATAGCTGGGGAGTAACCCTAATGTGTTCTTCGTCCACTTGCGATGATAACCCGAAAGATGGCAAAGAAAATGGCACCGAAACGAGTGTTGATGCTGCGAAGGGAGAAGGTTCGTCTCACTATGTCAGGTCAGAGGTGCTCCTTAAGCTTCCATCGAGGGAGTTTCGCCATGCGTCAGAAGCGACAGGGATGATGTTGCGCTGAAGATGATCGGCCGGCTCGCTTGAAGGAGGGGGACACCGGGGATAATAAAGTACTATTCTCTGCCAATTATCTATTACACCTATGTTGCAAGCGAACCATGGGGTATCATCCATCTAGGTATGTTGTGTATATATGGATGAGTTGACCTAATTCATGAACAGAACCCCCCATCGATGGATCAAATCCCCAATGAATGGAAGACACTCACTCATCGACGGCTATAAATCTCCACGGTTTGCTAGCCCAGAGTTTATCCGTCTTTCAAAAGGTTTACATGGGTCAAAGGCTCAATCAACAGCATTATCGCTGGTTGATATCAAACAATGTTGAGGGATACAATCATTGTTACGGCTTAGCGTGGTTGGAGCAAGCTTTAGGGGGTCAGCATCTGCAAGTAAAGCACTCCACTGTTGGTACGAAAGTGTAGGTCATCATATTACTCCGTCCGAGTTAATAGACCTTCAACACATATCTTCCATCGCAGACCGGATCAACTTTGGAAAAGTGTTTCCTGGCCGGGGTATATAGAAAGTAGAAACCACAATCCCATAACTCCAATCGCACAATCAATTTTCATCATCAATCGTAAATCGTCAAGCCAATCACATATATCAACCACATTTACCAGACATCATGTGTGGCGTCGATAAGTGCTGAATCGATGGCGCTTCGGCGGAACCCAGGTGTTCGACCAAGACAAACAGCGCTGTCAATGAGTGCTGAAGGATTCGTTAGTATGGCGAGAGAGCGACAAGACAATGACGTACTGTTGAGAAACTTCTCCACGTCGATGAACTTCTTGGCGGAAGTATTAAAGGTAGGTAGAGTATCAGCAAGTATCGGGTCCAGGAAAAAGTGTGGGTCAGAGACAGTACCAAAACCAGGAACCTTGGAACCCGAAGAGTAGTCTATGTTCACGTCCGAGAAATCCGGCACATCGAGGGTGTCCGCATTCCAGAAATAATCTTGTCCTTCCAGAATAGGGTCATGTGGGAAGAAGGACTCTGCGATCCGAGGGCTTTGGCTATCCATTGAAGATTCGCTAGGGGATCCTATGTTCTGGTTTTGTGTCTCGGACAGCGATAGTTCTGGCACCGGAATCTCTACCCAAGATGACCGCGCATCCATGTATAACCCCCGGGAACGAAGGTATTGTTCGACATCGTTGGAGTCGAACCATTCGCCGTCAAACTCAATAAGATTTATGACCTGCGTCATGGTCAATCCCTCCGGTACCGGCGTCTCAGCGGCGATTGGATACATAGGTCCTGTACAAGCTTCCGCCGCCCACCAAGACGGTGGTGGATTATCAGTACCATCGATTCCGATGCGTGGATAATGGAGGCCTGCACCCCCAAGATGCAGTAGAGGTGCCTCCCAAACTTCCAGACTCTCCCTAGTAGACCTCAGCAGTAGCTTTTGCATGTGCTCTACAATTTGTTTTGCGTTGCTGAAAAGGAAAGTGAATTTACAGATTCTTTCGATGTCTTCCCTTGGGGACTTGGGACTGGTCATGAGCCGAAGCGCATATTCTAAAGTTTGTCGTAGTAAGCGCCGTCCAAAGGATGTCTCATAAGTGGAAGAACTTCTTGGTAAAGGTAGAGATTTCCCCACAGATGACCCGGTCCATCCTTTTGCCAATGCTGTTTCTGGGATTTCAACTCGGTACTGCTGCGTATACTTCTCAGGGCTCCATCCCGCCTCATCTGGGCTTGCCACCTGCCGGTTCGCGCTCGATGCTATACCAGAGGGGCGAGCCTCGCCTATCGCGGTCTGTTTTTGGTCAACTGTTTCGTAGCCCCACGGTGCTGCACGAGCCTTCTCACCAGCTGAGGATGATCCTTTAGACCGGGGAGGCAGTCTAGGTCTTCGCGATGTCCGAGACCTGTCTAGCGGAGGTGTTTCGTCGCCTCCATAGACACGTGCAGACAAATTAGGAACTTGCTCGTCTTCTTCCTCATCCACTCCTGTAATCTGACGCGCAGACTCAAGGAAATGTCCCATTGTTGTTTTCAAATCTTGCGCTAAGCTCGGCTCCCATCTGCGGATTCCGGAAGAGATTGCCTTGTCATTGAAATCCAGGAAAGAATTATTCATATCTTCGATTGTACGTTCGAGCTCCGAAACCCGCTTGTTAAGGCCGGAGATGGTGGTTTCCTTTCGCTGTCGATATGCTCGCTGTGCAAGTCTAATTTGAGTACGACGGCGCTTTGGGAGAATCAGCTTGTGAGGCTCAGGTAGTTTGTACCTAGAGACGATACCTCTGCCGCGGTTTGATCTCGCGTGTCAAGTCGAGGCCTCCCTCGTTGGCGTGATGCGTTCAACTCATCTGGACTTGTGCTGTGCATATCCTCCTTTTTCTTGGGGTTCCGAGACTTCATAGGCTTGGTAGCTTTCCCTTGGCGAGCGAGACTATTCTCATCGTCGCTTTGAGGGCTGGTAGGCAGTAGTCCTCCGTAAAGGGGAGCATTTTCGCCCTCTCCTTCCATTAAAGCCGTACCCTCGTAGGTTGTTTCTGGGTAGTCTTCGGAGGGAGGAAGGTCCAAATTCATCAGCGGTTGGCCGCTGTAGAGAGCTGTATAATCGTACAGCTGCGCGACATGTGCTGGTAAAGGCGCGTTCAGAGCAGGATCCGGCGAGAATGGTACAGGGTAATAGTAGCTTGGCTGAACTGGATTTCCGAAGTCGGAATAGTCCAGTGGAGGTCCGAGAGTGAAGTCGTCGGGAATGGAGGGCGAAGTATTTTCATATGTGCGGTTCTCTTCGACTCGTAAAGCTGACTGGACTCGGGGCATCTTTTAGTAGTGCTTCTCTTCTCCGTATTCCGTAATCGCGCCGACTGCTTATGAATCCTAGGCTACAAGTACGTCATAGCGAATTTTATATCTGCTGTATACATTGACATCTATTTGAGAATTATATCTCGTTGCGATGATACGGCAATATTTAGTGACCTGGCTTCACTCGCTTTTTACCCGAAATTTCGATAGCAATCAAGAATCATCGATCATCTGCTTGCTCGAGTTTATTGCTGTCGGTAGTTTCCAATATTGATCCGTGCCTCCGAGTGTGTACAAAAAGAATCTCACTTTACCGCATCGGATAAGCCGACCGGCAAAGTTCGGTATTTTTTCAATTTCGAATGCGAATCTACCCGTAATCAACGTGCAGATGCAGCTTCCGTAGTAAGCAAAGCGCTAACCCGAAGAGGTTTAGCGATCATGGCTAACCCGAAGGGGCTTAGCCATCGCACGCCTGAGGTACCTTACTGAGGCAAACTGGGTTTCCGCGCATGTTAACTATGACTAATTATATTAGTGCCCTTTTTAGTACGCTAAACCCGATACTATCTAAAACTAACTTTTCTAGGTTAGACTGCGCGGAAACCCAGTGTGCGCGGAAACTGTGAATCGCTGTTCCCTCGATGGCTGGTTTAGCCCGGATGTTCCTTCCGGGTGAAGTGAGGGCTCAATTAGTCAGCTTCCCCCTCTCCACCAGTTACTATTTAGTTCCGAAGCTCTTCAGCTTAGACAATACCACTCCTTTGCTATCTTCTAGAACTGAGTCTTTAGTGATGAGTTGTTCTTCTAATGAACGTGCACAAAATTCGAAAGAAGCCTTGCATTCAGGAAGTGTTTTGTTAGTGATAGTACCTGTTTCTGTTCGGTTTCGTTAGACTGACCGTCGGGTCGGGTTTCGGGTTGACATTTTGGACCCGAACCGAGATCGGGTCGGGTTGCTCACATTTTCAACCCGACCCGAGTCGGATTGCTCATATTTTCAACTCGACGCGACCCGACCCGACTGGGAATTGGGTCAACCCGACCCGACCCGCCAAGGACCCGAGCTTGGCGCCAAGAGGGCTAAATATAGAAATTTTTCCGGTTTTTGGCTTTTGCATTACCTTTTTGCATTACCTTTTAATAGGGAGCCATGAAGGGGAACATGAAGGTCGTTTGGTAGGGAATCATGAAGAGAAACATGAAGGGAGTCATGACGGGGAACATGATAGAAAGCCATGAAAGAGATCATGAAGGCTGTTCAACCAAGCTATTTACACCTATCTAATATCTTGTCGGGTCGAGTCGAGTTTTCGGGTCGGGTTATCGAGTCAAGCTTCTCAACTCGATCCGAGTGCTCGGGTTCAACTTCTCAATTCGACTCGACACTTTTCCAAAAAAATTCCAACTCGACTCGACGCGATCAGTCTAGATTTCGTGTCAATTGTCACTGTTCTATCTCGCATCTGATCTCGCTGAAGAGATTTTTCCTACTTTCTCGTTCTTTTCTGATAAATCAGAAGATAATAAGTCTCATCTAGTTGTTCAGATCTTCTACTAAACACTCTGACAGATCTGCTCAGTGAGCTAGATAGATAATATCATCTGAACGAGTTTGAGTAATATTCTAGTTTCTGATTTCTTTTGAATAGCTTTTCTTAAGTTCTTCGTCTCAAGCATCTATATTTCTATCAATCACACTCAACATGTCTGTTTCGCAGACGCTGACTAAGATGTTGTATCAGCAGATCGACTTGATCTTCTCTTTTGTTGCAAGCATGCATCTTTGTTACTTCTGATTAGTCTGATTAGTCTAACATAAACTAGTATAAAGCTGTGAGTAGAGCTGTTGTTAACACACTAGTGATCTAGCGTGCCTTCATGAATAAAACTTACGTTATGTTGCATCTTCTTTCTACTTCAGCTTTGAACTTCTAGTTAGAATACACTCATATGATTCGCTTTATGCAGACTCATAACATTAGTTCAAAGCTCATCAATCTTGCTATCGACGTGTAAATGATATAAAAACAAGCTACATCACTCAAACTTAAATCAGAATCAAAACTTGAAAATTGAATTCAGAAAACTTATTAAAAATCAAGAAATTTCTAGAACAGAACAGAAGAACATGAACGCGTTGCTCTAGATTAACTCTTTACTGAACTCGTCGTCAGAACAGAAGAACAGAAGAACATGAATATATTGTTCTAGAACTGAAATCAGAAATTTTAGTTAAATCTTGATCAGCAATTTTCTACTCACACAATGATTAAAAGCACAGAATTAAAATCAGTGAGCATTGCTCACTATGAACTTCAAAATGCTAAAAGAGAATCACTTTTATCACAGAATTGAACAGCATCAGAAGAAGAAGACACGAATGCATCATTGAATACAGAAGAAGAGAACATGAATATGTTGCTCTTTGATCATGAAATGATCAAGATCAGCATCAGCACTGAACTGAATGCTTGAATAAGCATTCATGAAGCAAATGATCTCGTTGTCTTTATCAAGTACATATGTCAACAGCATGACATTGAAATCAAGATTCACAATGACATGATTCAGATGTTGAATGATGTCAACAAGATCAACATTGAATTGAAAGCTATCAACATTGAGTTGAAAGCTACGCAGATAACGTTGAATGCTGTTCAAACGTGTTTACAGAAAGAGATGAAGAAAAAGAACGTGATTATACATTATTTAAAAGCAACATCAAGTTGACTAAGCACTTTGATTTCAAAAGATTGATTCTTGAGATCAATCAAGCTATCTGATTCATCTTTGTTTGAAGATTCAAAGCAGAATGTGAATAATTGATTGTCTTGAATGTGAAACAAGCTGAAGATGAACAAGAATCATTTTTCTATTGAAGAAATGAAGATTGCATATGTGAAAAGTTGAGTCAGTGAAACGATGATCAAACACATAGCACTCAGAATGAAAAACATGATCATAAACTCATTTCTTGAAGCAGAAGAGATACTGTCGATCATAAATAAGATGTACAATGATTTCAATCAACATCACACAACTTAACGACAGTTCTTGAAGCTGTATCAAAACAAGATTTTCTTTCATGAATTTTGAATGAAATTTCAGAGACTTAGTGTGAAACTAAAGTACAATAACGAAATTCTACTAGATGATTTTCAGCATAAGATTAGCTCAGATCTTCAGTGAGTCATAATCAATGAACGAACTATGAATTTGAACGAATTCGTCGACATCTGCATGCAAGTCGACGTTCGATTGATGAAATTGAATGCTCAATCAGTTCTCAAGACATCAACAACTTAAGTCGCTCGCTCTATCGCTGACATCTTGATGATGATCACTACTGCGATCTCAGCTTCAATCTCTACATGAAAGAAATTCAGAATATTGAACATTGACTTTGTTAGAAAGAAGTTGTTTAAAAAAGAACTTTGCTTCAAATGCAAGAAGTCAGAACATAAAGCATGTGACTGTCTTAAATCAGCTCAGATGCACGAAATTGCAGCGAATTCAAAAAATGATCTGTCTTTGTCAAAGTAGTGATTGAGAGCGACATGCTCATATCTTGCTTCATTAATATGCTTGATGACTCGTTTGATTTCAAATCATTTATTGTGAACATTATCTTGAATAGTCTAGAAAAGATATTTCGATCTCTTGCTCTGATAGACATTGAAGTCACTGACATGACATTCATAAATGATTCATTGATTTCAGAGCTATGTGAACGCTTTGATATTCAGTCAATTTCACTGTTCAAATTGAAGTTGATTCATTCATATGACAAAATTTTCGGTCGAAGATCTATTACACATGCTTTGTATATCTCAGTCACTATACAAGAACATAAGAATGAAATGATGTTTCTATTAATAACTCATCTAGATCAGCATAACATAATCATTGACAATCTTTGATTAAAAAGAAATCAAATTTTGATAGATTTTGCAAACAATTGATTGATATCTTCATCAAATGTTCGAATCTTGAAACTTATTGTTTCAAAAACAAGCAGTCAATCAGCATTTCATTGACTTGAATCAAGTGAGATCTGCAAAATGAAATGAAAGAACTTGAAGTTTATGTTAATGATCATCTTAAAGCGAACTACAAATTCGAAATCAGTGAATCGATTCATTGAATCAGCTTTCATACAAAAGCAAAGCACTCAAGTTGATCTCAATCAACATAAACTCATTCAGTCATTGAAGAAGAAAGAGCTCATCAATATTGTCATGATCGAAGTCGTTGCTTATTAAACTTTAGTCAAGAAGAAGAATGTCAAGATCTTTACATTGATCATTAGTGAAATTAACAAGATGCTTAGCTCAATCAAATATTCAGCGAAACTGAATGAAATGATCTCTGTCATGTCATTAAAGAAACTGAAGAAGAAGCTTTTGATAGTTTATCATGACTTTCTGAATGTTTTTGACAGAGAAAAGACAATTCAGTTGTCTTTGCATCGATTATATGATCATAAGATTGAATTAGAAGATGAGAGTCAATCTTCTAGAAGTTGATTGTATTTTATGTTGAGTCACAAGTTGCAGAAGATTAAGAAGTATCTAGAAGAGAACTTGAGGAAGAAGTTTATTACACTCAGCAAAGCTTCATTCGCTTTGTTAATACTATTCATCGAAAAGAAAGATGATAATCTTTGCTTTTGTGTGAATTATTGAAAACTGAATGCTCTGATTAAAAGAGATCGTTATTCAATACTCTTGATAGACGAAGTACTCACTTGAATTCAAGACAGTAAATATCTAACTCGACTCAACATTATCGTCGCGTTTAATAAGCTTTGCATGAGCACTGAAAGTGAGAATCTAATCACATTCATCACTTTCTTCGATGTTTACAAATATAGAGTAATGCTCTTTGAATTATTCAATGAATCAACATTCTTTCAGCACTATATCAACGACATGTTGTTCAACTGTCTGCATAAATTCTGTCAGATCTATCTGAATGACATTTTTATCTACAGTAAGATCTTGAAGAAACATAGAACTCATGTGAAAGAGATGCTAAACAAGCTTCGTGAAGTTGATTTGCAGATAAACATTGACAAGTGCAAATTCAAGATTCAGAAGATCTCGTTTCTAAAACTACTGATATTCATCAATGATCTACGAATGAACTTTCAAAAAGTAGATGTGATTCGAAGCTGAGAAGTGCTTTGATCGTTGACTCATGTACAGATCTTCATTGACTTCTGCAATTTCTATCGACGATTCATAAAGAATTTCTTGAAAATCACTCAATCTATGATAAAGCTGACTTGAAAAAATCATTTATTTGAATGAACAAAGACTTGTCAGATGATCTTTGAGAAACTAAAGCAATAAATGATGACAGCTCTCGTTCTGAAGCATTTCAATTTGATCAGAGAAGCTATTCTGAAAACAAACTTTTTGAACTATGTCAACGATGAAGTATTGTCTCAGTATGACGATGAAGACATTCTACATTCAATGGTCTTCTATAGCAAGAACATGATTTCTGCAAAATGCAACTATGAGATCTACGACAAAGAGCTTTTGACTATTATTCGATGCTTAAAGCACTAACATCTCAAATTGAAATGTACTGATATTTCGATCAAAATCTTCATCGATCATCTGAATTTGAAGTACTTTATGATCATCAAGAAACTGATCAGATGACAGACTAAATGAGCTGAGAAGTTATTCAAATATGACTTCAAGATCATATATTAGTCAGAAAAGCAGAATCTGAAAGCAGACGTGCTGATCAGAATGTCAGACGTCAAGTCAGTTGAATCAAATGATGATCGAAAGCTATATCAGCATCAGATGCTATTATCAGCAAGCACATTTGAACAGCAATCAATAGAAGATGATCAAGATCTGACTCAGATCTTGCTCATATTTGATTCAGATTCAAAACAGAAATCGAAAGTTAATGAAGATTCAATCGAAGAAATGATTTCTATTCAGAATCAAATTATAGTCGAAAATCAAACGAATCAACAATGTATTAATATTCAAACAGTCATAGAACAGAACAGAAGAACTTGTCAAGATATGAGTCTAGACAATTGCAGAGTACTGAACGAAGTACTTTGAAAGAATGATAGACTGTGAATTTCTCAGTCAATGATCACTCAATTGATAAGAGAAGCACATGATCTTTCGATCAATGATCATTCTGACATGAATTGAACATTAGACTTGTTAAGATAATCATATTGCTGATCGAAGATGAGAATGACAATCAAATGTTACATTTGAAACTGTTACATTTGTCGTAGGTCAAAAGCATCAAGAGATCAAATCAATGAACTATTGAAGTCATTGTTTATATCTGAACAACGATGACAAGACATATCATTGAATTTCATTATCAATTTATTGAAAAGTGATGAAAGTAACGCGATTCTAACAGTGATAAATCGATTGTCTAAAGAACGTCACTATATACTCTGTTGATCAAATGATGAAGAGACTTTCGCTGAACAAACAGTCAAGCTGCTGCTGATATGAATCTTCAGAACTCATGAGCTATCAAGATCAATAGTGTTCGATAGAGATTCATAAAACATATCGATTGTCTGAAAGTCTTTATGCTTGAGACTCAACATTAAGATGAAACTATTCATCGACTATCACTCACAGATCAACGATCAAACGAAAAGAGCGAATCAGAATGTAGAATGATATCTACGAAGCTACTGCTCATACATGCAAGATGACTGATTCATCTGACTATCTATGACTGAATTCGTCGATAACAATGCTATTTCGTCATCAATTGAACAATCAGTGTTCTTTCTGAATAAGAGCTTTCACTCTCATATGAGCTTCGATTCGAATTCAACTGAATATGAAATCATTCAAGCTTGAATTCAAGCGAGCAAAGCAAAGAATATATTTGAACACATGAAACAATCATTAACGTTGATCAAGCAGACATTAGCAAGAGTCAGAATCACAATAAAGAAACAGATTAATAAACATTGAAAGAAAATAATTTACAAGATAAATGACATGATGTTTCTGAATTCTAGAAACATTATGATCGCAAGATTATCAAAGAAGCTGAATGATAAAATGCTAGAATCTTTCAAGATTCTGACTGAGATTGAACATGCATATCGACTGAAACTGTCATCAACAATGAAGATTCATTCAGAGTTTGTCTTGAATCTACTATAACTGAATTCAAAAGACTCTCTGAAAGAACAATGAAATGAGTTGTCTGATTTTATAGTGATAAATGACGAAGACGAATGAAAAGTGAAGAACATACTGAACTTCAGACGCTACAGAAGACGACTGCAATATCATGTCAATTGAAAAGACTATGACGTCGATCTACATTGATACAATGTCAATGAAAATGAGTTTGAAGACGGCTTGAAAATCATAAATGACTTTCATCAGAAGTATTTGAACAAGTCAAGTTAGAAATTGACTCAATAAGAATCGATCAATCAAACTGCAGTAATGAGAACATTACTAGATGAAGAGAAGAGATAATGTTATGAGCATGCATCTCTGTTACTTCTGATTAGTCTGATTAGTCTAACATAGACTAGTATAAAGCTGTGAGTAGAGCTGTTGTTGACACGCTAGCAATCTAGCGTGTCTTCATGAGTAAAACTCACGTCGTGTTGCATTTTCTTTCTACTTCAGCTTTGAACTTCTAGTTAGAATACACTCATATGATTCGCTTTATGCAGACTCATAACATCTTTCTGCAATATCTTCTCAGATATCGATCATGTTTTCGCAGCTCGCTGACTGAAATGATTAGAACACAAGCTTTCAGAATATAAGATCGATGAAGTCATCAATCTCGTCATTTATCTGAACTCACTCAATATGTTGCTTATGAACAACGTCGTCAAGTGAGCAGAGTTTCATTCAGATGCTATACATCTGCTATCAATCAAGAATCTCACAGCTCAGAATCTGACTAGTTTTAAGTTCTTGCTATGCGAGAGATTTTCTTCTAGAGCAATCAAAATATTTCTCATATCATTTGATGTAAAACTATTCAAGCTACGACAATGCTCTGATGAAGCTCTAGTTATCTTCTATAAGCGAGTCACAAGCTTAATGCAACGTGTAGAAGCAAAAGATAAATCAGCATTCAGCTCATTCATTATTCTTACACTATTGAAATCAGCTATGCTGAACATCATTCTACGAGCGTTCATAAAGAAAATATCGAATCACATCGTACAGAGAGAAGTCATGAGAGACATGATTGCAACAGATAGATTATTGAAATCTATTTAAAATCTAGCTGAGAAAGTGAAACGAATGAATCTAAAGATTCAGAAGCTATTCAATGAGAAAGTAAAGTCAAAAGAGTTGATCTTTTATAAGAAACTGACTCAAAAGAACATGTTCAAAGCTCAGATAAATGTCTTGTTGACATCATATCACTTCTTTAAGAAGAATTCTTCTATCGATTGATTATTTCATGAAGATTCTTCATCAGAGTCTCGTACTAGAGAATCTAGTTCTATTTATTCTACTAGCAAAGCATATTCAACTAGATCATTGTCATCAAATTCTAATAGAGCAAATCAATCATGATTCGAATCTAGAGACTTGTTGAATCGTATCTTCTTCAAAAATCTTTATATCAACGACATCAAGAATTACATTCATTCAAGAGATGAATTGTTATGTGTCAAGTGTGAATATAAGAGTCACATTAGTAAGAAATGCACAGAAAATGTTCTATCAGTCTGAAAACAGTTGTATCTATGAAGCATTATGTTTGAAGACATTTCTTCAGTATCATTCGCTATTTATGAATTTGAAGTTTATGATGATGCTGTGCAGTCTTTTGACACTGCTTTCACAGTAGCAGACTCTAGCAAAGCAGCAAGCTCTAGTGCAGCGATGAGCATTTATACATCTTCACATTCTGCTAGCAGTTACTTTATAGAACTAGACGTTGAGAGTCTACATATGAATAATACGTCTGAAGTTAAGCTGATCGAGATCAACTATGAAGAAGAATTCAAATCTAACAAGAGATCTCATGTTGATCTTTCTCTATCTTTTACTCTTAATTCTCAGACGAAAGTACAGCAGCTATTCTTTCAGTTTCAGACTGCAGAGAATCATACACGTCGTAAAGAACAAAAGCGTGTAGATAAGAAGACGAAATCTCAATCTTTGATAAATATGTTCAATGATATCTTGAGAAGATACGACTCTTCAATATTTATTCAAGAGATACTACAGCATAACAAAGTGAATATCTTCTTTATGAACTTGATCGTCTGATTTTCTGCAGTATGCAAGAAACTTAAACGTCTTTGTACATATGTGACAAAGAAACGAGCTTCAAAGACTAAACATATGAAACAAGTTTCTATTTCTGAGAATAGCATGAACATGTTCAATTCTATGTATGAGCAACAAACTCAACAATTGTCTGTTATGTCTATGCAATCTGTTCAATCATTCTCTGATATATCTATCTTCAGATCTGAAGAATCAATTCAGTCTATCACTCTTTCATCTATTGAAACTATTTTGAGATTTCAGTTGAATGTTCAGCAAAATTCTCAAGTCATACAGAGAACTATATTTGTCAACGTCTCTATTACGACAGCTTCTACTGAAGCTGAGAAGCACATGCGATTTCTCAGTACAATTATAGACAAGAACAAGATCTTTCAAATCTCTTGTTTCATTAAGAAGACAGATGAAACAGAGATTCATCTTGAGAAATCATATGTACAAGCGAATTAAGAATCTGATATAAACGTCATTTCTACTGATTTGATATGTTAACTAGATCTGAATATGCACTCTCTTTCAAAGATAGAATTTCGAAATCTAATTATGTGTACTGCTGATTATAGAAAGACGCTTCTGAAACACTGAATCTGATTGAACGTAGACGTGAAAGACATCTGAAGAAGCATTTGATGCTTCGTGACATCAGAACTAGTCACTCTTTCGAAGAAATCAGACTACTTAAGTCTGATTCTAAATATTTCTTGACTTTGATCTGTGAATGCTATTATCGCTATGAGAAACTTTAAGATTCTGATAGAAAACTCATTGCAAGAAGAGAAAATTCGCGAAGTTATAGATTCAAAACTTGTCTTTTGTGAGAAACATAATTTACTCATGTATCTCAAGTCAGCTCTCGCTGCAGATAAAGCAAGAGCAAACGCAGTCTATGTGAAATTGAATTCAGAGAGTTCTTTTAATTCTGATAATGAGAATGACTTATTCAAAGTTGAAGATTTCAAGTCGTCTTTTCAATAAGTTCTAAGCAGAACTCTAAAAAATCAGAACAATGTACGCTCAATGTGAAATCTGACTCAGCAGATGTCAAAGTAATGTCTGCTCAGATCTGCAAGATAACTACTATTGATTGCTTGACTATTTCTAGCTTTACATTTGATACTATATCTTCTATCGTGAATCAGTCTGAATATTTCGTCAGTATGTTCAGTGTATCAGACACTCTCAGTTTCGTTGATACGTCTTCGAGAATACGAGTGAACTCACATAGAAGAATAAACTCATATTCTGATAGACGAATTCAACGTTCAAAAATAAATACGAATATTTCTATGACTAAATTGAAGGCTTGAACTATAGAAGTTGAACTTGAGCTGAATTCTTTAATTTCTACAGAAGAAAATATATATAAAGTGCTATGTCTATTGTATCACTATCATCATCTAAACGACACAGATCTCATCAATCTATTCTGCATCGATTTAATTGTACATCGAGTTTGAATAGCATCAGAAACTAAAGTTACTAAACTCGCTAACAATTTGATTCAGAAACGCTGATCAACACACTTCAAATGATGACTTCGTAAGATTATTCAAGAAGATATAAAAGAACGTGTGTATGAGTTTACAGAGACTGTCAATGATAGATTATCTCGATGAAATGCTTGAGCTGTCATAGTGAATAAAGTGAAGAATCTCACTTCTCAAGATGAATCTAGAGTCATCTTTGACTATAGTAGAGTTACGAAGAAACTTTCTGATATTTATATGAAGTTGAGTTTCAAGATGCATGACAATCTAGCTGATTCTCGACATCATTGTCTATTTTCTGCGAATCTAAAGCATGCTTATCTGAGAATATCTCTACATTCAAATGATAAACGTTATTTTGCTTTTATGATATCTGACATTGATCAACTACAGTCAACACGTATGCAGCAGAGCTCGCAGTCAGCAAAATTTACACTGATTGAGCTCATGTATTAAGCGTTTGAAGCTTTGTCTTCGTCACATAGAGAATCATCACTACTGCACTTTAATAGTCTTGAGAAACTATCTGTCATGATCTTCTACATGAACGACTTCTTTGATAGTTTTAGAAGTTTCAAGAAGCAATACGACTTTCTAAGTCAGCATTTCTTTTCTCGAGTTGAATGAGTTCTATTACAGCTATCATTCAAGAAGCTCAAGCTATTTGTCAGCGAAATCAAGACTCTAGATGTGACTCATAGAGTAAAAGACTTTGTCAACGTTCTGAAGTCTTGTATCAAGAAGATCTTAGAGTGAAAAGCTTCTAGAAATCAAATTGAAGTAAGATTCTTTCTTGAAGTAGTAAACATAACTCGTCGCTGAGTCAAGAACTTCGCGAAACTATCTCGTCTTCTTGCTCAACTTACGAAAAAAGTACTCTGAAAGTAAGAGCAGTTGAAGCAGCTATCGTTCAAAATATTGCAGATCAAATGTGCTATTAAAACAAGCATGTGTGACATTAACTTGTCACTATCAGTTCATTTTTACACGAATGCAAGCAATTTTGTCGTGAGTCTAGTCATTACTTAATTACAAGAACTCTTTAATGTTGATATAAAGAACAACAAGCTCGTGAAAGTGTCTATCTTATACGACTTCTTCTCATGATTCGTCTTGCAACGAAAGTATTCTGTGTATAAAAAAGAGCTATGTACGATCATTACTTTTGTAAAAAAGTACGATTATCTCTGCAAGCATTCGTATATTTCAGTGATTGTTCATACAGATCACAAATTGCTTACATATTTTCTAAAATTCAATCTTCATGAGAAGATATATGAACATTGAGTCGATAAGTTGCATCGACTCAATTTGTCTATTGTGTACATATCAGATCATCGAAATAAAGTAGCAGATGAATTGTCAAGAACGTTGTTCAATTCAGATGATTGTTTAAATGATAGAAAAGTTCAGAAAATGACTATCAAGCTGATGAAACAGAGCTCACATTGAGTCTGACGAGATGAAAAAGAAGAATTTGAAGAACTTCTAACAAAGCTTACTCTAGATGAACGACTAGAGATCATAGAACAGAGCACTATCAGTGATATGTTCATCTTTGATCTGAATATTATGACTATTACATCTGAAAACGTCTTCTGAAAACAGACTTACAAGCATTTTGTATGATTTAAGAACATCTACAGATTTCTTATAGATTCTACTTCTGTTTCTCTCGCTAAAGTGATGAGAAGTTTCATGAACTATTGAATGATAGACGAAGTTCTTTGAATTCATTATAAAGATCAATATCTGTCGTGTGTTCTTGAGGTAAAAGTACGTTCATTACTATTAAAAGCACATGATCAAGCTGATCATTGAGTTAAAACAGACACATTAGCAAGACTATGAGAACTGTGCTATTGACTCAATCAATCTGAAGACGTTGAGAAGTATATTGCTGATTGTCTGAAATGTGCCTGTCATGAATCTGCAACTAGATTGCAATTACTAAATTCTGTAAAAATATCTTTCTCATTTCAGCTTTTAGATATGAACTTCATAGATTCATTGACTGCAACAAAAACAGAAAATAAGTACATCTTTAATGTGATATGTTACTTCAGCAAGAAAGTAGTGTCTTTTGCTACGTTTTCTGTCAATGCATCTGATGTCATTGAATCTTTAAAAAAGATATTCACCTGATTTTGAAGATCATACATCATATATTGCGATCGAAGACAGCATTTTGACAACTCTATGATCAGAAACTTTTTGAACTTCAAAGATGTCTTTATATCATACAGCTCATCTGATTTCTTGAAGAGCACTGATATGATGAAGATATTCAACAAGTTACTAAAGAATGTGTTCAGAAAGTCATTCAAGAATGTTGATTGAAATCAGACTCTGAATCGAGTCACAAAGTTCATTAATTTCAGAGTCATTAGCTATTTAGAAATTTCTTCTATCGATATTATCATCAATTCAATTCAGAAGATTACGTCTACTTCTTCTACTTTATTGATGCTATCTGAACGAAACATCTTCGACTGAGTAGCTGAGCTCTGTCTGTCTGTCTCTCATATCAAGAAGATAAGAAGATACATATGATTTAGATCAGACTCTCATGACTATGTAAGAACATTATCACAGAAATGATGAAAAGATATGATCTATAAGTATGATTGAGACATTAGTTCTGTATATTATCAGCTTTAAGACTTGATCATGTTGCATCAAAAGAGCTCTGATAAGCTGCAGTTTAAATGAAGAGATTCATTTAGAATTCAGAATCATGAAAGAACTCATGAAAAGTTCTTCATTCTTAAACAGATCAACGAAAGAAAGATTCAAAGAGCTTTTCATGAAAACGATCTTAAGCAATTTGTATCTCATACAGAACATTTAGCTGAAGATGCAAGAAGATCATATTCAGATAGTCAAAGCATAAGAAGATCAAGAAAGAAATCAGCTAAGATAATTTCTTTCTTGTTTGAATAATTGTTTGTTTTGCTTTGCTTTTAGCGCTAGTTCATTTATTAAATTCACATTCAAACACATCTCACATACAAATCATTATCACTATCAAACTCATCTCAAACATATCTCACATACATGAGCTATAAAGATCATCATCATTATCAGATTCATCTCTACATATCTCATTTATCTCATCTATCTCAATCTTTCTTTCGTCAAACAATCACATTTTCGCTATTCTACAGCTACAAAAACATACTCAGCATCACGTATTGATATTTAGTCAATTTTGCTAAAAAGCTTGATGAATGAACTTTAAGAGACTCAGACTAAGTACTTCTTAAAGATCATCTCAGAAATTCATCAGAGTTTAAGATACATACTGTATCTCAAAGATCAAATCAACATGTCTGAACTCAGTTCTTTGTGAAACGATTCAATTTCAGATCTATTTGTTGCAGTTTCAACTCAGAGTGACGTCGTCACGATCAAGAAAGTTCAGAAAAATTTAATGTCTGATTCAGATCATAACGCAGAAGAAATCTCAAACAAGATTAAAGAATGATTTCAGAAGATGAAGAAGCAAGAGAAAATCAAACTATTAGAGAAAATAAAAGCAAAAGATAGAGCTCTTAAGAAATTGATTCATCAAGATCAATTGCAAAATATTTCAATGATAGAGATTCAGAGTGAAGAAATCAAGAAAACTGTTGAAGATGATGATTTAAAGAAATTTGAAAGTGAGAATGAAGAGAAATTGAAAGAAGAATCAGAAAAAGAATCAAAAGAAGATTCAAAGAGCAGAAACAAAAAGAATGAAAACAAAGATTTAAAGTCATGAAAGTTTGATGATGAATCTGATCTCTTCACTCAGACAGTTCTTGAATGAAGATTATTCAATGCAGATGAAAGCTATACATTAAACTCAAGCTGAATTGAATCAACATTTTTTCTCAGAAACGTATATCTTTCAAATTGATGAGTTGAAAGAATCATTTGAAGTTCTTTAGTGACAAAACAAAGATGCAAATATTGATCTGAAGACTTCAACTTTAAGAAATATGTTCTGATCTTTTGAAAAAATAAAGAAACTTCGTATAAAATAGAGAATAAGAATGAAATATGATGATATGTCATTGCAATTGAATGATATCAACTGCATGAAACTGAGAAATCGAGCTTGAAGATCGTTAAGAATGAAAGTTGAATCGCGAATAAAAAACTAGTTTTAGATGACAAAACTTTAGTTCAAGAGAATAATTCTCTTAAGTTTAATGAGATAATTCAAGAAGACATGAAAGAAATCAAGACAGAATTTATAAGAATTATGAAATGAAAGATCAGAAAGAGAAGTTCATTGTCTCTTATATCAGTTGAATCTAAAACTAGATTCGACGTGATGAATTCAATGAAATCGAAAAGATTTATCAAATTCATCTTCGATCTCATAAATCTCATCAAGTTCTTTACGTCAAGACAATTGTTCAAGCTCATTCAGATAGTCAACTCTACAAAACTCTCATTCATAAAATCTTTAGAATTTATGAACTTCTCTTCACTTTTTAAGCTTCTTGAGTTCAAAAGAAATAAAGAAACTAAGCGAATTCAGATCGACAATATTGAGAATTTGCAGATCACTTTAAAAAATGAGTCTGAAATCAATATGCTTAATAAGAAGCGTAAAGTGATTCTGTTTTCAGCGACTGATCACAGCTTATTTCTTGTGTCAAGCGACTTAGACGATGACAAGATTTTAAAACATCTCAAGTTACTGAAGAATTTCATGATACATTCAGAGTTCTATAGAGTCATTACTACAGAAACTCTCGCTCAATTCAGATCATTATTGAAGGCTAACTCTCTATTATGATCTGCATATGATCAGCTTCGAATCAGAAGCAATATCTTAGTGAAGAAGCAGACTGCTCTAAGAGCAAAATTGAAGAAGTTGTTAATGAAGAAGAAGAATTAGACTGATCTCTTTGTGTTTTGTTTCTGTTCATTCTGTTTCTTTTGTTCCTTCTGATCGCTGAGACTTTTTTTGTATGATGAGGGAGATGTGAATCGCTGTTTTCTCGATGACTGATTTAGCTCGAATGTTCCTTCCGGGTGAAGTGAGGGCTCAATTAGTCAGCTTCCCCCCCTTCATCAGTTACTATTTAGTTTCGAAGCTCTTCAGCTTAGACAATACCACTCCTTTGCTACCTTCTAGAACCGAGTCTTTAGTGCTGAGTTGTTCTTCTGAAACCTCGTGTCAGAATATGATCACTGACGTCTAGGGCTAGCCCAGATCTGGCTCGCTCATATCTGGCCCGTTCCTTCATCAATCCCCAAACCGACTTCTATTGCCTTCTTGGCAAACACACTCCTTTTTGTCACTGGTGGTCAACATTCTTCTAAAGCAAACACATTCCTTTGTGTTCTAACATCTCCGCTTTGGGACTAGCGCAAGCCATGAGCACTGCTATTCCTTTAACCGCTGTCGAGTGAATTAATTAGCGTATTCGCTTATTCTACCAATAGAAACAACAATAGAACTATCATTCTGAACCCATTTTATTGATGCTATTGTGATAGACAGCCCAACAAGGACCGTCTTTGCATATGGGGATATCGCAAGTATCGCAGCCAAAAGTAGTACGCTTTCCCCGCTTGTTACCACCCAAATTTGGTGTGATTTCTTCGAGAATCCTTCGCCTCTTAGGCGTTGCTACCTGTCCTATCTTCTTGCATTCACGACAGTCACCAAGACTCTTTCTTTTGCAAATTCGATGATCATCTAGACGTACCATAGAATGTTCAATTGCAGACTCAGTTGACGTTCTTTCTCGCTTCAGAAACTGTCTTTCAGATGCCTGAATTAGACCTGTAGCCAGGCTGCCAGAGCCGTTCTGAACTCGCTATAAACAGTGTATTTAGCCTCCTTCGAAACATCTGAGTGCAAAGAGAGTTTATAGGCATTGATAACGCTGATTTCAATCAAGAACTCGTACGAGGCTTTGTGTTCTTCTGATCTACATCGACGGTTGTATGCGTAGATATATTGACTCAACTGACGTTTGAAGGTATCTGAATAGGCTCAAATCGATCGCCTATAACAGTGATAGGACGCAGATTAGGACGGTTAGTTCCTAAATCAGTTGAATCAGGTACTACGTCGCAGGAAGGCATTATCGAGGTGGGTCAGAACAATAGGGGGCTTTGTTGACATTGTTTCTATTTACAAAAAATAACCTTTTTGACGGAACCTTACCGAATCTGGTTAGGGTTAACCTTAAAAATTAACCGAATCCTAACAGCGGTTAAAGGGATACAAAGAGTGTTCCTTCTACTACGTTCTTCCTTCTGTAGTCTTAAAGTCTTAGTTATAGCTACCTCTATAGAATCAAACATTCCACCCACGGCTTCACAGGTTGAATATCTAGGCACGGTCCCAACATTACTTTAAGAATCCGTCAACCATACGATATTGGTTCCAATACCCATTCAGATCAACTCGGCTGACAACGAAACGAGTCTAAAGAAATTTATGTACCTAGTAGTCGACGCAACCGAAAGACAGAACAACACCAAGGAATCAATAGGATTCAAGGAATTAAGGCCTTGGATTGCTAGAGGATCTATTGCTCATTAAGTACGCACCGGTTCACCCGATTGATAGAATCAAAGGGATTAAGGCCTTTGATTGCTTGAGGATCACCAAACCCTCCCCCCCCCCTCTCAAATCAACAACTCTCTCCTCCGAAGACTAAAGACTTTGACTACGACCTCACTACATATCTGCTGAGCATCGCCCTCCGCTCAGCCAACCAATAACCCCCCCCGCTAGACTATTAAAATGGCCCGACCATCGGTGGATGTTGGAAATAGGGGAGATGGTAATCTCCGCCTTCACAGGGCTGATAGGGCTGGGGTCCGCTAGTAGAGTTTTTACCTGCTCGCTCCTAGATAGACTTCTATCCAGCAACAACCTACATACCAATATGCCCCATATGACCTCGTATTCCAACAATGATCACTCGATCAAACGTCAAACGTCAAACGTCAGACAAAGAAAAGACCAAAGAAAGACAAAAGAAACAACACTATCGTACAACACAACAGCTATCTAACTTCCTCGTCAAAACCATCGAAACCGCTGAAGTCTGCTCAATCTCGACGAACGTCAATCAACAGCTCTGTTCTCTTCTTTCCTCTCTAGAGGTGGTGAAACCCTTGTACTTGAGGCTCGGAAAGAGGAACGAGAGCGTCGACCAGTCGAAGATGACTCGCGTGTTGCTCGACGTCTTGTACGACGAAGTCGAAGACGTCCGGCAGGCTCTAACTCGTCATCGTGCTGACGAGTAAAGGCACGGGTCTCACGACGATAGGCCCACATAAGGACAATAAACTTGATGACACACACTCGGGCCCTGCTAGAAAGTAGTTAGTACTCTATTGACCACCATCTCCCTCATTCTTTTTCTCAGACCCTCAGCCGCCCCTCAAACATACCCACCCGCTTCCTCCGTGATATTTGCACCCACCATGCATGTGAACATCCCGTCTTCTTTGATGCTTGTGTTTTGAATGTTGACAACGCTGTGTGACCAGAGGCGGACTGCTGAGGGGCAGCCATGCGATGTTCTCAATGATAGTGTTTGACGTTTTATATTCTCCTACTGGCCAGACACGACTCTTCTCGCAGTTCAACATCCGGGTGTTCACGTGATCTTTCATCGCTGAGTTAGTCACTACCCCACCACAACCGGGATGCAATTCGCCTTGCATCCGGACGCTGCGTTGCTATGTGGCCATGCTAATTTTTTAGACCCTCTGCACACATGTGGTACCATCAAAACGGCATTGGCTTGCTCTTCCAGCGGCGGTGCAAAGGCTTAGAACCACCTGTCCAAGGTTCCGTGGTTGCTCTCATGTATATCATAGCGCGCTCCTTGAACGTCGAAAAGTTTACTTCGCCACATCCAAGGTCAGATAGGAATAGCAGAGAGGAGCGCCACTATGACCAAGCCAGAGCCCCACAGAACCCATGGAAGCTACCTCAGACCACCGAAGGCACTGATGTAGGTGGGATCTCCCGACGGCGATGTCCTCTTCCGCCTGGCATTTCTCGAGCCACCCAATCGTGTAGGCTGCACAAGGCCGGAACAGTACATCTACAACGGCACAGATGAAAAATACACAAAGCACTACACGTGATGACAAGAGGCGCTCATTGAGGCGTTTTGTGGTATTATATCAAATTGGGCGATAATTCATGAGACTTGGAGTTACACAGTACGCCCATAAGAAATCAGCCATATCAGTACGACGTGTCCATCCAATCAAGCTGCGGCTTATCGACAAGCAAGTAGCAATTATCCTTGTAGATATTTGATGCAACAACAAGCCCAACCATTACTAGTCGCTTGCCCCATTTCCTCACACCATGTTGTGTTGATAAGTTATTTCAACGTTCACCAACTGCCCTAACTGGTCCGCGCTGCAGGCAATCTTGCCCTCGAATACCATTGCCCTGTTTGCTGAAAGAGACTCGCTGTGATTTATCAGTCTCAAGACACACTACAATTCGAGTGAACTTACGTGGTCGAACGAAGCATCAATTTCTGCTCAAAGCCATTCAGCGATTGTATTTGCCCCAATATCTTTTTGGAGAGTGGCTTCAGCTTCGATATGCATAGCCACCGCAGCCTTTGAATAATCTGATGCTCTTCGTTGTGGTGGGTTCTTTGGAAGTCGCTCAAGATCGAGAATGTGGCGACGGACCAATCGCACAGGAACTTCCACTCAGGGGGTCGAAGAATTTGGGATTCGAAGGCTCTGCTCTCCGCCAGCGCCTCAATCCGAGTTTTCAGATCATACACCATGACCATGAAATCTTTGAGTTCGGTAGATGTATTGCTCCAGCATTTGTAGGCGGCCAAGATCACTTGCGCCATGGCGATACAATCACCAATTCCAAGAGACATACTGAGGTCGAATTTCTGAAGAACGTATCTTGGGATGCCGCATGCTAGAAGATAAATAGAAATCGATGCAGGCTGGCCGAACAAATGAAAGACTATGTCTCATACTGTCCATGAGTGTCTACACACACACTCAAGTTTGTCTCGGCTTCGTTTGGTTCCCAAGTCAGAGATTTTGTCATTCCTGGATGACTTTAATCCGTGACGCTCTTTCTTTGTTGCTCACTTTCAAGACCTACATCTACTTCTTTCAAAGACAGTTCTATCGCCTCCGTCTTCGATCAACCGAAGCAGCGCTTACAATATACTAGATTTGATGTCGAGACGCAGCTAAAAGGAGGTTCTTGAATAAAGACGTGTGTATTGACCTTTCCACATGCGCTCCATTGACGGCACGGACATCGAAATCACTAATCTCAACATAGACCCTTATTCGCTGCCTGACTATAATAGTAGGACCACGAGTTATCGATAGTACTAATCCGAAGAGCTTTGTCAAGAATACGATACTTGGAAACTCCTCACTAACATGTTGCCCGGCGCCGGTTGCATGGCGGCACCATAAGCCGTAACAGATCTTTAATAATGGCGTTGGCATCGTAGTGGCCTTAGCGTCTATGAGCGAGATCCGTTCGGGCCTTTGCGTGCCTCCGACCGCTTGTAGTAGGTCGAAAGCGCTGCGTCCGGTTTCTAGGCCATCTCAACGACTTTGGAAGGGAAGCTTTGATGAAACAGAGGTTGAAAGAAAGAAACAATGTCTTGCAAAAAAGTAGTCGTGTAGCATTCGAGAAGAGGCATGATGAGTGAGTCAAGATATCGGCAGGCGCATTGCCTTGAGTATCCTTGTACTTCTTGAGCCAACCGGGACATGAAAACACTGCTACCACCCGAAAGAATTTCATACAATTCAAAGATAGACTCTGATCTCTGAAAAGTCACAAGTCTTCTCTTTTCAAGAATGAACGTCGACACATTATTGCTTCGTTATGAAAATATTTACCTGACTAGGCTACGCAATACCCTGAAACTGCTCAAAGAACAGGCAGGAACATTGAGGTTGTCAAACGAGGCAAAAACACTCGGCACCATCGAACATCATGCCACGTATATACGGAAGGGAACCTGTTATTGTTTGAGTGTTATCTTACACCTATTACTTTGTGCTTCTGATATAAGCTTGGTCGACTTTTCAGAGAGAAGGTGTTTTTCGAGTCAACACTCAGATTCGATACAAATTCAAATATCAGCATGTTTCCGCAAGCTTTCCTTCCCACCATTTCTCTCAACCGCTTCATTATGACCCGTGATTAGCTGGTATTGACCAAGTGGAAGCGAAAATGAAAGACCTTATAACGGTTAGTGATGTTCTGATGTGCTCGATATCTGATGTGCTCGATATCTGATGTGCTCGATATCGAAGAGTGCAAAGCGGCATCGAGCGAGTCAACGCGAAAGTAGACTGGACGTGCTGCGGTTTTGGTTGACGCAATTGAGTCCAGTTTTGATAGTTGAGGGCGAATCACTCGATACAGCAAGAGTACAGTAAACTCTGAACGAAGAAGTGTGACTCGGTAGAACGTTCTGAACAGTGCAGCTTGTAGCCGAGCGTTGAAGATCTTGGAAAGACTGGGGATGCCCTATCGATTGTATGTCAGAAAACGGGTTATATAATTCATAGTGCCCAGCATAGGATATCGTTGACGGCCTATCAAGAGGAGACGTATGCGACGGATCATCTCCGCCAGTGTAAGAGGCTGAGTATCGCTTCAGGTCACTTTCGCAAGCTTGTTTATAGCTCTCGGTGACAGGTACCGTTGAAGGCTTGTAAATCGTTTTCGTCGGACTAATCTGTATCATACGCTGGGTCAATCTTTAATTTCGATCATCAGACGTGTAGTATCCTCAAGAGTTCACAAGTTGAAGCTTTCATCTAAATTTCCACTGCATTTTATCTTCCTCTTACGGCATCGCGAGCACTTAAGGGATAAACCAGTCACCTCCCATCGAACCTACCGCTAAAGCTATTCGACGCCGAGGGAGATTTTGACCTATAATTGAAGGAAGCCGGTAGAAGGAAAAGGGGGATGTATTGTGAATAGCAGTATAAGGGAGCAAAATACGATTGCTCTAGACACTTTGCTTTCATGCCACGTAGTAGATACGATCCATTGTTATCTTTGACAGTAATCATCAGGCATTCATGAGCGATGCGTAATCTCTACGCTGAGCTGGAACAAACGGGAAGAATCCATACCTCCATTGTGCATTGCGTATGATGTCGGATAGCCACAGCGGGAAACTTGGGTTGTCTACTACCTCGTGGGGTGGGAAAGCCTCGGTTCATAGGGCTGAGGATACTATGGAGATTCGAAGAAAGCATCATATAACCTTAGACAACGATTACTTTGAAAAGCTTATCATCTAATTCACCTCTCAAGGTAAGCACTTCATTTCTTACAGTCGTAGGCAAGACATACTGACATAATGCTAGGAAACGGAATAACAGTAATTCAAAGATCACTGAAACCGTGTCTAAATTCAGTACAAAGACTCAGTCGATTGTGGACCGTAAGCGTGAGATGAAGTAAAAGAAAGAGGCCCGAAGAAGAGGCACACAGTCAGAAATGATCCCACCTCACGTTCATTTACTTTTGCCATAAATTCTCCCTAAATACTAAATCAGTCTCCATGAATATCCGGCACGAGCTTCAATGTTTCGACAAACGAGATACTAACTTAGCTGTCATACTTCTCATGTCTCTGATAGAGCTGGTATTGTCCTATGTCTGAAGCAGACAAATCTTTGACACGGAACTATATCGAGATGTCAATGCTCTTCTTTACTATTCTGGATCCGCGGCCCTGCTCACCACCATTTGGACTTCGCTGTTTATGCTGCTCGCCTCAGTCGCTACACTGTACACATCAAATGTTGCTCTTGTCTCTTTCGGGGCAGTCTTCGTTGCCTGGGTGCTTCAACTGGCCATATGGATGAGCTGTGAGATCCCTGGCTTACATACTCATCAGAAAAGATCACCTTGCTGTCTTCCACTTCAGGAACGCCTGCTTTCGCAAGTTCATAGCATGAGCCTTGCAAAAGGCTGCTTCGGTCTGACTATTCTACTCTCGACCTCCATATATCTCCTACAAATTACAGCAAAGATTAGACATTTCACCCACACACATTCCACCATGACTTCTGGCACAACGGTAAGCACTGAGATATTTCATGGTTCTATATAATGAACGAGCCCTTCACTTTCGTTGGCCTTATCATCCGCATCCCTAGCACGCTACTCTGCCGTATCCAGAGGTGAGCTCTGCCCCTTTCCGCCTCTCTGGTGTGTTAGAGATATTCATTGACGATTCATGCAGTCTATATCGCCTCCACCGTGCTGACGGATCGCCTGGTTTAGAACGATAAGTAGTTAAGATGGATGGGCGGACACGGTTGTTAGGCGCTTGCAGTACTCCGTATGACCCAACAATTGGTCTTCCCAATAGATGGTTTCAATAGACTCTCAAGTATTATACCATCATTGATTATGCTTTGCTCCTGACTTTGAGATCTCCAGGATTGCTTTTATCTCGTTCACGATCAGGGAATTGGGCCGATGGGTCTTGTTACTCCATGTTTCAACTATCTTGTTATCTTGTATAGTATAAGCTTGTTGCGTAGTACGAAGTCGCTCAACTAAGGAATAATCTTTGTCGCATCGGGGTTGAGTCATGTTGTTATAGCCGTACTCCGAGGATAGAGATGAGAGACTATCGTAAGAAGAAGGTACTTATATGAATTCTTTGTCCATTTAATGCTGATCTAACAACTAAGAGTAATCAGTGCATTACACACTCAAAACCCTTCTGTCATTCTTTGTTAACGAGCAAAGTTAAAAGATACAAAATAAATTCATATTTTATTTGACAAGTTAATGTATAGATTCTGCTTCAAAGTAAAGAAAGATGGTATGTTGGCGCACTGGCCTTTAAATTACAATAGATGGCACGATCGAGGACTCTTTGTACATACGGAGTACATCCGTACAGACGTTTAATTGTGAGCGACTCAACGTTCTGGGTCGTAATTCTCATCGGAGTCTGACCACTTGGGGCTTGGTTCAGACTTATCAGCCATCATGGCCGCTTGGCAGCCCTGGACCAGACTTTCCACTTTTGGGTCATCGCTGGACGTCATGGGTACAACAACCAAATACGTCTCGCTGAATGTCAAGTATCAGGTCTGCATCCAATATTACAATCTGGCACTTTATCCGTGTCGCTTTCTCGAAAGGAAACCCCTCATGCCAGCCCAGCCACAAGTCATGAAATGCGTTTGCCTGGGCTATGGACGGGCCAATTTCAAAGTCCGTTTGTACAGAATTGGCGAGCTCTCTTCGTAGAGTTGCCAGTTGGTGCGTACAATGTCGGCATTTCAACCCACATGCCAGATCAATTGAATCGGGAAAAACCGCTTTGAAGATCTGATCCCGTATCTTTGGAGGTAGTCCTAGTAAAATCCGAGTGCTGAGGCATTTCTACTGCACGTCTCTGTGTATGTACGAGGGAACAAGGAGATTGGGATCACGGGGGCGACGGCTCTTTATCATATAGTGACCTCTACCCACTTGGAAGGTTTCATCAGCTTCTATCGATGGAGACGTGGTGGAGGACTCGAGGATAAGCAAATAACAAGTATCCCGAGCTATTACCTCAGATACTACGTACACTATCTGCGGTCCAGGTCACCATGCTCACTTTCTCTTCGGTATGTGGGCTGATTCTGGCATGGACTGGAAAACGAAGAAATACTACTTGGCTAGCAAAAGTCTAATAACGTAAGTAACATACAGTACATGTCGTGGTTTGATGTTAACCAATCCTTTCATATCATCGTCAAAAGAGACATCTTCCAAGCCATTGCGGTCCCAGCTTGTATTCCCCCTTCCGGGCAGACTGGACTTCCGTACTCGCCCACCTTCTTAGTCTTTACGCTGTTCAACGGAAGTGGGTTCTCGAGTCTTCACCACCACGTTGGGGTCGGGCTTTATACTTGATCTCCGTCGGTTGGTAAGTGGGAGAAGCGGGGTGTCTTTCTGGGTAAATGGTTGCCCGAGGTCCTCGAATCGCATGCCTTCTGCACCCGACTTGCTGACGACGTGAAAGATCGAGATATTGACGTGCTTCGTGGAAATACTGCCAGTGAGTAGAGTGGACGCGCGAGGATCTCCAGTTGGAGGATCATAAGTGTTGGAATTTCAGGTGTGATTTGGTTGGTAATCTCCGCCCTATAGGGCTGGGGGGGCCGCTAGTAGAGTTTTCACCTTCCACCTTCTAGATAGACTTCAATCCAGCTTCATCCCCATATACTAAATGCCCCATATGATCTCGTATTCCAACAATAAGTGCCTGTTCTTTGTCTCACTATGAATCAGACTTAACGCTCTGGCCGAGAATATGGAACGCCAAACACTACCATTGAGACCATCGCACGGTCGCCCCTCAGCATTGACGCCATCATCTTTGCACGGGCGATGTTAACTTGCCTTGCTGTCCGCCTCTGGTCACACAGCGTTGTCAACATCCAAAACACAAGCACCAAAGGAGTTGAATGTTCACACGCTTTCCATGTGCATGGTGCGTGCAAATACCACGGAGGAAGCGAGTGGGTAGTGTTCAGAGATGTCGTACACCCTCGTCCGTACCATCTCACTCACCGACGCTACTGCCTTCTATGGTCCTCTAGAGTTCGCAAGTGATGTAGGGGCGGCTCAGGGTTTGAGAAAAAGGATGGGGGAGTGATATGGAAGGGGGGGAGAAAAGAGGATATGGAGTGGAGATGGTGTCCAATAGAGTACTAACTAGCAGAGCCCGGGTAAACGACCTACACATCGCCATCCCCTCTCCTCGCCCTGGCTCCCCCTACCAATCCACAACGCCCCCCCAGCTTCCTTATCCTCCTAGGATGCCTCACCAAAGTCTCCATCGCCCCTCTAAACGCCCTCTAAACGCCCGCTGTGCAACCTCTTCCTAAATTGACTTGGACATGCCTCGTACCAGCAGTCTTTCTTTCGCGTATAACTGCCCCCAAGAGTCCGTCACCTGCCAAACGCTCGGACATACGGTTAACGAATCAGCAGATGATGCGCATGTGAACTTATATCGTGGTCCTAAGCGTGTAAATTTGTGACCGAGTACAGTAGCTTGACTGCAAATCGTCGTCAAGGAGCCACGAAGCGTCATATCTTCGCGCTTCGTGCTCCATGGCTCTAGAATTTGACACAGATGATCAATCATGCAATGACATTGTTCATCTCCGTCTTCATCCCAGACGTCGTAGATTTTCTCTGGTCCAGGCGAAAATCGCTTCAATAGACGAACTCTTGCATGAAGACATTCGTTGTCTAAGAGAATTTGATCAGTTCTTGCAGAATAAGACAAGACATATTACATACATTGTGATGTGTACGTCTTCAGACTCTTTACGAAAGACATGTAATCTCGCTGCACTAAACTCTTGCTTTCATTGTAATTTTGAATGTTCAGTGCGGCACAGATCGAAGCGGCAATGAAATGTTTTACTGCACGTCGTCGATGTTGAGGATCCCAAAGTAGAGAGATAAAGCGCTTCATGTCAAGCTGACCGATCTCGATATTCTCAAGCTGCGTTTCGATTTCTGGATCAAGCTGTGAGCTTCGCGCCTTGCCCTTAGGAAAATGTCTGTTGCTGCAATCCTCGATCTTGGTGAACATAGCTATCAACTCTATTCTTATGTTATTATCGTTACCAGTCTTGTTCTCGAGCAGCTCCATTTCCAGATCGTAGGGTGCGGTTTGAAGATCCGCGTCGTGTGTTCTTCTCGATGGTATCATTCCAACATTTCTGCGCTTTTCTCTTGTTCGTAGTCGTATCAATACAAGAGTGATGACGACCACGACAATGATAGTGCCGATGACAGCAGAGACAAGCACACCAGCTAAAGATGCATTAGACAACATAACGTATGCTGCACAGTACAATGATCTTAGGATAAGTGCGAGGGAATGTTTAAAAAAGACAGACTTGATCGCTCGTGTTATTCTACTTGATGAAAGAAAAGTACTCTGGTTTCGAGAACATGCGACAAAGAGCAAGAAGGTGAATGATGCAAAGGAAAGCTCGTCTTGCCTTCATGTATGCTTCCGGATTTCTTTGAGACTATCATGAAAGAGAAGTACTCTGATTTCGGGAACATGCGACAACGAGCAAGAATCTAACCGTTCTCATTCTCGAACTGCCTTAACTGCTTCAGATTTTTTTCCATCCGAAGTGATTCTTGGATGGCGCGGTCGAACACGATCTGAGGTAGTGTTGATCTCGAGAACGTCATCAAAGCCGGGTTTTGCTGTGGGCAAAGGTATGATCATTCTGAAAACCATTCATAGATCATTAGTCACTGGTTTGGTGCCGGTCACTTGATGATGGCTAGGTATGATCTTGTTGTTGGCGTTGACCTTGGTATGACCTCTACCGGTAGGCAGGAATGGCGAGATCGATCTTTTGATGAAGACAATGAATGACAAGTGATCAGGTGTCGCGTGGAAGACTCCCAAAGCCACAGGAACTTACCACGTGGAATGGGAATCGTTCGATGAGGTGCTTAGGAAATGTCCAACCACGCTGGAATACGAGCTGAATAAAAACATGAACCAATTTTCTCTCAAGGCCTGCGGCATGAACTGTGCTTATCGATATCCAAGCTTGAAGGGAAAAGCTATACGCGACCAACCAATCCGATATGTTGAGTGGTTCAAACCGTTCCTCGAACCAGCCTACCTGAGGACAGCAATCGAAAAGCGGATTCCATGGGCCCCTACTTCACAGGAGGAGATCTTTCAGTGGTTTGTGGATTACTTGAAGTTTATTCATCAGGAGATTCGATTGAAAGTTCATTGCGAACAAACGCTAGGTAAAGCATGGGAATCTTCCAGCATTCACTTCCGTTTCTCTTATCCACAGTTCTGGTCGACCGAAGCTCGAATTCGCTTTTACGAATCCATTAAAGTCGCAGGATTTGAAAATGGCGAGCATCACAAGGTCACAGTCAACGTCACAGAAGCAGAGGCTTCTGCTATACACGTTATTCAGGAAAATCCGTGTGTTCTCAATGGAAATACTCTTCTCGTCATGGATGTCGGTGGAGGTACTACCGATGTAGTCAAGTTCCAAGTACAATTTCAATCCGACGGCACAATACAATGTCACAATCTAGAGCCCATGCAAAAGATCATCGGGTTCTCTGACGCTGAGAAGACATGGGAAGATCATGTATATCAATTGCTGTTAGCTTCGCCTCAATTTCGAGAGAAGGAAAAGGATTCACCGGGCTGGGTTCGCGAGGTTGCCATTGGGATAAGACGGTCAAATTGGTTTAGTTCCCATGTGCAAATAAATCAATCGGCTGAAGATTCAGACGAAATAACCCTTTCGTCGATCGAGAAGATTGAAGAGCGCTCTTGTTAGTCATATGCACATTGGTTTCTAGCAGAGCTGACATATGTTGCCGGTCTCTAGATCAATGGCTTAAGCCTAATCGCCCCCGTAAGCGTCGGGATTTAAGCGTCAGAATAGCTGTTTGTTGAACGAGGGAGTCTCACATGTGGGTCCTTCCTCCGTGGGATGCTACTATAGTCTTCACTTAATTAGTGAAGAATCGATTGTTACAAATGGCTTTACCCTCTGATGGAACATAATTAGTCAGATCTCTTTCTTTTTGTTTTATTTTTCGCTGCATAGACATCACACGAGGAAGGTGTTCTAGCAATGAGATGCTGCATTATTTGTGTCCTGGTGGTTCAAGTTACCGTCTATGCAAAGTAGGTGCCGCTTTCATTTACCATCGCAGGCAGAGGATGAACCGTCAGACTTGACCGCGATCCTTACTGTATTCTCGATGAACAGCTCTTGTGTCACAGTACAAACTCCACTGGGTCGTTCATCCATTCGATTCATCGAGTGGTAGGCCACAAAGTCAGTTTCAGGGGGGGGCATCGGCTGGAGTCAGGTTTAGTCCATCCTTGGCTTGGTGGTTTCCTCTTGACTCATGCACAAACGGACTCGGATCCCTGGATAGATCGGCTGCAGACTGCTTTGCGTTCCGACTGTCTCCAGAATCGCTAGGATGCCTCAAGATCGAGCTTCTCGCCACTGGCGGTTGTGGACTTCGCGCCTTGTGCGAAGGATAATCTACCTCTATGTGTTTGTAAGGGAAAGGGATCTGCGGCGGGGCCAAAAACGTATTCTCATTCTCGCACAACCTGATGCCTTGTCATTTGTTGTGTTCTGGAGCGGATGGAAAGAAAGGTGGCTGCAGCTTCGCATGAAGCGTGGGGAGGACGTGTCATGGTAAGGACTAGAACATCCAATAAACAGGGCTGCTGGGACGGGCTAGGAAATTGGATGGCTCCCAAGTGACACCTCATACCCTCGGGACTGGCTCCACTTTTAGGGCTAAATTACTATCAGAGTAACATTGCAGTGGAGTGCAGATCGATTTGCGTATACTCCGGCAAGCTCGAGAACTGAAATGGTTGTCCCCTTGTTGACCGTCAGCAGCGATGGTGGATCCATTTTGTTCTCAGCAAAATCTCAAGCTGCCAGCACTGCGTTCGTATGCTCGCTGTACCTTGCAACCTTCAAGCTTAGGCTCTCTAAATACTGAGTGCAGATCAGGAAGCCGGTCGGAGATAGATGTTGACTGCAATTTCGCCAGAATGACAGTGACGCATGAAAAGTCGCTATTAATCCTAGTCCATTGGCTAGAGGCTTCCCCATTACGGAGGGGATCGGACAACCCGTGAAAAGGAGATGGTTTGATCAAGGCTCTTGCACAGATAGCGTGTGAGAGTTGCCTTTTTGGTAATTCTCGCTTCTTTCAATACGTACGGTGAGAGGCGTGTTGAACGATACGGTGAGGGTTAATGGGCTCAACCGTGTTGTGGACTTTCACCACAAAGATGATTGCAAGGTCTAGAAGAAGCGAAAAGCGACCCCGTCTGGTCGACTCAAGGATGGCGGAGTCTCTATTGTGGCAAATCGTTCACTAAACACTGGAGATTGATTACTCAGAATCCCGGAAACGTGATAACAACGAAATGACAATTATCCATAACGATTGAAGGCTTCTCCAAGTAAGACTCTGATACTTACATAAGAGGTCTGAATCAGCACGGTCTGGATAAGCAGCTCTCTCTTTCGCGCCCCCGATTGATATTTCGTCTTCCTCAGCTGGTTCTGCACTGGCTTCTAGCTCGCTGGTGACTTATACACTAGGATTTGAAGACATATGAAAGCCGAATGATTCGAGTTTGAAGCGATTATTCCAGCCAACTCTGCTGACGACCTTTCTATGATATGATATTTATCCTTCCACAATGACCTGACCTTGTTAGTCTTGATGAACATACCTTATGACTAATGTTGAATAGTAATCTTTGTGATAGCACGCTCGACGTTCTCGAGAAGTGTACTCACACCAGACATATGTAGAAGCCACATAACCAGTAAGCATGAACGATCAGGTTGCAGCGGCAGAAAACCGGACGTATCAACCGGGCAAGTTTACCTACTGACTTGGCAACGTGATTCTAATAGGAACATACCTAAAGGCTGGACGAAATCGAACTCACCGATGTACGAAGATTCCTTGACCATGGGAGCCATGATAAAGGCTAGGAACGTGGCGTACGCGATGAATCCACTGGGATTTTCTGAAACACGAAAGGGTGAATTCTGTCTGTGGATTAGACTGGCACCTGAAACTTCGGAAAATTGAGACGTCTGAAGCTTTCAATTAGTTGGCTAACGATTTTGTGTGCTGAATTGTCGATTATCATCACACGTTGCAACTATTTCCCAATCATTTTTCTCTAAGAGAAAGAATTGCAATGACGACTCCGCAGTGTAGCAACATGAATAGAAAGAAACGGAACCTATACTTGCTTTCACTGGGTATCTATACTATCGTCAGGCCCAAGAACAGCGATAGCCTCATTGCAAATCTAACGTTCAGTCACAGATGGTGGGGGTATTCGAGTTTTATCTGATTAATCATTATCGAGGAACTCATGGAGCGTATCCAATGGAGAGAAAAACTCCCAAAGGCTCCGGTACCTGCTGAATACTTTGACTTGATCCGCGGGACAGATACTGGAGGGTACGAGTATATATAAT